>Ga0224505_10002166_pt1 | contig 11703 bp, 10 predicted proteins | sample SF_Jan12_sed_USG_FD_169102 | JGI IMG/M metagenome (GOLD analysis project Ga0224505, IMG submission 169102) | Sediment microbial communities from San Francisco Bay, California, United States - SF_Jan12_sed_USGS_4_1 | ecosystem: Environmental > Aquatic > Marine > Sediment | place: USA: California...
GGTGGATCCCCCCCTGCAGCCGAGGGGTGAGGGGGTCGATGACGATGGCAGCCAGCACGACCGACCATCGTCGCGGGTCCGCCGTCGTTCGCCAACCTTGAAGTTGGGCCAGTGGGGCCCCAACCCCACGGCGGGAAGTTGGGCCAGTGGGGCCCCAACCCCACGGCGAGAGAAGTTGGGCCAGCGGGGCCCCAACCCCACGGCAATGCCCGTTCGGCCGAGCGGGGCCCCAACCCCACGGCAAGAGAAGTTGGGCCAGTGGGGCCCCAACCCCACGGCGAGAAGTTGGGCCAGCGGGGCCCCAACCCCACGGCAATGCCCGTTCGGCCGAGCGGGGCCCCAACCCCACGGCGAGAGAAGTTGGGCCAAGGGGGCCCCAACCCCACGGCAAGAGAAGTTGGGCCAGTGGGGCCCCAACCCCACGGCAAGAAGTTGGGCCAGTGGGGCCCCAACCCCACGGCAATGCCCGTTCGGCCGAGCGGGGCGACCGGCTTCACCTTCGTGAGCTCAACCCCTCCCCACACGAACGTCAAGCATTCTCGATCCTTGCGCGAGCCTCGTCCAGGGTCTCGCCTCGCAGACTCGACGTCGCGGGAGTGAGCTCTCCGTGTGGAACCGGCGCCAGCGTGTCGTCCTCGGTAACGATCAGCCTTCCTACCAGGCTTCCTCCTGAGACGTAGAACGGCGACCCTTGGTCATCAAGAGCGCGGGAGAGAAACACGAGATATCGGCCACCCATCGATGGGGATCGGATCACTCTGACCGCAATGACCAATCTCCCTTGGCGCTCGGATGATCACGCTTTCATCGACCGATACGTCCCCTTGTACACGACCTCGACACGAAACAGACTCCACGTCTCGGTAGAGATGATGACCGGGATGGCGTCAGGATCTCCTCGAACCTCGGGAGGCACCTCTCGGTTGGGCTCGACGTCTGATGGCTTCTCGGGGTCGGGGTCGGGCTCGCTCCCGTCGGAGGCGGCCACTGCCTCGAGCCTTCTTCGAATATCAGCTTCGGTCGCCTCGACACGCGTGGATACCGTGTATGCACTCGTCACCTGGCCAGCGATGATGGGCGGCGACTTGTCCATCAGATCTGCGAGCGTCGGGATCGGTGGGTACGACCCTCCGCCGACACCGCTGACCCCATACACCACACCCCTGGACTCAACTCTGGCGACGACGGTGTCGGCCGCGAGCTTCACGCATGCTTCAGGGGCCGCCCGCACATCGCGCGAATCTGCGTTCAAGGAACCGCTCCGAGTGAGGTTCCGGCTCGTAGCGGGCGTCAATGAGCGAAAAGTCCGATGAAACAGGGAGGAACTGCGGCCGTTTCCCGGTGTGATGTCGGCTATGTCTTCAGCGGGCGGGAGCATTGGTGACCGGAGCGCGGCCCGCCGCCTCCTGGGTCGCCGCCGCGCGGTCGTCGGGGCCGTCGTCGGAGCGCTCGGTCTGCTCTGCGGCCTGCTCGCTCCCGGCCGGTTCGCCGACGCGGCCGGCCCCATGCCCCGCTTCGAGATCCCGTTCCCGTGCGGCGAGACGTGGTGGGCGCTCACCCGCGACGGGCACAAGGCCGTCGACTGGAACCGCATCGACGTCGACGACACCGGCCTGCACGTCGTGGCCGCCGCCGACGGGATCGCCGAGATCGACGAGGAGCCCGGCGGTTGGGGCAGCTACGTGCTCATCGACCACGGCGGCGGCTGGTGGACCGTCTACGCCCACCTGCAGAGCGCCGGGCGGGTGAGCGGTCCGGTACGGCAGGGCCAGGTGATCGGCCGGGTCGGCGCCACCGGCAACGCCCAGGGCGAGCACCTCCACTACGAGCAGTGGAAAGACGTCGTCAAGCAGCCCGTCCTCTACGCCTCGGGCGCGCCGCTCCAGCCGGGCACGACCTGGCCCGGCACCTCCTACACCAGCCGCAACGCGTGCGGCGGCTCGACGATCGGCGGAGCCGGCTCGGTCGACACCACGCCCCCCACTGCGGCTCCGACGACGGCGGCACCGGCCCCGCCGGCCACGATCGCTCCCGCGCCGCCCGCACCAGCGTCGGGCTCCGCGAGCGCCACCGACGAGTCGCCCAGCCCGCTCGGACCGGCGAGCTTCGTCGCGACCGCCCCACGACGGCTGAGCGACACCCGCGACATCGACCGGCCGCTTCGGCCAGGCGAGGTGCTCCCCGTTCCGGTCGCCGGCGGGTCCCGAGCGCCCTACGACGCCGCCGCCGTGGCGCTCAACGTCACCGCGGTCGAGCCCGACGGCGCCGGCTACCTCACGGTCTACCCCTGCGACCGGCCCCGGCCGCTCGCATCCAACCTCAACTACTCGCCGGGCGCGACCGTCGCCAACCTCAGCGTCGTGCAGCCCAGCGACTACGGGTGGGTCTGCATCTACACCCACCGCGCCACGCACGTGCTCGTCGACCTCCAGGGCTGGTACGTGCCGGGCGCGGCCGAACCCGCCGGGCCCCTCCGCCTCGTCGACACCCGCGATCGCGGGCTTCCGCTGGCGCCTGGCGAGGTCGTGGCCCTGGCCGCCGGCTCCGGGGCGATGGCCGCGGCCATCAACCTCACGGTCACCCAGGCAGCCGAACCGGGCTTCCTCACCGCGTGGCCCTGCGACCGGGCCCGTCCGAACGCCTCGAACCTCAACTTCTCGGCCGGCGACACCGTGGCGAACCTCGCGCTCGGGCAGCTGGCAGCCGACGGCACGATCTGCGTGCGCAGCTCGGCCTCGGCGCATCTGGTCGTCGACCTGCTGGCCCGCCATCCGGCGGGCGGTGGGCAGCATGCCACCGTGCCCCGCCGACTCGTCGACACGCGCGACGGGACGGGACTGCCCGCCGGCATGGTCCCCGCCGGGGTCCTGCGCGTGCCCGTGTCGGGCCGGACCGCCGACAGCGTCCCGGCCGGCGCCGCGGCGGCCGTGCTCAACGTGACCGTCATCGACCCGAGCTCGGAAGGTTTCGTGTCGGTGTTCGCGTGCGGGACCGCGGTACCGGCGACGTCCAACGTCAACTACCGCGCCGGCCAGACGGTGGCGAACGTCGCCGTCGCCCCCCTCGACGCCGCCGGCTATGCCTGCCTCTTCGTCCAGAAGCCGATGCATCTGGTCATCGACCAGCAAGGTTGGGTCGCCGGGAGCTGAACCGCCGGTAGCGTGGATCGGGCATGAAGGCCCTCCACAGCTTCACCGTCCGCGCTCGCCTCCCCGAGGAGCTGGCCCAGCTCGAACAGCTGGCCACCAACCTCCGCTGGTCCTGGGATCGCCCAACCCGCGAGCTGTTCGAACGGCTCGACCCGGCGCTGTGGGACCAGCTCGGCGGCGATCCGCTCCAGATGATCGGGCGCCTCGGCAGCGCCCGCCTCGCCGAGCTCGCCGCCGATCCGACGGTGACGGCCGCGGTCACCGCGACTGGCCGGGCGCTCGACGACTACCTCCAAGCGCCCCGCTGGTTCCAGACCCACGGCCCGGCCGAGGTGTCCCACATCGCGTACTTCTCGCCCGAGTTCGGCATCACCGAAGCGCTCCCCCAGTACTCCGGCGGCCTCGGCGTGCTGGCCGGCGACCACCTCAAGGCCGCGTCCGACCTCGGCCTGCCGCTGGTGGGCATCGGGCTGTTCTACCGCCACGGCTACTTCCGCCAGGCGCTCAACGTCGAAGGATGGCAGCAGGAGCGCTATCCCGACCTCGATCCGTGGAGCCTGGCGCTCGGCCGCTGCGAGCAGACGGTCACGCTCGACCTCGCCGGCGAAGCGCTCACCGTACGGATCTGGCGGGCCGACGTCGGGCGGGTGCGGCTCTACCTGCTCGACACCGACGTCGACGCCAACCCCCCGCACCTGCGCACGATCACCGACCGCCTCTACGGCGGCGACGTCGAGCACCGCCTGTGCCAGGAGATCGTCCTCGGCGTCGGCGGCGTGCGGGCCCTGCACGCGCTCGGCGAACCCACCCAGCTCTTCCACACCAACGAGGGCCACGCCGGCTTCCTCGGACTCGAACGGATCCGCGGCCTGGTGGGCGAGGGCCTCGCCTTCGCCGAAGCCGTCGAAGGGGCCCGTGCCGGTTGCCTGTTCACGACCCACACCCCGGTACCCGCCGGCATCGACCGCTTCCCGCGCGAGCTGATCGTGAAGTACTTCTCGGGTTGGGCGGCCGAGTGCGGGGTCGGCGTCGACGACCTCATGGCCCTGGGACATCGCCCGGGCGACCCGCCCGACGAGCGGTTCAACATGGCGGTCATGGGGCTTCGCCTCTCGGCGCGCAGCAACGGCGTGTCCCAGCTGCACGGGGAGGTCAGCCGCGAGATGTTCGCCGACCTGTGGCCCGGCTTCGACGCCACCGAAGCGCCCATCGGCTCGGTCACCAACGGCGTGCACGGCCAGACGTGGACCTCCGCCGAGGTCGACGACCTGCTCAGCAAGGCGGTGGGTTCGGCGTGGCACGAGGCATCCCCCCAGGACTGGGAGGACATCTGGGCGGTGCCGCCGGCCGACGTGTGGGCCATGCGCCGCAGCGGTGCCGACCGCCTGGTCGCGTTCGCCCGCGAGCGCCTCGCGCAGGCCGAGCGCGATCGTGGCACCTCGGCCTCGGAGGCGGGCTGGACGGCCACCGCGTTCGACCCCGAAGCGCTCACGATCTGCTTCTCGCGCCGCTTCGCCACCTACAAGCGGGCCACGCTGCTGTTGAGCCAGCCCGAGCGCCTGCTCGCGCTGCTACGCGACCCGGCCCGGCCCGTGCAGTTCATCTTCGCCGGCAAGGCCCACCCGGCCGACAACGAGGGCAAGGAACTCATCCGCCAGATCGCCCAGTTCGCCCGCCACCACGACGTGCGCGACCGCTTCGCGTTCATCGACGACTACGACATCCGCGTGGCGCGGGCGCTCTACCAGGGCGCCGACATCTGGCTGAACAACCCCCGCCGCCCCCTCGAGGCGTGCGGCACGTCGGGCGAGAAGGCGGCGCTGAACGGGGCGCTGAACTGCTCGATCCTCGACGGTTGGTGGGCCGAGATGTTCAACGGGCAGAACGGTTGGGCCATCACGTCCGCCGAGCAGATCGAGGACCTCGACGAGCGCGACCGGCGAGAGGCAGACAGCCTGTTCGCGCTGCTCGAGACCCAGATCGTGCCGCTGTTCCACGAGCGGACCACCGGCGGCCTGCCGCTCGCGTGGATCGAGCGGATGAAGGCGAACTGGCACAGCCTCGGGCCCCGGGTCACCGCGGCCCGGATGGTGCGCGACTACACCAACGGCCTGTACGGCCCGCTCGCGCAGCGCGCCGAGGCCCTCGCCGCCGAGCACTGGCGCCGCACCCGCGAGCTCGTGGCGTGGCGCCAGCACGTCGCGGCGGCCTGGACCGGCGTGCACATCGACACCGTCGAACCCCGCCCGGAGACCTCGCCGCTCGGCGCCGCCCAGGTGGTCACCGCCCAGCTCGCACTCGGGTCGCTGCAGCCCGGCGACGTCGACGTCCAGCTGCTGGCGGGGCCCGTGGGCGAGGCCGACGAGCTGGCGCTGAGCGTGACCGTGTCGATGCAGCGCAACGCCGACGGCCCCGACGGTCACCATCTCTACGAGGGTTCGTTCCAGCCCGACCGGGCCGGCCGGTACGGCTTCACGGTGCGCGTCGTGCCGGCACATCCAGACCTCGCCAGCGTGGTCGACCTCGGCCTCGTGGCCTGGGCGCCCGGCGCCTGACGACTCCACGGCTCGGAGGTCCCCTCAACGAGCGTCGCCCGGCGTCCCACGAGCGGGAACCGGCCCGAGGTGCGACAATGGCGGACCGCTCTGCATGATCCAAGGGGGGATCGAGCCCATGCCCGAGTACACGATCATCGATGTCGACACCCACGTCACCGAAACGCCCGACGTGTGGACGTCGAGGGTTCCGGCCCGCATGAAGGACAAGGTCCCGTACGTGGACACCGACCGCCACGGGCGGGCGTGCTGGTACCTCAACGGCGAGCGCATGTCGATCATCGGGCTCACCGCGACAGCCGGCGTCGGCGACATGACCAACTGGCCGGCCACGTTCGAGAACATGCATCCCGGCGCGTACGACGCCAAAGCCCGGCTCGGGTACATGGACGAGCTGGGCATCTGGGCCATGGTCATGTACCCGAACGTCGCCGGGTTCGGGAACCAGCAGTTCCTCAAGCTGGGCGACCCCGACCTCATGCTCGCCTGCGTGGAGGCGTACAACGACTGGCAGACCGAGTGGGCGTCGGCCGACTCGCGCCGACTGCTGCCGATCGCCTCCACCCCGTTCTGGGACGTGCAGGCCGCCGTCACCGAAGCCCGGCGCTGTGCCGCCATGGGCCACCGCGGCATCCTGTTCACCGGCGAGCCCCAGGCGTTCGGCCAGCCCCTCATCGGAGACCGCCACTGGGACCCCCTGTGGGAGGTCGCGTGCGAGCTCGACCTACCGATCAGCTTCCACATCGGTTCGGGCGACATGGAGGACTCGCTCGGGCGGGCCAAGGTCGACACCTACGGCCGCATGGCGACCTTCACGGCCGGCTCGGTCGACGTGTTCCTCAAGAACGGCTTCCACATGTCCGAGCTGCTGCTGTCGGGCATCTTCACCCGATTCCCCGACCTCCAGTTCGTCTCGGTCGAGTCGGGCGTCGGCTGGATCCCCTTCGCGCTCGAAGCGCTCGACTACCAGTTCCAGGGCAACCGGGTCTTCGAGGAGCACCCCGAGTTCGACCGCCTGCCCTCGGAGTACTTCCAGACCAACATCTACGCCTGTTACTGGTTCGAGCAGGTCGCACCCCGCCGCCTCATCGACAAGGTCGGCGCCGACCGCATCATGTTCGAGACCGACTTCCCGCACCCGACGTCGCTGTTCGGCGAAGAGGTCCACCGTCGCATCGCCGAGGGGCTGGGCGACACCGACGACGACGTCCGGCGCAAGATTCTGTGGAGCAACGGGCAGCGTCTCTACAAGGTCGACGAGCCCACCGCAGCCGACATCGCCCGGCCCGTCGCCGCCGGCGTGAGCTGACGCTCGCCCGCCTGGTCGGGGTGATGCGCCCCGACCAGGCCAGCGGCCGCACAACTCGCCAGATCAGTCGGTGACCGCGACCTCGGCGGCCTCGTCGGCGTGCAACACCGGCAGGACCTCCTCGGCGAAGAGCCGCATGGAGGCCTCGGCCAGCTCGACCGGCAGATCACCGTAGGTGAACACGCCGACGAACTCGGCCGCGTCGGTGGTGGCGCGGATCGTACGGAGCTTCTCGATGCACTGCTCCGGCGTGCCCCACACCTGGTTGCGGGCGAAGACCTCGACGACCTTCTCCTCGCCGACCCGCTTGCGGGCGTCGGCCATCTTCGCGTAGAAGTCGTAGCCGCCGGCCTCCTTGAAGTGCTCGGCGTCGTGGAACTCGTAGTGGCGAAGCGCCGAGTCGTTGTAGTTGGTCATGTAGCGGCGGGCGGTCTCCCAGGCCTCGTCGGGATCGGGCGAGCAGTACACCCAGCACACCACGATCGGTTGCTGGGCGGCCAGGCCCGCCTGTTGGCGGATGTCGTTGTAGGTCACGACCTCCTCGCCGATCTCCTCCCACCCCTTCTGGGGGATGAACAGCGCCCCGAGGCCGGCGTTGGCGGCGATCGGAATGGTCTCCGGGCTCCCCCACGCGCAATACATGCGCTCGACCAGGTCGGTCGAGCGGGGCTGGGGCCGGATCGACATGGCCGGGATCTGGTGGAACTCGCCCTCGAAGGAGAACTCCTGGTTGCTCAGCGCCGCCCGCACCACCTCGAGCGACTCGAGGAAGCGGTCGCGCGACTCGCCCATCGGGGTGCGGAACCCCTCGAACTCGACGCGCCCCGCGCCCCGCCCGAAGCCCAGGGTGATCTTGCGCCCGCCCGCGAGCACGTCGAGCATGGCGATCTCCTCGGCTACCCGGATGGGGTCGTGCCACGGCAGCACGATCACCATCGTGCCGAAGTCGACCCGCTCGGTGCGGCCCGCCATGTAGGTGAGGAACTGCAGCGGGTTCGGCACCATCGTGTAGGGCGTGAAGTGGTGCTCGACCGTCCAGATCGAGTCGAATCCGAGCGGCTCGACGAGGTTGGCGAGGTACACGCTCTCGTCGTACACCTCGGTGTCGCTGCGCGCCGGCGCGGTGTCGTACGCCTTGTCGGCGTAGCGACCCCAGTCGCCGTAGTTCTGCATGAAGAAGCTCGCTCCGAAGCGCATGGTCGCGCTCCCCCCTTGATCGTGGATGGACTCGCACTGGTCCTGGCCGACGCGCAGTCTAGGAACCGGGTAGGTTCCACCGCGCGCCGGGTCGGAGCGGGGTGCGAGGAGGGGATGTGCACGGATCTGCGGTCGTCGCCGGAGTCGGCGAGTCTGCCTACTACAAGCGGGGCGGGTCGCCGCACAGCGAGTTCCAGCTCGCGTGCATCGCGATCCGCAACGCGGTCGCCGACGCCGGGCTCACCATGGCGGACGTCGACGGGTTCGCCTCGTACATGGATCGCAACGAACCGGTACGGCTGAGCGCCGCGCTCGGAACCGGCGACCTGAACTTCACCGGGCAGACGTTCGGCGGCGGCGGCAACGGCGCCGGCGCCGCGGTCACCCTGGCCGACATGGCCATCAGCGCCGGCTACGCCGAGTGCGTCGTCGTGTTCCGGGCACTCGCCCAGGGCCAGTTCCACCGCTACGGCCAGGCCGGGCGGGCGCGGCGGGCGCGCGGCCGCTCGGCGTACACGAGCCCCTACGGGATGCTGTCGGCCGCGCAGACCTGCGCCATGCAGACCATGCGCTACATGCACGAGCACGGCGTGAGCCAGGACAGCCTCGCCGAGATCGTGCTCGCCTGCTACGAGCACGCCCAGCGCAACCCGCGCGCCGTGCGCTACGGCACCCCGCTGACGCGCGACGAGTACCACGCCTCGCGGATGATCGCCGAGCCGTTCCACCTCTACGACTGCTGCCCCGAGAACGACGGGGCGGCCGCGATCGTGGTCACCACGCGCGAACGGGCCCGCGACCTCGCTCGACCTGCGGTCTCGATCGTCGCGGCGGCGCACGGGCTCGAACGGCGCGACGGGGTGGCCGCCTTCAACGAGGTCAACTTCCCGACTGCGCACCATCGCCACGTCGGCCGGCAGTTGTGGGCCCGCGCCGGCGCCGGCCCCGCCGACGTCCAGGTCGCCCAGTTCTATGAGAATTTCACAGGCCCGGTGCTGATGGCCATCGCCGAGATGGGCTTCTGCGAGCCCGCCGAGCTCGACGAGTTCGTGGCGAACGGCAACATCGTGGGCCCGGGCGGTCGCCTGCCGATCAACACGAGCGGCGGCAACCTCGGCGAGGGCTACATCCACGGCTTCGGCTGCGTGGTCGAGGCGGTGCGCCAGGTCCGGGGCGATTCGACGTGCCAGGTGCCCGGCGTCGAGTTGAGCCTGTCGGTGTCGGGGCCCGGCTACGCGCCGGGCAGTGCCGTGCTGTTCGGGAAGGGGTGAGCTCGCCGTGGGAGTCATGCCGCAGGACTGGTCGCTACCGGCGGTGACGCCGGTCAGCTCGGCCTGGTTCACCTCCGCGACGCTGGCGCTGCAGCACTGCGCCGCGTGCGGGGTCCGCCAGCACCCGCCCGAGGAGATCTGCCATTCGTGCGGCGGGATGGACTTCGACTACCGAGCCGTGGCGCCGACCGGGACCGTCTACAGCTACACCGTCGCCCACTACGCCGTGAACCGGGCCTTGGCCGACCACGTCCCGTACGCGGTGGTGCTCGTCAGCCTCGACGACGCTCCCGAGGTCCGCGTGATCGGCAACATCGTGGGGATCGACCCGGCCGAGGTCCACATCGGCATGGCGGTGCGGGCGCTGTGGGAACGCCATGAGGTCGACGGCGACGTGGTCGAGCTCCCGCTGTGGGAGCCCGCCTGACGAGGCTGGGCCGAGGGCTCAGCCGGCGACGACCGAACGCTTGTCGGCCACCGACGGCGCCCGGATCATCAACGTTTCGACCGGTGGGTGAACCTCGACCACCGCGTGCGCGACGCCCTGGCGGAAACAGCAGTACTCGCCGGCGCCGACGACCCGGCGGGCGCCTTCGACCTCGACGACGAGCGCGCCCCGCAGCACCACGAAGACCTCGTCGCTCTCGTCGTGGACGTGCAGGCCCGCGTCACGCCAGGCGACCTCGGTCCGGTTGAACCAGATCTGCAGCTTGGACGAGACCCACCCCAACGCGCTCGGCGGCTCGCGACCGACGAGGAGGTCGGAGCTCTCGGGGAGCCGGGCGTGATGGAAGCCGTCGTCGGGCACGACCGGCACCGTACCGGCCGCTGGCCGCGCTCAGCCGAGGGCGTCGGCGACCAGACGGTCGGCAGCGGTCCACGGATCGGTCCGCCGTGCCGCCAGATCGGCCCGCAGCGAGCGGGCCAACTCGGAATCGGACCGTTCGGCCACCCGCTCCAACAGCTGCTCGGTCACGATGCGGGCCAACTCCTGGTCGAGCCGGGCGGCGCGTCGACGCTGCAGCTCGCCGGACGATTCCAGATGGTCTCGATGCTCCATGAGTGCCTTGGTCAGCTCTTCGACGCCCTCACCCGTGGAGGCGACGGTGGCCAGCACCGGAGGCCGCCACTCCGTGCGGGCCGAGAGGTCGAGCATCTGCTCGAGGTCACGGCGGGTGTCGGCCAGCCCGGCGCGGTCGGCCTTGTTGATCACGAAGAGGTCGGCGATCTCCATGAGCCCGGCTTTGTTGGCCTGGACCGCGTCTCCCCAACCCGGATTGACGACGACGACGGTCGTGTCGGTGGCGCCCGCCACCTCGACCTCGACCTGGCCGACCCCGACGGTCTCGATCAGCACCCAGGGGAACCCGGCAGCGTCGAGCACCCGCACGGCCGCCGGTGTGGCGAGCGCCAGGCCCCCCAGGTGGCCGCGGGTGGCCATCGATCGGATGAACACCCCCGCATCGAGGAAATGGTCCTGCATCCGGACCCGGTCGCCGAGGATGGCACCGCCCGTGAACGGCGACGACGGGTCGATGGCGAGCACTGCGGTCTCGCCGTGCTGGGCGCGCAGCAGGCCGATGAGCGCAGCGGTGAGCGTCGACTTGCCCGCCCCGGGCGCGCCGGTGAGCCCGATCGTGTGGGCGTTGCCGCCCAGCGGGTAGGTCTGCCGGCCCACGGCGCGGGCGCCTTCCCCACCCCGCTCGACGAGCGAGATCAGGCGGGCCACCGCGCCGCGGTCGCCCGTGCGCGCCCGCGCGACGAGGTCCACCGGATCGGAGGAGCGCGCCATGCCGGCCCCGCTAGAGGGAGACCGACGTGACCGACACGTCGCCCAGGGTCTCGCCGACGTTGATCACCTCGGTGATGCCGGGAACCCGGTCCTTGATGATGCGCTCGAGGCCGGCCTTGAGCGTCTGGGTGGACGCCGGACACGTCACGCAGGCGCCGGTGAGCTCCACCGATACCACGCCGGTCTCCTCGTCGACGCCGTGGAGCACGATGTCGCCGTTGTCCTCCTGGATGATCGGCCGCACGATCTGGATGACTTCTTCGACCTTGGCGTGGAGCAACGCTCGCCCTCCTCCGGAAACCGATCGGGCCCCGGTTCGTCCTCGCGGGTCCCCATTCTGCCTTCACGGCGGCCCGTGTCACGAACTCGTCCAACCGAGAACCCGCCGGAGCTGTTCCCCATGCGCCAGACTCGACGCCATGTCGAGCGC
>Ga0224505_10002169_pt1 | contig 11697 bp, 10 predicted proteins | sample SF_Jan12_sed_USG_FD_169102 | JGI IMG/M metagenome (GOLD analysis project Ga0224505, IMG submission 169102) | Sediment microbial communities from San Francisco Bay, California, United States - SF_Jan12_sed_USGS_4_1 | ecosystem: Environmental > Aquatic > Marine > Sediment | place: USA: California...
TGACAGGTCTTTCTTTTTTGCAACTTTTCTTTCCTGGGTACGTCTAATGATAATAACCCCTCCTGCCATGAAAAATCTGGTCCTTACCCTTGCCACCTTACTTTTTGTTTCTGCGGTATTTGCTCAAGATGATGGGTTTCACCTGGAAAAGGACTACCTCATCGGCAAAACCGGGGTTGTTGATTTGCGCTCGTCAGATGCCAGGGTTTTTGTTACGGGTTCCAAGCGATCTACAGCGCATGTAAAAATTGACCGCGAGATTACTGCAAATGGTTGGACATGGGGTGAAGAGGACTTTCATTTGACCGTTGAAGAAGAAAACGGTAATCTATCCATTCGCGAGAAAGAAAATGGCTCACACATGAATGTAATAGGCTATTATCATGAGGAATATAGAATCGAAATCGAAGTACCTGAAGGCGTTAGTCTCACCGTGCGTGGAGACGACGGCGATTACTATATTAAGAACGTTAACGGATCTATTGTGCTAAACCTGGATGATGCGGATGCGGAATTAGTGGATTGCAAAGGAGCAAATTATCGGTTCAGCATAGATGACGGTGATATCCGAATGGAGGGTGGAAGTGGGAAGCTGGAAGTCACAGGTGATGATGCTGATATAGAAATACACAAGGCACATTTTTCAACAGTGTACGTTAAGCTTGATGACGGGGATTTGATTCTTGAAACTTCACTGGCCGACAGCGGTGAATATTCTATAGAAACGCAAGATGGTGCTGTAGCGCTAGACATTACGGCTGGGGGTGGAGCGTTTAACATTCATCACGATGATACCCATGTTATCACGGAAGGAAATTTTACAACTTTGTCAGAAAACGAACGGGAAACTCATATTTTTTTGCCGAATGGATCTTCAAAAGTTACCGTTGGCGCCGGTGATGCGCGCATAAGATTAAGTGCGAACTAGTGATGGCCAATTGTCAACGTTTGGGAGCAATAATTGTGAAACCTTTGATCCTGTAATTGTTTTGCGTATCAGAAAACGCAGGATTTGATTAATCTGGTTATGCCCAAAAGAAGAAGCCACGGTAGTCTGCACCGGGATCAATTGCTAATTTTCTTAGTCTAAGTTTCCTTTGCCTACTCATAATACAAAAGTTTGACATGATGCTATAAAACTAGGGTCATTTCAAAATATTGGTAATAAATTGCGCGCAAGCGTTACCTTATGATTCGCACTTATACCATTATCCAGGGTAAGATAAATCAGTTCAAAAATCCCTCCTTTGAAGAGATCGGAGCATTGGACAATGTCGTCTGGATTGATTTGCAGTCCGCCACAAAAGAGGAGAAGCAATTTGTGGAGCGTAATTATGGTATCGAATTCTTTACGTTCCAGGAGTTACAGGAAATTGAAAGCAGTTCTCGCTTTTTCGAAACAGACGAAACCATTGAGATGAACCTCGGCTTTGTGTCAAGCGACAAGGAGCTAGCCGTGCAAAATGTTACTTTCATACTAAAGGACAATCTTCTTTTTTCGTACCGCCAGGGGGATATGAAAATCTTTGCTGAAACCGTGAGGAGACTAAAATCCGTTAGCGCCTCTGAAAGGAAAGAACATGGACTCAATGTTTTTTTAACAGTATTGGAAACACGTATTGATGCCGATGCAGATTTAATTGAAGGCGTAAATCGAGGACTTAATGCAATTAGCAAGGAACTCATGGCTAAACGATCGCTCAGTGAAGATCTGTTGCTGGGCATTGCTCAACTACAGGAGAACGTAATGCTGCTCCATGAAACCATTACTGAGAAACAGCGCGTAGTGAGCTCATTGATTCGCATCCCTGAGTTTAACAAAATCGAAAACGAGCGCTTAAAGATTATCCTGAAAGATATTGCTTCATTGCTTCAGCATTCACAATTCAGTGCTGAGCGTTTGGAGTACCTTCAAAATACTTTTTTGGGATTAGTAAATATTGAACAGAATCAGGTCATCAAGATTTTCACTGTTGTTACCGTTGTTTTCATGCCGCCCACCCTCATTGCAAGCATATACGGGATGAATTTCAGTTTTATGCCCGAATTAGCGTGGATGGGAGGGTACCCATTCGCGGTCGGACTGATGATTGTTTCTTCCATGCTGTTTCTATGGTATTTCAAAAGGAAGAAATGGCTTTAACAGTCAGGTAGATGATCGACAATGCTTCATGAGGTCCTGAAAATGAAAGAAGCAATGAATACCCTATCCGGCATTAATAATGATTTAAACCCCCAGATATAGGTGGCTTCCGTATGCTTCTTATTCTGTTGTTATAACTACACCATTCTTCATTACCCATTCTACTTTTCGAAGATCTGAGATGTCTTTGGTAGGGTTACCGCGTACCACGACCAGATCGGCTATAAGACCCGGTACAATCCTGCCCACTTTTGATTCCAGGTGAAAAACTCTAGCGTTGATACTCGTTACCGACCTTAATACGTCAGTAGCACGCATGCCATATTCAACCATCATCTCCAGTTCGCGTGCATTGTCACCGTGCGCAAAGACGCCAACATCTCCACCCGCGCAAATGGTAACACCTGATTTTAGTGCTTCAGCAAAACTTGCCCTTTTCCGCTTTATTTGCTCCGGTATAGGGTCAATGCCTTTTCTCCAACCCCGGTAATGGCTTACAGCCTCTCCTGCCGATAATGTTGCGCAAAATGCCACGTCTTTGTCTTTCATCAGTCGGAAAATCTCAGTCGTGCCATCATCCCCATGTTCAATAGTCTCTACGCCGGCCAGTATAGCTCTGCGCATACCTTCTGCTGTAGTGGCATGGGCGACAACGGCCCGGCCACTGCTTCTTGCTGTTTCAACAACAAGTTTCAATTCGTCCAAAGAGAAGGTTGGTTGGGCGTCACCCGCCGGTCCCCAACGATAATCAGCATAAACTTTAATTACGTCAGCACCTTTGCCGATCTGATCTCGAACAACACGTACAAGGTCATTTCCATCTGCTGGCTCTGCGCCAAGCATAACATTGAAATCGGTATCAAACCCAGTGGGACCATAGCTCCCTGTTGCCACTATGGCACGACCTGCTACAAGCATACGTGGCCCGGGAATAATGCCTTGTTCAATTGCCTGCTTTAAACCAACATCAGCATACCCTGCTCCTTCAGTACCCAGATCTCTTACTGTGGTGAATCCTGCGCGAAGGGTATTTCTGGCATGTATTGTAGCGCGGGCCACGCGAATTGCGTCCGATTCTTTCAATACCTGATCGTTCCAGTCAGCTTCATTGTAAGGATGGAGTAAAAGATGTGCATGCCCTTCAATCATGCCAGGAATTAAAGTGCAACCTGGGAACTTTAGCGTAGTTGCTCCTGTGGGCACAGGTACCTGGGGCGCAGGTCCGATTGCTGTAATCTTATCGTCCTCAACAATGACAACCCAACCCGTGTGAAGCTGCTCCCCATCAAAAACTCCGTCTGGCTGAAGGCTATATTTTTCTTGTGCCTGGCTGGTGAAGCTTATTATTAAAAAGATAGTGAGAATGTATAACCTGCTGAAATAGTTTTTCATATTAAAAGGTAACTTTATTTATAGAATCAAGCCAGAATATTTTCGCTGCAGTCAAAAATAATAATCTAAGCATGCAACATAAGCTTAAGCATATTGCGATCAGTGGAAATATAGGCTCCGGGAAGACTGCATTAACCGAAAAACTTTCAAAGCACTATGACTGGATCCCATTGTATGAATCAGTAGATCACAATCCTTATTTACGTGATTTCTACAGGGACATGACGCAGTGGGCATTTCACCTGCAAATATATTTCTTGAACAGCAGGTTTAAGCAAATAAATCAAATTCTTGAAAATAAGCAGACCACAGTCCAGGACAGGACGATTTATGAAGATGCTTACATATTTGCCGCAAATCTTCATCAAAGTGGGCATATGACCGACCGTGATTACCAGAGCTATCAGGATATCTTTAATTCAATGATAAACTTTGTTAGCCCCCCTGACTTATTGATTTACTTAAAAGCTGATGTTCCGAAACTTGTCCAGCAAATCGAAAAGAGAGGACGTGACTTTGAATACACTATGCAGTTGGATTATTTAAGAAAATTAAATGAACACTACGAAAACTGGATTGGCGAATACAAGCTTGGTAAATTATTAATCGTTGATGTAAATAAGATCGATTTTGTTGAGCGCATCGAAGACTTTTCTTTTGTTGTCGGCAAAGTTGATTTAGAGCTGAACAATCTTTTTGATTTGTAACGTCTGATACGCAATTAAGGCGATTTCGATTCCCCTGCTAGACGGCAACGAGCTTCTTACTGCTTATCATCAGGACACCTGCCAGAATAAGCGCAGTTCCTGCCAGCTGCATTGCATGCATTGGCTCATTCAAAAAGAAATAGGCTTGCAAAATCGTAGAGACTGGTCCGACGCTTCCGACAATGGCGGCATTGCCGGAGCCAGTACGTTTGATGCCTTCTGTTAGCAAATATGAGGGGATCACCGTACTGATTATTGCCATGGAGAAACTATAGAAATAAACTGTGTATGACTGGTCGAGAAGGGAATTGTCTGAAGTGACGAAAAAATGGATCAATACTGCGATCGCTGCAAAACTCATTGCATAACTGTTGAATTTGGCTGCGCCGAGAGTAGGTATTAGCCTTCCGCTTCCAACAATATTCATTGCATAGGTGACGGCGCAAACAAAAACTAAAGCGGCACCTTTGTAAAAATTCCCGGTACCTCCCTGAAAACTGACCTCACCCCAGAACGCAATAAATAGTCCTGCGTATGTTATGGCCAACGCAAACCATTGCCGCGTACTGATTTTTACTTTGAAGATTACAGATGTCATTAATAACACCAGCGTAGGATAGATAAATAACACCAATCGTTCAATGCCCGCTGAGATATATTGAAGTCCAAGAAAATCAAGGAGGCTACTCACGTAGTAGCCGAGACACCCTACCAGCGCAACGCCTATCCATTGCTTGCCAGTAAAACGAACGTTGCTTCTCTGATTGGAAGAGAATATGGCTGAAAGCGTAAAGAATGGTAAGGAGAAGAGCATGCGTAGCGCCAAAAGTGTAATTGCATCAACCTCCGTGTCGCGATAGGCAAGTTTTACAAAAATAGCTTTCGTTGAAAAACATACTGCCCCGAATAAGCAGAAGAGTATACCACCAATAAATTTTGAATAGGACTTTTTCTCGAGCATGCGTTACTGCGACAATACCTTGACAAGCTTGACAATATCTTTTTCATGGTTATAAACATTTGGAGATACGCGAATGGCATCTCCACGAAAAGAAACACAAATATTATTTTTTTGAAGAGACGCTTTAATTTTTTGAGGGTTATGGTCAAGAAGTCTTATTCCAATCAAATGACTACTCCGGTAACGATTGTCCTCAACCCAATACCCTTTTTGTTGGAGCGAAGCAAGGGTCTTTTCGCAAATGATCTGACAGTAGGACTGAATGTTTTCTACACCCCATCGATTGAGTTGCTGGATAGCCTTTAACAACATGGGCACATGGATGAAATTGCTTTGTTCACCTACCGCATAACGAAGTGATCCTTCCTGATAGAGAGGTTGATAATTTACGAGTTGTTCAAAATCTTCACTGTTCAGCCGATTGATCCAATTCTGTTCAATAGGCCTCCCTTGATCAAAATATTCTCCATAATAGGCAAGGCCGATTGAATAGGGACCAAGCAACCATTTATAGCCTGCACAGATTAATGCATCGGGTTGGATTTTCTCAACATCAAAGGGCAATGCGCCTACCGATTGGGTACCATCAATGACGAGGAGTGCGCCAACTTCTCTGGTTCGAATTCTTATTGCTTCGAGCATGAAAAGTGTTCCATCTGTCCAATGTACATTACCTATGGCCACCATCCTTGTTTTGGAATCAATTGCATCAAGTATTCTTTCATTCCAAATCTTGCCTCGCCCGGAGAGAGTTGATGGAGGTTCAATGATTGTAAGAACTGCCCCTGTTTCTTCACATAGATTATGCCAGGGATAATAATTGCTGGGGAACTGATCTGAGGCGACGATGATTTTTTCTCCACGACCAATTTTGAGATTGTGAGACACCGTTGCCATTCCGTACGATACCGACGGGATTATGGCTACGCGCTTTGGGTCTGATATGTTGATGAGTTTTGCGAATTCTTCTCGAAGAAGCCTGCTATCGGTGTAAAAATCTGCGGGAAGGATTCCGGAGGGATCCCTTTTTTTTCGCAGACCACGGATACCGGTTTTCTCCACCTTTTTCAACAAGGGGGACATGTAAGCACAATTGAGATAAGTAAGCCGCGGGGGCAATGTGAATCTTGAACGTTTACAGTTAATCATGATTTGATCCGGTAAAAAAATTAGTTTTTAAGGCGGAAGTACAGGTATAGGAGTAACGAGACTAAAATACTAATAAGAATACTTGTTGCGATTGGAAAATATATTTTGAAGTTTCCGCTTTCAATAGTGATATCACCAGGCAGTTTTCCGAGAAAAGGGAATTTATGACCATAGGTGATGAAAAGGCCTAATAGGATGCAGACAATTCCTACAATAATCAACAACTTGCCCATGTGTAGTTTTTCTTCTCAAATTTAGTGCACTAATTTCTATTGTGATTCAATAACCTATGAAGCCTGGAAAGATTTATCTCATTCCTACGATCATTGCAGACAATACCCAACAGACAGTAACTACAAGGCAAGTTCTGGACATCTTGCCTGACATTGGGCATTTTTTGGCTGAAGACGTGCGTACCGCCCGGCGCTACCTCAGCAGTCTGAATATTTATAACGCCATTGAACCACTTCAATTTGAAGTCCTTAATAAGGATACCAGCCCCACGGAGGTGAAGAAGTTACTTGCTCCAATTCATACAGGATTCCATATTGGTATACTGTCTGAAGCTGGTTGCCCAGGCATTGCTGATCCTGGCGCATTGGCGGTAAGATTTGCACATGATAACGATATTCAGGTTATACCGCTTGTTGGTCCATCATCTATTCTACTGGCGCTGATGGCTTCCGGGCTAAATGGGCAATGCTTTGCGTTTCAGGGGTACTTGCCAGTTGGTGCAGAGGCATCAAGGAGAATAAAATCTTTCGAGCAGGAATCCGGAAAAAAAAGCCAAACCCAAATCTTTATTGAAACACCATATCGCAGCAACGCCCTGTTTCAATCTTTAATTGGTTCACTCCAACAGGAAACACTTCTTTGCGTAGCTGTGGACATAACGGGTAAATCTGAATATATAAAGACACATACAGTAAGGAAGTGGAAAATGATTAAAAAGAAGTTGCCAAAGGCGCCGGCAGTTTTTCTTTTTTTAAGCGTTTAGGATGATTGGACTCAGGAACTTTTTGTTTTTCATAAATCGCTCTAAATTTGCGGTCTTATTTATTGTCAAACTATCATAGTAAATCTTAAAATACAGGATCCATATGCCTCATTTATTTACTTCAGAGTCCGTTTCTGAAGGCCATCCCGACAAAGTAGCAGACCAGATTTCAGACGCCCTTATTGATTATTTCCTGGCATATGACCCCGACTCGAAAGTGGCATGTGAGACCTTAGTTACAACAGGACAGGTCGTGTTGGCCGGTGAGGTGAAGTCAGATGCATATCTGGATGTGCAGGATATCACACGCGAGGTGATTAGAAAGATCGGCTACACCAAAAGCGAGTATATGTTTGAGGCAAATTCCTGCGGAATTCTTTCGGCTATTCACGAGCAGTCTCCTGATATAAACCAGGGGGTTGAACGGAGGAGGAAAGAAGATCAAGGAGCTGGCGACCAGGGAATGATGTTTGGGTATGCAACAAACGAGACGGATAACTATATGCCGCTTTCCCTTGAATTAGCTCACTTATTATTGCGAGAACTGGCTTCTATTCGTAAGGCTGGAAAGGTCATGAAATACCTTAGGCCTGATGCCAAATCTCAGGTTACAATAGAATACGGTGATGACAACAGACCACAACGGGTAGATACGATTGTGATTTCAACCCAGCATGATGATTTTGCGCGCGATGCTGTTATGTTGCGGCAGATCAGGGAGGATATTGTCAATGTCGTTATTCCAAGAATAAAGAAAAAGCTGCCAAAACGAGTTCAAAAGCTTTTTGGCAGGGATATCAAATACCACGTTAACCCAACAGGAAAGTTTGTTATTGGCGGACCACATGGAGATACGGGATTAACAGGTCGCAAAATTATTGTTGATACTTACGGTGGAAAAGGGGCACACGGCGGAGGGGCATTCTCTGGAAAGGATCCGTCAAAAGTAGATCGTTCTGCAGCTTACGCCACGCGCCATATTGCAAAGAATCTCGTAGCAGCAGGCGTATGTGACGAAGTGCTTGTGCAGGTTGCATATGCGATTGGCGTGGCTCAACCTGTGGGACTATACGTCAATACATACGGCAGATCGAATGTTAAGCAGAGTGATGGCGAAATAGCTAAACGTGTCGGGAAGATTTTTGACATGCGTCCTTATTTTATCGAGCAACGTTTCAATTTGAGAACTCCAATCTATGCCGAAACCGCTGCATATGGACATATGGGGCGAGAACCTAAGGTGGTAGAAAAGGTTTTTAACGCAGGTATGAAAACTGAGAAGAAGATGCAAGTGCAATTGTTTCCCTGGGAGAAACTGGATTATGTTGACCAGGTAAAAAAAGCATTTAAGATTAAGTAAATCATCTCATTGCAAATGCACCAAGGCTCTCAAATTTTGAGAGCCTTATTTTTTCATTTTCTTACGTTTGATTAAGTTGCCAAATAGTAAAAGTGACTGCTATTCCGGCTTGCTATTTTTGCCTCTTTGCTAAAAAAAGAGATTAAATCAGGGTAGTGCTTGGCCGGTGCTAAAATATAGAACCTGGAAAGTTACCAATCCCAGAATTGTATTTACTATATTTCTTCCTGTATAACTATATGACAACAAGAAGCACTGTTTTTCTGCTCGGATTTTTGCTGACACATGCTGGGTTTGTTGCCGCGCAGGAAGGGATTGGGCAACGTGATGATACCACGAAGCTTTTGTCGGAAGTGGTGGTACGCGCTTACCGCTATGATCGCCCCATGAATGAAGTGCCTGCCGCCATTGCTGTTGTCGGCCTGAAGGACTTGGAACGATTTAATAATACTTCTATTCTTTCTGCCGTGAATACTATTCCGGGCGTGCGGATGGAAGAACGGTCTCCGGGAAGTTACAGATTTTCCATACGGGGTAGTTTGCTGCGGTCGCCCTTTGGGGTTCGTAATGTAAAAGTGTATTGGAATGGATTGCCCATGACGGACGGCGGCGGCAATACGTATCTCAACTTGCTTGACTTCGGTGCAATTACAAACTCGGAGATTATTAAGGGACCGGGGGCAAGTCTGTATGGGGCAGGAACCGGTGGCGTTATTCTTTTAAACAACACTATTAACCAGCAGCCTCAGATCAGATTCTCCACGGTAATCGGCAGCTTCGGGCTACAACGCTATCAACTTTCAGCGCAGGCAGGTACGGAAAAAGTAAAGGCCTCAGTGCAATATGCACACCAGCAGGCTGACGGGTATCGGAATCAGACGAAGATGAGACGAGATGCCATAAACGCAGATGTTCAGATGGCATTGAACCCCAGGAGCACTTTGTCCACCACAATATTTTATACAGACCTTTTCTATGAAACGCCTGGTGGCCTTACGAAAGCGCAGTATGATGAAGATCCCAGGCAAGCCAGGCCACCGAAAACAACTCCCCCACCGCAGGCAGGGGCTGAGGAAGCTAAAGCAGCAGTTAGAAATAAGTCTGCGTATGCAGGGGTTATGTATGAATATGCATGGAGCAATAATTGGACTACCAGGGCTGGGGTGTATGGCTCGATTACTGAATTTGAAAATCCTTCAATTCGAAATTATGAAATAAGAGATGAGACCAATATTGGGGGCAGAACCGATACACAGTACGATTTCAAGCGGGAGACATGGAAAGGCAAGATTACATTTGGGGCAGAATACCAATACTTTTTCTCACCCGTGAAAGTTTATGACAATAATCTGGGTGAGGTGGGGACCAATATCCAGGCCAATGATGAACTCGCTTCACAGCAGCTCTTGGTATTTGCGCAGGCAGAGCTGGATCTGCCAAATGACTTCTATTTAACAATTGGCGCCAGTGAGAATTTTCTGAACTATGATTTTTCGGCTTTGCTTGAAAACCCGTCCATTGCACAACAAAGGAAATTTAGTCCCGTATTTTCACCAAGGATAGCATTGTTGAAAAAATTGAGTTCTGCTGTTTCCCTATATGGAAGTTTTAGCAAGGGATTCTCTCCGCCTTCTTTGGCGGAAGTCCGTCCTTCAACTGGGACATACAATGACAACCTAAACCCTGAGCGTGGCAATAGTTATGAACTCGGGCTGCGGGGTAGTGCACTCAGGGAGAAGCTGCTTTTTGAGTTGACGGTATATGATTTTCAACTTGATGAAACGATAGTCATTCAACGCGCGCCGGATGGCGCAGACTATTTTGTAAATGCCGGGAAGACTGATCAGCGAGGTGTTGAAGCCAAACTGTCCTGGGCACCGAAGCTAAACGGAAGGATAATTTCGAGACTTAACCTTTGGAGCAGTTATACCTATAATTACTATCGGTTTGTTGATTATGTGCAAGATGGAAACGATTTCTCGGGTAACAGGCTAACCGGTGTTGCGCCAACTATCGCACTATTGGGCGCAGATATTATATTTCGTAAGATATACATCAACATCACCTCTGGGTATACAGATGCTATCCCGCTCAATGACGCAAATAGCGAGTATGCTTCGTCATATGTTTTGTTGGGCGCACGGCTAGGTATTAGAACTAATCTGACTAAAAACCTGCCCTTTGAAGCTTTTGTCGGGATTGATAATGCGCTCAACGAACGCTATAGTCTGGGCAATGACCTAAATGCTTTCGGCGGCAGATACTATAATGCTGCGGCCAAGCGAAATTATTACGTGGGCATTGTAATAAGCCCATTCCTTAACAAGAATGGGGTAAGAAAATAGTCGGGTATTCGCGATGCTTCAGGATATTCCTTTCAATGTGCAATACGGAGTTATATCACTGCTCGATGCAAGCGAGGATATTCGTCTATTGGATTTTACTTTTTCAACAGGCGGTTGCATTAATCATGGCGGAAGACTACGGACCACGGCAGGTGACTTCTTTTTGAAGTGGAATGACGCGCGGAAATTTGAATCCATGTTTAAGGTAGAGGCGGCTGGATTGCAATTGCTCAGGGATACGAACACAATTAATATTCCAGAAGTGCTGGGTTATGGAGAGGAGGGAGCATTTCAGTTTCTTCTTCTCGCATTTATCGAACAGTCATATCCTTCAAGCCGCTACTGGCAAAAGTTGGGCAGGCAACTGGCACTACTTCACCAGGCGCAGAAAGACTACAATGGATTGGACCACGATAATTATATAGGGTCTCTCAAACAATGCAATCAACGCAATTCTTCCTGGTCTGAGTTTTTTATAGCGCAGCGTTTGAGTGTGCAGGTGGAGCTTGCAGCAGCGGCTGGTCGGGTAGACAATGCCTTGGTTAATAGTTTTCAAAAGCTTTATATCAAACTCCCTTCGCTCCTTCCCGAGGAAACACCTTCTCTTTTGCATGGTGACTTGTGGGGCGGCAATGTTATGCGT
>Ga0224505_10002170_pt1 | contig 11696 bp, 7 predicted proteins | sample SF_Jan12_sed_USG_FD_169102 | JGI IMG/M metagenome (GOLD analysis project Ga0224505, IMG submission 169102) | Sediment microbial communities from San Francisco Bay, California, United States - SF_Jan12_sed_USGS_4_1 | ecosystem: Environmental > Aquatic > Marine > Sediment | place: USA: California...
TCACCTACTCAATCCCGGTCGCAAGCTCGATCAAAATAAGAAATGGTAAACTGGAGTTAGTGTGAGAGACATCATTACGCTCGAGTGTTCGGAGTGCAAACGGAGAAACTACTCGACCACGAAAAACAAGAAGAAGCAAAGTGGCCGTGTCGAGTATAAAAAGTATTGTCGTTTCTGCTCGAAGCATACGAACCACAAGGAAACCCGCTGACGGCGACTGGGTGAAGCGTCGGGCGTGACCCGCGCGGTAATCCTCAGGGAAGGTGGAATCCCCTTTCGTTGGAGGAGACTCGTTCGATCTTCTGGTTGAGCCCTCCGATGAGTCAATACGTGAGTAGCTCAATTGGCTAGAGCAGCGGTCTCCAAAACCGCAGGCTGGGGGTTCGAGTCCCTCCTCACGTGCAAATGATTTCGTTGACTCCGCAGTTCCCTGGGGGGCTTTCAACAATAGCTGGTTGGACCGATGAAAGAAAAAATTATTGGCTTCTTCACCGACGTGGTGAAGGAGATGAACAAGGTGACCTGGCCGAAGCAGGAAGAGCTGCGCGATTCGACGGTGGTCGTGATCGTCGTGTGCCTTATTATTTCCGCCTTCGTGTATGCCGTGGACAAGGTCCTCAGCTGGGGTCTCACCCAGATCCTTTAGGAAAGAGAACGATGAGTTCAACCGACAAGAAATGGTATGTCCTCAGGACCTACTCCGGTCACGAGAACAAGGTCAAGAGCTATATCGAGAACGAAGTGGCTCAGGCCGGTTTCGAAGACCGTGTATCGTCCGTGATGGTCCCGTCCGAGAAGGTGATCGAAGTGAAGGACAAGAAGAAGAAGAGCAAGACGCGGACGTTCCTTCCCGGTTACATTCTCATTGAGGCAACGCTCGACAAGGAAGTCACTCATCTGATCCTGAATACACCCTCCGTCATCAGCTTTGTGGGTCCGAGGAATGAACCGGCCCCGCTTCAGCCGGCTGAAGTGAGACGATTGATCGGGAAGATGGAGGAGCGGAAGAGTGTAGAGGTGATGGAGGTTCCGTTCAAGGCGGGAGATGCCGTGAAAGTGACGGACGGACCATTTACAAGTTTCAACGGGTTCGTGCAGGAGGTGAGTGAAGAGAAGATGAAGCTGAAGGTGATGGTCTCGATCTTTGGACGGAAAACTCCGCTCGAACTGGATTTCAGCCAGGTCGAAGCAGAGAAATAGAAGACCCTTGTCGTTATTCAAACAGATTGAAACAACGAAGAGAAGAGCATGAAGAAAGTCGTTGGCTTTATTAAACTGCAGATTCCCGCCGGTCAGGCGAATCCCGCACCCCCCGTTGGCCCCGCGCTTGGACAGAAGGGTGTCAACATTATGGAGTTCTGCAAGCAGTTCAATTCACGGACCCAGGCCCAGGCCGGTCTGATCATTCCTGTTGTCATCACCGTGTTCACTGACAAATCGTTCACGTTTATCACGAAGACTCCACCTGCAGCGGTGCTGCTTGCCAAGGCTGCGAAACTCGAGAAGGGTTCTCCTGAGTCGAACAGGACGAAGGTCGGCAGTGTCACATCAGCCCAGGTGCGGGAGATTGCCGAGCTGAAGATGGTCGACCTGAACGCGAACGATGTCGAGGCGGCTATGAGTATGGTGGCAGGAACCGCCCGGAGTATGGGAATTACTGTCGTTTAATTCATCAGGAATAACAGTGGGAGTCCGCAACCGCGGACGCGAAACCACGCAAAGGAACATTCATGGCACAGAGCAAGCGCTTCAAAGGCGCAGTTGAAAAGGTCGATCCGAAGAAAGAGTATTCCGTCGAAGATGCGGTTCGTATCGTCAAAGAGACAGCAACCGCGAAGTTTGTCGAATCGGTCGACATCGCTGTCCGGCTTGGCGTCGATCCCCGAAAAGCTGACCAGGCCCTGAGGGGCACAGTTTCGCTCCCGCACGGAATCGGGAAGGAGGTCAGGATTCTCGTACTGACAAAACCCCCGAAAGACGAAGAAGCGAGGGCGGCAGGCGCCGACCATGTCGGACTAGCAGATTACGTCCAGAAAATTCAGGGGGGCTGGGCTGATATTGATGTCATCATCGCTTCACCTGATGTCATGGGTGAAGTTGGCCGGCTCGGAAAAATCCTCGGGCCGCGCGGTCTGATGCCGAACCCGAAGAGCGGTACGGTCACCCCTGATGTCGCCAAAGCGGTGCAGGAAGTCAAGGCGGGAAAGATTGAATTCCGCGTCGATAAGGCCGGAGTTCTTCATTCAACGGTTGGCAAGGCGGACTTCGAAGACCCGAAACTGGTGGAAAATATCATGTCGTTCCTGAATGTCATCGTCCGGATGAAACCGACTTCTGCAAAGGGAACGTATATTCGCGGCATCGCACTCTCCAGCACGATGGGGCCGGGGGTGCGGATCGACCGGAATGTGGTCGCCGTCCACTGACAGAAATTACGCACTCAATCAACAAGAGAACTGAGCTGGATTCATTGCCCGGCGGGAACGACCGGGGCTTCTCTCTGAATGCGGTTCGCAAAGGAAACCAATGAAGAGATCCGAAAAGGAACAGATTCTCTCCGAAGTCTCCGAGGTTGTCGGGAAGGCGACTGCCATGTACCTGACAGATTTTACCGGACTGACTGTCGAGGAGGTCACGGAGCTCCGTCGTGAATTCAGGAAATCGGGGATCGACTATAAGGTCTCAAAGAATACCCTGATCCGGCGGGCGCTGGAATCGGCCGGTGGCTATGAGGAACTCTCAGCGAAACTGGTCGGACCGACCGGAATTGCGTACGCCTACGATGATCCGGTGATGCCTGCAAAGATCATCAAGAAGTTTGTCGACAAGCATAACAAGCTGAGCCTCAAAGCAGCGATTGTCGAGAAGCAGGTGTATGATGGTTCCAGGCTCGGTGAGCTCTCCAGCCTCCCGAACAGGACGGAGTCGATAGCGGGGATTCTCGGATGCATCCAGTCGCCTCTGGCAGGTGTTCCCGTTGTCATGAATGCCATCGCGAGAGACCTGGTGAGCGTCATCGGAGAAATAGAAAAGAAAAAAGCAGCCTAGCTGCTGCCAACAGAGAGTAACACCTTTCATCCCAAAAGGAGAGATACAATGTCAGCTGTAGCAGAAATTGTCGCAAGCATTGAAAAACTGACCCTTCTCGAAGCCGTCGAGCTGAAGAAGGCACTCGAGGAAAAATTTGACGTCACCGCAGCAGCCCCCATGATGATGGCCGGGCCGGCAGGCGGCGGTGCTCCTGCAGCTGCAGCGGAAGAGAAGACGGAGTTCACCGTCATGCTCGAAGCGGCAGGTGCACAGAAGATCAATGTGATCAAAGTTGTCAGATCCGCCACATCCCTCGGTCTCAAGGAAGCGAAGGACCTCGTGGATGGCGCACCCAAGCCAATCAAAGAAGCGATCTCCAAAGATGAAGCCGAAAAGCTGAAGAAGGAGCTTGAGGAAGCCGGCGCGACCGTCACCTTGAAGTAAGGTTGCGCCGTGGCCCTGCACCCGGGCCGCTTCAGGTTCACCTGCCTGTTCCGTGCAGGCAGTCTGTTGTCGTCTTCAACAGATCAGGTATATCGTGGCTTCGACCCTCGTACGTCAGGATCCGTAAGCCGGTAACCCGGAAAGGGTACCGGCTTGCACCATTTCCGCCGCGCGGTCATTGATCTGCTGGTCGGCAGTCAAAATGAGTAATCAGATTGGTCACCAAGGAAGGAGCTGAGCTCTTGAAGAACAATTCGGTGAAGCGAATTTCGTTCGGAAAGATTCCCCACATCATTGAACCCCCCGATCTCCTGAATGTGCAGATGGAGTCATGGGATGGATTTCTCCAGGCTGATGTTCATCCGTCTCGACGCAAGAACAAGGGGCTGCAGTCGGTATTCAAGATGAACTTCCCGATTACAGACAGCCGGGAGAATTATCTCCTGGAGTTTCTCGAATACTACGTCGAAAAACCGAAGTACACGGTCCATGAGTGCGAGGAGCGCGGGCTGACCTATGCGGTTCCGCTGAAGGCGAAACTGCGTCTCTCGGCAAAGGCGGAAGACGGGACTTCCTTCGAAACAATGATCGATCAGGATGTCTACCTCGGCAACCTTCCGACGATGACCCACCGTGGTACCTTCATCATCAACGGGGCCGAACGTGTTGTCGTCAGTCAGCTGCACCGCTCGCCGGGTGCCTTCTTCAGTGAGTCCACGCACCCGAACGGGACGCCGATCTTCTCGGCCCGGATTATTCCTTTCCGCGGGTCCTGGGTGGAGTTCACGACGGACATAAACAACATCATGTATGTGTATATCGACCGGAAAAAGAAATTCCCGGTCACAACCCTTCTTCGTGCACTCGGCTATTCCTCGGATGACGATATCCTGGAATTGTTCAACCTCGTCGAAGAAGTCAATGCGTCCGCTCTGTCGCTTCCGGAATACGAGGGGAGGACGATTTGCAGTGACGTGGTCGACAAGAAGACGGGTGAGATCTTCGTCAGCAAGGATTCGATCCTGACGGAAGAGATCATCAAGAGAATCAAGAAGAGCACCATCAAGAAGGTGCGCCTCCTCGTCCCGCAGGGGATGCAGGGGTCGGTCATTGCCAACACGATCGCGAAAGACGTCTCGAGGTCCGAGGAAGACGCTCTGAGCGCAATCTACCGGCAGCTGCGTTCCGGCGACGCGCCCGATCTGGAGACAGCAAAGAACCTGATCGATCGACTCTTTTTCAATGAGAAGCGGTACGATCTCGGCGATGTCGGCCGGTACCGGATGAACAGCAAGCTCGGATTGACTGTCCCCGGAAACAACACCACGCTGATGAAGGAAGATATCATCGCCATCATCAACTATCTGACCGATATGATGCAGGGTAAGAAGTCGGTTGATGATATCGATCACCTTGGGAACCGGAGGGTCCGGACCGTCGGCGAACAGATCGCACAGCAATTCAATATCGGTCTGGCCAGGATGGCGCGGACCATTCGTGAACGCCTGAATATCCGTGATAATGAGAGCGTGACTCCGCAGGACCTGGTGAATGCCCGTACGATTACGAGCGTCATCAATGCGTTCTTCGGAACGAACCCGCTTTCGCAGTTCATGGACCAGACCAACCCTCTCGCCGAGCTGACCAACAAGCGAAGGATGTCTGCTCTTGGACCGGGGGGACTCACAAGAGAGCGGGCCGGCTTCGAAGTGAGGGACGTCCATTATACCCACTACGGACGTCTCTGTCCGATCGAAACGCCTGAAGGTCCGAACATCGGACTGATCTCCTCTCTCTGTATTCATGCACGCGTGAACGAGTTCGGTTTCATCGAAACGCCGTACCGCAAGGTGAAGAACGGGCGGGTGACCGATGAACTGGAATACCTCACAGCGGAGCAGGAAGACAACTATGTGATCGCCCAGGCAAATGCGCCGATCGATGAGAAGGGGAGATTTGTGAACGATCGTATCAAGGCGCGTTTCCAGGGGGATTTTCCGATTGTCTCTCCGGACGAGGTCCAGTATATGGACGTCGCCCCGAACCAGATCGTCAGCGCAGCAGCCGGCCTCATACCATTCCTCGAGCATGATGACGCGAACCGCGCTCTGATGGGTTCCAACATGCAGCGGCAGTCGGTTCCGCTGCTCAGTCCCGAGGCGCCCCTGGTGGGGACCGGGCTGGAAGAATCAATTGCCCGTGATTCCCGAACACTGATTGTGGCGGAACGGAGCGGGATCGTCGATTACGTCGATGCGAAACGGATCGTGGTGAGGTACGACATCGACGAAGGCAGCGTGGAAGCTCTTACGTCGTTTGAGGATAAACAGCGGGTGGAGTACCGGCTCACGAAATTCTTCCGGACGAACCAGGATACATGCATCAACCAGCGGGCAATCGTGAATCCGGGTGACAGGGTCAAGAAGGGAGACGTCCTCGCCGATGGACCGGCGACGCAGGTCGGCGAGCTTGCCCTGGGCCGGAATGTCCTTGTAGCATTCATGCCCTGGAACGGATATAACTTCGAGGATGCGATCATTGTCAGCGAACGTCTTGTCTCGCAGGACGTGTTCACATCGATCCATATCGAAGAGTTCGAACTGCAGGTGCGCGACACGAAACGAGGAGAAGAGGAGCTGACACGGGAGATCCCGAACGTCAGCGAGGACGCCACCAAGGATCTTGATGAGAACGGGATCGTGAGGGTTGGTGCCGAGGTGAAGGAGGGGGATATCCTGATCGGCAAGATCACCCCGAAGGGTGAGTCAGACCCGACCCCTGAAGAGAAACTTCTGAAAGCGATCTTCGGCGAAAAGGCGGGGGATGTAAAGGATGCCTCTCTGAAGGCGCCTCCCGGCATGAAGGGTGTCGTGATCCAGACGAAGCTGTTCAGCCGGAAGCGGAAGGATGCGGAGTCGAAGAAGGATGACAAGAAGCGGAGCGATCGTCTCGACCGCGAGCGGAGAAGGGTTCTCGCCGAATTGCGTGAACAGCTCGGACAGAAACTCGGTCTTCTTCTGAACGGAACAAAGTCAGCAGGCGTGAGGGATACGGACGGCAACATGGTGTTCCGTACCGGGACCCAGTTCCGGGAAGATTCGTTCATCCATTGTGCCCAGCTTGAATCCCTGGACCACAACAGTGAATGGATCGATGACCGGAGAAAGAATGCCGTCATCTCCAGAATCTACTCAAGCTACGGCGATAAGCTGAGCGCGATCGAGGAAGAGTTCCGGCACGAGAAGAACAAAATTCAGCTTGGGGATGAACTCCCGCCCGGCGTTGTGCAGCTTGCCAAGGTCTACGTCGCGAAAAAGCGGAAGTTGTCAGTCGGAGACAAGATGGCGGGACGCCATGGCAACAAGGGTGTGGTTTCCCGGGTTGTCCCGATGGCCGACATGCCCTACATGCCGGATGGAACACCGGTCGATATCGTGCTGAATCCTCTCGGAGTGCCCTCGCGAATGAACCTGGGGCAGTTGTTCGAGCCGGCCCTCGGATGGGCCGCGGACTCGCTCGGAGTAAAGTTCGCCTCGCCTATCTTTGACGGTGCGACCTGGGAGGATGTGCAGTCCCAGCTGAAGGAGGCCAACCTCAGCACGGCATCCACTGCGGTTCTGTATGACGGAAAGACCGGCGAACGGTTCGACCAGGAAGTGACGGTGGGGCAGATCTATATGATGAAGCTCTCCCACCTTGTTGATGACAAGATCCATGCACGGTCGATCGGACCATACTCGCTCATCACGCAGCAGCCCCTCGGAGGGAAAGCGCAATTCGGAGGTCAGAGGTTCGGAGAGATGGAGGTGTGGGCGCTGGAGGCGTATGGCGCTTCCCATGTCCTTCAGGAGATGCTGACCGTCAAGAGCGATGACGTTTCCGGACGTGCCAAGGTGTACGAAGCAATTGTCAAGGGTGATAATCTTCCCGAAGCGAATGTCCCCGAATCGTTTAATGTCCTGATCCGGGAACTCATGGGGCTTGGTCTGGAGGTGCGACTGGATTGATGAAGATCCGGAACGACCAGAACAGTCCGTCCACATCAGCGAAGGAAATCTAAGATGTTCATACATCACGAACGCGAAGCACGAAAAGCATTCAGCAGGATCACGATTAGCCTTGCCTCGTCCGACATGATACTCCAGCGGTCGCACGGCGAGGTGACGAAGCCGGAGACGATCAACTACCGGTCGTTCAGACCCGAGAAGGATGGTCTGTTCTGCGAGAAGATCTTCGGTCCCGTACGTGACTGGGAATGTCATTGCGGCAAGTACAAGCGAATCCGGTACCGGGGGATCATCTGTGACCGGTGCGGCGTCGAGGTGACACAGAAGAGTGTCCGCCGTGAACGGATGGGGCACATCGCTCTTGCCGTCCCGATCGTTCATATCTGGTACTTCCGCTCCCTTCCCACGAAGATCGGCTACATTCTCGGGATGTCGATGAAGGACCTCGAGAAGGTGATCTATTACGAGTCGTATGTGGTGGTGAATCCGGGAACCACGGGGCTTCAGAGGAAGGACCTGATTTCCGAGGAGCAGTTCTATGAGATACTGGCCACCCTGCCGGAGGACCATGACGACCTGGAGCCGACTGACAAGCGCCGTTTTGTTGCCAAGGTTGGCGGCGAGGCAGTAAAGGATCTGCTGAAGGAAGTCGATATCGAGTCCCTCGGGGCCGAGTTGAGGACACAGGTGCAGGAGGAAACCTCCGTCCAGAAAAAGCAGGAAGCGCTGAAGCGGCTTCGGGTGGTCGAGGCATTCCGGGAGCGGGAGGAGAGTGTCCTGAACAAGCCTGAATGGATGGTTCTGGATATCGTTCCTGTCATTCCCCCGGAACTCCGCCCCCTCGTTCCGCTTGAAGGCGGGCGGTTTGCGACATCGGATTTGAATGATCTATACCGGCGGGTCATTATCAGGAACAACCGTTTGAAGCGGTTGATCGACATCAAAGCACCTGATGTGATTCTGCGCAATGAGAAGAGGATGCTACAGGAGGCGGTCGACGCGTTGTTCGACAACTCCCGCCGTGTCAATGCAGTCAGGAGTGACAATAACCGGGCTCTGAAGTCGCTGTCGGACATGCTGAAAGGAAAGCAGGGGCGGTTCCGCCAGAACCTGCTGGGGAAACGGGTCGACTATTCGGGCCGATCGGTGATCGTTGTCGGTCCGGAGCTGAAGCTGCACGAGTGCGGACTTCCAAAAGACATGGCGGTCGAGCTGTTCAAGCCGTTCATCATCCGGAAGCTGATCGAGCGTGGTATTGTCAAGACCGTGAAGAGTGCAAAGAAGGTGGTGGATAAGAAGGGACCGGAGGTCTGGGATATTCTCGAACATATTATTGACGGTCACCCTGTCCTTCTGAACCGCGCACCGACCCTCCATCGTCTGGGGATACAGGCGTTCCAGCCCGTGCTGGTGGAAGGAAAAGCGATCAGGATTCATCCGATGGTCTGTACCGCATTCAATGCCGACTTCGACGGCGACCAGATGGCTGTTCATGTTCCCCTTTCCTTTGATGCGCAGATGGAAGCGCGCATTCTTATGCTCTCGAGCCACAATATCCTCTCTCCCGCCTCCGGAGGTCCGATTGTGACCCCGACGCAGGACCAGGTGCTCGGATGCTACTATCTGACGAAGTCCAGAGCGGGCGATGTCGGAGAAGGAATGAATTTCTATTCCATGGACGAAGTGATTATCGCCCACAACCTCGGGAGGATCGCTCTCCATACGCGTATCAATGTCCGGATCAATGGCGCCATGGTTGAAACCACTACGGGACGGGTGATCTTCAACCAGATTGTCCCGGAGGAGGTTGGGTTCATTAATGAGCTCCTGAACAAAAAGAGGCTTGTCCAGATAATCGCAACGTCGTTCAGAAGAGTGGGGAACCTCAAGACCTCGCAGTTTCTCGACAATCTCAAGGACCTTGGCTTCCGTTATGCAACGGCGGGTGGATTGTCCGTCAGTCTTGAAGATGTTGTAATCCCGGAGGAAAAGGGCGGGATCATCGAGAAGGCACAGAAGAACGTCGATCAGGTTTACAGTCAGTACTCCCGTGGCTTCATCACGAACGGGGAGCGGTACAACAAGGTGATCGACATCTGGACGAGGGCGACGACCCGTGTCGCGGAGCGTTTGTTCGATGCGCTCCAGCACGGCGATGAGGGATTCAATTCGTTGTACATGATGGTTGACTCGGGCGCTCGTGGTTCGAAGGAGCAGGTCCGTCAGCTGGCCGGCATGCGCGGTCTGATGGCAAAACCGCAGAAAAGTCTTTCCGGGGCAACCGGCGAACTGATTGAGAACCCGATTATCGCCAACTTCCGGGAGGGATTGTCCATCCTCGAATACTTCATCTCCACACACGGAGCCCGGAAGGGTCTGGCGGATACCGCACTGAAAACGGCGGATGCCGGGTATCTGACACGGCGTCTGGTCGATGTTGCTCAGGATTGCACGATCTCGAGCGAGGATTGCGGAACAATCCGCGGTGTCGTGACAGGTGCTCTGAAAGAAGGTGAAGACGTAAAGGAGCCGCTGGCAGAGAGGATTCTCGGGCGCGTGGCTGTCCATGACGTTCAGGATCCGATGTCGGGTGGAACGATTGTCCGGTCCGGAGAGCTGATCGACGAGGAAACGGCAAACCTCATCGCTGAGACCTCGATCGAGACTGTCGAGATCCGCTCCGTGCTGACCTGTGAAGCCAAGCGTGGTGTCTGTGCCCTCTGCTACGGCAGGAACCTTACAACAGGGACGCTGATCCAGCCGGGAGAAGCGGTTGGCATCATCGCTGCCCAGTCGATCGGTGAGCCGGGTACCCAGCTGACACTCAGGACATTCCACACCGGTGGTACCGCGAGTCTCGTGGCTTCGCAGTCGGAAGTCCGCTCGAAATTCGACGGGAAACTTCAGTATGAAGGGATCAAGTCGATCGAGGTTGACGGTGACAACGGGTCACGGATCATCGTGATCGGAAGAAGCGGCGTTGTGAATGTTCTTGACAAGGACAACCGGATGCTCACCAAGTACGATGTTCCGTACGGCGCGGTTCTTCTTGTCCATGACAAATCAAAGGTCGAGAAAGGGGAGATCATTTACGAATGGGATCCCTACAACGCGGTCATCATCTCAGAGCATGGCGGTATTGTCCGGTATCAGGATCTCAGAGAAAATGTGACATACCGTGAAGAGCCGGATGAACAGACAGGACATATCCAGAAGGTCGTTATTGATTCACGCGACCGGACACTCAGTCCGGGTCTCCTGATCGAGAACGAGAAGGGGAAGAAGGCGGCTGCCTACATTATCCCGACGCGCGCCCACCTTATTGTGGACGACGGTCAGGAAATTGCGGCCGGGACAATTCTCGTAAAGATTCCGAGAGATATCGGCAAGACGAGGGATATCACGGGTGGTCTTCCGAGAGTCACGGAGTTGTTCGAGGCTCGAAGCCCGAACGATCCGGCGGTCGTCTCGGAGATCGACGGCATTGTCAGCTTCGGTGGTCAGAAGCGGGGAGCCCGGGAGATCCTGGTGACGAGTCACGACGGCAAGGATGTCAGGAAATACCTCGTTCAGCTCGGAAAGCATATGCTGGTCCAGGAGAACGATTACCTCAGGTCGGGCGAACGCCTCTCTGATGGCGCGATCGATCCTCACGATATTCTCCGGATCCGGGGCGTCGGCACGGTGCAGGAGTACCTTGTGAACGAGATCCAGGAAGTGTACCGGATCCAGGGTGTGAAGATCAACGATAAACATATCGAGATCATCGTACGCCAGATGATGCTGAAGGTCCGTGTTGCCGAACCGGGAGATACGAGATTCCTGGAGGGCGATTACATCGAGAAGATCACATTCGAGGAAGAGAATGAGGGGCTGCACGACAAGGTCGTTGTGGTCAGCAAGGGCGATTCCAAGCTCCGGAACGGTCAGCTTTCCCTGAAGAAGAAGGTCCGGGAAGCGAATGCCGACCTGCGGAAAAAGGCCAAGAAAGTGGTGGAGTACCGGGACGCCCTTCCGGCGACATCCGAGCCTGTCCTGCTCGGTATCACCACGGCGGCGCTGTCGACCGACAGCTTTATCTCGGCGGCCTCATTCCAGGAAACGACCAAGGTTCTCACCGATGCGGCCATCTCGGCAAAGGTCGATAACCTGCTCGGCTTGAAGGAAAACGTCATTATGGGGCACCTGATTCCTGCCGGAACCGGTATGAAGAAG
>Ga0224505_10002173_pt1 | contig 11687 bp, 9 predicted proteins | sample SF_Jan12_sed_USG_FD_169102 | JGI IMG/M metagenome (GOLD analysis project Ga0224505, IMG submission 169102) | Sediment microbial communities from San Francisco Bay, California, United States - SF_Jan12_sed_USGS_4_1 | ecosystem: Environmental > Aquatic > Marine > Sediment | place: USA: California...
AAAGTGCTCTGCGGACCTCTGCGCGCCACTGATGACAGAGGATTACGTCGTTCAGACGATGCCCGACGTCAGCCCGCCGAAGTGGAACCTGGCGCACACGACCTGGTTCTTCGAGCGAGTAATTCTGCAGGAACATGTTTCCGGTTACCTCCCGTTTCATGATCAGTACTACTATCTCTTCAATTCCTATTATCAGAGCCTCGGAAACAGATGGAACCGCACCAGGAGAGGCGTGGTGTCCAGACCGACAGTGGAAGAGGTGTACCTCTACAGGTCGGCGATCGACGAGCGTGTGGCGGATCTGATCAACCGCTGTGATGAAGAGTCATTCCGGGAGGTGTCCCGATTGATCGAGCTCGGGATTCATCATGAGCAACAACATCAGGAACTGCTCCTTACGGATATCAAGCATATCCTGGGGTCCAGTCCACTCCGGCCGGCGTACAGGAAAGCGCCTGTCGATTCCGGCACTCCGGGGGATTCCCCATCCTCCGCCTGGGTTCCTGTCGAAGGAGGCATTTTCGAACTCGGAGCGGAAGGTGATCGATTCTCCTGGGACAACGAGCGGCCGCGGCACCGGACTCTGGTCAGCGAATTTCTCCTTCAGGACAGGCTTGTGACGTGCGGGGAGTATACGGAGTTCATGAGTGATGGTGGGTATCAGAACCCTCTGTTGTGGCTCTCCGATGGATGGGACTGGGTGAATGCCGAAGGGATCGATTCTCCGCTGTACTGGGAACGTGACGGAGACCGCTGGTCCATGGTGACTCTCGAAGGAACGAAGCCGGTGACAACTTCCGAGCCCGTCTGTCATGTCAGCTTCTATGAGGCGAGCGCATATGCACGCTGGAGGGGAAAACGATTGCCGACGGAGGCGGAATGGGAGAAGGCGTCCCTGCTTGTCTCGAAGCCGGTGTCGTCCGGCAATTTCATTGAAAGCGGATTTCTCCATCCGCGGCCCGCGTCAGCCGGAGGAGCCGGCGAAGGACTGCTCAGACAGATGTTTGGCGACGTGTGGGAGTGGACCGGGAGCGCCTACCTTCCGTATCCCGGCTATCAGCCCGAACCGGGACCTCTCGGAGAATACAACGGAAAATTCATGAACAACCAGATGGTACTCCGGGGCGGGTCGTGTGCCACTCCCGCGAGCCATATCCGCCGTACCTATCGGAATTTTTTTCAGGGTGAAAAACAATGGCAATTCTCGGGAATCCGACTCGCCGCCGATCCCTCGTGACTCCCCGCTACAAGGTGCTTCTCGAGACGGATTATGCGGACTCGTTGAAGGAGACCGACGCCTTCGCGCTTGATGTCCTTGTCGGTCTTTCAGCTCAGAACAAGTTTCTTCCTTCCAAGTATCTCTACGACAAAGAGGGGAGTGAGCTTTATCAAAAGATCACACAACAGGATGAATACTATCCGACAGCAGTGGAACTCGGTATCATCCGATCGCATGTCCCGACAATCGGTCGACACGTCGAAGGGGCGCCGTTCCACCTCGTGGAGCTGGGGGCGGGCTTCAGCCAGAAAACGGTCACCATTCTTGAAGGTTTTGTCAGGATGGGACTTGAGTTCACCTACGTACCGATCGATATTGCAGAATCGGCTATGGGAAACCTGGACCGCGAGCTTACGAAACTCCTGCCCGACCTGCCGTTTCGCGGACTGGTAACCGATTATTTTAACGGCTTGAGATGGCTGAACAACCAGGCGGGGAAAAGGAACATCGTATTCTTCCTTGGATCTTCCATTGGCAATTTCACGAGCGGAGAGAGCCGTTTTTTTCTTCGAAATCTCTGGAACTGCCTCAAACAGGATGACATCGTGGTGATCGGTTTCGATCTGAAGAAGGATATTGAGCTTCTATTGAAGGCGTACAACGACCGTGAAGGAGTGACCAGCGATTTCAATCTGAATCTTTTGCGCCGGATCAACCGGGAACTTGGCGGGCATTTTGACCTGAGCAAGTTTCGCCATTTCGGGACATACGATGTGTTCTCCGGTGCAATGGAGAGCTACCTGGTAAGCCTGGAAGCGCAGTCGGTCGCGATCGACAAGATCGGGCGCCCGTTCAGCTTCGACCCGTGGGAGCCGATTCATACCGAGTATTCCTACAAGTATTTGATCACGGACATCGAGAAGCTTGCCGCGCAGACCGGATTTGAAATTCTGGAATTCTTCTTTGATGAAAAGCGGTACTTCACTGATTCGATCTGGAAGGTCCGGAAGACTTCACAGTAGGCTGCCTCCGTCGGGGACAAGGGTTGGTCGTTACCGGCGAGTGTATTCCTTCATCTCAAGGAACGCCGATTTGAATCGTTCGGATGCCTCGCGGTGCCGCACGATGGGGGAGGGATAATCCCTGCCGATGACACATTGAATTTCCTTTTGCAGGATAGACGGCATCGTCTGGGGCGCGTACAGGAAACGTGATGGGACGTTCTTCAGCTCCGGAACGAATTTTCGGATATAGGTTCCTTCCGGGTCGAACCGTTTCGCCTGCAGTTCAGGGTTGAATATCCTCAACGGTCTCGGGTCAACTCCAGTTGATGCAGCCCATTGCCACCCTCCGTTGTTTGATGCTTTCTCGATATCGATCAGTTTTTCCTCGAATACCTGTTCACCCAGTTTCCAGTCATGCATCAGATCCTTCACCAGGAAGGAAGCGACAACCATGCGGACACGGTTGTGCATCCATCCGGTCCTGTTGAGTTGCCGCATTCCAGCGTCCACAAGGGGGAACCCGGTTCTCCCTTCTTTCCAGGCCTCGAATTGTTGAGAATCAAACCGCCACAGGAGCCGGTCGAATTCCTGCCGGTAATTAGTTTCACGTAGTCGCGGAAAGTGATGGAGGACGGTGATATAGAATTCGCGCCAGATCAGTTCATCGAGAAACCGTGATGTCCCCGCTGCGGTTGCTGGTTCTGCGAGCGCTGGCTCCAGATCGTCAATGATCCGACGGGGGGAAATGCAGCCGAAACGGAGATACGGGGAAAGACGGCTTGTCCCATCCGTTCCCGGGAAATCCCGGTCTGTTTCATACGTTTCGATCCGGCGTGACCTGAATCTCCGCCAGATGGACAATGCCTCGGTTTCTCCGCCGCGTGCGAATCGGTCCGGGATAGATACCGTGCGTCCGAGTTCGGCTGCACCCAGGATGCTGCCCGGTGAGATCTCAGGGCTGGTGAAGGGACCCGGTTTGGCGAGCGGTTTCCCGCGGGCCAGGCTCTTCCATTTGTTGGCAAACGGAGTGAACACCACGTATGGTTTCTGCTGTCCGGTCAGGACGGTACCCGGTTCGTGGACCACCACGTCATGGAATGTACGGACCTCCAGGCCGCGATCCTGCCATAGCTTCATGACGGCGGCATCTCGTTCAGCGTTTGAAGGGTCGTAATCCCTGTTGAAACAAAGGGCGGCGGGCCGGAGCTCATCGATCAGCCGACGGTGACACTCGAGGGCCGATCCGTGACGGCATACAAGCCGTCCGCCAAGGGTTCGGAGACTCTTGTCCAGGTCTCTCAGACACTCCGCCTGAAAATCGAACGCGGCACCGTCAGACGGGATCCTCCGGATCAGGTCGGAGTCGAAAATAAACAGCGGGACCACCGGTGCGCCGGACGATGCAGCATGGGTGAGCGCCGGATGATCGTCAACCCGAAGGTCTCGGCGGAACCAGACGATGACAGGCTTCATAGAAGAAAAATGCCGGAGGGAATTCCCCCCGGCATTGTCGCGTTGTGGACACACGTCATGTTACTTTACGAAGAGCATCTTTTCAGTCAAGGTCAACCCTCCGGCCGTGAGCCGGTAGAGATAGATTCCACTGGCCACGGCAGCGCCTGTGCCGGTCTTACCGTTCCAGAGAGCCGATCTGATCCCCGGCGTCTGCACTTCGTTGACAAGAGTAGCGACTTCCTGACCGAGGGTGTTGTAGATACGGAGAGTCACGAGGCCCTCTTCAACGATCGAGTACCGGATCGTCGTTGAGGGGTTGAACGGATTCGGATAATTACCGATCAGTTTTGTCTCGGTCAGCTCATCCCGTGTCTTTCCGATCTGTGTGATTTCTTCGTACTCGTTCCAAAGAGCCTCCCACTGGGGGTCGGAAGGAGCGTCCACCTGACAGGTAACCACATCTTCAGGATAACACCCTGCCGGATCAACCAGCTCCACGGTATGTTGTCCCATGCCGGCGTGAGGAACAGCCATGCGGGCCACCGAGCGAGAGCCGTCCGAAATGACCGTGACTTCGATTGGTTCCCCGTCCACCAGCCAGGTCAGAACATCTCCGCTGAAGTCTCCGTTGAGGATCTTGACGATCGACTGGACCGCGCCGGAGCTGTTGCACCTTGCGCCGTATATTGTGATGTCGTCACAGGTGATCGATGTCATGGAGGCCGGATCTCTCCGTGCGTGCATGACGATTCCGGTGAGGGGTGACCTGGTGAGAAGCTCATAATAAGCGATGTGAACAGTACCGTCATCAGCGACACCGATCGAGTTCGCCTGGCCGATGATGGTGGATTCATTGTTCACATCAACGATGGTTTCTATCTCCCATGATGATCCGTTGAATGTCGCATACTTCACAACCGTTTCATCATTGTAGCTGATGTGAGGGGTATCGCTCGCATCGAGATCGAGGGAGGTCAGTGTTCGGGCGAATTCAAGGTAGACGCGGTGCAGCGTATCAACAACGGCAATGTCCCATGATGCGCCGTTCCAGCTGGCGTACTTTACCAGCCCGGTACTGTCAACGAGATGCTCGTAGTAGCTGATATGGGGATTGCCGGATCCGTCCAGTTCGAGTGAGGGGAACCTCCCGACATCACCGGCCGATTCCACTGTTGAAAATGACCATCCGCTCCCGGGGTTGGTCGCATACGTCAGGTCCGCCGTGATATCATCATAGAAAGCGATATGGGGATTATCATTGTCGTCAAGCTCGAGCGAGGTTCCGGTAAAATAGTTGATCTTCGCAGACCCGATCGCTTCAACCTGCCAGGAGACGCCGTCAAATACCGCGTACTCGATACCGGTCGATGTCGCACCGAAGTTGCTCGGATCGATGCTGCTCGTTCTCGGAAGATTATTCGAATCGTATTGCAGAGAGTTGTCCCATCCGTCATGGTTGTCGGATACAATCACCTCAAGGCTCCATGTCGAGCCGTTGTAGTGAGCGTACATTTGCTCGGGGACCGGTGAGTGCCGGTGAAAATTCAACCCCGGGAGGTCGTTCTGATCGATGGCAATCGATGGTGGTCCGTAGAAGTTCCCTGACGCAGCAGTCAGTGTGTCAAATTGTTCCGTGATGGAATTCCATTGCGCATAACGGACCCATCCGGTCGCGACCTCATAAATATATCCGATATGGGGATTGCCCTGACTATCGAGCGCCAGCGAAGGTTTGGTGCCTGTCGCAACGACTCTGGTGGACCAATCCTGAGCGACTGAAGTCCATGGCAGGACAAGAAATGTGAGCAGCAGAATGCTGAGAATTCTCATAGTACCTCCTGAGCAGTGACATTGGAGAATAAGTGGAAACGGGATGAAAGAAAAGGAAAGCCCCCGATTACAGTAACGTAACATGTAACATGCGGAAGAAGTTGCAGAGATGCAACTTTCGGGGCGGAGGGAAGAATCAGTCTTGATCGCGGTCACGTCGGCCGGGGGAGCCAAAGTGACGAAACGCGGCGAAGAACTGGCCGACATAATGCTCCGGGAACGGTATCTTCAGGCCGAACTCGGTCGCCTTTCGGGGTTTTGGGAAGAACGCCGTTCCGAAGAGCCAGTCCCAGACAGCGAGCTTGGTCGAAAAATTCCTGTTCCGGCCTTTCCCTGTGGTATGATGCCACCGGTGCATCTCCGGTCCATTGATGATCTTCTGGAGTCGTCCGGTATTGACGTTGAGGTTGGAGTGAATATACATACCCCAGACAGCACTTATGACTCCTTTATACGCAATGACCTCGGGCGATGCGCCGAGGAGAACGATGGGCATGAATTCGACCGTCTGGTTGATCAGAATCTCGAACGCGTGGGATCGTGAACCGGATAACCAGTCGACCACTCTTGGCGTATGATGCGCCTCGTGAAGGCGCCACAGGAATTTGTTGGCATGCTGCCAGCGGTGCATCCAGTAGATGTAAAAATCGTGAGTAATCGTGAAGAAAAGAAGCTGGAGCCAGAGGGGCCAGTCCGAGAGAAGCTGCATTCTGGACAGACCGGTCCACGAGTCAACATTTTCAATGATCCAGGTGAAGATGACGATTCCCAGAACGTAACTCTGTGCGATCGTGTAAAGGGCGAGATCATCAAAAAATCCCTCGCGAAAGAGACGTTGTCCCTTGTTATAGGGGAAGATTCTCTCAGCGATGACAAAGAGAAAAGAGGCGGAAATGATCACCGCGATCGACCATCGTTCCGCCTCAGACATGCTGAGGAAGTATTCCCTGGCCGTGATCAGGATATCTTCCATGGTCCTGCTTCGAGCGCCCCGGTTCAGCCAGTATGGCCGACGGCCGAGGGGACTCTCCTCAGTTTCTTCCGCTGTTTTACTTCGGTTTCATACACTTTCTTGATACCGTCACCAAGCGCCTTTTCGACATCTCTGATATTCTGAACCATATGTTCGAAACCGCGGACTTCGACCGAGGCCGCCTGGTCGCTCCCCCACATTGCCCGGTCCAGAGTAATATGCCGTTCGACAAACGCTGCTCCCAGAGCGACTGCCGCCCAGGTCGGCGCCAGGCCCACCTCATGCCCGGAGTAACCAACCGGACAATCCCCATACCGCTCTCTGAGTGTTGTGATCATCCGCAGGTTCAGCTGTTCGGGTGGACAGGGGTAGGTTGACGTGGAGTGGGCAACCAGCAACTGATCTGTTCCATGTGCCTGAACCGCTGCGTCGATTTCCTGCATAGTCGACATCCCGGTTGAAACAATCAAAGGCCGGCCGGTCCGCTTCTTCCTGAGAAGCAGCTGTGTGTCTGTCAGCGACGCCGAAGCAGCCTTATAACAGGGGGGATCAAACTGTTCCATAAAATCAACTGCTTCTTCATCCCAGCATGACGCAAACCACTGAATACCGAGGCTTTTGCAATACCGGTCGATCTCGCGGTACGCAGCAACATCGAATTCCACCTTATGCCGGTAGTCAATATACTTCATCCTTCCCCACGGAGTCTCACGCTCGACATTCCACTGGTCCTTCGGGACACAGAGTTCAGGCGTACGCTTCTGAAATTTCACCGCGTCACATCCGGCTCGTGAAGCTCCAAGGATGAGCTTCCGGGCAAGATCGATCGATCCGTTATGGTTGATCCCGATTTCCGCGATGACATAGACAGGGTGTCCGTCACCCACCTGCCTGTTTCCGAGATTGCGAACCGCTCTGGCCATACGTTGAGTCCCCTTGTTAAACTACGCGGATTTATTCAGGCGGAGAATCCACTCAGCAAAATCACGGAATGCTCCATTGCCTCCGGGCTTTTCGCACCGGTAGTGAACGGCCCTTCGAACGACCGGCATTCCGTCCTGAGGACAGGCAGTGAGTCCCTGCGGTGTGATAAGGTTGATAATGCCCAGATCATTCACATCATCACCGATATACGCCAGCTGAGAGGCCTGCAGCCGTGTTTCCTTCAGGATCCTCGGGAGATACGCCCCTTTGTCTTTGATCCCGAGGTATAAGTGTTTCATCCTCAGTTTCTCAGCTCTCCGCTTTACGCTGGGCGAAACCTCGGAGGTGAGAATGGCGGTTTCAATGCCGGCGGCCCGGAGGAGTTCGACACCCATGCCGTCCCTGATGGAAAAGCGCTTGAATGCTTCCCCATGTTCGTTGTAGTAGACACCGGTGTCGGTCAGCACGCCATCATTATCAGTAAGGACAAGGCGGATGGCTGACGCCCGACGGATCGATTCCGTCCTGCTCAGTTTCTTTCCCGCTACCATATGGTCCATCCTCCGTCCACCACCAGGTTCGCCCCGGTCATATACAGGGACGCATCACTCGCCAGATAAATGACAGCTCCCTGGTAATCCGTCGGCTGAGCCATTCGGCCCAGCGGCGTTCGCTCGCTGTACCGTTCGAGAAAATATCCTTCCTGGGAGTTTTCGACTCCGCCGGGGGACAGTGAATTCACCCGCACCCCTGCCTTTCCCCAGTACGCCGCCAGGAACCTTGTCAGTGAAAGGACAGCTCCTTTTGTCACCGGATAGGCTGCAGACTTGTGAAAATCCTGTGTTCCGTCAGGTTTTCTGTAGAGCGACTGGTCGGGTGCGACAATCCCGTACGTTGATGCGATATTGATGATGCTGCCTGACCCCGCCCTTGCCATCGATGACCCGATCGCCTGACAGCAGAGGAATGTGCCGGTGACATTCACATCGAGCGAGCGCTGCCAGAGAGAGAGCGGGAACTCCTCGAACCGGGACTGCTCCGCGGCTGCGGCAGGGTTCTCGAACATATCGTTGATGGCGGCGTTGTTGATCAGGACATCAACCCGCCCGAATTTCTTCAGGATGGCTCTGTTAAGCCGGACGGTCTCTTCACGTTGTGTGATGTCCACCGCATACCCGGTGCATGGAACATGATATTCAGATTCGAGTTCTTCTGCAAAGCGGCGGCATGTGTCTTCGTCCAGGTCCGCGGCCACCACGCCCGCTCCCGCTCCGGCGAGAGCTCTGCAATGCTGTTTTCCGAGGAGCCCGGTGGCGCCGGTCACCACCGCTACCCTGCCGGAAAGTGAGAAGAGTGCGTCGGACATATCAGACGGTTTTCTTCTTTGGTTTCAGATTGAAATTCCCGGTCCTCCGGAAGACCGGCTCGACCGGCTTTCCGTGGAGTCTCTCCCGGACTGATCCTGTGCTGACCGCTTCCCTGACAGCCGGCAACACCTCCGCGTAGGCTGATAGCGTATAGTCGACATCCTTGTCGGTATGGGAAAAGGAAATGTTGTGGAACCCGCTCCACAGGATCCCTCGTTTGAACAGTTCCTGCTGCATGAAGGACTTGATTTCGAGCGGGTTGCCGGCCTCCACCGAAAATGTCACCAGAGACCGGCAGTCGAACCCGGTGCATCCCGTATATCCCATGGATAGTTCCTTCGCCATCCGATTGTATCCCTCCCTCAGCTTGCTTCCTTGCCGGGCAAGGTATTCAGGAACCCGACGGTCTCTCATCTCATTAATGGTTGCTTTCGCCGCAGCGAGCGAGAGCGCCTCCCCGCCGAACGTGGTATAGAAGAACACTTCCCGGTCGGCCAGTTCCATCACTTCTCGCCTTCCCGTGAGCACGGAGAGAGGCATACCATTCGCGATCGCCTTGGAAAATGTTGCCATATCGGCATGGACGCCGAAGTACTCCTGCGCTCCCCCGAGGGCCAGCCGGAAGCCTGTCCACATTTCATCGAAGATCAGGAGCGATCCGTTTTCATTGCAGACCTCCCTGAGTCGGTGGAGGAAGTTCTCACGCGGAGCCTCGAAGACGACCGGCTCGAGAATGACACAGGCGGTCTGATCGTCGATCGAATCGACCACCGACTGGATATCATTGTAGTTAAACGTGAAACTCAGGTCCAGAATCTCTGCCGGAATGCCGCGGTTTCTGTCAGTCACCCCGATATACCAGTCGTGCCAGCCATGATAACCACAGCAGAGCACTTTCTTCCGTCCGGTGAAGGCCCGCGCGAGGCGGACTGCGGCAGAGGTCACGTCGGCGCCTGTCTTGCTGTAGCGGACCATCTCTGCATTCGGGACCACGTCGCGGATCAGCTCCGCAGTTTCAACCTCGAGCGGATGCATCATGGAAAAGGTGATCCCGTCCTTCAATTGTTCCATGACGGCCTGATCAACGGCAGGATAGCAGTAACCGAGGGAGACAGGTCCGATCGCCATATTGAAATCGATATATTCGTTTCCGTCCACGTCCCAGACATGTGAGCCCTTTCCTCTGGAAAGATATTTCGGAGCAACGCCGTTGATGTACTGGCCGGGTCCTTTTGCCAGCGTCTGTGTACCCGAAGGGATCAGCCCCTTCGAGCGCTCGAACAGTGCGTTTGATTTCGAGATGTCAGGAAATGAACGGTTTTCCTCAACTCTGTTAGCCATAAAAAGAACCTGTTTGCTGTTAGTGAAGTGAAGAAAGCCGGGTGGATATCTGTTCCGCAATCTGTGAGGCGGTAAACCCTTCGATTTCCAAAACGTCCGCGAGCAGGCCCGGGTGGAACCACCGGTCCTTCAATGCAATCGGAAGCACGGCAGGTGCAATCCTGTTCGCAAGAAAAAGCTCGGCAAGGATGGAATACAGCCCTCCCGTTTGAAAATGGTCTTCCACGGTGACGAGAAGTCGGGACGTCCGGGCTACCTTGAGAAGCGCGGCCGCATCGACCGGTGCAAGCGTTCGCATGTTCACCAGCCCGACCGAGAGACCGCGTGGGAGAAGAATCTCCCTGGCCTTCACTGCCTGCTCAAGGAGGAAGCCATAGACAAGGATCGTGACATCGGTTCCGACGGCGATTTGTTCGCACTGGCCGATCCGGAACGGCTCCCGATGCTCGCATGCAGGACTGGATGCATTGTACCTGATGTACCACGGTGCCGGACTTGCGATGATTGCCGGCATCGCGTCCACCAGCTCCTGTTCGTCAGCTGCGCAGAACACATGCATGTTCGGGATTCCGCGCATCAATGAAATGTCTTCCACGGCCTGATGTGTCGGGCCGTTCGCCTCTGAGAGAAAACCGGGGACGCCGCCAACAAGCTTCACCGGGAGGTTGGCGATACCAACATCAGTCCTGATGAATTCGAACGCCCGCATCGTAAGGAACGTCGACAGTGCATGCACTACCGGTTTTCTCCCGCGCAGGGCGAGACCCGCCGCCGCGCCGACCATCGTCTGTTCGGCAATGCCGACATCGATGAATCGGTTCCCAAGATGGGGAGGGAGTCCGCGGATCGCTGCCCTGTTTTCCGCCGTCATCACGATGACGGAAGAATCCTGCTCGGCAATGGTCCTGAGGCAGTGTTCGTAAGACATGCTACCGAACCGTCAATGTTTCGGAAGTGATCCTGGCCTTTTCTTCGCCGTGCAGCTCGCGGAGCAGCATCGCAACTTCGTCATGCGTGAAATTCACGAACCATCGGTCTGCCCGCTGTTCGATACTGGGCAGTCCCTTTCCACGCACTGTGTCGGCAACGAGAACACTCGGCGAACCTGCGGCGTAGGGCAGTGTGGCAAGTCCTGACTCGAGCTGGTCGAAATCATGCCCGGGGATTCTTCGGACCGTCCATCCGAATGCCTCAAATTTCGGTTCGAGCGGTTCCAGTGGGATCAGTTCCTCGGTCCGAATATTCGCCTGGAAACCATTCCTGTCGACAATCATCGTCAGATTATCCAGTTTCATCGCTGAAGCGACGAGACACCCCTCCCAGATCGTTCCTTCGTTCAATTCGCCATCTCCGACGATGACAAACACCCGGTTGGTCCCTCCCCGGATTCTGATATCCAATGCGACCCCTATAGCGACTGAAAGGAGGTGTCCGAGCGACCCGGAATGGAATTCGATTCCGGGAACGGAACGGTTCGGATGCCAGTAGATCGAATCGTTTACGCGCAGGTGGTTCGCGAGGCGTTCGCGCGGAATGAAGCCCAGTTCGGCAAGGGTACCATATAATGCCGGGAC
>Ga0224505_10002175_pt1 | contig 11680 bp, 11 predicted proteins | sample SF_Jan12_sed_USG_FD_169102 | JGI IMG/M metagenome (GOLD analysis project Ga0224505, IMG submission 169102) | Sediment microbial communities from San Francisco Bay, California, United States - SF_Jan12_sed_USGS_4_1 | ecosystem: Environmental > Aquatic > Marine > Sediment | place: USA: California...
GCGACATCGCCTCCATCCGCTCTTCGCTGAGCTCACCGCCGCCCATCAGGTTCTCGGTGAGCCGGGTGATGGCCCCGGGGGCGATGCAGTTGACCTTGACCCCGTAGCGCACCAACTCCATGGCGGCGATCACGGTGAACGAGGCGATGCCCGCCTTGGCCGCGCCGTAGTTGGTCTGGCCGACGTTGCCGTAGATGCCCGACGGTGATGCGGTGTTGATGAGCCGGGCGTCGACGTCCTCGCCCGCCTTGGACCGGTTCCGCCAGTGGTTGGCCGCGTGATGGGTGGGGGCGAACGTGCCCTTGAGGTGGACCTTGATCACGGCATCCCAGTCGGCCTCGCTCATCGAGAAGACCATGCGGTCGCGCAGGATGCCCGCGTTGTTGATGAGGATGTCGAGCTGACCGAACGTGTCGATCGCCTGGTCGATCATGACCTTGGCCTGATCGAAGTCCGACACGTCGCCGCCGTTGATGACGGCCTGACCACCCATCGCCTCGATCTCGGCCACCACGTCCTGGGCCGGAGTGGTGTCGGCGCCGGTGCCGTCGGGCTCACCGCCGAGGTCGTTGACCACGACGCGGGCACCGTTCTCGGCCAGCAGCAGCGCGTGCTCGCGTCCGATGCCGCGCCCGGCGCCGGTGACGATGGCGACCTTTCCCTCGACCAGTCCAGCCATGATGTCCCTCCGGGGATCGTTCGGTTGTGCAGGAAACGGGCGCCACCCTATCTTCTCGTCGTCGGCGTCCGCCGGTTGCGACGAGAGGAGATCGGGGTGCGAGAGGTCCACATCCGCACGTGCCCGTTGTGCGAGGCGATGTGTGGTCTCGAGGTCCATCATCGGGCGGGGCAGGTGGAGCTGATCCGGCCGAACCGCAACGACGTGTGGAGCAAGGGCTACATCTGCCCCAAGGGGACGGCGCTCGGTCACCTGTACGACGATCCCGACCGCCTGCGTGTGCCCGTGATCCGCCACGGAGACCAGTTCAAGGAGGCCAGCTGGGACGCTGCCTTCGAGCGGTGCGAGGAGTTGCTGCACGGCGTGCGCGATCGCCACGGCGCCGAAGCCCTCACGTACTACATCGGCAACCCGGCAGCCCACAACCACTCCATCAGTCGCTACGTGGGCCACTTCACCACCCTGTCGGGCATCGAGATGGGGTATTCGGCCGGCACCGTCGATCAGTGGCCCAAGAACGTGGCCGTGCGGCTCATGTACGGCAACTCGTGGACCTTCCCGGTGCCCGACATCGACCGCACGGACTACTTCGTGGTGATGGGAGCCAACCCCCACGCCAGCCAGGGCAGCCTGCTGGCCAGCGCCGACGTGCTGGGCAAGATGGACGCCATCCGGGCCCGCGGTGGCCGCTGCGTGGTCATCGACCCCCGTCGCACCGGCACGTGCGATCACGCCGACGAGTGGGTGCCGATCGTGCCCGGGACCGACGCCCCCTTCCTGCTGGCGGTGGCCAACGTGTTGTTCGCCGATGAGGTCGTCGACGTGGGTGGGCTGGCCCCCGTGCTCAACGGGCTCGAGCAACTGGAGGCACTGGTCGCCCGGTGGACACCCGAGTCGGTGGCCGCAACGTGCCGCATCCCGGCCGACACCATCCGCCGCCTGGCCCATGAGATCGCCGCAGCTCCCACCGCGGCCGTCTACGGCCGCATCGGCCTGTGCAACCAGGAGTTCGGCACGGTGGCCAGCTGGATGGTCGACGTGATCAACATCCTCACCGGGAACCTCGACCGGCCCGGTGGCGCCATGTTCGCCAACCCCATCGCCCCCGCGCTGGCGACGCTGGCCCTCGATCCACCGGCCGAGGCTGAGTTCGGCCGTTGGACCAGTCGGGTGCGGGGCGCCCCCGAAGTGCTCGGGCAGGTCCCCGTGTCGTGTCTGAGCGAGGAGATCCTCACGCCTGGTGACGGGCAGATCCGCGGCCTGGTGACCATCTGCGGCAACCCCGCCGTGAGCTCACCGGCGGCCGGTCCGCTGCAGGAAGCGCTGCCCCGGCTCGAGTGCCTGATCTCGATGGACAACTGGATCAACGCCACCACTCGCCACGCCCACGTGATCCTGCCCGGTCTGTCGCCACTCGAACAGCCCCATTGGGACGAGATGATCTGGTCGTGGGCCACCCGCTCCGCCGGCAAGTACTCGCCGGCGCTGTTCCCACCCACCGATGGGCGCCCGGAGGAATGGGAGATCCTGATCAGGCTCGGTTGGATGGCTGGCGGCAACCGCCACGGCGAGTGCCCCGTGGAAGCCATCGACGACGGCTTCCTGGGCGGGATCGCCCAGAAGCTGGGTTACGACGCCGACCACGTCCTGTCCCACTACGACAGCGGCGGTCCCGACCGCATGGTCGACTTCTTCATCCGAACCGGGAAATGGGGCGACCAGTTCGGGCGCCGGCCCGACGGCATGACCCTGGAGACCTTCCGGCACGAACCCCACGGCCTGGACCTGGGCCCGATGGTCCCCCGGCTGGACGAGGTCCTGCACACCGTCAGCGGCAAGGTCGAGCTGGCACCGCCCTACATCACCGCCGACCTCGACCGGGTGTGGGATCGCCTCACCGACCGGGGTGACGGGCTGACCCTGGTCAGCCGACGCCACGTGCGATCCAACAACTCGTGGATGCACAACGTCAAGACCCTGGTGAAGGGCAAGGATCGATGCACGCTGTTGATCCATCCCGACGATGCCGCGGCGGTAGGCGTGGCCGACGGAGCGCGGGCCGCGGTGACCTCGGAGGAGGGCACGGTGGAGGTGCCCGTCGAGGTGTCCGACGAGATGATGACCGGCGTGGTGTCGCTGCCCCACGGGTGGGGCCACGACCTCGACGGCGTGCGGTTGTCGGTGGCCCGCGAGCACCACGGCGTGAACAACAACCTGTTGGCCCCGGGCCATCTGGTGGACGTCATCTCGGGCAACGCCGTCGTCAACGGCATCCCGGTGGAGGTGACACCGGCCTGAGCCCGGTGGGGGCCCGATGGGCCCACGTCAGGAACCGCGGATGAGCGAGACCGTCGTCACCGGCTCGGCGAACCCCTTCAGCAGGCGGCGGCCGGCGGGCTCGAAGGCCAGCTCGTTGGTCATCGCCTGCCGGAACTCGATGGTGGCCAGCAGCTCACCGGGCACGGCAAGGTCACCCAGTCGGGCGGCCAGGTTCACCACGGGCCCGTAGTAGTCGCCGCCCCGCACCAGCACATCTCCGTAGGTGAGGCCACCGCGAGCCTCCACCCGGGAGCTGGAGCCGAACTCGGCCAACAGCGAGGTGGCCGCCGCGACCAACCGGTCGGGGTCGATCGCGGTGATCATGACGGCGTCACCGATGATCTTCACCACCCGGGCCCCGCATTCGGCCACCACCGCACGGGCCCGAGCCTCGAACTCCCGGACCAGCACGCTCAGGTCGACCATCGACAGCGACGCCGACAGCGTGGTGAACCCCACCAGGTCGACGAAACCGATGGCCTGACGCACGCCGTGCGCGGTTTCGGTCTGGAGGGCCGCATGGTGCAGACGCACGATGGCCTGGGTCATGTGCACCCGGAACAGGGGGTCGAGGGCGTCGAGCACCACCTGGAGATTGGCTGTGGCCTCCTGGGAGCGGATGGCGTTCTCGGTGCGACTGAGGCCCGCTTCCACCATCGGCACCTCGATGTCCACCATGAACAGCGACACCGCCGCCTCGGCCATCCGGGCCAGGGATGCGCCGGCGACCTGCGCGAAGTACAGGGTCTCGGCGTCGGAGAACAGGGCCGCTCCCTCGCTCGCCGCCCGCAGCACCTCGACCTCGCGAGGGGTGTACCGACCAAGAGCCAACGTCTCGCGGTCGAACCCGAAGGCGGTGGCGATCTCGACCAGCCGATCGGGATCCACACCGACGTCGCCGTACTCGGCCAGGTCCCGGGCGTCGGGGCGCAGCGACATCTGGGAGGTGACGGCCCCGAGATGCTCGAGCTCGGTGGTCCGGGCCAGCTCGACCAGATCGAATCCCTGCTCGGCGAGCCACCGCAGGTACTCGACGATGTCATCGACGTCGTCGGCATCGGGGTCGAACAGACCCAGCCCGACCAGGCGATCGAGATCGAGGTCGGGCATGGCGACCGCGTCGGATTCGTCGCTCACGGGACCACTCCTCGGGCTCGTCGTGCCCACCACGTTGGCACAGCGGTTCGCCCCGCCATGACCAGCGTCGTAGAGTCCGCGGCCGGGTCGAGCAGGGGGACGACGTGATGGACGGCAATGCACTGCATGGAGCCCGGATCCTGGTCGTCGGCGCATCGTCGGGAATCGGTGCCGCAGCCACCGCCGAGTTGTCCCGTCGAGGGGCGCGGGTCGTGGCCACTGCTCGCCGCCAGGCCCTCCTGGAGGAGGTGGTGGCCGGGATCGATGCCACGGCGGTGGCCGCCGACGCCACCGACCCGGCCGACTGCGATCGCCTGACCGAGGTGGTGGTGCACGAGCTGGGCCAGGTGGACGCGCTGCTGTATGCAGCCGGCATCGGCACCATGGCACCACTGGCCCTCAACGATCCGTCGGCCTGGCAGCGGGACTACGCGGTGAACGTCATCGGCGCCAACCTCGTCACCGCCCGCCTGCTGCCCCACCTCACCCCCGCGGGCATCGCCGCGTACATCTCGTCGCGCAGCACCGAGGACAGCCACTGGGGTCTGTCGTCGTACGCCGCGTCCAAGGCCGCGCTCGACCAGGTCATCCGGGGCTGGCGGGTGGAGCACCGCGACAAGCGCTTCCTCCGGGTGCAGATGGGCAACACCGTCGGCACCGAGTTCGGCAACCACCTGGATCCGGCCGTGACCGAGCACGCCATGAGCCACTGGCCGGGCCAGGGCATCGATCTGGGCTTCATGGAAGTCACCGGCGTGGCCCACGCCCTGGCCGACGTGCTGGCCACCGCGCTGGCTCATCCCGACATCGACATCCGCGAGTACCAGCTCGACGGCCGGCCCCTCTGACCGGGTTCGACCGCTCAGGTGCAGGGGATCCTGCGTTCGAGCACGAACTCGTAGTCGAGGAAGGTGTTGACGTGCTCCTGGCCGGGAGGTGGGGCCACCAGTTGGGACGACTGCAACAGGAACCAGCCATCCTGGAGGGCGGCCACGCCGGTGGCGTAGGGGGGTTCGTCCACGGGGATCGGCGGACCGCTCCCGCCCGAGCCGTCGTGGAAGGCCCACGCCACCACGGGGGAATCGAGAGCCGATCCGCTGGCCCACAGGTAGAGCACCTGCTGGCGCTCACCCACCACTGCCCACCTCCATGTGCAGTTCCAGACGGGTCAGGTAGTGGTCGACGTCGTAGTCGTCGTCGCCGGTGAGATAGCGCCACAACCGGGCCCGCTGGATCTGCTCGTTGCGCGACGCGTTGACGCTCTGCCACCGATGCTGGCGGCGGAAGGTGTGGGCCACGCTGTCGGGGGCCATGGTGGCGAACACGTGGTCGGTGGGCAGGTTGTGGAGCTCATCCAGGTCGGCGGTGTCCCACAGTCGCACCTGGGGTTTGGTGGGGTTGAGTCGGACCTTGTGCATCCAGCGGTCGCCGGTTCCCGGGTTGGGTTGGCCGGCGTGCCACATGCCGTGGTGGAAGACCATCACGGTGCCGGCCGGACCGGAGAACTGCTCCTCACCGAGGATGCGCTGGTAGCGATCGAGGCCCGATGACACGACCCGGTGGAGATGACTGCCGGGAACGAAGCGGGTGCCGCCCTCACCCGGCGCCACATCGTGGGGGAAGTAGAAGAGCTGGACGTCGAAGGCAGGGTCGCTGCTGTCCATCACCGCATCGACGTGCAACGGCTGGAGATAGGTGCTCCCCGCGGCCAAATGGTGCGTGAAGTCGTGGTCGAACCGGCAGTCGAGGCCCACCAGCGAGGCCACGATGCCTTGCACCGTGGGGTGTCGGAGGTACTCACCGATGGCCGACGGCTCGGGGTAGCACTCCGCGAACGGGGTTCGGGTGTCCGGCGGCTTCAAGCCCTCGGGAGCCCAGCGCTCGTCCTCGAGTCGAGCGATCTCCTCGAGCACGCGTTGGTTGGTCCGATCGGGGATCAAGGCGTCGAAGCGCAGGTAGCCATCCGTGACGAAATCGGCCATCTGACGGGTGGTGAGCAGCGTCGGTTCCATGCGGTGCTCATTGAACACCGGGCCCACGGTTCGCACCAGATGGTGGGGGCGCTGGTCCCCTTCCGCGCCAGTCGGGACCGCCCTGGTGGTGGCCCTGACGAGCGTCCGCAACGCCACGCCGGGCCGCATCTTCGGGTCGGGGTTCGTGCTGATCGCCGACGACGACTGATCGGCGGCCCGCCCCGCTTGAGGATGGCCGTGGCCGCGGGTAGGAAGACCCCATGAGGATCTCCGTCGACCGTTCGATCTGCACCGGACACGGCCGTTGCTACGCCCTGGCCCCGCTGGTCTTCGAACCCGATGACGACGGTTACTGCGTGGTCACCCGGGCCGAGGTCGAACCCGACCTGGCCGAGCAGGCCCGGGTGGGCGCCTTGAACTGCCCCGAGGACGCCATCACGGTGACCGACTGAGAATCAGTCGGCGGTGACCGACTGAGAATCAGTCGGCGGTGACGACTGAGAATCACCAGTCCCCGATGGCGGGGCGCACCTCGCCCAGCCACAGCTCGAGATGGCGTTGCACGAGATCGTGGGGCATGCCCCCCACCGAAGCCCAGCAGAAGACCTCCTCGACGGGCAGGCCCTGGACCTTGGTCCACAGCCACGCCACGGTCTGGTCCGGGGTCAACACCTCGAGCGGTGACAACACGGTGGTGTGGTCGTGGCGGGCCGTCCGCAGCTTGTCGGCCGTGACCGGGCTGGGAGTGCGACCGGTTCCCGCCGCCGCCGCCGCCCGGTAGGTGTTGATCTGGTGCAGGGCATGGGGCAGCACCCGTTCGAAGGCCTGGTCGGGGTCGTCGGCCACCACCACCGTGACGACGCCGGCCATGCGAGCCGCCTGGTCGCCGTGTCCGGCCTCCCGCAGGGCGGCGCGGTACGGGTCGAGTGATGTCGGGTTGGTGGACAGCAGCGGCGCGCCCAGCAGTCCGGCCCGTCGGGCACCCTGTGGCCCCTGATAGCCGAGCCACAACTCGGGCGGCCGCTGCACCGACGGGGGCGTGATGGGCCCGTCGGGCCCGAGCAGTCGTCGCAGTTCGCGCACCAGCGCGTCGGTCTGGCCGTAGCGGGTGGAGGGGTCGGCGCCGTACAGGTCGAACTCGGGACGCGAGTAGCCCGCCCCCAGACCCACCATCAGCCGGCCTCGGCTGAGGTTGTCCACCAGCGCCAGTTCCTCGGCCAGGCGGGCCGGATTCCAGAGGGGACCCAACAGAACGGCGGTGCCGAGGCGGATGCGCTCGGTCCTGGCGGCCAGCGCCGCAGCCAGCACCAGCGGCTGGGGCAGGTACCCGTCGTCGAACAGATGATGTTCACTGAGCCACACCGAGTCGGCCCCCAGCCGCTCGGCCTCGACCACCAGCTCGATCTGGCGGGCGTAGAAGTCGGGCCACGGCTCGGCCCAAGGCTCGGGATTGCGCCCGTCGAGGTAGATGCCGGCTCTCATCGTCCGCCGGCGCCTATCCGGGTTCGGCGCCGGCCCCGGTCAGCCATCGGTCAGTACTTCCCGGGCCACCAGGTCGAGCGAGGACCAGGCCAGGTCGGGCGGTGTGCCGCCGGCCAGCGGGAACAGGGGCAGGACCCCCTGGTCGGCGATGATCTCCCGTGCGCCCTCGGGGTCGACCACCCGGTAGTTGCCGTTCTCGGCCCGGAGCTCGGCCACCGTGGTGGCCGCCGAACCGGCCTCCGCCGCGTCGTCGGGTCCCACCCAGGTGCCGTACATCTGGGCGTCGTGCAGCAGGTGCGGGCCATGCTCGGCCCACCCCCGGTCGACATCCTCGACCACCACCACGGCGGTGGCCGAGCCGGCCGACGGAACATAGAAGAACCCCGGCTGGTGGCCGGCCTCCTCGGCCGCCATCCGGTAGGCCGACTCCAGCGCGGCCGGATCATCGGACCCCTGACCCAGGAAGCCCAGCCCGAAACGACCGGCCCGACGGGCCGCGGCCAGGCTGCCGCCGCCGTAGCTCAGCATCGGCCCGCCCGGTGTGTACGGGGCGGGCGTGACGTGCACGGGACGACCCTGGTACTCGAACGGCTCGCCACTCAGGCCGGCCTGCAGAGCAGCGATGACCTCGTCCATCCGTCGGCCCCGATCGGCGAAGTCCCGCCCGAACATCTCGTATTCGACGGGCCGGTAGCCCAGGCCGATGGTGTAGCTCACCCGGCCCCGACTGATGTGGTCGAGCACCACCATCTGCTCGGCCAGCGCCACCGGATCGTGCAGACCGGCCAGCACGGCACCCACGGTGATGGGCAGCGATGTGGTGCGGGCGGCGATGGCCGAGGCCAATATCAGCGGCGCCGGCAGGTAGCCATCGGGCGAGGCGTGATGTTCGGAGACCACCGCGGTCACGGCGCCGTGCTCCTCGGCCCACGCACTCATCTCGATGGCCGCCCGATACAGGTCGGCGCGGGCCTCGGGGGACGCCCCGGGCGATCGCATGTCGAAGCGAACGAGCAGCATCGTCAGTCTCCCTCGGCCGAACGCGGGCGACCGTAGCAGCCTGCGCCAGCCATCGACGATGGAGCACGGGGACCGCGATCCGTACTGGCCGGTGAGTGGGAGGAAGACCCCTTCCACACCGAGGTGGGCTACTGGTTTCCGGACGCCGGTCTGGGCCAGGTCATGCGGGCCTTCGTGATCCCCCGCGGCTCGGTCGTCTGAGCAGTCACGAGATCCGCACGTAGTCCCACGACACGGGCCGATCGTGGTCGTAGGGCATGGTGCCGTGAAAGGCCCGCGGGTCGTCGTCGAACACCAGCGGGATGAAGTGCCGATCCCCGGCCCAGAGCGGTAGCGCCGCCTGGTCGCGATCCTCGGCCCGGTCGGCGCATGCCTGCATCAACCGGGCCCGGTCCACCCAGACCAGCTCGCCCTCGTGGTTGGCCCTGCCCGGCCGGCCGTGCCAGTCGGTGGCCAGGAAGATGAACCCCAACCAGTCCTCCCCTCCGGGCCCGAAGCCAGTCCAGGTGATGGTGCCACGCAGTCGCGGATCGAGCACCTCGATGCCGGCCTCCTCGAGCAGCTCACGCCGCAGGCTCGACACCACGTCCTCATCGGGCTCGAGCTTGCCCCCGAGGCCGTTGAACTTCCCGTAGTGGTCGTCGTCGGCCCGGGCGTTGCGGTGGATCATGAGCACGGTGTCGGCCCCGCGGTCCCAGACATACGCCAGGGTGCCGACGATCGGGGTGAAAGGCATGCGGTGGTCTCCGGGCTCGGCGGCCGGCTCTAACCTACGCCCATGGCCGAACAGGCAGATGATCACGGGCCCGGCGAGGCGATCGCCGCCGCCCAGCAGCGGGCTCGCCGCGGCAACCTCGACCGTCACGGCGACAAGCTGCGGGCCGCGAACAAGCGATTCGTCCGCGAGCGCATCGATCTGTTGATCGACGAAGGCTCCTTCGTGGAGGACGCGCTGTTGGCCAACGCCATCGCCCCGGCCGGCGACCTGCCGGCCGACGGGGTGGTCACCGGCCGGGCCCTGGTCGCGGGGCGACCGGTCGCCATCGTGGCCAACGACCCCACCGTCAAGGCCGGGTCCTGGGGTGCCCGCACGGTGGAGAAGATCATCCGTCTCACCGAGCGGGCCCTCACCGAGGAGATCCCGATCGCCTGGCTCATCGACTCGGCCGGAGCCCGGATCACCGACCAGGTCGATCTGTTCCCCGGCCGACGGGGTGCCGGCCGCATCTTCTACAACCAGGTCCGACTGTCGGGCCGGGTCCCGCAGGTGTGTTGCCTGTTCGGCCCCTCGGCCGCCGGCGGGGCGTACATCCCGGCCTTCTGCGACGTGGTGTTCATGGTGGATGGCAACGCGTCCATGTACCTCGGTTCGCCCCGCATGGCCGAGGAGGTGATCGGCGAGCAGGTGACCCTCGAGGAGATGGGCGGTGCCCGGATGCACACCTCGGTGTCGGGGTGCGGCGACAACCTGGTCGCCGACGACGACGCGGCCATCGAGCTGGCCAAACTGTACTTGAGCTACCTGCCGTCCAACTTCCGCCAGCCACCGCCGTGGAGCCACTGGCAGCCTCCGGAGCGCCCACTGGCCGACGGCGTGGTTCCCGCCGACGACAAGGCGACCTACGACGTGAGGGCCGTCATCGACGGCCTGGTCGACGACGGCTCGTTCTTCGAGCTCAAACCCGACTTCGCACCCGAGTTGGTGGTGGGGTTCGCGTCGCTCGAAGGACAGTCGCTGGGGGTGGTGGCCAACAACCCGGCGGCCAAGGGCGGCGTGCTCTTCACCGACAGCGCCGACAAGGCGGCCCGTTTCGTATGGCTCTGCAACGCGTTCAACGTGCCCCTGGTGTTCCTGGCCGACGTGCCTGGCTTCATGATCGGCACCCAGGTCGAGCGGGAGGGCATCATCCGCCACGGCGCCAAGATGATCTCCGCGGTCAGCGAAGCCACCGTGCCCAAGATATGCGTCGTGCTCCGCAAGTGTTACGGCGCCGGCCTCTACGCCATGTGTGGCCCGGCCTTCGAGCCCGAGGCCACCCTGTGCCTGCCCACGGCCCAGATCGCGGTGATGGGCCCCGAGCCCGCGGTCAACGCCGTCTTCTACAACAAGATCCAGTCCATCGAGGACCCCGACGAGCGGGCGGCCTTCGTGGCCGACGAGCGGGCCAGGTACGAAGCCGACGTCGACCTCCTCCGGCTGGCCTCGGACCTGGTGGTCGATGCCATCACCCCACCCGATCACCTCCGCGAAGAGCTCATTCGCCGCATCGGCCTGGCCCAGGGCAAAGCCCGTCACTTCACCGAACGCCACAACGGCGTGACCCCGGTCTGAACCGCATGTGGCCCACGCTCATCCGCTCGCTCGATGACGCCACTCGCCGTCGCTTGGAGGCGGCCGTCACGCCCAAGTCGTTCGCTCCCGGCCGGTCGTTGTTCCGCGAAGGCGAGGTGGGCGACTCGGTGTACATCGTCGAGACCGGCCATCTCCTCGTCGAGCGGGTGACCGAGAACGGTGATGTCGTGGCGGTCGGTGTGGTTCGACCGGGCGAGATCGTCGGCGAGCAGGCCCTGGTCAGCAACGCCCCCCGGATGGCTTCGGTGCGGGCCATCACCGCGGTCGAGGGCTGGACACTGCACCGCTCGGCGTTCGACGAAGCCCGCCGGGACCACCCCGCCCTCGACCGCCTGCTGATCCAGCTGCTCGACGCCCGGGTTCGATCCCTCCACGAGTTGGTCAGCGAGGCCCGCCACGTGCCCGTCGAGCAGAGGCTGCGCCGTCGGCTGGTGGCACTGAGCGAGTGCTTCGACCGGGAGATCCCCCTCACCCAGGAGACCATCGCCACGATGACCGGCGCCACCCGCCCCACGGTGAACGCCTTCCTCCAACGGTTGCGGGCCGAGGGGACGGTCGAGCTGCACCGGGGCCGGATCACGGTGCACCACCCCGAGTACCTCGAGAACGGACTCGTCTGAACACATGGCCACCATCTTGCTGGGGACGGTCGCCATCGAACCCAACCGCTGGGCCGCTGTGGACCCGAGTTGGGCGCCGACCGTGTCGGTCGCCGAT
>Ga0224505_10002176_pt1 | contig 11677 bp, 13 predicted proteins | sample SF_Jan12_sed_USG_FD_169102 | JGI IMG/M metagenome (GOLD analysis project Ga0224505, IMG submission 169102) | Sediment microbial communities from San Francisco Bay, California, United States - SF_Jan12_sed_USGS_4_1 | ecosystem: Environmental > Aquatic > Marine > Sediment | place: USA: California...
GCCCCGCCCGCGGCCCGTGGCCCCCCGCCGCCGCAAGGCCCGGGAGCGGATCTCGCTCGGCCACCTCTTCATGATCGCCGCCGCCCTGCTGGCCTTCGTCCTGGTTGTCTCGGTGTTGCAGGACCGCTCCAGGACCACCGGGGTGCTGGTGGCCCGCAGCGACATCCAGCCCGGGTCGGCCATCACGCCCGACCTGGTGCGCCAGGTGGCGATGCCGGCTGGTAGCGACCTCGCCGCCGCGATGGCCGGCCTCGGCGACCTGGCCGGCGGCGGTGCCATCGCCGCCCAGCGGATCAAGGCCGGAGACCCGGTCACCCTCACCGCCATCGCCTCCCGGACCGATAACGACGGCCTGCGGGCCATGAGCATCCCGATCGAGCGGGCCCGGGCCGTCGGGGGCGAGCTCGCCCCCGGAGACCGGATCGACGTGATCTCGGTCACCGGCGCCTCGGCCACCTACGTGGCCACCAACCTCGAGGTGCTCAAGACGCAGAACCAGCAGGGCACCGGCGCCCTGGGGTCGTCCGCCCTGACCGACTACTACGTCACCGTCGCCGTCGACGGGCAGACCGCGCTGGCGATCGCCCTGGCCCAGCAGACGGGCGAGGTGTCGATTCTGCGCTCCACCGGTGCCGAACCGGTTGCGGCCGAAGGCCGGGTGCTGGCCTCCAGCCCCGCCGCAGCCGCCCCCGCCGGCGGCTCCTCCTCTCCCGCCGATTCGGGCCCGACGCCGTCAGTGCCCTCCTCGGCCCGTTCGACGACCCTGGGCACGGATCCGTCGAACGATGGTTGATCCCACCCAGCTCCACCATCCCTCGGAGGTCCGCACGGTCGGGCTGGTGGCCAGCCACCGGGCGTGGCGAACCGAGTTCGCCCGTTACGTGCAGGACCACATCACCGGGCTCCGGGTCCGGGTGCTGCGAGACCCCCGCGCCATCGACGACTCGATCGACGTGGTGGTCATCGACGACTCGTCGACCTTTCTCAACCGGGAGAGCCTCCGCCAGCTGCGGGAGGCCGGCGTCCAGATCATCGGCATCTACGATCCCAGCGAGCATCAGGGGCAGGGCCAGGCCCACCTGAACCGCCTCGGCATCGCCGACGTCGCCTCGGCCGAGCTCATGGCCAGCCAGCTGGTGCAACTCATTCAGGAGGTCACCAAGGACCTCGACGAGGACATCGAGGCCGACCTCGCCGCCACCCTGGCGCCGTCGCCGGCGGTATCGGCCATGGCCCGAGTCAACGGGGCGGAGCTCCCCACCGAGCGGGGCGCCATCATCACCGTCGGCGGCCCGGCCTCGCTGATCGCGGTGGAGGTGGCGGTGGGCCTGGCCGCCGACCTGGCCACCAAGCGGGGCACGACCCTGCTGATCGACGTCGACGAGACCACCCCGATCCTGTCGGCCCGGCTCGGCTATCGCCTCGAGCCCACCGTGCTCGACGCCATGGAGCGCCTCTACTACGGCGATGGCGACCTCAGCACCACGATCACCGAACCGGCGCGGGGGGCCAACGGCTTCGCCCCCATGCACGTGCTGGCCGGCATCGCCAACCCCGACGACTGGTCGCTGCTGGGACGGGACCGGTGCACCGATCTCCTGCGCCGGGCGGCCGAGCAGTGGAACCACGTGGTGGCCGTGTCGGGTCCCCGGCTGGGCTCGATGCCCCAGGGCATCGACCGCTACGGGGCGTCCCAGGGCGCAGTGGCTGTCGGAGACCGGGTGATCGGCGTGTGCGACCCCACGCCCACCGGCGTGTTGCTGGCGCTCGACTGGCTGATCGAGGCCCGCCGGCTCCGCAACGGGGCCCCGGTGTGGATCGTGTTCGCCGGCCGGCCCCGCAGCGCCCGCCAGCGGGCCGATCTGGTGGAAACGATCTCCCGGGAGGCCGGCAGTGAGCTGATCTCTGGCGTGATGTTCGCCCCCGTCGGCCCTGAGGTGGAACGCGCCTGTTGGGAGGCCCGGGTGCCGTCCCGGGGCCGCTTCACCAAGGCCGTGCAGGAGCTGGCGGCCGAGCTGCTGCCCGCCCCGGCGCCCAGCCGGCGCCGTCGAGCACGCCGGGAGCAACCGGTCTGATGAGCCGTGAGCCCGCCACCGCCCGCCGCCGGACGACGAGCCGCCCCCTGTCGCCCTACGAGGTTCTCCGTAATGAGGTCACCGACGGCATCAAGACCGCCCGCCTCGATCCCGAAGTGGATCCCGAGGGCGTCCACCACTTCGTGCGCGGCGCCATCGAATCGTGGCAGACCGTGGCCCGCCAGGGCCTCGACGGCAAGGAGCTGCTAGCCCGGCCCGACGAGATGGCCGAGCGCATCTTGCGCTATGTCCTCGAGTACGGCCCCCTCACCGGCCCGCTGAACGATCCCGGGGTGGAGGAGATCTTCATCGAGGGCGACGACATCTTCTTCATCGACGGCGGCGGCTACATGCGGGGCGTCAGCGAGGTCACCACCGCCGAGGAGAACCTTGCCGTGGTCCGCCGCCTCTTGCAGGACTCGGGGCGGGAGGTGACCGAGCGCGAACCGATGGTCCAGGCCCGGGTGCTGGGGGGCACGGTGCGCATGGGCGTTGTCATCCCCCCGATCGCCGACAAACTGTCGGTCACCATCCGCAAGTACACGATGCGCAACGAGACGCTGTCGCTGCTGGTGGGCCGGGACTCGATGGACCAACGGGTGGCCGAGCTGCTGTGGGCGGCGGTGCGTTCGGGCCTCGGCATCCTGGTCTGCGGCCGCCCCGGCGCCGGCAAGACCACGCTGCTCAACGCCCTCCTGCGGGCCGTGCCGCCCACCATGGTGGTGCGCTGCGTGGAGGAGATCCGGGAACTGTCGGCCCCGGTGATGGCCGGGTCCTACTATCAGACCCGCCCGTCCGGGGCCGACGGCGACGTGGCAGCCGAGGTGAGCCTGCGGGACCTGGTCAAGACGTGCCTGGGCATGCGACCCGACCTGCTGGTGGTGGGCGAGGTGCGGGGGGCCGAGGCCTTCGAGCTGGTGCGGGCGGGTAACGCCGGCTGCGGTGTGATCGCCACCGTGCACGCCAACAACCCCTATGACGCCCTGTCGGCCTTGCGCGACACGGCCATCATGGCCGGCGACAACGTGGCCCCGGCCCAGGTCCAGTCGACCTTCCAGCGCATGTTCCATCTGGTGGTCTTCGTCGATCGGGAGGAGCTGGCCTTCGACGACCAGGGCGGCGCCCCCATCCGGCGCCAGGTGATGGAGGTGGCGGCCCTCATGCCCAACGCCGCCGGGGAAGACTTCCTCCTCCAGCCGCTGTTCGTGCGGGACCGCATCGGGGAGCCCCTGCGCTGGTCGGAGGCCTACCCGTCGGATGCGGCCATGGCCCGGCTCGACGCTACCCTCAAGCGGCACGATTCGAGCACGGCCGAGCTGCTGCGGGGCAACCCGGCCAACGTCGTGGCCCTGGCCGACCTGCCGCCGGAGACGGGGCTCTCCCCCCGGCCCGGGCGGCGGCCGTTCCGCCGGAACCCGTACCCGGCGCCGATCGTGCCCGTCAGCCTCAGCACCGAACCCGGGCCGTCGAACCGATGACCCTGTTGGCCGGCCTGTTCTGCGGCATCGCCGTCTACTTCGCCGTCGGCATGGCCGTGGGCTACATGCCCCAGCGTCTGCGGTTCGCCCCGCTGGCCGAGCAGCCGGCCCGGCCCAGCCGGGCCCGGCGCCAGGAGTGGCTGAACCAGGCCGGTCTGCCCGTCACCCCCACCCAGTTCTGGACCTCGTCGATCCTGGCCGGATCGGCCACGTTCGCGCTGGCGTGGGTGATCACGTCGATCCCGATGGTGGCTCTGCCTCCGGCGGTGGCGGTGGCTGTCACCCCCCGGTGGTGGTTCGCCCAGCAGCGGCGCAAGCTGGCCCGGGCCCGTCTGGAGGCGTGGCCGGAGGCCCTGCGCTCGATCGTGGCCTCGGTCTCGTCGTCTATGTCGCTCCACCAGGCCCTGCTGGTGCTGGCCACCTCCGGGCCCAACGAGCTGCGGCCGGTGTTCGCCCGCTACTCCAGCCTCAGCTTCACGCTCGACTCGGCCACCGCCCTGGAGGTGATCCGGGAGGAGCTGGCCGACCCCGTGTCGGATCGAATCATCGAGGACCTCCTGCTGGCCCTGGAGCAGGGCCCGGCGGTGGTGGTAGACATCATGGCCGAGCTGGCCCACTCCACCATCGAGGATCTGCAGGTGCTCGATCGGGTGGAGACGGCCCAGTTGGAACAGCGGCTCAACGCCCGAGCGGTGTTCGTGCTGCCGTTCCTGTTCCTCGTTCTGCTCACCTTCCGGCCCGGGCCGGGCCGTGAGTTCTACGCGTCACGCGCCGGGGTCGCCGTGATCGTGCTCGGCACCAGCCTGAGCCTCATGGGCATGGTGCTGGTCCGACGCTTGGGCCGACTGCCCGAGGAGCCCCGGGTGTTCGCCGTGGACGCCGGACGGGACCGCTGATGGACACCCGGGCGGTCATCGTCGCCCTGCTCGCCGCCTACCTGGCGGCCAGCCTGGCCGGCCTCGTGGTGCGGCCCCGGCCGGCCCTCGAGTCCCGGCTGCGACCCTACGTGCAGCTGCGACGCACCCGCCTGGGGCAGCGGGCCGACGTCAGCGCCGCCCTCGCCATCAACGCCAACCTGTCCTATGGGCCGTTTCGCCGCATCTTCGGCCCGATCGTCGACGGGTTCGCCGGTTTCGTGTCCCGGCTGGTCGACTCGGGCGACGAGGACGACATCGCCCGCCGCCTGCACCACGCCGGCCTCACGGACGTGTCGCCCCGGGAGTACCGCGTTTCCCAGGCCGGCCGGGCCCTGCTGGGCGTGGTCGGCGGTGTGCTGGTGGGTCTGTGGGTGGGGGCCGTGTTCGGGGCCCAGAGCTTCTGGGCGGTGGTGGGCGTGGCCCTCGGGGTGGGCTGGGGCCTCACCTCGGCCCGGAGCAAGCTCAACACCGCCATCGAGGCCCGGGCCCAGGCGATGCGGCTCGAGCTCTACACCGTGGCCCACCTGCTCACCATGCTGGCCAAGGCCAACCACACCCCGGCCATGGCCATCCGCCAGGTGATCGCACGGGGGCGGGGGCCCGTGGTGGAGGAGCTGCGGGAGGCCCAGTCATGGGTGGCTGGTGGCCTGACCCTGGCCCAGGCCATGGAGCGCCTGTCGCAGGAGACGGTAGAGCCGGCGGCGGCCCGCATCTACCGCATCCTGGGCGAGGCCTCCCAGCAGGGATCCGACGTGGCCGAGTCGTTGATGACGGTGGCCAACACGCTGCGGGCCGAACGCCGGGAGGAGCTGGAGCGGCTCGGCACCCGGCGCAAGGGGGCCATGATCCTCCCCACCCTGCTGGTAATGGCTCCTGTCGTGTTCCTCTACGTGGTCGCCCCCATACCCCGCTTCATCTTCGGCCCCTGATCGGGCCGGCCTCGTCGTCCCGTCCCCCCTCACGCAACCCGTCCGCCCGCACAGCAAGGAACCCGCACCCGTGATCACCGAAACCATGGCCAAGCTCACCGCTGCCTACCTCGCCTGGTCCGCCCGGATGGCCGACCATCGAGCCGAGGAGGACGGCTTCGAGATCGCCCAGTCGATGGGCATCGCCCTGCTCGGCCTCGTGGTGGCGGCCGCCTTCGCCACCGCCCTGCAGGCCCTCGGTGTCGACATCATCAACCGCATCCGCAGCGAGCTCGGTCTCTAGGGCGGGCACACCCCGCAAGAGCTGATCCGATGTCGGGCGGGCCGGAGACAACCAAGGCGGCGGGTGGTGACACCGAGCAGGGCTTCACCATCGCCGCGGCCATGTGGGTCATGGCCGTCACCCTGGTGCTGGTGACGGGTTTCGCTGATCTGTTCGTGCAGCGCTACGCCCAGGCCGTGATACGCCAGGCCACCGACGAGGGCGCCCGGGCCTGGGCCGTGCAGGGGGGCACGGCCGACGACTGCCTAGCGGCGGCCAACGATGCGGTGGAAGACCTGCTGGGCGGACCGATGGCCGCCGGGATCACCTTCAGCTGCAGCGCCGATGAGACCACCGTCCAGGTCACGGCGAGCGCCACCCTCCGGTCCCTGCCGCCCCTGCCCGACGCCCAGTTCGCCACCACCTCGGTGGTGGCCCGCGAGCTCGACGAGGACGGCCTCGTTGCGCCCTGACCGCCCCCGTCGCCCATCGCCTGACCGCTCGGGCGCCCAAGAGGCCGGGTTCGTGGCCGTGGAGTGGGTGGCGGCCATGGTGTTCCTGCTCCTGCCGGTGGTGCTGATCGGGGCCGGGGTGTCGCGCTGGCCCGAGCGCCAGGAAGTGGCACGGGCGGTGGCGGCCGAAGCGGCCCGGGCTGCGGTGCTGTCGGGAACCGAAGCCGAAGCCCTGGCCAACGCCCAGGCGGTGGCCGACCAGGTGGCGGCGAACTATGGGGTACCGGGCGGGGAGTACCAGGTGGAGGTGTCAGCGCCGTCGTGGGACTGGGGCCAGGACGTGACGGTCACCGTCACCGTGGACATGCCTTCGATCGACGTGCCCGGCGTCGGCTCGTGGAGCGTCACCAGCTGGTCGGCCTCGTCCACCCAGCACATCGAGGACTACCGGGGCCTCGAGTGACCGAGATCGGCCAGGAGGACGAACCGGCCGCTTCACCGACCCACGAACGGGGTTCGGTGACCCTGTGGGTGTTGTACTGGTCGATGTCGGTGCTGTTCATCTCCGGCTTCGGGCTCGACCTGTGGAGGGGCGTGTCGGTGCGGCGCAGCCTGGTGGAACAGGCCGAGGCGGCGGCGTCGGCCGGCGCCAACGCGCTCGACGCCGACACGTTCCGGCGCACCGGCGAAGTGGTCATCGACCCCGGCCTGGCCGACCAGATGGCCCGGGCCAACCTACGGGCCCAGGGCGACGCCGACCTGGTGGACGACGCCCGGGTCACGGTCGACCCGGCCACCCAGGAGGTGGCCGTCACGCTCGAGGGCGAGGTCGACTTCACCCTGGTGAAGGTGTTCCTGAGCGGCGAGGCTCCGCTCCGGGTGGGCGTCACGGCCCGGGCCGCCCCCCGCATCGGCGCGGGCGACGGGCCATGATCGCGGTCGGGCAGCGCCCGGTGGGTCGCACCGTCCCCGGCCCGTTCGCCATTCCCCTGGCCCTGGCGGCGATGCTGAGCCTGGCCTCCTGCTCGGGCCCGGCGACCGCAGGCGACCCCCCGGCGCCCGCCGGCTCCGTCACCAGCGGCGTCGGCAAAGAGGGCGACGGCAGGGATGGCGCCGCTGTGGCCACCGCCCCCGCATCGCCCCGGGATGACGACGTCACCGACGTGAGCCGCCTGGCCGCCTCCCTGGCCGCCTCCGCCACCGGCGACCCGGACTGGGTCGAGGTGTTCAGCCGACTCCGGGCCCGAAGCTGGTTGGCCACTCGCTATCCCGGACGCTACGACCTGAGCGAGATCTACCGCGACGAGGCGGCCGAGGTGGCGCGGGCCAACGAGAAACAAAACCTGACCCTCGGGGTCTACCTCGACGAGCCCCTGCCCCGGCTCGTGTCGGTCACCAAGACCCGGGACCTGGGCGAGTTGGTGGAGCTGGAGGTCGTGCTCGACGCCGGTCCGGCCACGGTGCGGGGCGAGGCCGATGACCTGCCCCGTGGCGTGCTTCCGGGCGGCACCCATCGGGGTCTGTTCACCCTTGGCCGGGGGCCGGACGACGCCTGGCACATACACTCGGTGACCGAGCTTCTCGTGGGCAGCCGCACCACGGGCCAGGAGCCGCATTGAGCAGCCGCCGCACCCCACATCCTCCGCCCCGGCCACGGGTCGTCCTGGCGTCGCTGGCGGTGGCCGTCGGCGCTGTGGTGTGGGGCGGCCCCGTGGCACCGGCTGCGGCCCAGGGCTGCTCTGCGCTCGACCGCAACGGCACGACCTGCAACCTGTCCGACCAGCTGAACCCTCCGAAGCCGACCCCGGGCGACGTGGTGGTGCGCAGCTCAGCCCCGCCGGGGCCCACGTTCGTGTGGCTGAACCTGCTGCTCGCCTGCGACGCCGCCGGCAACGGCGGTTGGACGCCGATGACCGACCTGGCTTCCGCCATCCTCGACCTGTCGTTCCTGGCCGGCGGGCCCGCACCGGCCGAGCCCGGCGTGCTATGGGTGGGTGAGCTGGTGGACCCGGCCAGCGGCGGCACCAACAGCGGTTACATCTCGTGCGTCGGCGCCGGCCAGCCCCGGCCCCCGTTGCCGCCGCCGCTCCCCAACGCCGATCAGATCTGGGGCGCCGCCCTCACGTTCACCCCCCAGGTGAACCTCGACCCTTACGTCCGGGGGCTGACCGGGCTCGAGACCTACATGTGGTACGAGGGCCCCACAGCCGACACCGTGACGATCACCCTGAACGGCTACGGTGTCACGGCCACCATCCAGGCTGTGGAGTTCAGCTGGGACATGGGCAGCGACACCCGCACCGGGGAACGGGTGCACCGGGCGGGCCGGGCCGGATCGCCCGATGACCCGGCGGCCACCCACACCTACGCCAAGCCAGGACCGGTGGTGATCACCCACGAGATTACCTGGACCGGCACATCGGTGCTCAGCGGGCCCGGTCTGCCGGCCGGAGGGATCACGGTGGACCTGGGCCAGGCCGTTCTAGCTACTGCCCGAGACTACGACGTGATAGAAGTACGTACACCACTGGTTCGTGGTGGTGACAGGGTGGGGAGCGTAACGGGATAGACGAGTTGAGCAGGTAGCGAGACAAATCGAACATGCGGGCAGACTGCCGGCTGGTCACCAGCTGGCACTCGACCAGGAACTTTGGCTGGGGTTCGGGCGAGCGTCGACGTGACTCTTCGAGAGGCAGTGCACCCATGACAGATCTGGATATTCAGATCGACGTCCCCGACGACGACGGTCTGAATTCGCCCGTACGGGTATTGGGCGGTAACAACTGGCTGCCGCCCTGGTTCAAAGCGGTCGTAGTGATCCTGTTGGGCACCCTGGCCACGATCATGCTCGGCGCCTATCTGCTCGGGCGGTCCCGGGCGGCTAGCAACGGCGACGAAGGAGCGACCGACCCGTCGGTGTCGACCACGATCGGGTCGGCCGCCTCCAGCCCCACGATCGACGCCTCGCTGGCCGCGGTGTTGGCGTGGGAGGGCTTCGCTCGATCAGGCGATCTCGACACCATCCGACCCTGGTTCGACGAGGCCGGGCCCCAGTTCGCCCTGTTCGCCCAGTCGGCGACGGCCGGTACGCCAGGGGCCGACGACATCACGTTCGAGCCCCGCAACCCCGTGGAGACCGAGGCCGACGGGCTCACCACGGTGTCGATGGAACTGGCGGTGACAGGCCCCCAGGGCCAGGACGTGTACCTCTACGATTTCGTCTACCGGGGCGAGAGCCTGAAGGTGTGGACGGTGGTGGACCGTCGGGCCCCGGGCACGGTCGCCCTGCCCCCACCCCAGGCGGTGGTCGACTCCGCCACCCGGAACTGGGACCGCTTCACCTCAGCCCTGGCCATCGGCGACGCCAAGGGTGCCTCGACCGTGGTGAGCGAGCCCACCCGCGTACTGGTCGACCAGCTCACCGCCGCCGCCCGGACCGGAGGCGGTGCGCCGGCCGACGGGCCGATCACCGATCCGTCCCTGTTCGAGCAGCTCGTGAGCCGGGTGAAGGCGGCCGACGCCGCCTCGCCCGACAACGCTCTGCTGGCCCTGCTCAACGCCGACCAGCGCCGGGCGCTGGTGACGGGAAAGCTCGCGTCATGGACGCAGGTCGACGCCGACCGGGTGGTGGCGTCGCTCATCGTGGACGGCAAGCCGACAGCCATCGTGCCCTTCCGGGCCACCGCCGAAGGATGGATGTTCGACCTCGTCGAAGCACTGGAAACGAGCAACGGAGGCACCTCGTGACCCTCGAGAACGGGCACACCAACGACGGCGACGGTACCGGCGCCCCGGCCGGGCGGTGGCTCTCGGTGCAGGCGGTGGCAACCGAGCTCGAGGTGACGACGCGGACGATCTACCGCTTCATCAACGACGGGAAGCTCGCCGCCTACCGGATCGGGCGGGTGTACCGGATCATGCGCACCGATCTCCAGGCGTTCCTCGACAGCGCCGCCCTCCAGCCGGGCGACCTGGCCCACCTGGTGGAAGACCGCTCCAACGGCACCGACGAGGAGCCCCCCGACCTCAAAGCCGCCGGCTGACCCATTCCGGGATCACAGCCGCCACAGCGCCCAGACCAGGGCCGCCGCATGCCCCCCGGCGAGGAAGGGCACGAAGGGCAGCCGGCGGCGCCGGAGGGCGGCCGACGCCACCAACCCGGCCACGAGGGCCAGGGCGAAACCGACCACAGTGAAGCCGAGGCCGAACCAGCCGAGCGTCGCTCCGAATGGCACCCCCAACCGGACGTCGGCCCGACCGATCGCCTCCTGGCCGGAGCGGGCGTGGAGCCCGTAGGGCACGAGTTGGATGCCGGTCACCAGCGACGCTCCTGCCCCGGCCCCGGCCAGCGCCCCCCACTCCCGTCCCAGCACGCCGCCCACGGCCAGACCGCCCACGGCCACCGCCGTCACCGCCCGGGCCCAGCGCACCGGGACTCGCTCGGTCCGGGCGTCCCGCACCGCCAGGATGATCAGACCGGCCGACGTCACCACCCCGATCACCCCCCCGGCCCACGCCACCACCATGCCGAGGGTAGAGGCGTAGCGTCCCGTGTCCCGTGGCCCCACCGATGACGATCCGGGGCTTCAGACCCGGGCCGACGGATCAGGCCGACAGAGTCGGGGGTGGGTCTCCTGGGAGACCCACCCCCGGCCCACCTTTGGCTGGGGTGGACGATCTCTCAGGCGCCGGCCACGGTGCCGGTCACCTCGATGTGGATGTGATCTTCGTGATCTCCGTCGTTGAAGCTTCCCGGGGCCGCCCCGGCCAAATCACCGAACGGGTGGCCGAAAGCCCAGGGGCGGAGATAATCGGTCTCCCGGTTCATCGCCAGCCATCGCTCAACCTCGCCCCGGGCCGCCCGGTTGGTGTCGGTCACCGCCTGGCCGTCGAAGATGGCGATGTCGGCCGCCCGCCCCGACGTGTGGCGGGAGATCCGGCAGTTGGGATAGGTGCCGGTGTTGTGGATGCAGATCGAATGCCCGGTGACGAACGACGAGATGTAGATCTCGTGCTCCTGGGCCAGCGACAGCAGGATGGCCACGACCTGCGGATCAATCTGCCCGCTCTCCAGGTCGGCGCGTTGGGCCAGGCCCATCGACACGTTGGGGTCGTCGAGCAGTGCCTGGGGATCGGCGCCGGCGTAGATGGGCGCCACACCGTACCGGGATGCGTAGTCGAGCACCTGGTTCACGTATACATCGGAGCGGTTGTACTTGAAGATGGCGTGGCGGACGCTCGTCACCTCACCCTCCCCGCCGCACAGGTAGGCCGCTGCGCTGTAGACGGCGTCGATGGCGTTGTGGGGCGAGGCGATGCCGTCGAGGTTGCCGTCGACCCCGTAGGCCCGGAAGGTGTCGGTCAGGAACTGCATCGGCCCCAGGGCCCGGTCGTAGTTCGGGGTGCTGTGCCAGGGTGAGCCCCCGGGCAGGGCGATGGCCGTGGTGCCGGCCAGCGAGCCGTCGAGCACGGGGCCCAGGATGGGGGGCGTGATGTCGCCGTTGGAGGCCATGGTCGCCCCGCCGAAACGACCATGGTCCGACTCGACCTTGCCGATGCCGGCC
>Ga0224505_10002177_pt1 | contig 11676 bp, 9 predicted proteins | sample SF_Jan12_sed_USG_FD_169102 | JGI IMG/M metagenome (GOLD analysis project Ga0224505, IMG submission 169102) | Sediment microbial communities from San Francisco Bay, California, United States - SF_Jan12_sed_USGS_4_1 | ecosystem: Environmental > Aquatic > Marine > Sediment | place: USA: California...
CGATCTCCGGCAGGGTCCGGCCCTCTCCCAGCACGATGGTGTACGGCTGGGACGGCTTCGCCGCGCCACCCTCGATCGAGGCGACCTCGAGGCGGACGAGGTGACCCGGCGAGGGCTTCTCGCCCTCCACCGGGAGCCAGGAGGCCTTGCGTTCCCGGAGGTCGCGCAGGCGCTCCTCGACGTCGGCATCGGCGACCTCGGCGACCTTGCGCTGAACCGTGAAGCCGCCGGTGCGGGAGAGCTTCACGTCGGGGCGCACCTCGACGTGGAACTCGAACTCCAGCGGTTTTCCTTCCTCGAACTTGAGTTCGTGGATGTGGGGCTCCGCGATCGGCTTGAGGTCGCCGGTCTTGAGGGCGACGTCCCAGCTTTCCCGGATCAACTCCTCCAGCGCGGTCTGCCGGATCGCGTCGCCGAACTTGCGGCGGAGGACGGTCTCGGGAGCTTTACCCTGGCGGAAGCCGGGGAGCCTGGCGCGTTGGGCATAATGCCGAAGGGCGCGGGACTCGGCACGCTGGACCAGGTCCGCTGGGACGCTCACCTGCAGCGAGCGGGAGGCGAGATCTTCCTTGGTCTTGGTTACGGTGATTTCCGACATGGGCCAAATCTAGCCGCCATCGCCATGGGGGGTCAAATAAGTGTCCGTGGTGCCGCTACTTAGCCAACCGGGACCGGCCGGGGCGGGGCCGTGTCGCGCTGGCCGGGCGGGGAGGGGGTCGGCCCCCGATCGCCGGAGGTATATTGCCCGGACGCGGACGTGGCGGAACTGGCAGACGCGCAGGACTTAGGATCCTGTCCCGCAAGGGGTCCGGGTTCGACTCCCGGCGTTCGCATCGCTGGAATGAAACGGGGGTGGCCGAAGCCACCCCCGTTGTGCTGACTGGTCTCTGAACCGCCTGGGGGCTACTCCAGCCGGATCCGCTCGATCCGTGACTGGCGCGTCCGGCTGTTGAACACCCTCAGGGTCACGATGGTTCCTCGCCCGGCCTCGCGCAGTGCGGCCGCGAGTTCGCCGTCAGTCCGGACCGCCGCGCCCTCGACCGCCTGGATGATGTCCGCCCCGCCATCGGCCGCCGAAAACAGCTGTCCATAGGACGGGCCGTTCGGATCCACTTCCATCACTGCCACGCCGCGCGCATCCCGGCCAAGCTCCAGCTCCCCCACCATCTCGGGGGTCAGGGTCCGGCCGCGGATGCCAAGCTGCTGGAAATTCGCTGCCTCCTCGGGCTCCGGGGCCGCTTCCTCCTCAACCTGCTCCGAAGGCGCCGTGTCGCCGGTCTGTTCCATCAATCGGACGTTGTACGTCTTCCGCGCGCCGCCCTTCCGGGCGACCTCGACCTTCACGCTTTCGCCCGGCCGCCGGAAGCCGACCAGCTGCTGGAGCTGCGCCACGTAGTTCACGGCCTGCCCGTCGATCGAGACGATCACGTCTCCGGCCTCGAGCCCCGCCTCGCGCGCCGGCGACGTGCCCTCGCCGAACCCGCCTACCACGACACCCCGGATCTCCTTGAGGCCCACGTAGGCGGCGTCATTTTCGCTGACTTCCCGGACCTCGATGCCAAGCGCGGCCCGCTGCACTTTGCCGCTCGCAACCAGCTGGTTCATCACCACCCGCGCCAGCTTGATCGGGATCGCGAACCCGTACCCCGCGTAATAGCCGGTCTCGCTCGCGATGGCCGAGTTGATGCCGATCACCTCGCCCCGGACGTTGACCAGCGGCCCGCCCGAATTGCCGGGGTTGATGGCCGCGTCGGTCTGGATGAAATCGCTGATCCCCGCCCGGCTCCGCTGCAGGCCATCCAGCCGCCGGCCCTTGCCGCTGATGATGCCGGACGTGACGGAGAAGGTGAAGGCATCGCCAAGCGGATTCCCCACCGCCAGGACCCAGTCGCCAATCCGGGTCCCGTCACTGTTCCCGAACGCGGCCGCGGTGAGCCGTGGGGCCTCGATCTTGAGCACGGCGACATCCGTCAGCGGATCGGACCCGACCACCTTGGCGATGAGTTCGCGCCGGTCGAACAGGCGGACCGTGACCTTGTCCGCTCCCTCGATCACGTGGTTGTTCGTCAGGATGTAGCCATCCGCCGAGACGATGAACCCGGATCCGGTGCCGCGCCGCACATTCGGCCGCCGCGGCACCCCGTCGTGGAAGAACGGCTCCATTCCTTCCGGAATCCGGGTGGTGCGGCTGGTCCGCTGCGACTGGATGAAGACGACGCTGGGCCGCACCTGCTCCGCCACGGCAGCGAACGCGTCGGACAGCTGGGTCAGGACCCGCGCCTCCGGGATGGCGGGCGCCTGGACCGTCTCCACTGCCGCCGGTCGCACCTGATCCTGGGCCATCGAGCGGTCGGGAAGGTCGAGCAGCCCGGCGAACAGCAGGCCGAGCGCGAAGGCGAGCGTCACCAGCCCGCCGAACTTGAGCCAATTGAGCGTACGAACCGACATGGGACTCTCCGGAAATCGCGACCTCAAATCTAATCCCTGACCGACGGAACGGGGCGGGCCCCCCGGGTCCGCCCCATCGGTCTTCCCCCGCAGGATGCCCCCGACTGCCGCCCCGTCGCATGATGGGACGGCACCCGGGCGTTGCGTCTACTTCTTGCCTTCGTCCACGATCTCGTAGTCCGCCTCGACCACGTCCTCCTTCGGGGCCTGCGCCTGGCCGGCGCCTCCAGCCTCGGGCCCGGCCTCCTGGGCTCCCTGCGCCTGCTGGTAGAGCGAAGCGCCAGCGGCGGAATAGGCGCCGTTCAGCTCGTCCAGCGCCCGGCGGATCAGGTCGGGATCACCCGTCTTGAGCGCGCCCTTGCCTCCCTCGAGCGCATTGTCGAGCCGCGCCTTGGCCTCGGCCGATAGCCGGTCGACCCACTCCTTGCTGTCCTTCTCCACCTTATAAACCAGACCGTCCAGCTGGTTGCGCGCTTCGATCTGGTCCCGGCGCTGCTTGTCCTCGCTCGCATGCGCCTCGGCGCTCTTCACCATCTTGTCGATCTCGGCATCGGAAAGTCCGCTGGAGGCCTCGATCCGGATCTTCTGTTCCTTGCCCGTCGCTTTGTCCTTGGCGGACACGTGCAGGATGCCGTTGGCGTCGATGTCGAACGTGACCTCGACCTGCGGCATGCCGCGCGGTGCCGGCGGGATCCCGGTCAGCTGGAACTTGCCGATGGTCCGGTTGTCGAGGGCCATCTGGCGCTCGCCCTGGAGGACGTGGATCTCCACCGTAGTCTGGTTGTCCTCCGCGGTGCTGAAAGTCTCCGACTTCTTGGTCGGGATGGTCGTATTGCGCTGGATGAGGACGGTGCTGACCCCGCCCAGCGTCTCGATGCCGAGCGACAGGGGAGTGACGTCGAGCAGCAGGACGTCCTTCACTTCGCCCCCCAGCACGCCGCCCTGGATGGCCGCGCCGATGGCGACGACTTCGTCCGGGTTGACCGAGCGGTTGGGCTCCTTGCCGAAGTAATCCTTGACGATCTGCTGGATTTTCGGGATCCGGGTCGAGCCGCCGACCAGGATCACTTCGTCGACCTGCCCAGGCTCGAGCCCGGCATCCTTCAGCGCCTGCTTCATCGGAGGAATGGTCCGCTGGATCAGGTCGTCCACCAGCTGCTCGAACTTGGCCCGGGTCAGCGTGATGTTGAGGTGCTTGGGCCCCGACTGGTCCGCCGTGATGAACGGCAGGTTGATGTCGGTCTGCTGAGTCGTGGACAGCTCCATCTTGGCCTTTTCCGCCGCTTCCTTGAGACGCTGGAGGGCCATGGCGTCCTTGGAGAGGTCGATGCCCTGGTCCCGCTTGAACTCGCCGACCAGCCAGTCGATCAGCCGCTGGTCGAAGTCGTCGCCGCCCAGGTGGGTGTCGCCATTCGTGCTCTTGACCTCGAACACCCCCTCAGCCAGCTCCAGGATCGAGATGTCGTAGGTGCCGCCGCCAAGATCGAAGACGGCGATCTTCTCCTCCTTCTTCTTGTCGAGCCCGTAGGCCAGCGCCGCCGCCGTGGGCTCGTTGATGATGCGGAGCACCTCGAGGCCGGCCACCTTGCCGGCATCCTTGGTGGCCTGCCGCTGGGCGTCGTTGAAGTAGGCGGGGACGGTGATCACGGCCTTCTCGACGGTGTGGCCGAGGTAGTCCTCCGCGGTCTGCTTCATCTTCTGCAGGATCATCGCGGAGATCTCGGGCGGCGTGTACTTCTTGCCGGCGATCTCCACCGCCGCCAGACCGCCCGCGCCGGCGTCGATCTTGTAGGGAACCCGGCGCGATTCCTCCGTTACCTCGCCGACACGCCGGCCCATGAACCGCTTGATGGAGAAGATGGTCTGCTTGGGATTGGTGACCGCCTGCCGCTTCGCCACCTGACCGACCAGTCGCTCGCCGTCCTTGGTGAAAGCGACGACTGACGGGGTTGTCCGGCCGCCCTCTGCGTTCGGGATGACGACTGGGTCGCCCCCCTCCATGACCGAGACGACTGAGTTGGTCGTGCCCAGGTCAATCCCGATGATCTTCGAGCCCATGTGTTTGTCTCCTCGGTTCTTGTCGGAGCGCCCGGTACCGGCGATGTGACGGACGCGGATGTCCCCCAGCCCATCGGGCAAGGCCCATACCCGGCTTTCCTGCCACAGTGGCATGAAATGGCAGGTGGAAGCCGGCGACCTGCCGGTGCTGTCGGCGCATCCGTCAGCGTCACGCGGTCCCGAGTCCGGGGAGGGTGCTTTCGCGCGGTTCTTCCCACGGGGTAGACTCCTGCCAGCGCCTGTAGCGAGCCACTCAACGGAGCGACACCGCCGTGCTGCCCATCAGGGACCACAATCCCACCCTCCGCCAGCCCGTCGTCACCTGGGGGCTCATCGCGGCGAATCTCGTAATCTGGTTTCTGGTCCAGGGAATGGGAACCGAGCCAGGGCTCAGCCGGTCGGTCTGCGAGTTGGGCCTCATACCCGGAGAGTTCCTTCAGCGCCTGCCGGCGGGGACCCAACTGGAGATGGGACCCGAGACGGGATGCATGGTGGGGGGGGCGTGGCCCTGGTATGCGCCGCTCAGTTCGATGTTCCTCCACGGCGGGTGGCTCCACGTGCTGGGCAACATGTGGTTTCTCCACATCTTCGGGAACAACGTGGAAGACTCGATGGGTCGGGCACGGTTCGTCGTGTTCTACCTGCTGTCCGGTCTGGCGGCGGCGGCGGCGCAGGTGTTTTCCGGTCCTGACTCGGCCATCCCCATGGTCGGGGCGTCGGGGGCGATTGGAGGCGTGATGGGCGGGTACATCCTGCTCTACCCCCGGGCGCGGATCGACACCTTCGTCTTCCTCGGATTCTATGCCAGCATGGTCGCGCTGCCAGCCATCGGGATGCTGGGGTACTGGTTCCTGCTTCAGCTGCTCGGGGGAGCGTTCGGGCCGGCGGAGGGTGGCGGCGTGGCGTTCTGGGCGCACATCGGCGGGTTCGCCGCGGGCTTCCTGCTCACGCCGCTGTTCCGAAACCCCGAACTGGTCGCGGCGCACCGTGCCTCCCGCTGGTACCGCGGATGACGCTTCCCCCCTGGCTGGCCGCCCGTGCCGGCGAGCGCGGACTCGGGTCACTGATCGATCACACCCTGCTGAAGCCCGAGGCCACAGCCGATGACGTGTTGAGGCTGTGCGACGAGGCGCGCGAGCTCGGCCTCGGGGCGGTTTGCGTCAACCCGCAGTGGGTCGCCATCTGCGCCCGCCGCCTCGGCGGCTCCACGGTGAAGGTGGCGTCCGTGGTGGCTTTTCCCCTCGGTGCCTCGACGTCCGCCGCCAAGGCGGCCGAAGCCCGCCTAGCGGTCGCCGATGGCGCCGTGGAGCTCGACGTGGTGGCGCCGATTGGCTGGATTCGAGGCGGCCTCTGGCTGCAGCTGGCGGATGAGATCGCGGTGGTGACCCACGCGGTCGCGGGCAGGCTGGTGAAACTGATCCTCGAGACTGCGGTGCTGACGCCGGCGGAGGTTCGGAGAGCCGGGACCATCGCGATCCAGGCCGGAATCGGGATGCTCAAGACTTCGACCGGATTCCACCCCGCCGGAGGCGCGACACCGGAGGCGGTCCGGCTGCTTCGGGAGGTGGCTGGCGAGCAGGTGGGAGTGAAGGCGTCGGGCGGGATCCGGCGGCCCGAAGAGGCCGTGGCCATGCTCCGGGCCGGGGCCGACCGGATCGGCACCTCCGCCGCCACCGGCTGGACTGGAGCGCTTGGCCCCGGCGCCCCGCCCCTGGAGGAGTTGTTTCGCTAGCGGCTGGTGGCTGCCGTTTCGTCCAGCGCTGGCTCGATGACCACCTCTCGCGCGAGGACCCTGGCCAGCACATCGGCCTGTTCCTGGGCCCCCCAGCACTCCAGCGACAGATCGGCGCCGGCGTAACGCGGCACGGCCCTGATGGTCAGCCGGGTCGGGCAGAGCTCGAGGTACACCTTCTCCACGATCGCGGTGTGGCCACGGTCCAGCCCTTCGGCGATGCGGAGCATGCCCGAGAGGCGACGCACGACGGCGCGGTCGGTCGCGGGCAGGGCGGCAAACTCCCGGTGCCGCCTCCGGGGTCCGCGGCGCCGGTGATAGCGGCTGAGGAGCGCGACGATCTGTCTTTCCCGGGGCGAGAACGGCAGCCGCTCGCCGTGCATGATGAGCTGATAGCTGTGCCGGTGGTGCCGCCGATAGCTCACCAGCTGTCCCACGTCGTGCAGCAGCGCGGCGGACTCCAGCAGCGACCGCTCATCGGCCGAGGCGTCGAGCTTGTCGGCCAGGAGGTCGAACAGGTTGAGCGCCAGCAGGCGGACATGCTCCACGTGGCGGCGGTCCGAATAGCACCGCTCGGAGAATTCGCGGACCAGCCTCAGCGGTTCGACCGCCGCCGGGGCGGCATTGGCGCTCACCATCTCGAGCAGCAGCCCTTCACGCAGGCCGAAGGCGCTGATCTTCACTTCCCGCGCGTCGACGCGCTCGAGCAGTTCCGCCGTCACGGCGAGTCCGGCAAGAATGATGTCGGCGCGCAGAGGGTTGAGGCCCTCCACCTGGCTCCGCTTCTCGCGGCTCATGCTGCTGAGCCAGTCCAGCATGTGCTCGACTTCGGCGATGGTGACGGTCGCGCCGTGCACCGGATCGCCCGCTGACAGGCCTCGGCGCGCCGCGGCCATTCTGGCGAGGTTGGTGAAGGAGCCTCCCGACCCGATCAGCACCGGGGCCGCCCAGTCGCGAATCGGCAATTTGCGCCGGAACTGGCGGCCGAGATACTCCCGCAGGCGGCGCACCGTGTCGCGTTGGTCGCGACCGTCATCGAGGTGGAGGTCGGTGAGGCGGACGGCGCCGAAGGGGAGCGACAGGGTGTGCTCGATGAGGCCGTCCACCGCGCTGATCAGCTCGAGACTCCCTCCCCCGATGTCGGCGACTACGGTCCGCCCACCCACCAGCGGGAAGTGATGCGCCACTGAGCGGTACGACAGCGCCGCCTCGGTCTCGGCGTCGATCACCTGGAGGTCGATGCCGACCTCCTCCCGCACCCGGCGCGCGAATGCCTCGCCATTGGTCGCTTCCCGAACCGCCGAAGTGGCTACCGCCGCGAGCCGCGTGACGCCGCGGCGCTCGCAGACGTCATGCATCCGCTTGATGGCCGCCACCGCCCGATCCATGGCCGCGGGGTCGAGTCGGCCGCTCCGCGCCACGCCGGCCGCAAGCCGGGGCTGCTCCTTGTCCTCGTCGATGATCGTGATGCCCGAGTGCGGTCCGTACTCCGCCACCAGCAGGCGGATCGAGTTGGAGCCGACATCGAGGGCCGCCAGCCGCTCGCGCCGCTCGGGAAGGGGAACGACACTCATTGCGGAACCTCCTCAACCCCCAGTCCGCCCGATGGCCGCGGGTCCCCGCGATCCTCGGCGTGATGCTTGATCGACTTTCCTTCCACCAGGAACACGACGTCTTCGGCGATGTTGGTCGCCAGGTCGGCGACCCGCTCGAGGTTGCGGCTGACCAGGAACAGCTCCATGCCGGCGCCGATGGTGTGCGGGTCCTCCATCATGTGCGTCAGGAGGATCCGGAACACCGAGCGGTGCAGGGCATCCACCTGGTCGTCGCGGCGGCAGATCTCGCGCGCGGCCACCGCGTCACCCCGGATGAAAGCCTCCAGGGCATCGCTCAGCATGTCCCGCGCGAGGCGGGCCATTTCCACCAGCTCGGGTTCCGGCGCGATGGGGCGCGAACGCGACAGGCGCTCGGCCGACTGGGCGATGTTCACCGCGTGGTCCCCGACCCGCTCGAGGTCGTTGGCGATCTTGAGTGACGAGGTGAGGGTCCTGAGGTCGCGCGCCATGGGCTGCTGCAGGGCCAGCAGGTTGATGCAGGCCTCCTCGATGGATACCTCGAGGGCGTCGATGGCGCGGTCGTTCCGGATGACTTCCCGGGCCTTGTCGCCGTCGCGCCCCAGCAGGGCCTCCACGGCCAGGCCGAGGGCCGCCTCGGCCTCGCCGGACATGGTCAGCAAGCGGACCTTGACGTCGTTCAGCTGGTCGTGAAAGTGCCGGTGGGCGTCGCCGCTCATCCGAATCTCCCGGTGATGTAGGCCTCGGTCCGCTCGTTCGAGGGCGCGGTGAATATGCGCTCCGTCTCGCCGAATTCAATGAGTTCCCCGCGATCGAAAAACGCGGTGTAGTCGCTCACGCGGGCCGCCTGCTGCATGTTATGCGTCACGATGACGATCGTGTACTCTTCCTTGAGCTCGAAGATCAGCTCTTCGACCTTCTGCGTCGCGATCGGGTCGAGCGCCGAGCAGGGCTCGTCCATCAGCAGCACCTCGGGCTGGTTGCCCAGCGCCCGCGCGATGCACAGCCGCTGCTGCTGGCCCCCCGACAGCCCGGTCCCCATCTCGTTGAGCCGGTCCTTCACCTCGTCCCACAGGGCGGCCCGGCGCAGACAGCGCTCCACCAGGGCGGGCAGATCCCGCTCGGGCACCAGCCGGTTGAGGGACGGGCCGTACGCCACATTGTCGTAGATGCTCTTGGGGAACGGGTTGGGGCGCTGGAACACCATGCCCACTCGCTGCCGCAGCGTGACCAGGTCGGTGTCCCGCGAGAAGATCGACTGGCCGTCGAGCTCGATGTTGCCGCGATGGCGTGCCGCGGGGATCAGGTCGTGCAGCCGGTTGATCGAGCGCAGGAACGTCGACTTTCCGCAGCCGGAAGGCCCGATGATGGCGGTCACCGCCTTCCGGCGGACCTCGAGATCGATCCCGTGCAGGGTGTCGCTGATCCCGTCATAACTGAACCGGAAATCCTGCGAGCGGATCGCCGGAGTGCCGGCGGGCTCGGCGGCGACTCGCCTTGGCCTCGGGGTCAGCGTGGTCCGGAGGAGCGGAGCGGGAGCGGTGGGGTCCATGGTCATTGGGCTCATCCGAAGCGTCCCGTGATGTAGGCTTCCGTCTGCTCCTCGGTCGGGGCGGTGAAGATCTTCCTGGTGGGCCCGGTCTCGACCATCGTGCCGAGGTAGAAGAAGGTCGTGGTGTCGCTCACTCGCGCGGCCTGCTGCATGTTGTGGGTCACGATCACGATCGTGAAATCCTGCTTCAGCGTGAACACCAGCTCCTCGATCCGCTGGGTGCCGGCGGGATCGAGCGACGCGGTCGGCTCGTCGAGCAGAATGACATCGGGGCGCGGCGCGATCGTCCGTGCGATGCACAGCCGCTGCTGCTGCCCGCCGGAGAGCGCCATCGCGCTCGCGCGGAGCCTGTCCTTGACCTCGTCCCACAGCGCGGCCTGACGGAGCGACCGCTCGACCACCTCGTCGAGCCCGCCCCGGGCCAGCTTGCCATTGACCCTGAGGCCCGCCGCCACGTTGTCGTAGATCGACATTGTGGGGAAGGGGGTCGGCTTCTGGAACACCATCCCGACCCGCCGCCTGAGCTGCATCGCACTGACCCCGGGCGCGTAGATGTCCGCGTCGTCGAGCAGGACGCGCCCCGTGATCCACCCTCCCTCGGTCAGCTCGTGCATCCGGTTGAGCGTGCGCAGGTAGGTGGACTTGCCGCAGCCGGAGGGCCCGATCAGCGCATTGACGGTGTTGTCCTCGAAGGCGAGCGACACGTCCTTCACCGCGGTGAATTTGCCGTACATCGCGGTCAGGTGTTCGGTCTGGATCCGGATTCTGGGAGTCTCAGCCATTGGCCCGGAACCTTCCGCGGGTGGCGAGCCGGGCGGCGACGCTCAACAGCAGCACCATCAGGATCAGTACCAGCGCGGCAGCCCACGCCATCTGGTGCCACTCCTCGTATGGGCCGATGGCATAGGTGTAGACCGTGAGCGGAAGGGCCGCCGTGGGCTCGTGAATCCGGAAGTTCAGGAACTGGCTGCCCAGCGTAGTGAACAGCAGCGGGGCGGTCTCGCCCGCTACCCGGGCAATCGCCACCAGCACGCCGGTTACGATGCCCGGCAGGGCGGTCCGGAGGACGATCTTGATGCTGGTGCGCCATCTCGGATATCCCAGCGCCAGGGCCGCCTCCCGGAGCGAATGGGGCACCATCTTGACCAGTTCCTCGGTGGTCCGCATGACCATTGGCACCATCAGCATCGCCAGGGCACAAGCGCCCGCGATCGCCGAAAACTGCTTGTACCGTGCGACGATCAGGGTCCAGGCGAAGACGCCCACGACGATCGACGGCGTCCCGTTCATCACGTCGGCCACGAAGCGGCTGAGCCGGGCAAGCCGGGTGCTGGAGTACTCGGCGGCGTACACTCCCGCCGCCACGCCCAGCGGAATCCCGATCAGGCTCGCCATCCCCACGATGAGCAGCGTCCCGACGATGGCATGACGAACGCCACCCCCTGTCTCCCCGGCCGGCACCGGCTCCCGCGTGAAAAACTCCAGCGAGAGGCTGCCGAAGCCGCGGGCCAGCAGATCGCCGAGGATGAAGAGCAGCGGCGCCACCGCGATCACGACCGCGACGAGCATCAGCCCGACCATGACATTGCTGATCCAGCGGCGGGCGACGCGGCGGTTCACAGGGCCCTGCCTCCGCCGCCGCCACTTGCCACGCGCCAGATGAGCAGCCGGGCAGCGGCATTGATCAGGACGGTCACCGCGAACAGCACCAGCGCCACGTAGGTCAGCGCCGAGAAATGGATGTCGGTGGCGGCTTCGGCGAATTCATTCGCAATCACCGCGGACATGGTGTAACCCGGAGCGAACAGCGACGCGGAGATCTGGTGCCGGTTCCCGATCAGCATCGTGACCGCCATCGTCTCGCCCAGGGCCCGTCCCAGGCCAAGGATCACCGCACCGATGATCCCCGATCGCGCGTACGGGACGATCGCGCTCATCACCGCCTCCCACCGGGTCGCGCCCAGCGCCAGGGCCGCTTCCCGCTGGCTCCCGGGCACCGCTAGCAGGACCTCCCGCGCCACGGACATGATGAAGGGCATGATCATGATGGCGAGGATAATGCTCGCCCCGAGCATCGACGGTCCGTAGATCGGCCCCTGGAACAAGGGGAGAAACCCGAGGGTGTCGCGCAGGAAGGGGAAGAGGGTGCGCTTGAGCAGCGGTAGCAGGACGAAGATCCCCCACAGACCGTACAGGACGCTGGGGATCGCCGCGAGGAGCTCGATCAGGAAGGCGACCGGCTGGCGCATCCACCGGGGCGCGAACTCGGACAGGTAGATGGCGACGCCGAGCGAAAGCGGAACCGCGATGAC
>Ga0224505_10002182_pt1 | contig 11663 bp, 6 predicted proteins | sample SF_Jan12_sed_USG_FD_169102 | JGI IMG/M metagenome (GOLD analysis project Ga0224505, IMG submission 169102) | Sediment microbial communities from San Francisco Bay, California, United States - SF_Jan12_sed_USGS_4_1 | ecosystem: Environmental > Aquatic > Marine > Sediment | place: USA: California...
GAAGGCCAGGTCGGTCAGGCAGGCATTGCCCGCGGGGTTGAGGCCGGTCACGTGGAAATCCGAGTAGGCCGCCGCAAAATTGATCGGCATGCCAACCAGGTTGCAGGCCACGGAAGCTCCCGCGTCGTGGTAAGCGCTCACTGCGCTGGCCAGGAAATCCTCGTTCACCGAGTACACGTGGGAGGTAATCGCCCCCCGCTCCCGCGCGTTGGTGGTGGCGTCCCGCAGGCAGTCGTCGATCGTGTCGCCCCTGATGACAAAGGACACGGGGCCGAAAATCTCGTCCCGGTAGATATCCCGGGCAGACTCCGTCACTTCCAGTATCAGCGGCGAGGCGGTGCGCGCACGGGGAAAATCCGCGTAATCCAGCGGCCCTGAATCCCGCAGCAGGCGCCCGTGCTCTCCCGCCAGCCCCCGGTAGCGCTCTATCGTCTCCAGGATATTGGCATCCACCAGGGTGCCGCACAGCACCTGGGGGTTCTCCAGGTGCCTGTCCACCGCCGCGACGATAGCCGCCGCCACCTCGTCAAAACTGACCCGCACGCCCGCGGCCTCGATACCCCCCGCCGGGATATGGATATTCTGCACGCTGGTGCACATCTGGGCCGAGGCCTGGCACAGGGAGTGGGCGATCGCAGCGGCCATCGCCTGCAGGTTGTCGGTGGACTCAATCACCACCGAGTTGCAGCCGGCTGTCTCCGTATACACCAGCTTGCCCGGGCAGTTCTGCTCCAGCCACAGGCCGAAGGCGGGGCTGCCGGTAAAATCCACGATGGCTGTCGCCGGGTGCCGCAACAGGGCCATCGTGGCGGGCTCCTGCCGGGTATCGGCGACCATACTCACCAGGTTGGGGTCGAAACCCGCCTCCGCCAGCACCTCACGGCACACGCTGGTTACCATCGCCACCGGCAGGATCGCGCTGGGGTGCGGCTTGAACACCACCGGGTTGCCCGTGGCGAGGCTGGCGCACAGGGCCGGATACCCGTTCCACAGGGGGAAAGTGGCGCAGCAGATCACCACCCCGACCCCGCGGGGGACCAGGTGGTAGTGTTTCTCCAGCCGGGCGGCGCCACCCTTGCCGAACTGGCGCTCCCAGGTGGCGGTGGCGGGAATATCCGCCATCGCCTTGTGGGCGTAGGCCAGCGCCTCCAGGCCCCGGTCCAGGGCATTGGCGCCGCTGCCGGCAAAGGCCATGATGTAGCTCTGCCCGCTGGTATGCATGGTGGCGTGGGCGTTCTCAAACAACTGGCCGGCGCAGCGGTCGAGGATTTCCAGGCAGATACCGATCCGGGTTTCCGGGGAAGCCCCGCGCCAGGCGGGCATGGCGTCGGCTATCGCCCGGTACAGGGTATCGACATCCATCTTCGGGTAGCTGATACCCAGTGGCTCGCCGGTATAGGGCGACACCTCGGCGCCGGTGCGGCCGATCTCGCCCGGCTGTTGCAACGGGTAAGCGGCACCCAGCATGGCCTCGAAGCGGGCCCTGCCCGCGGCGGGTTTTTCCTCACCGTGAATCTTGCTACTGGGACTCTCGGGGTAGGCGGTCCAGGAGTGGCGCCGGGCACAGGCATCCAGCGCCTTGTCCAGCGTCGCCCGGTGGCGTGCAAACAGGTCAGTCATGTTACAACTCGCGGTAAAGGTCCTCGCCCCTGGCCCAGGTGGCGTGGAAACCATAGGGCACCCGGTGGGGCATCTGCACCCGGCAAATCGGTCCGGGCGTGATATCGGTGGCGTCGAACACCAGGCACTCGGACTTCCAGCTGTTGCTGTCGGTCACCATGGTGATCACGTACCCGTCGTCCTCGCCACAGCTGCGGTCCGCACCGGGTTTGGGCGCGTACACCGCCTCGCTGCCGAACACGCCCGGGCCGTAATCCCACTGGCAGTGCTGGCCGGTGTCGTTGTCGTATTTCACCAGGCCGGTGAAACGCAGGGTGTGGCCGCCCTCGTGCAGCAGCGGGATGCGCTGGTGGTAGGAGTATTTGCTTTTCACCCCGTGGAAGATCGGGTTCGACTTGTTGAATTCGGTGTTGAGGTCGTCGATGTCACCCTCGCGCACCTCGCCGGTTTTCAGGTTGAAGCGCCAGCGATAGGCATTCGCCTCCAGCCGCATATAGGCCAGCATCGAGGCCAGCTCCCCTTCACCTGGCTGGGCATCGGGCATCGGGTTCAATGACCTGCAGCCGTCCATCACCACCCAGTCGCCCTGTTCCCAGCAGTTGGTCACGTGCAGGATGTAACAGGGCTGGCACTCGAACCAGCGCACCTCGCTGCCCTGCCCCCGGCGCGGGATGATGCCGAAGCGGGTGGGAATGTCACGGTGAAAGGTCAGCACCCGGAACTTGTGCTGGCGCAGCACATCCATGTCGTGGAAAAACGGCAGGTCGTGCAGGATCGCGTAATGGGTGGTGAAGCCGATATCGTGGGGCAGGCGCGGGCCGGGCAGGTCGATGGCCACCTCGTGCAACAGCCTGCCCTGCGGGTCCGCCACCCCGTAGGTCATGAAAGGCGGCGCGTCGCCGTAGTCGAAAAACAGCAGCTCGCCGGTGCTCCAGTCGACCTTGGAATGGGCGGACATGCGCCGCTGCTGCCTGCCCTGCAGTTCGTAATAGCCCCTGGTCTCAAGGGTCTGGCTGTCCAGCCGGTAGGGATGGCCGGCGTTGTACCACAGGGTCATCAGGTCGCCGTTGTACCAGAACACATCCGTGTTCGAGGTGTCCTTGATCCCGAACGGGGAAATGCTGTAGTCGAAAGGTCCCATCACACCGGGAGAGACCGACTTGCCATCGGCCCGCTCCTGCGCCTGCGCGATGGTCTGGATATAGCGGTTGCGATAGGCCGCCCTGCCATCGCGAAAATAGACGCCGTGCACCATGCCGTCCCCGTCGAAGGGGTGATAGCGGTTTTTCGGCGGGTATACCGGGTTCGGGCCATTGCGGAAGTAACCGCCCACGAGGTCCGCCGGCAGTTCCCCTTCCACCGCCAGGCCCTCCACGCTCAACTCATCGAGGGTGGGGGCATAGACGCCGTGCAGGTAGGGGTTGTCGAGGTCGTAGATCCACTGGGGCGCATCGCTGAAGTGAGTGACCCCGCCGACGCAGTGCCCGGTAGTGGGATATTCACGTACTGTCTTCGCAAGCGCCATGGCTATCTCCTGTTATCGGGCCCATCCGCATGGTTGCGGCGGTTACAGGGATTATAGGTAATAGGTTCTTTTATGCAAGGTATAAATTGCCGTCGCGGGAGCGCGTCGGAATCCATTCTCCCGCGGGGCAGGCAGCAGGACAGAAACGTAAAACGCAACGCGTTCAGCCCAGCCCGTATCGGGCGGACAGGTCGGCCGTCTGGCGGTCGAGATCGCCCTTGATCCGGCGCAGTTCATCGGCAAACAGGGCCGCAGCCGGACTGAAGCTGCGCCCCCTGTGGTAAATCAGGCCGGAGTGCATCCTCGGCGTCTCTATGTCCGTGCGCAACAGGGTCATGCTGCCGTCCCGCAGTTGTGCCGCCACCTGCGCCAGCGGCGCCATGCTTATACCGTCGCTGGCAAGCAGGATGCGCCGGGTGGCGGCGAAGGTTTCCACATCTATCTTCGCCCGGAAAGGGCCCGCCGGTCCGGGGTCGCCCGGCCCTGTCACACCGGCCGCCAGGAAGCGCGCGACCCGCTCCGGCGTCCGGTTGCCCACCAGGGCATACCGGCCGAAATCGGCAAGCTCAACCCGGGACTTGCTCGCCAGCGGGTGCCGGCTGCGGCAGACGAAATAAAACGGATCGGTGATGAGCAACTCAGTGGCAAAACGCTCGTCACCCTCGACCTCACTGATATCAGCCACCCCCAGGTCCGATTCGCGATCCAGCAGGTGGCGGGCGACACCGGTCCAGTCCACCTCCCGGATATGGCAGTGAATATCCGGCGCGCGCCGCATCAGCGCTGCCACCGCATCCGGCACCAGGCTGTCCCCCGGGTAAGGGCCGGTTGATATAACCAGCCGGCCGCGGACCATTCCCAGCAGGTCCGCCAGCGCCCGCTCCATATCTTCACTTTCCTGCAGGACCCTGTGGCCTCGCTGCAACACGATCTCACCCGCCGCGGTCAGCTCGACCCCGGAGGACAGGCGGTCAAACAAGCGCGCGCCCAGCAAGCCCTCCAACGCCATGATGCTGCGGGTAAGGGCCGGCTGGCTGATATGCAACTCCGCTGCCGCCAGCCGGAAATTGCGGTGCCGCGCCAGCGCCAGCGCATGCGTGAGCTGGCGAAAACTGATCTTCATAACATAAACTCATCATTTTGTTGTTTATATTGCATTGGTATTATGGCCCGGTTCAACCTAGATTAGAATACCCGGCGACGATCGCGCCGATGCAACCCCGGCAACTCAATAGTGCCCGATTCGAGGAATAGACAAATGATTCACCGTTTTCTTTCACGCCTGGCGATTGGCCTGTCGGCGGGGCTTTTTGCCCTGGCGTCCGCTGTCGCCGCTGCCGCCGACAAACCCAATATCCTCGTGGTCTGGGGCGACGATGTGGGCCAGTCCAACATCAGCGCCTACACCATGGGCCTGATGGGCTACCGCACCCCCAATATCGACCGTATCGCAAACGAAGGCATGATCTTCACCGACTATTACGGGGAGCAGAGCTGCACCGCGGGCCGCGCCTCCTTCATAATGGGCCAGTCGGTATTTCGCACCGGCCTCAGTAAAGTAGGCCTGCCCGGCGCCGACCTCGGCATGAGGAAGGAAGACCCCACCATCGCCGGGCTGCTGAAGAACGAGGGTTATGTGACCGGCCAGTTCGGCAAAAACCACCTGGGCGACAAGGACGACATGCTGCCCACCAATCACGGTTTTGACGAGTTTTTCGGCAACCTGTACCACCTGAACGCCGAGGAGGAGCCCGAGAACTCCGATTACCCCAAGGACCCGGCATTCCGCAAGAAGTATGGCCCCCGTGGGGTGATCCACTCCTATGCGGACGGCAGGATCGAGGACACGGGCCCGCTGACCAAGAAGCGCATGGAGGTCGTGGATGACGAGACTTCCGCCGCCGCGATGAAGTTTATCGAAAAGGCCGTGAAGGACGACAAACCCTTCTTCGTCTGGTGGAGCGGTACCCGGATGCATTTCCGGACCCACGTCAGCGCCGCCAAGATGGAGCAGTGTTTAAAACAGTCCCCGCGCGCGGATGAATACACCTGCGGGATGCTGGAACACGACGCCCACATCGGCCAGTTCCTCAAGCAGCTGGATGACCTGGGCGTTGCCGACAACACCATCGTGTTCTACTCGACCGATAACGGCCCGCACATGAACACCTGGCCGGACGCGGCCATGACGCCCTTCCGCGGTGAAAAGAACACCAACTGGGAAGGCGGCTGGCGGGTGCCGGCCATGGTGCGCTGGCCTGGCAAAATCAAGCCCGCCTCGGTATCCAACGAGATCATGCACCATATGGACTGGTTGCCTACTTTCCTGGCTGCAGCGGGTGAGCCCAACGTCAAGGAGGAGTTGCTCAAAGGCAAGCGCGCCATCGGCCGCAATTACAGGGTGCACCTGGACGGCTATAACTTCCTGCCCTTCCTCACCGGACAGGCCGATGCAGGCCCCCGCCACGAGATCTTCTACTTCTCCGATGACGGTGACCTGACGGCCCTGCGTTACAACGACTGGAAGTTGATCTTCATGGAGCAGCGCGTCGCGGGCACCTTGCAGGTCTGGGCCGAGCCGTTCATTCCGCTGCGCCTGCCGCTGATGTTCAACCTGCGCCGCGATCCTTATGAACGCGCCCAGATCACCTCCAATACCTACTACGACTGGATGATCGACCGGGCCTACCTGCTGGTGCCGGCCCAGGACTACGTGGGCCAGTTCCTGGCGACGTTCAAGGAGTATCCGCCGCGCCAGAAGGCCGCCAGCTTCTCGCTGGAACAGGTGATGGAAAAACTGACCGAGCAGGGTGGTTCCAAGTAGACCGCCCGCTTATTGTCCAGCCAGGGCCTCTTCGGAGGCCTTTTTTATGCCCCGAATGTGCAGCATGCCGCAGCGGGCAGATCCCATTATCCGGCAGGCCCGGATTCAGGCTATGATATGCCATGGAAACCCACCAGCTGACTAGCATCCCACATGCAGGCCCTCACCCATTTCAGTGAACACCTCGCCCGGCTGATCCCGGCGGTCGGCAGCGCCGACTTCCCCGGCCGGCTGGTCGGCATGCTCACGCAACTCGTGCCAAGCGATGACGCCACCATCATTCTCTATCCCGGCACGGACCTGCCGGTGATCGAGTATTTCGAGACACCAGAGGGCGAGGTCAGTGCCAACCTGGATATTTACGTGAAGGGCGCCTTCCTGCTCGACCCGTTCTACCTGGCCGCGAGCCGGGACCGGGCATTCGGGGTATTCCGCCTGCGCGACCTGGCACCCAGGGACTTCAAAAGCAGCGATTACTACCAGTCCTGGTACCTCAACTGCCCCTACCAGGACGAGTGCGGTTACCTGATCCCGATCGGGGCGGAGGGTTTCCTCAATATCGCACTGGGCAAGCACCAGCCCCGGGCCAGCTTTACCAGGGCGGATCTGGCAGTCCTGCAGGCCATACGACCAACGGTCGATCTGCTATGCCAGCAACACTGGGTCGACGCCGGCACCCGGTCCCCCGGGGTAAACCTGCGGGGACAGCTGCACGCGGCGCTGAATTCCTTCGGCAGCAGCCTGCTGACGGAGCGGGAAGCACAGGTGATCAAGCTGGTGCTGCACGGGCACAGCACCAAAACCCTCGCCGAAAAACTGTCCATCTCCATGGAGACGGTCAAGCTGCACCGCAAGCACGCCTACTCCAAGCTGGAGGTGAGTTCCCAGGCCGAGCTGTTTTACCTGTTTCTCGATTCGGTGATGAGCGCCGGGGATTACGACGGAGGCGACCCCCTGCTGCCTTATTTAAAACCGGGATCCAGCGGCTAGCCGCCCCCCCGGCTGGCCCTCAGGTAGAGAAACTCCAGCACCAGTGATGCCCCGGCCAGTGCCGTGATATCGGCGTGGTCGTAGGCCGGCGCGACCTCGACCACGTCAAAACCGACGATATTGAGGCCCGCCAGGCCCTGCAGGATGTGCATCGCCCGGGAACTGCTGAGCCCGCCCACCACCGGTGTGCCCGTGCCCGGGGCGCAGGCGGGGTCCAGGCAGTCGATGTCGAAGGTCAGGTAGGCCGGCATGGCGCCCACCCTGTCGCGGATGGCTTTGACAATATCGGCCACCGCCCACTCGTTGGCCTGCTGCGCGTCTATCACCTGGAACTCGTGCCCCGCGCGATCATAATCCGTGCGGATACCCACCTGGATGGAGTGTGCCGGATCGATCAGCCCCTCCCGGGGCGCCCGGTGGAACATACAGCCGTGGCTGTACTTCTCCTCGTCCTCGTAGGTATCGGTATGGGCGTCAAAATGGATCAGCGCGAGCTTGCCGTGGGTCCTGGCGTGGCCGCGCAGCAGTGGCAGCGTGACGAAGTGGTCGCCGCCGATACTTATCAACGTCTTGCCGGCGCCGGTAATCTCCGCCGCCTTCTCCTCCACCCGCGCCAGCATGTCGTCGCTGTCACCGTAGCTGTAACGCAGGTCACCGTAGTCGATAGCGCCCAGCCGCTCGGCCAGGGGAAAGCTCCAGGGCCAGCGCTGCGCTTCCCAGCGCAGGTTGGCACTGGCCTGGCGCACGGCGTTGGGACCGCCGCGGGCCCCCGGCCGGCCCGTGGTACCCAGGTCATAGGGAATACCCATCACCACGGCGTCAACGGAATCGGGGGCGAAGTCCCGGCTCAGGGGCAGGCCGAGGTAGCTGAAAACGTCGATATAAATCGATGTCTCGGCAAACGGGAAGGTGCTGTCGCTCATTGCTTTTCACTCCAGGGCAGGGTTTGCTATGCCGCCCTACGACTAATTGGTAATCAGGCCGGCGCTGCGCAGTATGGCAAGCGCCGGCTCCAGTTGGTGCTCGTAGCGCTGCCAGCGCCCCACCGAGCGGTTGTGGGCCGGCTCCCGCACCTGCACGGCGCTGGCGGTGGTGACAGCGGAATCCTGGCGGTGGAATTCCACACACGCCTCCTCCCAGGGCAATTGCAGGTAATTGAGCATGCGCCGGGCATTGCCTTCCAGGTCCGCCACCACGTCCTCGTAGCACACGTCCAGGAAACGGCCTTCGAAGCGCTCCCGCCACAGCGCCATCAGGCGATGGTAGCGCACGAAATGCCGCGCCATCTCCTCCAGGGAATAGGAGTGCGCGTAGGCGTCCGCAAACAATTGCTTGAACACGGAAAAACACACATCACGCGGGTCGCGCACCAGGTGGATAAGCTTCGCGTTGGGCAGGGCCGCCAGGATGTGCGGCAGGAACAGGTAGTTGTAGGGCAGCTTGTCGACAAACCGCGGCAGGGTCCCGCGCAGCTTCGTGGTGCGCAGCAGGTACTGGTTGCCCAGGGCGGCCGGGTCGACCTGAAGTGCATTGCCGAACAGCTCGGGCGAGAATCGCTCCTGCTGGTCGTAGTCGGTCATGCGGCGGATGCAGTTGCCGAAGTGCTGCAATTCCCCCGCCGAATGCACCGCGGAGTGGGCCGTGATAATGCGCTCCACCAGGGTCGTCCCGGTGCGCGGCTGGCCGACGATAAAAATCGGGGAGCTGTCAGCGCAACCGGGCGGGCGCGAGTCCAGCCACTGCCGGGTATACAGTTCAGCAAGGGTGTCGAAGCTTGCAGCCTCCCGGGCCTCGTCAAACTGCACGGTACTGCGCCTGGCCCGGGCGCCGCTGGCAAATGCAGTGAACGCGCTGTCCCAGTCTCCCAGGTCCTCGAATTCCTTGCCCAGGGCGTAGTGCACGAAGGCCTGGGCCCGCGGCGGCAGCGCGCGGGTGGCAAGCAGTGCCTCCATCTCCTCGATGTGGTTGCGGTCGCGGGCCCTGCTGAGGCCGGAGAGCAACCAGTGGGCCTGGGCATTGCCGCGACCCAGGGCCAGCGCCGCGGACAGCTCATCGGCGGCCCGCGCGGTCTCGCCCAGGTAAATCAGGTTGTTGGCGTAGTTGATGCGAAAAGCCGCATTATCAGGTTCCGCCAGGGCCGCGCGCCGATACCACTCATCGGCATTGCGGTGCTCACCCAGCAGCGTGTAAGTGGTGCCGATCACATCGTGGATGGCGGGGATGTCTCCCGCCTCATTGCCGACCGCGTTCTGCAATGCCACATCGGCGCGATTCACCTGCCCCCCCTCCGCCAGCAACTTGGCCAGGTGCGCCCATGCGGCGGCGTGGCCGGGCTCGATGCCGGTAACGGAGCCAAATGCCCGGATCGCGGTGCCGCGGTCGCCGCTGGCCAGGGCGATCAGCCCCACCAGGAAATGCGCCGGCGCCAGTTCCGGCTGGCGCGCCAGCACCAGCTTGCAACAGGTGGAGGCCTCCTCGATCCTGCCCAGGGAGAGGGCGCGAAAACCCCTGGCGATGAGCTCGCGGGCATTGATTGGCTGGCCTGTATTGCCCGTTTTTTTCATGCGGGAGGGAGAACCCTGTTATTCGTGGCGGCGGCCGCGGGCCGGAAAAACAGCGCCCGGGGGTTTTCGTGGGACACCCTATCACCACCGTGCGGCGGGCTCAATGCAACGACTGGTGCCCGCGCTATCCCCTTAGGGGTATACACACAGCAGTTCAGTAATGAAAGGATGTTCCATTGCGCAGCAATATGAATGGAATCGCGCCCATGAACAAGCCGTTACCCAAACTGGCCCTCGCCGCCGCACTCACCACTGCATTAATCACTGCCTTATGGGGCTGCCAGGACAAGGCAAAACCCGCCGCGGGGCACCCCAGCGCGGAGCGGGTATTTCTCCACGGGGCGATATACACCGCGGACCCGCAGCAGCACACAGTGTCGGCAATCGCGGTCAACGGCGACCGTATCGTGTTCGTCGGCGACGATGAGGCCGCCGCCAGCTGGGTCGGGGCCGATACCGTCGTCACCGACCTGGAGGGCAAGCGCGTCCTGCCCGGCCTGCAGGATGCCCATGTGCATCCTGCAGGGGTAATCGAGGTGGAGGACTGCAACCTTGACAACCAACCGGTCAACCTGGCTGAACTGGCGGCGTTCGCCGCGGCATGCATAGAGCGGCTGCAGGTTCCCGATGGCGACTGGCTGCTGGTGAAGCAGTGGAATTTTGCGCAGGACAACAAACCCGCGGAAGACCTGAAGACCCTGCGCCAGGCCCTCGACCGGGCCTCGACCACACACCCCATCCTGCTCGGCGGCAGTGACGGCCACCACAACGCCACCAACAGTGCCGGCCTCGCCCGGGCCACGACGGCCGCGGGCGAGCAGCTGGGCCTGAGCGCCGCGACCCTCGCCGGGCCGTTCGCCGAGCTCGCACCCTACGTCGGGCTGGATGCCCAGGGCGAACCCAATGGCGAGGTGCACGAGGATGTGCCCAAGATGCTGGGGACCGACCGCGCCATCCTGGGCAACGTCAGCGCGCTGATTCCGGAAGCAGGGCAGATACCCGCGCGCTTCAACAGCCTCGGCATCACGTCGATTTATGATGCGGCCTTCGATGCCACCTCCCCGTCCCTGTACGACGGCCTGGTGGAACAGGGCAAACTCTCGCTGCGGGTCACCCTCGCCCAGTACTACGACCCGAACGCCTACAAGAACGCCGATGGGAAGATTGATATCGAAGCCATCATGACCCAGGCCAGGGCGACGCGGGAGAAATACAGCCAGGTAGCGAACGTCAAGGCCGACCAGCTGAAATACTTTGTGGACGGCGTCATAGAGGGCAACCCCCTGTCGACCCCACCGACCCTGCCCAATGCCGCCCAGCTGCGGGACTACTACCAGCCGATCTTCGGCCAGGACGAGCGCAGCGGCGATGTGGTTCTCAGGGGCTACGTCGATCCGGATGGCGAGGCCTGCAAGCCGGTGGCCCAGGGCCTGGCCAGAATGTCCCGGGAGGCAATCACCGCGTTCATCGCGGCCAACGGATTCCACCCGGCCCAGTGCCTGCGCTCCAACGGCGTGATGTTCCAGAGCGAGGCTACCACCGTGGGATTTATCAGGGCCGCGGTGGCCAACGACTTCAGCGTGCACTTCCACGCCATAGGTGACCGGGCGGTGCGCACCGCGGTGGATGCGATCGCCGCAGTGACCACGGGAACGCCCGCAACCAACCGACACAGCATTGCCCACGCCCAGCTGGTGACCCCTGAGGATGTCGCGCGCATCGCCGCACTGAAAATCCCTGTGGCGTTCACCTACGCCTGGGCGGTGCGCGATTACGGCTATGACGTCACGGTGATTCCCTTTATCGACAAAATCAGCTCGCTGCAGGATATGTACAAGCCGGAAAACTACTACCTGCGGCAGGCCTATCCCGCCCATTCGATACTGGCGGCGGGGGGCGTGCTGGCCGCAGGCTCCGACGCCCCGGTCGACACGGCCGATCCCCGTCCCTTCCACAACATCGAGAAGGCGGTTACCCGGGATGAGGGCGAGGGCCCCATGAACGCGGGGGAAGACATAGGCATCCTCGATGCGATCGACGCCTACACCATCAACGGTGCCCGCCTGATGCACCAGCAGGACATCACCGGCTCGCTGGAAGCAGGGAAAAAAGCCGACTTCATTATCCTCGACCGGGATAT
>Ga0224505_10002184_pt1 | contig 11659 bp, 10 predicted proteins | sample SF_Jan12_sed_USG_FD_169102 | JGI IMG/M metagenome (GOLD analysis project Ga0224505, IMG submission 169102) | Sediment microbial communities from San Francisco Bay, California, United States - SF_Jan12_sed_USGS_4_1 | ecosystem: Environmental > Aquatic > Marine > Sediment | place: USA: California...
GTACCGGTCGAGAAACTCACCCAGGTGGGCCGACCCCACCTCCTCCTCGCCTTCGATGAAGATCTTGATTCCGACGGGTGGTCGCCCACCGTGGGCGTCGATGGACCCGAGGTGCATCACGATGCCGCCCTTGTCGTCGTTGGCTCCCCGGCCATACATGCGACCATCCTTCACGAATGGCTCGAACGGGCCGGTCTCCCACTCCTCGATCGGTCCCGGTGGTTGGACGTCGTGATGGGCGTAGAGCAGAACGGTGGGTGCACCATCGGGGCCGGGAATCTCCCCGTACACGGCGGGATGCGCTCCGTCGAGTTCGAGCAGCTCGACGCCGGAGAAACCCCGGGCCACCAGCATGTCGGCGATGAAGGCCGCTGATCGCCGTACTTCGTCGGACGGAAACCCGGCGGCGCTCACGGAGGGGATTCTGACCAGGTCGGCGAGCATGTCCTGATGGGTGCCAAAGGCGTCCCGAACGGCTGTTTTCAAGTCGTCATGCATCGGGGGAGTATCGCCGATCGGGGTCGACCGGGGCGAGTTCGCACTAACTTCGAGGAATGGACTTCTCATACAGCCCGAAGGTCACCGACTTCCGTCAGCGGTTGCTCGAGTTCATGGACGAACACGTGTACCCGGCCGAGCCCGTTTACCAGACTCAGATGGAAGAGGCGGGCGACCCCAACCACCATCCCCCCGTGATCGAGGAACTGAAGCGGGTCGCGCGCACCCGGGGGTTGTGGAACCTCTTCCTCCCGGACCCCGAACACGGCGCTGGTCTCACGGTCGAGGAGTACGCACCGTTGGCCGAGATCACCGGGAGGAGCCCCTGGCTTGCTCCAGAAGCCCTCAACTGTTCAGCTCCTGACACCGGAAACATGGAGATCCTCCACATGTTCGGTACCCCAGATCAAAAGGAGCGCTGGCTCGTACCCCTGCTCGAGGGCGAGATTCGATCGTGTTTCGGCATGACCGAGCCGGACGTGGCGAGTTCCGATGCGAGGAACATCCGTACGCGGATCGAACGCGACGGCGACGACTACGTGGTCACGGGACGCAAATGGTTCTCCTCGGGGGCGGCCTCGGATCGCTGCAAGATCGCCATCGTCATGGGCAAGACGGACCCCGATGCCGACACCTACCACCAGCAGTCGATGATCCTCGTGCCCTTCGACGCCCCCGGGGTGACCGTGGAACGATCTCCAAGGGTCTTCGGATATCACGACCGGGGCGGTCACCCGGTCGTTCACTACGACCACGTCAGAGTCCCGGCCTCGAACCTGTTGGGAGATGAGGGCGGCGGCTTCGCCATCGCCCAGGCACGCCTCGGTCCGGGTCGGATCCACCATTGCATGCGAGCGATCGGCGCCGCCGAGCGCTGCTTCGACCTCATGGTGCAGCGCGCCAAGGCCCGCGAAGCGTTCGGTGGACCGATCTCAGACAAGGGCGTCGTTCAGAACTGGATCGCGGAAGCCCGTCTGCGCATCGAACAGGCGCGCCTGCTCGTGTTGAAGACGGCGTGGATGATCGACAACGTCGGCACGAAGGGTGCACGCGTGGAAATCGCGGCGATCAAGGTCGTCGCTCCCGAGACTCTCGTGTGGGTGGCGGATCGGGCGATGCAGGTGTTCGGCGGTGCCGGATTCACCGAGGACTTCCCGCTTGCGGAGATGTATGCAATGGGCCGCTGGCTCCAGATCGCCGATGGCCCGGACGAGGTCCACATGCGCTCGGTGGCCCGTGCGGAGATCGGTCGATACGAGCCGGGTGCAGTCCCGCCGCCCTACGTGTTCGACTGACGGGACACCCGGAGGGTTGATGGGTCGATCCCTATGTCGGGAACGAATCCTCTTGATCATGCGTTTATCCCGATTCCAAGATGTTTGGAAGGGTGATGCCCATGAATGCCATGTACGAACTCGAAGCTCTCGACACCTGGAGAGAGGGGTCGGTATGCGCCGACCGCACCGATGTCGACTTCTTTCCCAGCCCTGATGACATCGGGGCGATCGCATCCGCACGAGCGGTTTGTGGGTCCTGTCCCGTGAGAGACGATTGCCTGGCCTTTGCGCTCGAGACGAACCAATCAGATGGCATCTGGGGCGGATACACGCCTGCGGAGAGGTCCAAGCTTCGGCGAGTGTGGCTGCGCGACCTCAAAGCAGCGTCGTGATGGCTCTCGTCGGAGTGAATATCGGATAGCCTTGGTCGATGCGGTTTGCGATCAACTTCGACTATCTGTGTCCGTTCGCCCGAAACGCCAACGAGGCCGTGCTCAACGGCCTCGCGGACGGGCGGGACTGGCGGCCGACCTTCGTCGGCTTCTCCCTCGCTCAGACCCACGTGGAGGAGGGCGAGCCTGCCGTGTGGGAGGCGCCGGAGCAGAAGTCGGGCGTGCTCGCGCTTCAGTGGGGGATCGCGGCGCGGGAGGCATTCCCGAACGAGTTTCCGGCCATTCATCGTGAGCTTTTCGCCTCCCGCCACGACCTGGGTCTGGACATACGCGACGAATCGGTCCTCCGGGAGGCGGTGATTCGAGCGCAGGGAGATCCGGACGCGGTGGCCGCGGTGGTTGCGTCGGGCGAACCCATGAGTCTCTTGGAGAAGGAGCATTGCGAATCGGTTGAACAGTGGGACGTGTTCGGCGTTCCCACATTCGTCGTCGACGACGTTGCCACTTTCATTCGGTTCATGAGCCGGGGTTCCGCCTCCGACCTCGCCCGGGCGCTCGACCTGCTGGCGTGGCAGGAGATGAACGAGTTCAAGCGGACCCGGGTCCCACGCTGACCGCCCTCAACGGTGTCTGCGAGCCGGGATTCGGGGCTGTAGCCGACGCTCTCGCCCGCAACTTCTCCGAACGGGGAGAGATCGGTGCAGCGGTGTCGGTGTTCTCCGAAGGGCGCAAGGTGGTCGATCTCTGGGCCGGTCACCGAGACCTCACCCGAACGATCGCATGGCAGTCGGACACCCTGTGCATCGTGTACTCGGTGACGAAAAGTATGTGCGCGCTCGCCCTCCACATGCTCGCCGACCGCGGACTGGTCGACCTCGACGTTCCCGTGGCTGCATATTGGCCGGAGTTTGCCGTGAAGGGAAAGGAGCGCATCCGCGTCCGCGATTCGGTTTCCCATCACGATGGGATGTGTTTCGTCGACTCGGCAAGACCGGGTGACATCTTCGATCCCGAGGCCATGCTGACTGCACTGGTCGACCAGGAACCGCCATGGCCGCCCGCCACCAAGGGGGCTTACAACTCGGCGACATTCGGCTACATGGTCGGTGAGATCGTCCGCCGGGTGGACGGACGCCGGGTCGACACGTTCCTCCGGGAGGAGGTCGCCGATCCGCTGGGGGCCGAGTTCATGATCGGCGTCGGGGTCGACGACCTCCCGAGACTCGCCGACATCCACCCCAATGACGACAACGCCATGTTCAATGCCGGCAACACGCCAGGGACGTCGCTCTCGCGGGCTTGGCGCCCCATGCCGGATCGGTATGGCGTGAAGGACCTCAACAGCCTGGACATGCGCACTGGATACCTGCCCTCGTTCGGGGGGCACGGAACGGCACGGGGGCTCGCCCGCATCTACGCGGCCCTCGCCCAGGGTGGGACGGTGGGCGGTGTGCGACTGCTGTCACCGGAGGCGGTGAAACGGGCGTCTGCACAGCAATGGGAGGAGGAGGCCGACGGTACCCTTGGCCGGCCGTTCCGGATGGCGATGGGATTCATGCTCAACAAGCCGGGATACACGCCCATGGGTCGTAACCCGGCCGCGTTCGGCCACCTCGGATCGGGTGGAGCACTCGCCTTCGCCGACCCGGACACCGGCATCTCGTTCGCCGCCCTCACGAACTACCAATGCGAGGGTGTTGGTGTCGGCGAGCGGACGGAGTCGCTCGTCGAGTCGCTGTATGCCTGATCAGCGGATCGTGAAGATGTCGTCGAAACGGGTCGTGGATCCGATGAACCGTCCGGTCAGTTTGTCCCGCGACAGCGTCACCTCGAAGTATCCGTGGCCTTCGTGCGGATCGTTTTCGCCCAAGGTGGCGGCGAAGTAGCCGAACTCTCGATCTTCGGGGTCGATCTCATACAGACCGGCCCCCATGAGACCGGTGATCACGAAAATGGTGCCTCGGCCTCGGCGGAGTGTGCCGTCGCCATTCGCCTCCACCACACATTCGGATCGGTACACGTCGACCGTCGCACACGACAGTTGGTGGGATCGCTGGTAGGTGTGGTCGTGTCCGTTCAAAACCAGGTCGACTCGTTTTTCGATCATGAGATTCATGAGGTCGGAGCCCACCTCGCAGCTCTTGGTGGCGGCGGTGAGGCACGGCTTGTGAAAGCCGACGATGACCCATTGGACACCGAATCCGCGCGCCTCGTCGATCATGTCGCCGACCCGAGCCAGCCGGTCGGATGTGTAGTCGAGGTCGACGCCGTCCACTTGTGTGTCGGCCCCCAACATGATGATGCGAGCCAGGCCGTCTCCGACGTCGAAGTAATACTCGGATCCGTAGGCGCCGACCGAGTCCATCCGGTCCGGCAGGCATTCGGCAAAACGTCGGATGTCGCCATCGGGTCCATCGTCGTCTTCGTGATTGCCGACCACGACCTCGATCGGCAGGTCCGGGCCCAGCCACGACAGGATGTAGTTGCACCACTCGGATTCGGGCTCCAGCGCCCTGTAGCCGAGATCGCCGAGTGCCAGGAAGAAGCTTGGTCCGCGCTCGGCCATCACCTGCAACGTGGCGTCGGTCCCCGAATAGGCGCCGATGTCGCCCCCGGCGGCGAACGTCACCTGGGGTGGTTCGAGGGAGAACCCGCGAGCCAGCAAAGTGGCCATCTGGCCGCGGATGACGGGGTCGTCTGGGCAGTAGCGGTCGTTGTCGGGTGGGTTGCAGCCTTTGGTGATGCCGGCGGCGGCGAGGGTTGCTATGTCGGTGGCGTGGGGGCTGGTGGTTGTGTCGGTGAATGGGTTGGTGGTGGTGGGTGTGAGGGTGAGGGCGCGGGTGAGGAAGGTGGCCATTTGGCCGCGGGTGACGGGGTCGTCTGGGCAGTAGCGGTCGTTGTCGGGTGGGTTGCAGCCTTTGGTGATGCCGGCGGCGGCGACGGCTTCGATCTCGGATTCGTGCACGTTCCCGTCGTCGTCGATGAATGCGCCGATCGCCAGAGCCGCGCCCGAGATTGCGATGAGCAGCAGGGCGGCAGACACCGCAATCCCTATCGCCGGTCTGGATCGCCGAGTCACGTTTGCCTACTACGGCGCCGCTCGGCCGGTTCGTCCTGACCTTCCACTCCGGGAACCCCGATATGGACGAGAGCGTCACCCTGGGAGACGAGTGGATTCTGGTTCACGGCGATCACAAAACCGTCGAGCGGGGCGCGGATGCCGGTTCTCCGACCGCCGAGCGCCTCTCCGATCGTGCCCATCACGTCTCCCGCCGACACCGTGTCGCCCAGCCTCACGTCGATCGTGGCGAGGCCCGAGCGAGATGCTCGAACCCAACTGGTTTTGCGCAATTCGATGCCTGGCGGGGCCGGCGGTGTGTCCCATGAGCCCATGCCCAGCGCTGCCAGGGTGCGGAGAATGCCGGCGACGCCGGTCTCGACGGCTTCGGCCTGGAAGCGTTGAACAGAGCCCGCCTCATACAACAGCACTTTGAGGCCACGTTCGGTGGTGGCTTGGCGGAGCGAGCCGTCCCGAGTCCGGGCGTGGATCCGGAACGGTGCTCCAAATGCTTCGGCCATGGCCCGGGTCGCGTCGTCGTCGAGATCTGCCCGGATCTGCGGCGCGTTGATTCGCTCTGCAGCGGCGGTATGGAGGTCGATTCCGTACTGGCAGTGCGAGACGACCTGCTCCATGAAGAGATGTGCCAGTCGCGCCGCCATCGAGCCGCGGGCGGATCCGGGAAACGAACGGTTGAGATCGCGGCGGTCGGGGAGATAGCGAGATTGGATGACGAACCCGAGGACGTTGACGATCGGCACTGCGATGACCGCGCCCGAGAGCTTTCTCGCGTCGAGACTGGGGAGGACGCGACGGATGATTTCGACACCGTTGACCTCGTCCCCATGGACTGCCCCGCTGAGAAAGACGTGAGGGCCGGGCCGCCTACCGTTGACGACCGCCACCGGAAGCGATTCCCACGTGCCAGAAGGGAGCCGTGTCACCGGGAGCTCGAAGCGTCGGGATCGGCCCGGGTCGATGGTCTGGTCCCGGATCGTGATCGGCACATTTGCCGGCGTAGAGGCGAGGTTCACCGATGGGCCTCGGGATCTGTGTTGTCCTCGATGAACTCGATGATGCGCCCGGCGACGTCGATTCCCGATGCCGCTTCGATTCCCTCGAGACCCGGGGAAGAATTGACCTCGAGCACCAGCGGTCCTCTCTCGGACTGGAGCAGGTCGACGCCTGCGACGTTGAGTCCCATGACGCGGGCGGCCTTGATGGCGGTGGCCCGCTCCGACCTCGTCAGCTTGATCTGTTCGGCCGACCCGCCCCGATGGAGGTTCGACCGGAACTCCCCGGGGGCGCCCTGGCGTCTCATGGCGGCGACGACCCTCCCCCCGATCACGAAGGCGCGCACGTCGGCGCCTTTCGATTCTTTGATGAACTCCTGGACCAGGATGTTGGCGTCGAGCTGCCGGAATGCGGTGATGACGGATTCTGCCGCCTTGCGGGTTTCGGCCAGCACCACACCGAGACCCTGGGTGCCTTCGAGGAGCTTCACCACGACCGGCGTACCTCCGACGATCTCGAGGAGCCCGGCGATGTCCTGAGTCGAATGTGCGTAACTCGTCACCGGCATGCCGACGCCGTGGCTGGCAAGCAGCTGCAACGACCGCAGCTTGTCCCGGGACCGGTCGATGGCCTGGGATTCGTTGACTGCGTAAACTCCCATCGTCTCGAACTGGCGGACGACGGCCGACCCGTAGAACGTATGGCTCGCTCCGATCCTCGGTATGACCGCGTCGAATCCGAGTTCATCACCCCGGAACAACACCTTGGGCTTGGCCGACGTGATGTTCATGTAACACCGGAGGTAATCGACGATGCCGACGTTGTGACCTCGTTCCTCGGCCGCTTCCCGAAGTCGGCGCGTCGAATAGAGAGACGAGTTTCGCGACAGGATCCCTATGTTCACTCGCCGTTCTCCTCATTCGGATGCGTACCAAGAAACGATCGGCCCGGGTCCACCAGGAACCGCCTACGAACGGCTTGGCGCCCCAACAGCATACGAAAACCCATCTCGTCCCGGCGCGTGAGGTTCAGGTCCGCCTCGAACTCGATCGCGTTCCACACGACAGTCGTCCGAATGACGGGTCGGACTTCTTCCCGACCTCCCGGGTTTCGCACCAACTTCTCGGTGACGAGTTCGGCCTCCACCGGAGGGGTGGCGAGGCGCCGGCGCTGCAAAGGGTGGATGACGAAACGCACCATCTTGATGCCTCCACGGTCGAAGCGTTCGATGTCGAAAGCATGGAGGGACGACGATCGGGCGCCGGTGTCGATCTTGGCCTTCACCGCGTCCACACCGAGTTCGGGGAGCGATACCCACTCCCTCCAGCCGATCACCGGTTTCTGGCGGCGTTTCCGCTTCTTGACGGGCCTCTTCTTCTCAATGGGCATGCCCGAGCTCCTCGATGGAGGTGGCATGGGCAACCCGGGCCGCCAGCCAGGTGGTGATGGGGACGGCCGACACCAGACCGATGGAACCGACCAAGGTGCGGACCACCTCCGTGGCGAGGATCTCGGAGTTGAAGACGATCCCGGTCGGTTGGTTCGAGAGGGCGAATCGGAGGAGAAGCGGCATCGAGGCGCCCGCGTATGCAAGCAAGAGGGTGTTCACCGTCGATGCGATGTGGTCCTTCCCGACCCTGAGGCCGGCCGCGAACAGCTCGGCGACGCCGAGGGCGGGGTTGGCCCGTCGGACCTCCCAGACTGCCGAGGCCTGCGTGACGGTGACGTCGTCGAGCGCCCCCACTGCGCCGAGCACGATGCCGGCGAGGACGAGTCCCCGGACGTCGATGTTGCCGACGAACGAGATGATGAAACTGTCCTCGCCGGTGAAACCGGTGAACCCGGCCAACTCGACGCTCAGCCCCGACAGCACCACGGTGATGGCCAGGGCGACGAACGTTCCCACCACCGCAACGTGGGTGAGCCTCGTGAATCCGTGGGCCAGGTAGAGGGCCAGATAGCCGATGGCTCCCGCGCCAACCGCGGCCACCGCGACCGGGTTTCGCCCCTCGAGGATGGCGGGGACCACGAACCACATCAAGATGCCCAGACTCACGGCCAGGCCGGCGAGCGCGGCCAGACCACGGAGGCGGCCCAGGCCGACCACCGCCAGCGCGAAGAGGCCTCCGATCGTCCACAGCACCCATCGGCGCTCGTAGTCGGCGAACTGGTATTGCTGGGTGGCGGGCGCATCGGGGTTGAATCCGAGAAGGACCCGCTGTCCAACCTCGAACTGGGGAGTGCCGGGCACGATCCCGAACTTCTTCGAGTCGATGGTGCCGGGAGTGGGCCCTTCGAGCAGCGTGAACGTGACGAACACGCATGGTTCGTCGGGCGCAAACGAGCACCCGCGTTCTTCCACCTCGCTCACCGTGGCGCGGTAGACCTCATCGGTGAATCCGAGCGAGCTCAGGTCGGAGAAAGCGGTGCCGCGCGGCCAGAGGACGGCGAGACCCATGACGAGGAGGACTCCCAAGACGACCGGGATCATCGCGAGCCCCGCCAACCGTCGGTCGGGGCCCGTGAGTTTCCTGATGTCGGGGTGCTCGGACACCCGATCAGGCTACCCGTGGCGCAGGGTGGACCGGCCGGTGTCCCGGCCGGTCCACATCCCGTCAGCTCTCGGGGCTGGTGTTGTAGGCGAGCCGCAATTCCCGGGCCGTGAGGTCGTAGTAGGACACGTAGGGATCACCGTTGATCACCGCGATCGAGGTCGAGTATCCGGTGTCGTTGTCGTCGTCGACCGTTTCGATGCGTGCATTCGAACAGCCGGCATCATCACAATCGACGAACTTGAGGGCCTGGCTCGTCGCCGAGCGGTAGGCGATCCATGGGAATCCATCGCCGGCGATGGCGATGGACACGTCTGTGCCGACGCTGCCCGAGTCGTCGACGCGCTCGCGGGTGAGGCCCGTACAAGTGGTGTCGTTGCACAGCGCGACTTTCAGATCGGTGTTCGTGGTGTCGTAATACGCCACCACCGCCCTCGTTCCCACCGCGGCAATCGCCGAATAGGCACCGGCTTCGGTGGTTGAGTCGAGCACGCGCCGCGTGACGGCGCCCGAACACGTGGCGTTCGAGCAGATCGCCAGCATCAGGTCACCCGAAGCCTCGTCCTGGTATGACACCATCGGCCGCCCGTTCACGATCGCGATCGAGGATCGCTGTCCTGTGGCGTTGGGTACCACGCTCATGTCGATGATGTCGCCTCCGACCAGCGACGAACATGTCGTGTTGGCGCACAGCGCCAGCTTGATACCGCCGTTGTGCCAGAAGCTGATGGCGGGGTTGCCGCCCACCACCGCCACCGATGGGAATCCGACGCTGCCGGTCCACACCTCTTCGAGTGTCGAGGTGGCGCAATCCGCGTCGGTGCAGCGGGTCACGTCGAGAGAGCCCGATGTGTTGTAGGCGGCGATCACCGGAGTGCCGGAGATGACTGCCATCGAGGGCTCCTTGGAGGTGCCTGGTGCCAAATCCTGACCGTCGGTTCCGCTGCATTGGACGTTCGTGCAGATGGCGTAGGCCACCAGGTTTCCGTTGTCGTAGTGATAGGCGATTCCGGGCACACCGCCGACGCTCTTGATCGAGGTAGCCGACCGGCCCGCACCGGGGCGGAAGTCGATCGTGGCCAGATTCCAGCCTGAGTTGGACACTGAAGTGGTGGGGGTGGTCTCACCTGCACCGCCGCCTCCCCCGCCGCCCCCGCCGCCATTGGCGCGCATCGCCCTGGCGAGGAACGACGCCATCTGGCCGCGGGTCACCTCGTCGTCGGGGCAGAATCGGTCGTTCGCCGGCGGGTTGCAGCCGACGGTGATACCTGCCGTTGCCAGCTTCTCGATGTCATTCTCGAAGATGGAGTTGTTGTCATCGAGGAAATCAACGCTGTTCTGGGCGGTCAGACCGTACGCCCTGACCAGGAATGCCGCCATCTGACCCCTGGTGACGTTGCCGTCGGGGCAGTACTGACGAGTCGCGCACCCGCTCGTGATGCCGGAGGCAGCGAGCTTGTTGATGTCCCCCTGGAAGATCGACGAGGCGTCGTCGTCGAAGAAGTCCGTGCTCGTGTTGGAGAGACCAAGGGCACGGTTCAGGAACGCCGCCATCTGGCCGCGGGTCACGGTGTCCTCAGGGCAGAACCGATCAGACGCGCACCCGGTGGTCACACCCGCGTTGAAGATGTATTCGATGTCGACTTCATGGACGCTCGTGTCGTCATCGACGAACGGACCACCGGCGGCCGCTCCCGGTAGCGCCAACCCTGCCGCCAGCATGGCGACCATGATCGGACCGGCCAGCCGCCGTATCCAAGCGTGTCTGCGATTCACCACTTCTCCCTCCCGATAGGAATCCCCAAGGTGATTGGGACAATGTACCCGCATTCTCGGTGGTGCACAGCCTCACTTCACGGCCTGACCGGTACGATCTGTCGATGCCCGAACATCACGAATACGGGTTCGCGACCCGATCGATCCATGCGGGCTCGCCCCCTGACCCCGAGACCGGGGCACGGGCGACTCCGATCTACGCGACGACTTCGTTCGTGTTCGAGGACGCTCAAACGGCGGCCGATCTCTTTGCGCTGCAGACCTACGGGAACATCTACACACGGATCGGCAATCCGACGACGGCTGCGTTCGAGGAACGGATGGCTTCGCTGGAAGGTGGAATCGGCGCGGTCGCCACATCGTCGGGCCAGGCCGCCCAACTCATCGCGATCCTCACGCTGTGTTCCGAAGGCGACGAGATCGTCGCTGCCCGCAACCTCTACGGAGGCACCTTCACCCAGTTCGACGTGACGCTGAGGAAGATGGGTATCAACGCCACGTTCGTGGACCCTCACCCGGAAGCCATCGCCGCCGCCATCACAGAGCGAACCAAACTGGTGTACGGCGAGACGATCGGAAATCCGCGGGCCGATGTGCTCGATCTCGAGTCGGTGGCCGGGGTGGCCCACGAGCATGGCATTCCGCTGGTGATCGACAACACCTTCGCCACTCCCTATCTGTGCCGGCCCATCGAATGGGGCGCCGACATCGTGGTGCACTCCGCCACGAAATTCATCGGAGGGCATGGTGTGGCCATCGCCGGGGTCATCGTCGAGTCGGGCTCCTTCCCCTTCGACAACGGCAACTTCCCGGTCATGACCGAACCGTCGCCCGCGTATCACGGGCTCCGTTTCTGGGAGAACTTTCGTGAGTACGGGTATCTGACCAAGGCGCGCACCGAACTGTTGCGGGACATCGGGGCGTCGTTGTCGCCCTTCAATTCGTTTCTCCTCCTGCTCGGGCTCGAGACCCTCCCGCTCCGCATGCAGCGCCACGTCGAGAACGCCGGAGCCGTCGCCACCTTCCTCGCCGAACACCAAAGCGTGGCGTGGGTCTCGTATCCGATCTTCGACGGCTCGCCATCACGGTGGG
>Ga0224505_10002185_pt1 | contig 11658 bp, 13 predicted proteins | sample SF_Jan12_sed_USG_FD_169102 | JGI IMG/M metagenome (GOLD analysis project Ga0224505, IMG submission 169102) | Sediment microbial communities from San Francisco Bay, California, United States - SF_Jan12_sed_USGS_4_1 | ecosystem: Environmental > Aquatic > Marine > Sediment | place: USA: California...
ACACCTAGTACGGCCAACGGGGCCGGAATCCATTTTTGTCGAAGTCAAAAGACAGGTGAGGTGCTGATCATAGCGAGGAATCCCGCGACAATGAGAAGGACGAGGATTGGTTCAGCGGCACGCATACCTGCCACAACGATGACGAATGTTGCTGTGGTCAACAGGAGCCGGCCAATTGGGTTTTGGGGGGAGGGAGGCGTCTGCGTCATCGGTGGTTGGAAAGCCTGTTGGGGGTTCATGGTGAGAATCTTAAGAGCTAACCGACAACCCTTCCCTCATCTCAATATGGTACCCGCTTTTTTCTTTCCTGTCCTCGAGAAGAAGGAGGTTCGTTTTGTGCAAAGGAGAAGGGGAAAAATAAAAACTTCAAGAAGAATGTGCACTCTTGAGTTTTTCCCGGGTGATTTCGACCAGACTGTGGTCTAAGAGACTATTCCTGAATGGCTTTCAGCCGTTGTTGGAGGTAGGCATTTCTGACGGCTCCATACAGATCGAGTGTTCCTTCCTCTACGCCTTGAAATTTTTCAAGAGTTAACGACCGGGCATTGACCGCTTCTCCGACTGTAAGTCCAAAAACACCGATTCTTATAGTTGAACGATCCTGGGTCAACTGGGGGATGCTATCAATGTTTATATAGGGGAGAACAAACCAATTAAAGGGGTCCAGAAAATTGTCGCCGATAAATCCAATTCCATCTCTTAAGGTGAAAGGTCCAAAAAAAGGAATCATCAGGAAGGGACCCGGCCCCACCCCATAGGTTCCCAGGGTTTGCCCCAGGTCCTCTTGCGGAGTTTTCAGTTCAAACATAATTCCTGCCGGATCGAACAAACCCCCAACTCCAAGCGTGCTATTGATGAGAAACCGGCTTAGTTCAATGCCGGCCCCCTGAAACTTCCCTTGGAAAAGGTTGTTAAAAAGCCTACGAGCAAATCGAATATTTTGAAACACGTTCGAAAAGCTTTGCTGAACATCGGGAGGGATAAAGAAATTGTAAACTTTGGCAACCGGCTTCACCACATATTTGTCCAGCCGGTAATTAAATTCAAAGACTGCGGAATTGACAGGTTCTAACGGATCATATTCCATTGTCTGGGTATGATCCGATTCGTCAAAGGGATCAAAAAATTCACTTTTCTCCTCTTGACCCTCTGAGGTGGGTCCGTCCATGGCTTCAACTATCTGAACTTCCGATCCAGTTTCCAGACTATCCTGGGTCTTTGTGGATTTGGCATTTCCCGCACATCCGCCAAATCCTAATGTAAGGCATACTATCACTAGGATTTGTAATCGCATCGTTTTTTTATCCCGCCAAAGGCTTTTTGCCCAATAGGTGCTTGGAGTCAGTCCACTTCATTATTAAATGAAATGGTTGGAGCCGAAGACCACATCAGTAAGGGTGGCTAACATCAAAGAAGAAGTTCAAGGAAAAACCTGTGGACTGTACCAAAATCCTGAAACTAAGCCAAGAATATCTTTACTCATTATGACCTCTCTGAAGGTCTTTGAGTGCCGGCGTGGTTCATGGCTGCTCCTCTTTTTCAGGGCACTGTGCATGTAGACGAAAGATCTGTCAGTTTCCTTGACGGAATGTTACAGAAAAAAAGATAAGAAAATATTAGACACTGACAATTTTATGCCTTGATTTTCCCAATTGATCGTAAGCTACCTCGACGATTTTATTGATACAACTTTATAGAAAAGGAAAGCGTTCACTACTATTGGAAAGGAGCCAGCCTCAACTTCAATCAATCGCGCACGATATGATGAAAATTCTGTGGTGGCACTTCCTTTGCTCATCCGTAGTAGATGAGCATTGAGGTTCATGGAGCACCAATGTCTCTTGTCAGGATGGCCAGGTGTCATGAGAACTTTCAACAGAAGGGAGACAACCATGAGTCCAACGGTTTCCGCACAGAAGTCTTCTTGGAATGGATCCATTAAAAAGCCCCAAAAGCACGATCGTCATCCTGCTGTGTCTGGTGAGGGGGAAAGTTCATCGGGAATCAGTGACAAACAGCTTCCCTTATATCTGAAGGAAATAGGGCAGGTGGCATTACTGGACCGTGATGGGGAAGTACGTCTGTGTAAGAAAATTGAAGAAGCCAAGCGAAGCATGCTAGAGATTCTGTTCTCTTTGCCCATGACGTTGGATTTTCTTCAGGCACAACTGATGCGCTTGACGAGCGGTGAGATCGCGGCCAGACATATTGTCCAAAAGGATAAAGATGTGGATTTGGTTACGGAATCGGAGGAGGAAACGGACATTCCGGATTTCCAAGACGAACAGCAAGAGGATGAAGAATTTCGTCAACGGGTCATTCAACAACTGACCAGGCTTTGCGACGGTGTTCAATCCATGATGAAGAGGAAAAATGAGGATGCTCTTGTGCCCAACCATGGTTCTGCGACCTCTGTTCAAGCCAGAAAAAATTTATTGAAAAGCCTCGAAGAAGTTAATTGGCATCCTGCATTCTACAGCCAGGTAGAAGCCCGACTTCGTGCTACGGAACGTCAACTTGGAGAGGTATTGAAACGATTGGGAATGTATCCCAAAGATATTGGGCACAGCGATGATCGGAAGAGCCCGCGGAGCCGGAAACCTCTGGCGGCTATAAAAACTCACGTCGAGGAAGTCTCAAGTCATCAACGCTCGGCACTAGAAGCCACGGAGCACCTCAAATGTTTGGAGCATGAGGTTCTTCGCATGTCATTTGCCCAATTTCTCGCACGGGTTCGGCAATTGGATCAAGCAAAAACCCGCTTGCATTTCGCCAAACAGGCTATGTTGGAGGCAAACTTACGGCTGGTCGTCAGTGTGGCCAAACGATACGTCAATCGGGGACTCGATCTGTTGGACCTCATTCAAGAGGGCAATATCGGACTCATGCGCGCAGTAGACCGCTTTGAATACCAACGGGGATATAAGTTCAGCACCTATGCGACCTGGTGGATTCGGCAGGCCGTAACCCGGGCGTTGGCAGATCAGTCCAGGACGGTGCGGGTCCCCGTCCATGTGTGCGATGCTTTGACTCGGGTGCGGCGTACTTTGGAACGATTAGCGGTCCAATTGGGGCGAGAACCCAAACTGGATGAGTTAAGCGGTGCATTGGAGATCCCTTCGGACAAACTGGCCGCGATGTTGGAAGCGACAAAGGGAACGATGTCCCTTGAGACTCCCATGGGAGATGAAGAGGGTTCGCCTCTTGCGGATCTCTTGCAAGATCATTCCGCTGTTTCTCCGTGTTATTCGGCCGAACGGGTAGACCTTCAGGAAAAAGTGACCTCGTTGTTAAAGACCTTAACGCCACGGGAGGCACATATTATTCGGCGACGTTTCGGGATTGGAGAGCTTGAGGATGCCACTCTGGAGGAAATCGGTCATGAATTCTCCGTGACTCGAGAGCGGATACGACAAATTGAAGAACGGGCGTTAGCCAAATTGCGTGAACCCCAGCGTAATGTGGTGTTGCGCAAATTTTTCCAACCTTCCGGATTAGTGTAACAAAGCCTATTATAAGCCTGGATTCTCGGCCTGTATGATTGGGAAGGGAGTAATAGAAGAGACGAATTTAGGAAAAGAGCTGTTCGTCATGGGATGGAGAATCGTCAGTTGCTGATGGTTCATGCTGACCATGACTTCCTTGAAAATTGGCCGAGGCCGTGTTGGCGTTGAGGAAGGTTGTTCCATTGAGATTGGCCTGTTGGAAATCGCTCTCATTCAGGTCGGCTTCTCGAAAATCGGCCCAAGAGCAATCCGTGGAAAAAAACTCCGCCCCCCGGATATGTGCGCGAACAAATGTTGCGCCACGGAGTGTCGCGTTCCGGAAATCGGTTCCTTGAAGATCGGCTTGCTGGAAATCGGCCCAAATAAGATCGGCTTGTGAAAAATTAGCCCAGGCTAATTGGGCCCCGGTGAAACGGACACTTCGAAGATTAGCCCCTTGAAAATTCGCGCCACGAAGATTGGCCCCCTCAAAATTTGCTCCTGGTAGATACGCTTCTTGGAAGTTGGCATTACGAAGATCCTGGTGGCGGAAATCGGCTTCCCGGAGGTCAACCTGAAAAAAATCCTGTGACTTTGGGATGGAAGTGGGGTCAGATTTGTCTTCCCCGAGTATTGCTTTTCTTGTTAACTCAGCCTGCTGTGAGCGTTTCCAAGTCCGATGGGTGTCTAGAAGAAGAGCCCGATCCTCTTCGAATGTGTCTGGAGGAGGAAGAGGCTGGAGCGGATTATCTTCAATCGCGGCCATGGGGTAATATCACAAGAGGACCACAAAAAATTGTGGAAGAGGAAACATAAAAACTTTGAGCTTTTGCCATGTTCAAACCTTAGCGAAAATGACGACAAGGGTCCAGCCCCAAAAGAGGGACGGGAAAGAATCGGTTGGTTGTGGCAAGGTCGGTTAAGAATGAAGCTTCTACAAAGGTCTACGAGTAGAGCAGGGATCGAGAAAACCTAATTATGGTATAAAAAGATCACCGCGTTACATCCATGATGGAAGAATTGGAGGAAGACCCAAAAGGTTCAAAAGACTAACGTAACAAGAAAGATAAGATGTGATATGGAATTGACCCCAAATTTTCTTCTCTGGGGTGTGGTGACGCTCCTCGGTTATGTGCTCTGGATTTTGTGGAAAGCCAATGGCGTATTCCAACAAATCCTGGATCAACTTCGATATCGAATTCGATCTGGATTGAGAGTGGCCAGTGTTAATGAGCTGGAGGTCGTTCAAGAGAATCTCCTTTGTCTGGAGGAGCACGTGCATGTCCAGATGGCTTCCTTGAATACAAAGGAGAAATTCTCTCCTCAACTTCAGAAATGCCCTCAAACCATGGATCCTTCGTTTGTTCGCTTGGAACAGTCTGGCGACTCCACTATCGTGATGGATGTACCTCTTCCTCGACCGCGGTCGATCGTGTGGAATGGTCTTCGCTTTACACTCAGTGATTCTCTTTGGGCACATATGGGAGTGATGCCGAGGGAAACGGTAGAGGATGGACAAGTTCAGGCCTTGGTGCATGGGCCGTTTTGTCGGGTTTGTTTGAAGCGATTGGTGGAGCGGGATCGCGTCTATGCTGCAGAGGTTCCGGGGCAGTGCCGTCATTGTGGCGTATCCTGGAGCAATCAAGAATTCGATCGTCTGCCAATTTCTCTGGTCGATCTCAAGCGCCAGGTGTATGACAGCCTTGATCGAAAATTAAGAACGAGCCGAGGAGTTCAATGCTAGGGATAAATGTTCGCCAGGAGATGAACGCCAGATGTTGTTGAGAGATCTATTGCTGCTATGCAGAACTTGTGTGGGTGTAGTTGGGATGCTATAACCGAGCAACAATGAACGCTTGCCCTTCGTGCTCCCAAGAGAATCCAGATGCCGCGAATTTTTGTTTACAGTGTGGGCAGGCTCTTGCCTCCATTTCTTCGGAGGCCAGCCATGAGGCTGCTCAGACCAAAGCAATACCCACTCAGACCCAACTGTGGGAAACGTTCATCGGTCCGAGTAAATCCATTCAATTCTCAATAAAAACAGGGTGGGTATGGCGGCCAGCTTTTTTGTATTACAAGGACAAGTTTGCAAATATTGAAACCCCTCAGGGGCCACGATTTGTCTTAAGTTGGAACTGGCCCGCCGCGCTGTTTGATTCTTTTCTTTGGTTTTTGTATCGCAAGATGTATATGTTCGCATTGTTATACGCTGTGGCCCCTGCCCTCGCCATATTTTTGACCGGGGATATGATGGTGGGAATAGTGTCGAGAATTCTGGCTGGGGCCAGCGCGAACTACTTGTATTATTGGCATGTGAAAGACAAAGTTCAGCAAATCATGGCGGTTCCCAATCTTGATAACACGGTCCGTGCCCGGCTGATTCAAGAAGAGGGCGGGGTTCAGCCTTACGTCCTCTGGTTAGGGGCGGCGCTACATGTTTTGATGCTTGGCTTGTTAATTGCGGGGATTATTCAAGGGCCTCCTGGGCCAGACCCCCTCGGAGGATCTGAAGGGCGTCCGGTTCAAAAATTCTATTGAGTATTAAGTAAGATGGAGGAGAGGGGGCTAGCTTGAAGAGGAAGCCGTGTGTTGAGCCGAGGCGGTTTGCCAATTAAACCAGGCTCGAAACCAATCGTAGTCAGATTGGTAGGCGGTGTGTTTGGCGTCCGTCTGTTGACCCTTTTCTGTCAGGAGAGTGTAGGTCCGAGGCCAATTTTTCGTCCACCAGGATTTGAGGGCTTCAGGAGTTGAGGGCTGATCCTCAGATTGAAAAATGTCTGCAGCGGCAACAAGTTGGGCGATAAGCTTCCAGGAGCGGTCTTTTCCCAATCCCAAATTTCGGAAATGTTCTCGTAATAAAAAGACCACCCATAATTCTGCACTATGTTTCTTATTGTGTTTAAAGGGTTGCGTTTGACGAAGGGGAATCGGGTCAAAATTTTTGATGATGGAGGTATAATCGGGACCTCCATAGCCTCCTACCACTTCTGCGATACCCTCTAACATGTTGGCCAATTCGACCTCCACTTCCGGCCGAGGAGAGACATCGGGCATAGCAAGCGGGCTTGGCGTGGTGAGCATGTCGATAACGGGTTTGAGTTCCCGGAGTCGAGCGACGGCGGCTTTTAAAATCCGTTCGGATTCCAGCCAATAGTCGGAATCGTTTTTGGCTGTTCGTTCTTGGCCCGTGGGGGGAAGAACAGGTGGAATCCAATGCCGAATAAGCGTAAATAGGATATAATCCAGGTCAGCGCCTTCTTGGGCTGCCCGATCTAGCGCGTTTTGCGGTCCGAGACCTTGATGGAAAAACTGCTCGGTTCTCTCTGCTACCCCATGTCGGCGAGCCAAAGCGATCCACCAGCGTGCGAATTGTTCCCATTTTTTTTCGTCAGTGGCCATCGCGTATGGAAAAAAGATGAAAAATTTCTGGCCATGGTACGATTCGCTGCGCAGCAAAGCAAGCAAGAGCAGGCCACTCAACAATGTCGAAGAGGCAATTACTGAAAAGGGAACTTGAACGAGGGAGGATGAGGAGATGTCCCAGTTGGTTTTAATTCGTCACGGCGAATCACAATGGAATCTGGAAAACCGTTTTACGGGATGGGTAGATGTGCCGTTATCCCCCAAGGGGGAGCAGGAGGCTCGCGATGCGGGAAAGAAGCTTCAGACCTTTCGATTTGATTGTGCGTTTACCTCGGTGTTGATGCGGGCCAAAGAAACCCTACGCCTGGTTCTGGAGGAAATAGGACAGACGACGATTCCCATTGAGGAAGACAAAGCCCTGAATGAGCGGATGTATGGAGAGCTGCAGGGGTTAAATAAAGCGGAAACTGCCAAAAAATATGGGGAGCAGCAGGTAAAAATTTGGCGGAGGAGTTTCGATGTGCCTCCCCCAGGGGGTGAAAGTTTGAAGGATACTGCCGAGCGAGTCCTTCCCTATTATGAAAATCGTATCCGACCGGCCTTATTGGCCAATAAGACGGTATTAGTGGTGGCCCATGGCAATAGCTTGCGGTCCTTGGTTATGCACTTAGAGCAATTGTCCAAAGAAGCCGTACTCGAGCTGAATATTCCGACAGGTGCGCCATTATGGTATGAGTTAGATTCCACAGGAGCGGTGACCAGTCATCGGTACTTGTAAGTGAGTCAGATAGCCATGGCCATATCCCTAAAACCTATTTTCACGTAATCTTTCGTAGAGATTACTAAGCCTCCAGGCCCGTTCGGATGACTCATGGTCCTTATTATCCTTTTCTTTATTGCCGGGTTGTGGATGGCCGATGGGGTGGCCTTGTTGGTCGCCCCGGAACGCATGATAGCCACCCTTCGGCAGTCCCTGATTGTGGCACCAGGATTTTTAAAATGGGGAGGCGTTGCCGCCGTCTTAGGCATGTTTCTATTATTCGGAACCAGAGGGATTCCCTACCAACCTCTCTGGATCATTGTGGGGCTGAGTATGGTCGCGAAGGGCATCTTCTTGTATGCCGGATCCGACCTGTGGCGGTTACGGATCGTAAAATGGTGCTTAGAGCGTGAACTTATCGATTATCGAATCTGGGGGCTTGGTTTATGTGCCCTTTCTGTCCTGCTTTTGGATGCGTTGGGCTGGGGAAAAGGCCTATAGCTGACTGTCATGGAGAAGGAAATCTGGTGCGGCAAGGCCAGAAATATCATGACAATGAGGACGTATGACGGATAGCGATCGAGAGAAATTGGACGAAATCTGGCAGGTTCATCAATCTGCCGATTGGCCAGAAGGATTGGGGAGCGATGAAGGTCAACTCATGACGTTGGATACCGTCATTGGTGGGTGTTTGACCTATTATTTAGATGAACAGCACCTCGATGAGCCACGAATTGAGATCTTACGTGATTGCCTCGCTGAGTTGGAATCCATAGTCCAGGATTTGTCTGAAGCTAATATTGAATATTTCAGGCGACTGCGATTTCTGGGCGTGACCCTCCTTCAAGATTTTTCATAAATCTGATTCCGTCTTTCCTGCCTCGACCCTCTTTTCCAGTTCATTATTATTGGTTTGTTCTTTTCAGGGTCATCAATCGAAGCTTGATGTCTCTTGTGAGACTGGTTTTCTGTCTGTTTGACGCTGGAAAAAATGCTGTGTTACCGTGCCATTATTGAATAATTCTCACGCGGATAAGAGGGTAAGGACGTTGCCATGACACCACAAAGTGATCTGAAAACGATTTTAAATAAACTCCATTATTCGGATGATGCCAAGGTGGTAGCGCAGATTTCGGAGCAAACCAAAATGGTCATGTCTCGGATGAAGGGCATTAAACGGAAAGTGGTGGTGATGAGCGGGAAGGGCGGGGTGGGTAAAAGCATGACCACGGTGAATCTCGCCCTGGCTTTGGCACGCATGGACCAACGGGTCGGTCTGCTGGATGTCGATATTAATGGTCCCTGTGTTCCCCAGATGTTGGGAATGCGAGGGGTGGGATTATTGGATAGCCCCGACGGGGCTGTACCTCCGACTGGACCGTTGGGCATAAAAGTGGCGTCAATGGATTTTCTCTTGCAGGCCAATGCCCCTGTTCGATGGAAAGGGCCCATGGATTTAATCCCGTCTGGCTGGGCATGACGGAAATGAATGTCATCCGTGAATTCCTTTCCGATATGGTCTGGGGAGAATTGGATTATCTGTTAGCAGATCTTCCACCCGGAGCGGCTGCGGATAAACCCCCGCTCTTAGCAGGGTTGATTCCGGATTTGGCCGGGGCCGTGGTGGTGACCACTCCGTCGGAAGTAGCCTCGAATGTGGTACAAAAATCGATAGCCTACGCTCAGGAATTAGGTATTGAAATTTTAGGGGTCGTCGAAAATATGAGTCAATATCGATGCCCATCCTGTGGGATCGAAAACCCCTTGTTTGAGGGTGATACCGAGTCGATGTGTGAGGTGCTCGGCATTCCGCTCCTGGGACGTGTGCCGTTTGATCGGAATTTTGCCCGCACTTTCGATAAAGGCCAACCGATTTTGGATGGATCCGATCCCACTGTTGGGAAATACCAGGACATTGCGAAGAAAATTCACACATTGTTGGACTATCAACAGGTATTAGCGGGAAAATCGTAGCCTGTAGAAGTTGTGGTCCATTGACTCTCAGAAGGGGAACATTATGAAATTTGTCTGTTTGAAATGCGAAACCTATATGACCTTCGAAAAGGTGGAAAAGCCGGCTGAGGGATCTCTGGGTGTTTTTTTTGAATGCCCATCCTGCCAATCCCGGTTTTCAATGGTAACAAATCCCGGGGAAACTCAAATGGTGTCATCTCTTGGGGTTCAGTTGGGTGGACGAACTGTGGACCATACCCCGTTAGAAATGACTCGGGGAGGGTTACAAGACAACGTGTCGGCTGGCAAGGGGCAGATGGCTGCCTATCTGAATGAGAAAATTCAGGGAGGTCAACCTGCAACTGCGGCTTCCCCTGCGCCCGGGGTTGGATCGGGTTCCTCTTCAGAAAGCGGCGGTTGTCCTTTTTCGGCTATGGTCGCACAAATGGGTTTGGGCTCAACGGGCTCCACAGGCACTCAGGCTCCAGCCGGTGAGCAATTGCTTTGGACTCCTGATGCCCAGGAAAAACTTGCCAAACTGCCATCGTTTGTGCAGCCGATGGTCAAAAGTAGCGTAGAAGGATATGCCCGCAAGAATGGCTTTTCGACGGTGACGCTTCAAGTCATGGAGGATTCAAAGAATGCCTCCACCGAGGGCATCAGGTGGACCCCTGAAGCACAACAACGGTTAGACAATATTCCCGATTTTATTCGACCGATGGCTCGTCGCGAAATCGAGCGCTTGGTTAAGGAGCGGGGTCAGTCTGAAATTACGGCCCAGGTGATGGAAGAGGCCAAAGAGAAGTTTATGAAATTTATGTAAGTCTCAATAAATATTTCGAGTATTCCAAAGGCGGCTCTTTTCTAAGAGCCGCCTTTTTTTTGTGAGTGCTTCGAAGCTCTTCCTTCTTAATTTGTATAACAATTGAAACATTTCCTAAATCTTTTATGGGCGAAATCCCGCTTAAGAAAAATCATTCCAGTGCGGATAGGGCTTTACTCGGTAAATATCTTCTACCGGAGTGGGCAGAACGACTCCTTGTTGCTCAAGCACCTTGGCTGTACGCCAGAGTGGGAGGCCGACAATGGTTGGGTAATCCCCTACTACCTTTTCTATGAGCTGTGCCCCCTTCCCCTGAATGGAATAGGCGCCAGCTTTTCCCATACTTTCCTTGGTGGCCAAATAGGCATTGAGAGTTGTTTCATCAAATAATTTGATCCAGACCTGCGCGGTTTCCACGAAGTCGATGGATACGCAAGTGGCCTGGTGAATGACGGCCACGCCGGTATGGACTTGATGTCGCCGACCTCGCAGGTGCCGAAGCATCGTTTCGGCTTCTTGCATATTCTCCGGCTTCCCTAACAGCCTTCCTTCGATTTCAATCACGGTATCGCTTCCGATAACCAGGTCTTGAGGGTATTGATTGGCCACGGATTGGGCCTTGTCCCGCGCAAGCTCTCGGGTTTGCTCGATTGGTGGGAGATGTGGTGAGAAGATTTCCTGGCTGGTTGGCGGGACAATGTGAAACGATAATCCTAGTAATCCCAGTAATTCTCGGCGACGGGGCGAGGTTGAAGCCAATAAAATTTGCATGACCAACCGAAGAAGGGATAACTCAAGTTGATGTGGACGCTGATGCCGTGGCCTCAACTGCCATGTGAGTTTTAAGGTAGGCATCAAGAATGTCCATGACGTCCCGGCTCCCGTTCGTTCGGACCATGTGGGCGCGCATGGCGGCTGCATGGGGAAAGCTTGAGCAATACCATCCCAGGTGTTTGCGCATGCGTACGAAGCGTTCGGTCCCATTAATGGCTTCGAAGCATTTTGCATGTTTGATCATCGCCTGAAATTTTTCCTCCAAACTTGGTTCTAAAGTCCTCAGTTTCAGGGGTGTTCCGGTAGAAAAAGCCTCATGAACTTGGTGGATTCCTTGGAAAATCCATGGATTTCCCAGTGCCCCCCGGCCTATCAATACCCCATTGACCCCGGATTCCTGAATGCGCGCCGTGGCTTGTTCAAGGGTCTGAATATCTCCATTGCCCAGCACGCCGATTCCATATTTCCGAATATGCTGAGTAGCGAGTGTGATCGCTTCC
>Ga0224505_10002187_pt1 | contig 11655 bp, 16 predicted proteins | sample SF_Jan12_sed_USG_FD_169102 | JGI IMG/M metagenome (GOLD analysis project Ga0224505, IMG submission 169102) | Sediment microbial communities from San Francisco Bay, California, United States - SF_Jan12_sed_USGS_4_1 | ecosystem: Environmental > Aquatic > Marine > Sediment | place: USA: California...
CGCTGACTCCAAACGTACTCCAGATGCGGCGCGACGGTTGGCGACCCGTCTCGGTGTGATGCGATGCCGACTTCGCCGCCGTGATTGTGGTTTCTAGGGACACGAGTAGGGACAAACCTCGCGACTACTCGGCCGAATACGCAAGTCTGAGTCGCCGCCACCACGCCCGAATCGGCTCAAAAACACCAGGTAAGAGCGGTGCCCGGGGTGAGATTTGAACTCACACGCTCCCTGGGGAGCCGGGGGGTTTAAGCCCCCTGCGTCTGCCAATTCCGCCACCCGGGCGGTGACGGGTTCCATTGTGCCCCAGCTCGAAGGACGGCCGAGGCCGACTCAGGCGGCGGTGTCGACCGGTTCGGCCACACCGGCCCAGAGGACGGCGCGCACTCGGGCGGCCTCGACCTCGCCCAGCCCGTTGGCCACCACGACCCCCTCGATCATGTCGGCCAGCACCGCAGCCCACGGCCGATCGCGCAGCTGGACGGAGACGGTGACGGCGTGACCGTGACGCCGAATGGACCGATCGACCTCGGCCAACCCGGGTGGGCTGCGGAAGGTGGGCATTGTCAGACCGTGGGCGCGAGCCGTTTCGCCCAGGGTGCGTACCGCGGCGGCGAAGCGAAGAGAAGGGGACTCCATGACAGAGATCATTCTGCCCGGGGGGTCGGACATTCTCCGCGAGCCCGCGGCGGCTACGGTGCCGGTTGTTCGTCGATGTCGGAGGTTCCATGGGTCGGTATTGGAGATGGCCGTTGCTCACCGAGCAGCAGTCGGCACGGGGCATCGCCGGCTTCTTCGTCGGCGCAGGGGTCGGCCATTTCGTCCGCCCGCAGTTCTTCGAAGCGGTGGTGCCCGACTGGATTCCCGACAAGAAGCTGGCCAATCAGGTATCCGGTGCCGCCGAGATCGCGCTCGGCCTGGCCATGATCCCACCGGTCACCCGCCGATGGGCCGCTTGGGGACTGCTCGGGCTGTTGGTCGCGGTGTTCCCGGCCAACGTCGACATGGCCATCAACAGGGTCGAGCTCCGTCCCGCCGCCGATGGCGGTACCGAGCGGGTGGTCGGCACGGCGCTGGGACCGGCCAATTGGATTCGGCTGCCCTTCCAGGCGTTGTTCGCCCTCTTCCTGTGGCGCCACACGCGGTCGCGCACATGAATGGTGGATGCCCCACCTGTGATCGTCCCCGCCCCCGTTCGCCCTGGCGGACCGCCCGCCAACTGGTGGCGCCCGTGCGTGATCGCCTCCGCGCGACCCACCCTCAGTGGGATCCCGGCGATGCGGTGTGCGCCGACTGCGCCACCGAGGCCGAGTTGGCGCACATGCGCGATCTCATCGCCGAGACCGGCGCGGCCATGGACGACGATGCCGAGGCGGTGTTGGCCTCGATCCGCGACGACCAGCTCATCACCATCGAGACCGAGGACGACCTCGACGCGGTCGACCGGCGCCATGGCGCGGCGACCCGGCTGGTCGGCTTTTTCGCCAGCTGGTCGGTGGTGGCCGCCATCGTAGCCTTCATCGTGGTGTGGACCCTGGTGAACGTGATCGCCCAGCCCTTCGAGCCCTACCCCGTCATCGTGTTCGCCGTCATCAGCGCGGTGTTGGCGTCGGTGGCCGCTATCGAGGGTCCCATCATCTTGATGAACCAGCGCATCCAGCGCGAACGGGACCGCTTGCAGGCCCGGGCCGACTACCGGGTCAACCTGAAGGCCGAGCTGGAGATCCAGTACCTGGATCAGAAGGTGGAGCTGCTGCTCGACAACCAGCGGGCCGCGGACAGGTAGGGGCGTTGCCCGAGCGCCCGGGACGTCAGTTCAGAACGAGCTGGCGATCCGGCGCTGCAGCGCGCTGGGCAGGGGCTTGACCGCCGCCACCATCAGCTTGTTGGGTAGGCCGGGCACCACCATCGCCTTGTTCTTCGCGGTGGCGTCCAGCGCGATCTTGGCCACCTCGTCGGCCGTCTGCCACATGAAGCCGGGCATCTTCGACGAGTCGTACTCGGCCCGATCCTGGAACTCGGTGCGGGTGAAGCCGGGCGCCACACAGGTGACGTGCACGCCGGCCGACTCGAGCTCGGCGTGCAGGGCCTGGCTGAACGAGGTGACGTAGGCCTTGGTGGCGCCGTAGACGGCGAAGGAGGGCGCAGGGACGTACCCACCGACCGACGAGATGTTGAGGATGCCGCCCCGCCCACGCGGGGCCATGGCCGCGGCAGCGGCGTGGCTGAGCTGGGTCAGGCACCGCACGTTCACGTCGATCATGGCCAGCTGGCGCTCGACGTCGGACTCGGCGATCGCCCCGCTGACCCCGAAGCCGGCATTGTTGACGACCAGGTCGATCTCGGGCTCGCCCGCGATCAGCTCGGCCACCGGTGCCACCCCGGCCCGATCGGCCAGGTCGGCGACCAGCACCGTGGCCCGATCGGGTCCACCCAGCTGATCGGCCAGCTCGTCGAGGCGGGACTGGGTGCGGGCCACCAGCACCACGTGGGTGCCGGCCTGGGACAGTCGGCGGGCGAGGGCCTCACCGATGCCGCTCGACGCGCCGGTGACGACGGCTCTGGTCCAGCTCATGTGATCCTCCGCGATCGGCGTGCCGGCGCGAACCTTAGTGGCCGCCTCGGGTGAGCGCTCCTGGGCGTTCGCGCCCGGCCACGGCCGGTAGGCTCGGCCGCCGTGTCCGCCCTCGTCCGTCCGGCCCTCGCCGTCGCCCTGGTGCTGCTCCTCCTCGGTGCAACCACCTGCTGTGGCGCCGATGGCGACGACATCGACGAGTTCCGGACCGGCGCCGCCCGTGCGGCCGCCACCGACTGATCGGCAAGGAGACCCCCAGATGCTCTACGGAGCCGCCATCTTCCCCACCGACTACTCGATGCACCCCGCCGATCTGGGGCGGGCCCTCGAGGAGCGTGGCTTCGAGTCGTTGTGGGTGGCCGAGCACAGCCACATCCCGGTCGAGCGGGTCACCCCGTGGCCCGGCGGTGCCGAGTTGCCGAAGATGTACCACGACGTGGCCGATCCCTTCGTCTCGCTGTCGATGGCGGCCAGCACAACCACCACTTTGAAGCTGGCCACCGGTATCTGTCTCGTGGTGCAACGCGACCCCATCCAGACCGCGAAGCAGGTGGCGTCGCTCGACCACTTCTCGGGAGGACGGTTCCTGTTCGGCGTGGGCGGCGGATGGAACGCCGAGGAGATGGCCAACCACGGCACCGCCTTCCACGGGCGGTGGAAGCTGCTGCGTGAGCGGATCGAGGCCATGAAGGCCATCTGGACCCAGTCCGAGGCCGAGTACCACGGCGAGTACGTCGACTTCGACCCCATCCAACAGTGGCCCAAGCCGGCCCAGAAGCCTCATCCGCCCATCCACGTCGGTGGAGCAGCGCCCGGTGGAGCCCGCCGAGCGGTCCGATACGGCGACGGCTGGATCCCGTTGGCCGGTCGGGGCGGCGACATCCTCGACGAACTGCCGGTGCTGGCCGCCGAGGCCGACAAGGCCGGCCGCGACGTGACCGAGATCGAGGTGTCGATGTACTACGCGCCCACCGACCCCGCCGGGCTCGAGCGCCTCCGCGACGGTGGTGTGCACCGGGTGGTGTTCGGCCTGCCCCCGAAGGGTGACGACGAGTTGCTGCCGTATCTCGATCGGCTGGCCGATGTCATGTCGGCGGTGGGCTGAGTGCGACGCTAGGCGCCGTACACGGGGACGTCGGCCGCGTAGGTCGACCGGAACAGATCCAACACCTCGCCCGCGTCGGCGTGGCGCCCGGCGGCATGCTTGCTGAACAGCAGCTCACCGTCGACGGTCACGTCGAAGATGCCCTTGTCGCCGGTGACGAAGCGCAGATCCTGGATGACGTGCTGGTAGTTGGACAACAGATCGGAAGCCGCGCGCACGGCGCGTGCCGAATAGTCTCAAGGGACGCAGTAGGCGATCTCGATGCGGTGCTTGCGCAAGGGTGCTCCTCGGTCGGTTCGACAGCTTAACCGGGCCAACACCGACCGGAGCCGTCGTGTTCCTCCGATGGGCCGGTCGTATTCGGACATAGTGGTCGTCATGTCCGAATACGACGAGCCGACGACCGGTCAGCGGGCCACAATGCCGTCATGACGACCATCGGTCTCCAGGCGGTGACCACCACCGGTATCTACTGCCGGGCCGACTGTGTGGCTCGACCCCATCCCGAGCACGTGCGGTCCTACCCCAGCACCGTGGCCGCCGAGGCGGCCGGGTACCGGCCCTGCCTGCGGTGTCGACCCGATCGGCTGCCCGAGCGATCGGCCGACGTGCCGGCCGCGGTGGCGCATGCCCTGGTGCTCATCAGCGACGGGCACCTCGACAGCGCCAACGAGACCGACCTCGCCGCTCGGGTGGGCTACTCCGGTCGCCAGCTACGTCGGCTCTTCCAGGATCACGTCGGGGCCACGCCCGACTTCGTGGCTCGCAGTCGTCGAGCCCACTTCGCCCGGCGCCTGCTGGACGAGACCGAACTGTCGATCGGCGATGTGGCCTTCGCGTCCGGCTTCGCCAGCGTGCGCCAGATGAATCGCGTGGTGAAGGACGTGTTCGGCTTCGCTCCCACCGCACTACGGGAGCGGCGTCGGCAGGGCGACCTCTTGGCCACCGATGGCGGTCTGGCCCTTCGGGTGCCCCACCAGGGTGACCTTCCCGTGGCCGCCATCACCGGCTACCTCGCGTCCCGTGCCATCCCGGGTGTCGAAGCCGTCGGCGACGGCCGCTACCGCCGGACCATCCTCACGTGCGGCCATCCCGGCGTGGTCGACATCGGATCGGCCGGAGACCCCGGTCACCTCGAGGTGGTGGCCCACCTTCCGACCTTCGCCGGGATCATCGACGAGGTCGGCCGGGTACGGTCGCTGTTCGCCACCGATGAGGACCCGGCGGCCGGTGTGGCGCACTTCGACTCCGACCCGGTTCTGGGCCCGATGGTGGCCGACCGGCCCGGTCTGCGCCTGCCCGGGGCGTGGGACCGATTCGAGACGGTGTTGCGCATCGTGTTGGGCCAGCAGGTCAGTGTGGCCGCTGCCTCCACCGTCGCCGGCCGGCTGGCCCAGCGCTGCGGCAGCCGGATCGACATCGGCGAGGCCGAGCTGCACACCGTGTTCCCCGGCGCCGAGGCCGTGGCCGAGGCCGACCTGAGCGGCCTGGGTCTCACCACTCGCCGGGAGGCCACCGTCCGCCGGGTGGCCCAGGCCGTGGCCGGTGACGAGATCCAGTTGTCGCGGCGGGGCGAGCCGGGCGACCTCGACGAGATCATCGGCGAATGGTGCGCCCTGCCCGGTGTCGGACCCTGGACGGCGCACCTGGTGGCGGCCCGGGTGCACCGTCATGGTGATGCCTTCCCGGCCAGCGACCTCGGGCTGCGGCGGGCGGCCGGCCGAGCGCTCGGCCACGACGTCACTACAGACGAGCTCTCGGCGTTGGCCGAACGTTGGCGTCCGCACCGAGCACTTGCCGCGGCCCATCTCTGGTTCTCCGAACATCGAAGGGAAGACACATGACCGACCTGTGTGAGCGATCCGTCACCACCCCGATCGGCGAGCTGCGCCTGATCGCCGATGCCGAACACCTGCGCGCCGTGCTCTGGCCCGACGAGCGTCCGGCCGATAGGGGGTTCTCGGACCTTCGATCCAACGGCGGCGATCACCCGGTGCTCGACGCGGCGCAGACCCAACTCGGTGAGTACTTCGCCGGCGAGCGGCGGTCGTTCGACCTGCCGCTGGCGCCCGCGGGCACCCCGTTCCAACGACAGGCGTGGGCCGCGTTGCGTCGGATTCCCTTCGGTGAGACCCGCACGTACGCCGAGCAGGCCGCGGCGATCGGCCGGCCCACCGCAGCGCGAGCCATCGGCGCGGCCAACGGCAAGAACCCGCTGCCGGTCGTGGTGCCCTGTCACCGCGTCATCGGCGCCGACGGCAGCCTCACCGGATTCGCCGGTGGGGTCGACACCAAGCGATTCCTTCTCGACCTCGAGGCGGGTGGGGCACCAGACTCCCCGGCGTGACCGAGGCGGACCCCGACAACCGATCCGAACGAACGCGCGTCCGGCGCCAGGCGATCTTCATCGCCCTGTCGGCCGCGCCCTTCGGCGTGACCTTCGGCATCGCCGCAGTCGAAGCCGGTCTGAGCGTGGCCCAAGCCATGGGGTTCTCGGTGCTGGTCTTCGCCGGCAGCGCCCAGTTCGCCGCGGTCAGCGTGCTGGGCGACGGGGGCACGGTGGCCGCCGCGGTCATCGCTGGTCTGCTGTTGAATCTGCGGTCACTGGCCTTCGGTGTGGCCCTGGCCCCGGCGCTGCGCGGAACCTGGCCCTGGCGGGCCCTGGTGTCCCAGTTGATGATCGACGAGTCGACGGCCGTCGGGACGGCCCAGTCGACGAAGTCGCTGCGGCGCTATGGCTACCTGGCCGCCGGGGTCGCCGTGTTCGTCGTCTGGAATGCCTCCACCCTGCTGGGTGCCGCGGTGTTGTCGTCATCGGGCGATCTGGTGGAGAACCTGGGCCTGGACGCGGCCATCCCCGCGGTTTTCCTGGCCCTCGTCTGGCCCCGGTTGGCCGATCCCACCCAACGCCGCCTGGCCGTGGCCGGCGCGGCGGTGGCGCTGCTGCTGTCGCCGTTCATCGCGGCCGGCATCCCCATCCTGGCGTCGGCCGGCGTCGTGGTGCTGGCCCGAGGAGAGCTCCGTGGATGACGCCACGCTGGTGATGGTGCTGTTGGCCGCCGGCACCTATGCCCTCAAGGCGGCCGGGCCCCTCGTACTGGGCGGCCGCTCGCAGCTTGCTGGTTGGCTCGAACGGCTGGCCCTGTTGTTGCCGGCCCCGCTGCTGATGGCGCTGGTGGCCACCAGCACCTTGGTCGCCGATGGCAGGTGGGTGGTCGACGCCCGCCTGGCCGGCCTGGCCGCCGCCGCCGTCGCCCTGTGGCGCCGAGCCAACTTCGTGGTGGTGGTCCTCGTCGCCGCGGCCACCACCGCCGTGGTGCGGCTGGTGGTCTGACCCGATAGACACAGGGAGACCGATTCAGGAGGAAGCGATGGCACAGATCACTCTCGGGGGCGCGCCCGTCAACACGTCGGGCGAACTGCCGGCCCCCGGCTCGACCGCCCCCGCCTTCGTCCTCACCGGTGCCGACTTCTCCGACGTGACCTCCGAGGGTCTGGCCGGCAGCCGAGTGGTGCTCAACATCTTCCCCAGCATCGACACCGGGATCTGCGCCACCAGCGTCCGCACGTTCAACCAGCGGGCGGCATCGCTCGACAACACGGCGATCGTCTGCGTGTCGGCCGACCTGCCCTTCGCCCTCGCCCGGTTCTGTGGCGCCGAGGGCATCGAGAACGTCATCACCGCCAGCACCTTCCGCAGCCCGGAGTTCGCCGCCGACTACGGCGTTCGCATGCTCGACGGGAAGCTGGCCGGCCTCAACGCCCGGTCGGTGGTCGTCGTCGACGCCGACGGCGCCGTGTTGCACTGCGAACAGGTTCCCGAGATCGCCCAGGAGCCCGACTACGACGCTGCGCTCAGCGCGCTCGGCTGAGCGACCTTGGCCGTCACCATCAGCTCTTTCGCCGAGCTGATGCACCTCGAACCGCACGGTCCCGACACCTACGTCGGGGTCAGTCCGTCCTACCCGTGGGGACGCGTGTACGGAGGTCAGGTGGTGGCCCAGGGCCTGTTGGCGGCCATCCGCACCGTCGATCCCGCGTATCGGCTGCACTCGGTGCACGCCTACTTCATCCGCGGCGGCGACAGCGACGAACCCATCCGCTACGAGGTCGACCGCATCCGCAACGGCCGATCGTTCACCACACGACTGGTGGTGGCCCGCCAGTCCAACGGGGCCATCCTCAACCTCGCCGCCTCGTTCCACGTCGACGAGGATCAGGCCGACGTGCAGACGGCGAAGCTGCCGGAGGGTATTCCGGGCCCCGACGAGTGCCAGACCGAGGATTGGGGCACGTTGCTGCAACGGCGACCGGTGCCGGCGGAGCCGGGCAGCTCGCGGCGGGCGGCCTGGATCCGCGTGAAGGGCCCGATCGACGACGACCCGGTCACGCAGATCTGTGCGCTGGCCTACGCATCCGACGACCTGCCCACCGAGGCGGCGTCAGCGGATCACCCCGACCTGGCTGCCGACGGTCACTTCGGCGAGAACTTCATGGGGGCCAGCCTCGATCACGCCGTGTGGTTCCTGCGCGACGCACCGGCCGACGACTGGCTGCTGCACGTCTTCGACGGGCAGGGCCTGCTCGGCGGGCGGGGACTGGCTTTCGGTCATGTGTTCACCCCCGACGGCCTTCATGTGGCCTCCATCACCCAGGAGATCCTGCTGCGCCGCGTCCGCTCGTGATCGATGATCACCAACTGGCCGGGCTGGCGGCGCAGGTCACCGGCGAGGTGCTCGCCGAGCTGCGCCGTGAGGCGTTCCGTGACGGTTGGATGATCTGGGAAGTGCGGGACGAGGGTGACCGCCGGGCGCACGACCGTCTGGTCGAAGAGCTGGGCTCGGCCCGCCCCGATGATGTGGTGCTGTCCGAGGAGGGCGTGGACGACGCTCGCCGTCTGGACGCCGAGCGGGTGTGGATCGTGGACCCGCTCGACGGCACCGTCGACTACTCGTCGCCGTACTCCGACGACTATGCGGTGCACGTGGCTCTCGTGGTCAACGGCGTGCCCACCGCGGCGGCGGTCTCGCTGCCTGCGCTGGGCCGGCTGTACGGCACGGCCACCTCGCCGCGGCCGGCCGATCCGCTCCGCGACCGGCCCGTGGTCATCGCCAGCCGAGCCCAGGCTCATTGGGGTCAGGCCCTGGCCGAGGAGCTCGGTGGCGACGCGGTGACCGCGGGTTCGGCCGGGGTGAAGGCCATGGCCGTGGTGGCCGGCGAGGCCGACGTGTACATCCATCCCACCGGGCTCTACGAGTGGGATGTGTGCGCGCCGGCGGCGGTGGCGCGCGCCGCTGGGCTGTTCGTTTCGGGCATCGACGGCTCCGAACTGGAGTTCAACCGAGCCCGCCCGGTGGTGCCGGGGCTGGTGGTGTGCCGCCCCGAGCTCGCCTCGGCCGTCCTCGAGGCCCTCCACCCATGACCAGACCCAAATTGCGTCGGTCGGTTCCAACAGTTGGCACGAACTCACGCCAGTTCGGGCGAGGAGAGCGATGACGCTGGAGCTCCCGCCGTCGCCGGCGTCACCCGACGAGTTGGCCGATGCGCTGGTGGAGCAGATCCCCGCCGGCGCCCAGCTGGTGGTACCCATCGCCAACGGCGAACCGGTGCGCCTGCTCGACTGCCTCGAAGCGCGGGCCGCGTCCCTCTCGGAGGTGCGCATCCACCAGATGCATGCCCTGCGTGACCGGCCCTACCTGCACGGGGCGTACCGCGGTCACCTGGAGCACGTGTCGTGGTTCCTGTCGCACATCACCCGGCCCGCCTACCACGCCGGTGGCTGTCACCTGGCGCCGGCCAACTTCAGTGAGGTTCCGCTGTTCCTCCTGGCCAAGCAGCCGTTCGCGGTTCTGGCCGCGGCCAGTCCTCCTGATCGTCATGGGTTTTTCTCGCTGGGTGTCAGCGCCGATTACGCGGCCGCCCTGATCGGGCGGGTGCCGTTCGTGCTCGAGGTCAATCCGGCCATGCCCGTCACCTACGGCGCCAACCGCCTGCATCACAGTGAGGTGGCGGGCTGGTGTGAGGCCGAGACCGAACTGGTGGAGGTACCGGCGGCCGACGTGGGCCCGGACGACCTGGTCATCGCCGGGCTGATCGCCGAGCGCATCCCCGACGGGGCGACCATCCAGCTGGGTATCGGGTCGATCCCCACCGCCGTGGCCGGGCTGCTCAGCGATCATCGCGAGCTGGGGATCCACACCGAGCTGCTGTCGGACCCGATCGTGGCGCTGGCCGAGGCGGGGGTGGTCACCGGTACCCGAAAGCGGACCCACCGGCGGCGGATGGTCACCACGTTCGCCCTCGGTTCCCGTCACCTCTACGACTTCTGCCACCACAACGCCGCCGTCCAGTTCCTGCCCGTCGACGAGGTGAACGATCCGCGTGTCATCGGGCGAGAGCCCAACTTCATGTCGGTGAACGCCACGCTCGAGGTCGACCTGTTCGGCCAGTGCGCGTCCGAGAGCCTGGGCAGCCGATACTGGTCGGGCAGCGGAGGGCAGGCCGACTTCGCTCGTGGCGCGCAGTACTCCGAGGGCGGGGAGGGGTTCGTGGTGCTGCCCAGCACGGCCAAGGGCGGGCGCATCAGCCGAATCGTGCCCACTCTCACCGCTGGTGCGGTGGTGACCACCATGAAGAACACCGTCGACAACGTGGTGACCGAACACGGGGTGGCCGAGTTGCAGGGTCGCACCCTCACCGAGCGAGCGGCGGCGTTGATCGCGGTCGCCGCGCCCGAGCACCGTGACTGGCTGGCGCGCCAGGCGATCGAGATGGGGCTGCGCCGCTGACCCCGACGTGGGTCGATGTCATCGGAGTCGGTCGCGCTGGGTAGCGTGCCGGCCATGAACAAGCGTGTCGTCGTATGGGGAACGGGCAACGTCGGAAGGCCGGCCATCCGGGCCGTGTCCGCCCACCACGAGCTCGATCTGGTCGGCGTGGTGGTGGCCAACCCCGACAAGATCGGTCGCGATGCCGGGGAGATCGCCGGTATCGAACCCACTGGTGTGCGGTGCACCGACGATGCCGATTCGCTGTTGGACAGCGGCGTCGACGCGGTCGTGTACACGGCGTCTGGGGACTTCCGTCCGGTGGAGGCAGAGGCCGACCTGGAGCAGTGCCTGCGGTCCGGGGCCAACGTCACCTCCACCTCGTTCTACGGACTGTTGCACCCGCCGTCATGCCCCCCGGCTCTGCGCCGTCGGGTCGACGACGCCTGTGCGGTCGGGGACACGTCGGTGTTCGTGTCGGGTATCGATCCCGGCTGGGCGCTGGACCTGCTGCCGCTGGTGCTGTCGGGAGTGGTGGCCGACATCGGCGAGATCCGGGCCCAGGAGGTCTTCAACTACGCCACCTACGACCAGCCCGACGCGGTGCGCGATCTCATCGGGTTCGGGCGTCCGCTCGACGAGGTGCCACCCATGCTGCTGCCCACCATCCCCACCTCGGTCTGGGGTCCCATGTTGCGGGTCTTGGCCGATGGTCTGGGCGTGGAGCTCGATGACATCGTCGAGGACGTCGACCGGCGTCCGCTGGAACGGACCATCGAGGTGGACGGCATGGGCACGTTCGAAGCGGGAACCCAGGGCGCTTTTCGCATGCAGATACAGGGCATCGTCGATGGGGAACCGTTGCTGGTGGTGGACCACGTGACCCGCATCGACGACGACGCCGTACCCGAGTGGCCCCAGCCCGAGCACGGCCAGGGGGTGCACCGGGTCCTCATCAGCGGCCGCCCCGACCTGACCGTCACCATCCACGGCGACGACGGGGACGGTGTGACCGCCGGTGGGGGCAACGCCACCGCCGCCAACCGGATCGTCAACGCCGTCCCTGCGGTGTGCGACGCTCCCGCCGGTCCTGTACATCCCCTGGACCTCCCCCTGATCGACGGCCGCGCCCAGCTCCGCTAGCGGTGGCGAGGTGCCGGGGGGATCTGCGCATGAGCCGCACGCAGTGCGGCGAACTCGCAGCAAGT
>Ga0224505_10002188_pt1 | contig 11655 bp, 12 predicted proteins | sample SF_Jan12_sed_USG_FD_169102 | JGI IMG/M metagenome (GOLD analysis project Ga0224505, IMG submission 169102) | Sediment microbial communities from San Francisco Bay, California, United States - SF_Jan12_sed_USGS_4_1 | ecosystem: Environmental > Aquatic > Marine > Sediment | place: USA: California...
CGACGCGGACGAGCCGGGCGAATACCTCGACGGGCTGTCGCTGATCCAGGCGATGGTGGAGATCGGGCACCCGTTCGCGACGATCGGCAGCCCGGCCTATCCGCAGGGCCATCCGGACATCCCGGACGCCGCCCTGGCGCAGGCGCTGCGTGACAAGGCGCCGTACGTCGAGCACGTCACCACCCAGATGGATTTCGACACCAGGGCGATCGCCGCATGGGTGCGGGCGCGGCGCTCCGAGGGGTTCACCCCCGCCGTGGTGGTCGGGGTGCCCGGCGTGGCCGATCCGCAGAAGCTGCTCAACATCGCCGCCCGGATCGGCGTCAAGGACGCCAGGCGGTTCCTGCTCAAGAACCTGCGGTTCGTGACCGGCCTCGCGAAATCCGGGGGCTTCTACAAGCCGACGGGGTTCGTGGAGGGGATCGCCCCGATGCTGGCCGACCCGGCCGCGAACGTGACGGGGTTCCACCTGTACACGTTCAACGCCGTCGAGGCGACGGAGGCGTGGCGCCAGGGGATGCTGGCGCGATGAGCCCGGAGGAGATGAGCTGCCGGGCGAGACCGCCGAGACGATGAGCTCCGAGGCGATGAGCCGCGGGACCCTGATCGCCGCGCTCGCCGAGGTCCCGCGCCGACTCGGGGAGGCAGCCCGCCCAGGGACCACGTGGGCGGCGCCGCCGGGCGAGTGGGGCCCGAACGAGGTCGTTCGCCATCTGATCGCGGTCGAGACGGACGTCCACCAGGCCCGCCTCGCCGATCTCGCTGCCGACCCTGGACCGCACTGGGATTGGGTCGAGCCGGCGCCGTGGTCCGGCGAGCCGGGACTCGGGCTGGAGGACCTGCTCACCCGCTTCGAAGCGCTTCGTGCGGCGACCCTGACGATCGTGACGGTGCTCGATGAGACCGGCTGGGCGCGGACCGGGACCCATGCGCGTCTCGGCGTCTGGGATGTGGCCGCGCTGCTGCGCAACGCCCTCGAGCACGACGAGCAGCACCTCGCGGGGCTGGCAATCGGTCGGCGGGACGAACCGCGGTCAGAATGACCGAACCTGACGACCACCACGGTCGTCATACGGGCATGCGGGTATCGAGCGACCGGCCATGGAACTGATCGAGGACCTCGGCGAGGTCGTCGGGTCGAGCGATGACGGCCTGATCGCCCGCGCGCGCGCCGGCGATACCGAGGCGTTCGGCGCCCTGGTCGCGCCGCGCCTGGCCCGGTCGGTCCGGATGGCGCAGGCCATCCTCGCGAGCGAGGCCGACGCGCTCGACGTCGTCCAGGAGACGTTCTTGAGCGTATGGGTCCACCTTGCGGACCTCCGCGATCCGTCTCGCTTCGACGCCTGGCTCAACCAGACGCTCGCGAATCGCTCCCGCGACGCACTGCGTCGGCGCAGCCGGGTCCGCGAGATCCCCGTCGAGGACGTCGACGTGGCCCGCCCGGACCCATCGATCGCGAGTCTCGAGCGGACCGCGCTCCTGGCGGCCTTCGACCGGCTCTCCGTTCCGGACCGGCAGATCCTCGTCCTGCGGCACCTCGAGGGACTGTCGACCGAGCAGGTCGCCGGTCGCCTCGGGATCCCGGTCGGGACCGTCAAGTCGCGGATGTACGCCGCACGTCGCGCGCTCGAGCGCGCCCTGGAGACCCAGCGATGACCATTCCCGACCAGCACCCCATCGATGCGCGGCTGGCCGAAGCCCTGCGCGAGCGGACGCGCGTCGCCGACGCCGAGCTCGACCAGTTGTGGCGGACGATCGTGCGCGCCGCCGAGACACACCCACAGCGTGGTGCCGGGCGCTGGCCGGTCGTCCATCTCGGGCGGCGGCCATGGCTGCTGGCCGCCGCCGCCCTGCTGGCCGTCGGCGCCGTCGGCATGACGCTCCTCATGGCGGGTGGTCCGGGGCCCGACCCGCTGAGCGTCGGGCCCCACAACGGGCCGATCTACGTGACCGGGGATGTCGGAGAGGGCTGGCTCACGGTGGATCTGGCCGATGGCGCCGTAGAGCGCGCCCGCGGCATGGAGCATGTGATCGCCAACGGCCAACGCCTCTCGGATACGAGCTGGTCGCCGGATGGCAGCCGCCTTGCGTATGTCGTGGGCGACGTAGGCGACGTGTTCGTGGTCGACATCCCGGGCGGCTCGCCGGTGCGGATCGCCGACTGCGTTGCGCTCTATCGGTGTGGCGTGGCCTGGTCGCCCGATGGGACCCGGATCGCCGTCTCGGACGGTGGTCGGGTGGACCTGGTCGATCCCGACGGCCTCGTCGAGGCGTCCTTCCGGATCGACGCCGGCCGCCACGTCACCCAGCCGGCCTGGAGCCCCGCCGGCGACTGGATCGCCTACGTCAGCATTACGGCGTCCGACGACTGGGCCGTATGGGCGATCCGGCCGGATGGGACGGACGACCATCAGGTCTCCGCGGCCGCCGAGCCCGGGATGATCGCGCTGGATCCGGCGTGGTCGCCGGACGGGACGCGGGTCTTCTATCTGGGCCAGGCCCGCCACGCCGGTCCCCGTCCCAATGCGGCTCGAGGCGGTGGCGACGACACACCGGACCTGCAGGTCCTGTCCGTCGCCGTGAGCGGACGCGAGGAAGAACCGGTGCTCGTCGACGTGGTCGGCCGATGCTGGTGCATCAACTTCGGGCCAAGCTTCGCCGTCGCGCCGGACGGGAGCGCCTTCCTCGTCGCCACACAGGCGATGCCCGTCGCCGACGGCGTGGGCGCACAGGACGGCCTGTTCCTCATCGACGCCGGAACCCTGGAGGCACGCTTCCTTGGACCCGGCCCCGTCAACAGCCGGGTCACCTGGGCACCGCGACCCTGATCGGTCGTCAGCCCTCGCCGCGGCGTGCCCGGCGGATCTGGTCGGCGTGGTCGTGGCTGTGCTCGCTGTAGATCTCCAGCCAGCGCTCCACGGAGTACGCTCCACCTTCCGTGTGGGTCCCGGTACGGGACCACTCCTCGTCGGATAGGGACCGCAGCAGGTCGAAGCTGGAGGCCCGGACCGCGCGAACCACGGCGAGGGAGGCCTCGATCGCCCGATCGTAGTGGAGGCGCCGCGCCCACTCGGGCTCGTCGTAGCCCTGGATGACCGGTTCGTCCTCGGCGAGCAGGCGACGGAGGCGGACGTAGGCCATCGCCTCGCTGTCGGCCACGTGATGGGCGATCTCGCGAGCCGTCCATTCGCCGGACCGGGGTCGGCGGTCAAGCTCGGCCGGCGTGATACCGGCGAGGGCGTCCGCGACGGCGTCGGCCCCCGACGCGTAGCGGGCCAGCAGATCCTCGCGATCCGTCGTGCTCACGAGCGAGAGCGTAGCAAGGTCCCTCCGCCGCGACTCATCCCGCCAGCGCCTCGATCCGGTCCAGGGCGACCTCGGGGCCGGGCATCGCGGCGACCTCGGCGGCGACCCGGGCGGCCCGGGACCGGTAACCGGGATCGGCGACCACGATATCGATGGCATTGCGCACGGCGCCGGTGCTGACGCCGTCCAGCGGGACGACCTGCGCGACACCGGCGGCTTCGCAGCGGTCGGCGTTGTCCGGCTGGTCCGCCGCGAGTGGCACGATGACCATCGGGCACCCGACAGCGAGCGCGGCAAGCATCGTCCCGGACCCGCCGTGGAAGGCGACCAGATCCGCGTGCGGTAGCAACGCGGACATGGGCACGTAGGACCTCACCGTGACACCGGCCGGGGCGTCGGGCCAGGAGGCGGGATCCGCCCCGAGCGCGACGACCACGTGCGCGCCGGCGGCCACAGCCCCGTCGACCAGGGCCTGCAGGACGGCCCGCTCGCCGGCATTGATCGTCCCGAGCGTGACCGCGACGCGCGGCCGGCCATCGGCCGGCGGAAAGGGATCGGCATCATCCCCGGCGCCATCGTGCCGATCATCCGCAACCGGCCGAAGGTCGGCGGTTCCAGCGGGGTACGGCTCGGCCGGGTCCCGTACCGCCGGGGGCCGGGTCGCGAAGAAGACCATGCCGTGCAGGTCGTCGAGATCAGGGTCGGCGGCGAGACCGTGCCCGGCTCGGAGGGCGTTGAGCGGCTCCCCGGCCAGCGCCCGCATCCGGGGTCGCCAGGCCGTGGTCTGGATCGTTGCGTGCGGGATGGAGCCGCGGTCGGCTGCGATCCAGGCGCCGAAGGCCATGTCCTCCCGGACGATGACATCGGGGCGCCAGCGGCTCACCAGGTCCACGATGCCATCCGCCATCCCGGCGGCGATCGCTCCGCAGAATGCCTGCCGGAAGATGAGCACGGCGCGTCGCCGACCCGTCACGTCAAGCACGCCCTTGATCCGCGAGGCCGCGTCGCCGATCGTGGCCGGTCCCATCGCCGCGAAGCCGATCCCCGCAGCCGAGGCGATCGGCTCGAGGCTCTGGCCACCGACGATCACGACGTCGTGACCCCTGGACGCGGCCGTCCGTGCGAACGGCAGGAGCGGTAGGAGATGCCCCACACCGGGGCTGCTCGCCAGGAGGATGCGCATCGGCGCAGTCTGCGCCATCGGGGAGGGAGCCGCGCGGCGCCCCGCCCCGGTCCCGCCATGCGTCGACGACCGTGCTCCAGCGTTGACGCCGTCCGTCCGCGCCCCTAGACTCCATATCCGACGAATTCACTCGGATATCATGGGAATCACGACCCTGACGACCGCCACGCTCCCGCAGACCCCGCGGCCCATCTACCACGGCTCCGGTGCCGTCTCGTTCTCCACCAAGGGCGAGTACGGCGTGCGCCTGATGGTCCATCTCGCCCGCCACCACGGGAGCGGTCCGGCGAGTCTTGCCGGCATTGCGGCGGAGGAGGACCTGCCCCGGGCGTACCTGGAGCAGCTCGTCGTCAACCTCCGCGAATCCGGGCTGGTCGTGTCGACCCGTGGCGCCCACGGCGGCTACGAGCTTTCTCGTCCGCCGGAGGCGATGACCATGGGCGAGGTCCTCCGCGCCCTGGAGGGACCCATCGCCCCGATGGTCTGCGCGAGCGACGACCCCGAGCACGCCATCACCTGCGACCGATCCGCCCGCTGCACGGTCAATGTGCTGTGGGTGCGCGTCCGGGACGCCGTCACCGGCGCCCTCGACTCCATGACCCTGGCTGACCTCGTGCCCCCGCGCGCGGTCACCCCCGACGACGTCGCCCGCGACGACCATGACGGAGCTATGCCACCACCGTGACCGATCAGCACGCCACCGACCAGCACCTCGTCATCCGCGGCCTGCGTGTCGCGCCGGCCGCGCATCCCGACCGCGAGATCCTGCAGGGGATCGACCTGACCGTCGGACAGGGCGAGGTCCACGCCATCATGGGCCCCAACGGCTCGGGCAAGACGACCCTCGCCTACGCGCTGATGGGCCATCCCGCCTACCTCGTGACCGGCGGCGAGGTGCTCTGGAAGGGTCGCGACATCTTGGCGCTCTCGCCGGACAAGCGCTCGCGCCTGGGCATGTTCCTGGCCTTCCAGTACCCGACCGCGATCCCGGGCCTGAGCGTGGCGTCGTTCATCCGCAGCGCCCTCAACGCCCGCCTCCAGGGCGTGGACAAGGACACGGACATCGATCCGACCGACCCGGTCAAGGGTGGCGTCTCGATGCGGGACTTCCGGAACAAGATGCGGGAGAAGATGGGTCTCCTGCGGATGGACGAGGGGTTCGCCTCTCGCTACGTGAACGAGGGGTTCTCGGGCGGCGAGAAGAAGCGCCTTGAGATGCTCCAGATGGCCGTCCTGGAGCCCGAGATGGCCATCCTCGACGAGACCGATTCCGGCCTGGATATCGACGCCCTGCGGATCGTCGCCGAAGGCGTCAACGCGATGCTCAACCCGAACCTCGGCGTCCTGCTGATCACCCACTACCAGCGCCTGCTCAACTACATCACGCCGGACTACGTCCACGTGCTGGCCCAGGGCAGGATCGTCAAGAGCGGCGGCAAGGACCTGGCGCTGCGACTCGAGGATGAGGGCTACGGCCCGATCCTGCGCGAGGCGGGCCTCGAGACCAACGTCTCGGACGAGGCGCTGCTCGTGCCCAAGGGCCCGGAGCTGGAACTGGGCACCGAGCCTGCCGAACCTGTCGAGGCCGCCCGCTAGGCGGGCGCACGGAGCCGACCACCGATGGCCGTCGAGACGAGCGAACCGCGGGTACCCCGGGTGTTGGACCCCGTCGCCCTCCGAGCGGACTTCCCGATCCTGCGGCAGGCGGTCCACGGCCGTCCGCTGACCTACCTCGATTCGGCTGCGACCAGTCAGAAGCCGCAGGTGGTCATCGATGCCGTCGCGGACTACTACCGCGACTACAACGCGAACGTCCACCGCGGCATCTATCAGATCGCGGAGCAGGCGACCGCCGCCTACGAAGCAGCCCGAGCGCAGGTCGCGCGGTTCATCAACGCCCCGCACAGCCGCGAGGTCGTCTTCGCCCGCAACGCGACCGAGGCGATCAACCTCGTCGCGTACAGCTGGGGCCGTCGGAACATCGGCCGGGGCGATCAGATCATCCTGACCGAGATGGAGCACCACGCGAATCTCGTGCCGTGGCAGCTGCTCGTCCAGGAAGTGGATGGGGATCTCGAGTTCATCCCGATCACGGATGAGGGGATCCTGCGTCTCGATGTGTTCGAGGTCCTCCTGCGGTTGCGCCCGAAGCTCGTCGCCTTCACCCACGTCTCCAACACCCTTGGCACGATCAATCCCGTGCGCGAGATGGTCGAGATGGCGCACGCCGTGGGCGCGCTCGTGCTGGTCGATGGGGCGCAGGCCGTCCCGCACAGCCCGGTGGACGTCCAGGCGCTCGGCGCCGACTTCTACGCCTTCAGCGGGCACAAGATGCTGGGCCCGATGGGCTCAGGGGCTTTGTGGGCGCGGACCGAGCTGCTCGAGGCGATGCCGCCGTTCCTGTCCGGCGGCGAGATGATCCGCGAGGTCCACCTCCGGCGGAGCGAATTCAACGACGTCCCCTGGAAATTCGAGGCGGGAACGCCGGCCGTGGGCGACGCCATCGGTCTCGGAGTGGCCACGGAGTACCTCCTGGACGTCGGTATGGATGCCGTCCGGGCGCACGAGCGCGAGCTCGTCGCCTATGCCCTGGACGTGCTGCCGCGTGAGGTGCCCGGCATCGAGCTGTACGGGCCACTTGATCCCGATGTCCGCGCCGGGGTCGTGTCATTCAACCTGCCGGACGTCCATCCACACGACGTCGCCCAGGTCCTGGATCGCCACGGGATCGCCGTGCGGGCCGGGCACCACTGCACCATGCCGCTCCACGAGCGACTGGACCTGTCCGCGACCGTGCGCGCCTCGTTCAGCGTCTACTCCACGACGGCGGACATCGACGTCCTGGTCGCCGGCCTCAAGGACGTCCAGCGGGTCTTCGCCGGCTGACCAAGCTCGGCGATCGCGCCGCCCCGCCACTCCATCGTGGATCGCCGGCGATACCATCGTTGCGAACGATCTGATCCGTGCGTCGCTACGGAGGGAGCATGCTGCGCCGGCTGGACGCGGCCCTGTTCGATGACCGGTCCCCCAACCTGGACCGCTTCGGCGTCCTGTTCGTCCTGACCGTCATCGGGATCGCGCTGCTGGCTCTCGTCGACCAGCGGTCCGAGCGGGGACTCTGGACCGTCGCCAGCGTCATGATCCTGACCTGCTTCATCGGGGCCATGTTCATGCTCGCGATGCGCGCATCCGGGGTGCGGCGTGGCTGGCGGATCGCCGCGGACGTGGTCGTCGTCATCGGTGTGGCGCTCACCGTGGGGTTCTTCGTCCTCGGTCTCCTGACCGAGGTCGACCTGTCCGACTACCCGGCACCGTACCGGCCGTCACCCGAAGCTTGGCTCTGGACGCTCATCGCGACCGTGCTGCCGGTCCTGATCGTCCGACGCCTGCTCCACCACCGCCATGTCACGTTGAGCACCCTGCTTGGTGCCATCTCCGCCTACCTCCTGATCGCGGTGGCCTTCGAGTTCCTGTTCATCACCCTGGACGCCTACCAGGACCCGCCGTTCTTCGGCCGTGTCGAACCGACCACGAGCTTCATGTACTTCAGCCTCACCACGATCACCACGCTCGGCTATGGCGACCTCGCCCCGGCAACCCCGCTGGGCCAGCTGCTTGCCGTCAGCGAAGCGGTCATCGGCCAGGTGTTCCTGGTCACGTTCGTAGCGATGGTCGTCGGCTTGATGGGGCAGCGACTGGGGGCGGCCGGGATGGCGCCTGCGGAGGCGATGGCGCGATCCGTCGGCGGGCCGGACGTCGAGATGCCCGACCGACCAGATGGGAGTCCGCCGGCTGATCCCACCGGCCGACCTTGACCCGTGGATTGCGGGGGATCACCGAATGCACCATCGGTGATATGGCGCCATCCTGTCGGCGTTTGCCTCACCGGACCCACCACATCGGAGGACCTGGCATCCGTATAGCGATCGGCCCCGGAGAGATGATCCGGGTGGGGCTTGTGGACGACCACCCGGTCGTCCTGGCGTCGGTCGCCGCCGCGATCCAGGCGGAGCGCGATCTCGTCCTTCTGGGAGCCGCGGCCACGGAGTCCGACGCCCTCGTTCTGGCGCGGTCCGTCGACGTGCTCGTGTGCGACGTGCAGCTGGATGGTCGAGCCGAGGGCCTGCGGATCCTCGAGGCGCTGCATGATCCGGCCCGGATGGCAGTCGAGACACCACCGGCGGTCATCCTGTTGTCCGGCTTCGAGCAACCGTCGCTGATGCGCGCCGCGATCGAACGCGGCGCGGCAGGGTTCCTGCCCAAGTCTGCCGAGCTGGCACAGGTCGTCGCCGCGATCCGGTCCGTCGCGAGCGGTGGCACGGCGTTCAGTGCCGCGGCGCTCCGGTCGACGCGCACTGCTCTGCGCCGCCCCTCGGATCGCGAGCTCCAGGTCATCGAGCGGGTGCGTGCGGGCTCCACGAATGCGGAGGTGGCCGTCGCACTCGGTCTCTCGGAGAAGACCGTCGAAAGCCACCTTCGGCGCCTGTTCGACCGCTACGGGCTGCTGTCGCGAACCGAGCTGGCCGTGCTCGCCATCGACGAGGACTGGGTCCCCACGCGTCGGGACGACCCATGAAGCCCCGCCCGACGTTGGTCGTCCTTGCCCTCGCCGGAGTGCTGCTCGGCGCCGTTGCCGCGGTCGTTCACGTCCGGGTGTTGAACGACCCGGGCGGCTCATCGCCCCAGTCACTGCTGCCGATCCTGGTGGTCGCAGCCGCCCTGTGCGTCGTCGGGCTCACGCTCCGCCGTCACCCGACCGTCGCCTGGCTGGCAACGGTGGCTGCCCTCACGATCGCGACGGTGGACCTCGCGTCGATGGCCCGCGCGTCCCGTTCGAGCATGGACGCCGAAGCCTGGCGCTGGCTGTCGGTCGCCCTCTGCGTCGGTGCCGTATTCGCCACCGGCGCCGCCGTTGCCTACGCCGCAGATCCGCGGCGCCGGATCGGACCGTGGGTGATGATCCTCGGCGCGATCGCGATCGCGGCCGTCGTGGGCGCAGGTGCCTGGGCGCTGGCCCGCGCCAGCGCCGTCTTCGCGGACCCGGCTGGGACGGAGCTCTTCCCGCTCGGCACCCTGAGCCTCGTCACCCGCGCGTTCCTGGTCTCGGTCGTCGGATTCGTGGCGCTGGGCCTCGTCGGGGACGGCCGGCCGGCTGCCCGGCGAGCCCGACGGCGGGTCGCCGTCCGATTCCCGGCGCCGGTGACCGCACGGCAACGCGCGGCGTACGTCCGGGCATGGGTGGAGGCCTTCGCCGACGAGCTGGCGCCGGGCAGGACGAGGGCGCGTCGTGCGGTCCTGTCCGAGCGGTCGAGACTCGCGCGCGATCTCCATGCTGAGGTCGTCCCGGCAGTTCGACGCGCCCTCGCGGAGGCCGAGCGGGACGGCTCGGCGGAGCGTCTGTCCACGGCGCTGCGGGACGTACTCCTGGAGGTGGATGCACTGGTCCAGTCCCAGCACGCGATCCAGCTCGAGATCGGCGGCCTCGTCCCGGCGCTCGAATGGCTGGCCGAGCGAGCCGAGGATCGGTCCGGCGTCCAGGTGACGATCGATGTCCTCGATGGGACTCCGGCCGGCCCGCGTCCGACTCGAGGTGACACCGAGGGCGGCGAGCGCCCGCCGTCGGAAGTCGCCGCGGCCGCGTTTCGCATCGCAGGGCTGGCGCTGGAGAACGTCGTTCGCCACGCACCCGGGGCCCACGTCCGGATCGATGCGATCGTCAGGCGGGATCGTGTCGATCTCGGGATCTCCGACGATGGGCCGGGGATCTCGGTCGAAGCGGCCCGGGCGGCCGAGAGCGCGGGACGCCGCGGCCTGGTCGACATGGATGCCGAGGCCGCAGCCTGCGGTGGTGCCCTGGCCGTGGAAAGTGCCGCCGCGGGGAGCGGAACGTCCATCCGGTTCAACTGGCCCGCCTGAGCGCGCGCCTCGGTCTCGCTGCGCCGACGTTGCGGGACTTCCCGCATCCCCGGGCCCGCGGAACCCCGGATTCCGCGCACCGCGGCCCGGCGCCGATGCTCACGGTGCTCGACCGATCGGCCGGGCGCCGCCCCGGCAAGGGGTCCTCTCGGAGACGGACATGAAGACAGCACGTGCCCTGTGGTCCGCGATCATCGGCGTTCGCGACGGTCAGGGGCTCGCGGAATACGCCCTCATCCTGGCCCTCATCGCGATCGTGGCCATCATCGCGCTCATCTTCCTGGGCGGGCAGATCAGCGAAATCCTTACGAAGGCCGGTGAGTCGATCTGACACGCCCCCCGGGCGGCGCCCGGGGGGCGTGCCGTCAACGCCGGAGTGCCTCGACGAGGTCGGCTCACCATCTGGGCCGGCTTCGTCCGCGCGCCGCCCCTGCACCGGGCGGTGGACCCCGTCACGACAGCCGCCCCACCGAGTCGTGGAGACCAATCCAGCCATCGAGCTCCGAGACTCAGCCCGGAGCCAGCGCCCTCCAGGTCTCGACCGCCCACTGCCAGTCGGTTGGATCGTCGAATTCGATCCGGACGACTGCACCGGTGCCTCGGATCGCGGAGTACCCCTCGAGCACGCCGACCTCCACCGCCGTCGACGTGTCCGTCGTGAGCCTCGCTCGCCCGACCAGCTCGCCGGCGCGGTGGTTGAGTGCGTCCGGCCCGAGGTCCGTTGCGAACTGGTCCACGAACATCTGCGCCGGCATCGCGCCTCCACCGGCCATCCCTGTCCGCGTCGCCGCGAGCGTGACACTCCGGCCGGCGCCGCCGGCCCAGTACTCATCGGCCGACCGGCGTTCCGCGTACGAGCCGGGGATCTCGAGCGACCAACCCTCGTGCGTGATCCGAACCGGGTCACGCCGGTAGCCGACCGCCGGTGTCGGCTCGGGCTCCCGGCTGGCGCGCGCCGCGGCCTGGCGTGACATCGCGTCGTTGATCCCGCGAAACGCACATATCTGGGCCCAGGCGTGCCACGGATAGTCGAGCGACGGCTCGTCCGGATAGGCGCGCGAGAGCAGTCGATGCACTTCGTCGAGGAGCGCCGCCTCGCCCTCGACCGCCGGTGCGCGCCAGCGGACATCCCGCCACATGAGCACCAGGGCGCGGTTCAGGAGGTACCGACCATCGGTCGCATCCGCCCACCACGGGGTGATGTCCAGGGCGACCCGTGGGTCGGCGATGGCGGCATCGAGCCAGGCGTC
>Ga0224505_10002190_pt1 | contig 11651 bp, 11 predicted proteins | sample SF_Jan12_sed_USG_FD_169102 | JGI IMG/M metagenome (GOLD analysis project Ga0224505, IMG submission 169102) | Sediment microbial communities from San Francisco Bay, California, United States - SF_Jan12_sed_USGS_4_1 | ecosystem: Environmental > Aquatic > Marine > Sediment | place: USA: California...
AGCGGAATGCGCGCCCGCAAAGGGGCCAATGAGATGGTGGGCAGAGGGTTCAAGCAGGTCCGTTATCTGCACTAATTAAAGACAGGTGCGTTTCACGTTCAGATGCGCACTACTTGAGGAGGAAACAATGTATCACAAGATTCTCGGAAGAATCGCCGTTGTGGTTTCCGTGTTGTTGCTGACGCTTGCGATTTCCGTGTCCCTCCATGCGGGGGAAAAGGCATACAAGGACCTTACGGTGGAACAGGTCAAGGCGAAGCTCGACGCCAAAGAGAAGTTCACCCTCGTGGATGTGCGCACCAAGGAGGAGTGGAAAGAGGACGGCCATATCAAGGGAGCGTTCCTGATGCCCGTTCAGGAGCTGGAGAGCCACTTCCGCCATCTGGACAAGGATGCTGAAATCGTTGTCTACTGCCGATCGGGAAAGCGCAGCGCCAAGGCCGCGGAAATACTTACGACCAACGGCTACAAGAACGTAAGCAACATGACCGGCGGTATCATGGAATGGAAGGCTAAAGGATACCCGGTGAAATAGTTCTTTCCCCTTCGCAGGGGTGCAGGACTCTGCGCCCCTGCATATATCCCGTCATTGTCTGTTTAAAATCAATTAATTCCAGATATATTCAAGGTTCCCCTCCTTCTGCCGAAACAAAACATAACTCCTTGTGTGTCCCGAAACCACAACCACTTGTTCGTAAACTGTTTAATTTTTCAGGGGCCATCCGGTGATACTGAGAATGAGCGATGATCTCTTTGACCGTATCGTAGTCGATGGGAAGCTGGATATCTCTGCCGCCGCGGAGTTGCTGGAGGTTATCAAGGATGCAGCGGCTGAAGACCGTGATCTGCTTATAGATATCAGCGAGGTCGAAGCCATAGGCTTTCCCGCGTTACAAGTCCTGGCGGCGGCGATGAAAGACTTCAGAGGCCGGAAGAAGCAGCTGATGATTTCCAGGCCGTCCGTCTCCTGTGAGGAAATCGTGGAACTTGCCGGCTTCAAGCCATTACTCTACGAGTGACGCCGGACTCAAGCTCATTGCGCCTTGTCCCTGCACAACTAAGATTTCGGACAGTGTCTTGGATAAATCAAAACTGCTTCAGATATTTATTGAGGAGTGCGATGAAAACCTCCGGTCGATGGAGACTGACACGCTGTGCCTTGAAGCCGATCTCAAGGACAAAGATGCGCTGAGTGCCGTCTTCCGCGCAATCCACTCCATCAAGGGGGGGGCCATGAGCTTCGGCATGTCCGAAGTGGCCTCCTTCAGCCACTCCCTTGAGGAGATGCTGGATGGTATGCGCAAAGGGTCTGTTCCGGTTACGGGAGAACGGACCTCTCTCATTCTGGCTGCCGCCGACTGCCTCAAAAAGATGCTGGCCGCGCAAAAGGGTCAGGGAGAAGTCGACCCTTCCGTCCCGGCAAATATCCTTGTCAGAATATACGAAATCAGCAAGGGAAAGGCCGTAGCGTCACCGGCTCCCGTGTCGATGAGCAAAACAGCTGCGCCCCATTCCCTGTCTTTTGCCAACGGTGTTCATGTCAAATACCATCCCAATCCGTTGTGCCTCAGTCGAGGAGAAGATCCTCTGCTGGCGCTGGGAAAGTTCTCGAAAGAACTCACTATTACGTCTTTAAAGGCGCGGAGCGATGATCTCCCTCCCCTGAACCAGCTTTCTCCTGATATTTGCTATATGTGGTGGGAAATAGACGGTACTTCCGGCCTTCCCCGGGAGCTGCTTCTCCGGAACATCGCGGGGATGGTGGGAGGAGGTATCGATGTGCAGATTACCGCTTCAGTTGAGGACCCTCTCCAAACGCTCTCCGATTGTCCCGGCAGCCTTCTTGGCTCCATTCTTGTCGAGGATGGTCTGGTAGATGAGGGGCAACTTACCCGTGTTCTCGCAAATCAGCCCATTGACAAGAAACTGGGAGAAGCACTGATTGAAGAAGGAATGCTTACCCCCCTCCAGCTTGGGGCGGCTCTGGAAAAACAGAAGGCGATCAGCCGGGGGCTGGGCGGTTCTTCGGTCAAAGTGGACTCGCAAAAACTTGACCGGCTGGTGAACCTGAGCGGTGAACTGACCATTACGCGGTCACTCCTTTCCCACGGGTCTTTGGCTGAATATTGGCAGAGCGCGCCGGGGATGAAGGAGGCCATGGAGCGCCTGGAAAGGCATAGCCGAGACCTTCAGGAAACGGCGATGTCGCTTCGCATGCTTCCGGTAGGCAATGTCTTCAACCGGTTTCCCCGGATGGTAAGGGATGTATCCGCCATGTGCCGGAAGAAGGCAATACTGGTCATAGCCGGTGAGAATACCGAGCTCGACAAGGCGATAATCGAGCATCTCGGCGACCCTCTTACCCATATCCTTCGCAATGCCATAGACCATGGGGTTGAGCCACCGGACGTACGAGTGGCCAAAGGGAAACCAGAGGCGGCCACTATCCGTCTCAAGGCATGGGAAGAGGCCGGGACGGTGGTGATCAGCGTAGAAGACGACGGTCGGGGGCTTGACCAGGAAGCCATTCTGGAAAGGGCCAGGTCCGTCGGGTTGCTCAAGGGTGACGATATCCAGATGAGCGAGCAGCAAATTTACTCATTCATATTCGAGCCGGGATTTTCGACCAGCAGCGAGGTTTCCGATATTTCCGGTCGTGGGGTGGGACTGGACGTCGTTAAAAAAACAGTGGAATCTCTCGGAGGCACTATAGGGATTTCCACGCGGCCCGGTGCCTTCACCCGCTTTGTTCTCCGGTTGCCCTTGACCATGGCGATTATTGACGGGCAGTTGGTGCGGGTGGGAGATGAGCGGTTTGTTATTCCGGTAACGGCAATCCTGGAGAGCAAAAGGCCGCTGCCTTCGGAGATAAAGACGGTTCAGGGAACCGAAGAAGTGCTCTTCTGGCGGGACGGCTGTATTCCTCTCATCCGTCTTTACGAAACCCTTGGCGGAAATGCATGGGAAACAGAGCCGTCCAACGCACTCGTGGTAATTATCGAAGTTGATGATCGATGTTATGCCCTCATGGTTGATGATGTACTGGAGCAGCAGCCGCTGATCATCAAGGGGCTGGGTGACATGCTCAACCGTACTCCCGGAATCGCCGGCGCCTCTATTCTCGGTGACGGCAGCATCGTGCTGATACTGGATATACCGGGCGTGATTGCTTATGAAGAAAGGCGTGAGCATGCCGCAAGATGATGCGCAACAGCGACAGGGTAGTGAACAGGGAGATGACAAGCAGTTTGTCGTCTTTCAGGTGGCGGGTGAAGAGTACGGCGTGGATGCCCTCCGCGTATTGGAGATCACCGGAGTGTCGGCTATCACGAGAGTACCGTATGCCCCGTCTTTTGTCAGGGGTGTCTCTCATTTGCGGGGAACGATTATGCCGGTAATGGATCTGCGGTTGAGGCTGGGTTTCCCGGAGATGGAATACGGTAGATACACCAGCATGATCGTCCTTCAGAACGATGAGGGGATTTTCGGGTTCATCGCAGATACGGTCGATGACATGCTTTCCCTGCCGGAGGCATCGATAATGGCGCCTCAAGACATGGGTATGAAAGCCGGAGCCGGATTGATAAGAGGAATGGTGATGCTGGAAGGTCGCATGATAATGCTGTTAGATGTTGACCGTCTGTTTGTTGCGGAAGAAATTGGAGGCCGAAGCTGATGCTGCGGAGGGTACTATTATGAACATGTCTTTCAGGAAGATAATTTATCTGGGCGTTTCTCTGGTAGTAGCGGTGATCATTGTCGCCGGCGGCCTCAGCGCCTATCACGCGCGGGAAGACAGCGCCACATCAAGGGCGCTTGCTGCGCATATCGAGCTGGGCAGAGTTGTGGCTGAGGCAAACAGAAAGGCGCAGCAGATAAACAGCCAGCTTGCTGCCATGGCAGTAGTCGCGGATCCGAGGCTGGAGAAAGCCATGCATGAAGGTCTCCTGAAGACAGAAGAGGAGATGCTCCATACGGTAGAACAGATGCAAAATTTGCCGGGACTTGATGCGGAAGAGCAGAAGGCTGTCGCCACATTCAAGACGACATGGAGCTCATACCGCGACATTCGCGAGAAGGTTATCCTGGCCGGCGTGCAGAAAGGGCAGGGTCAGATTATTGTTGCAGGGGCCGCTTTTGACGATGCCATGCAGAACCTCAATATTCTTCAGCAATTAAGCGCCGCAAGGGCAAAGGCACATCTAGACCATGCCTTTATCGCGCACTCGGCGTTTCTCAATTCCTGGGGCGGGATAGCGTTCGCCATGGTGCTGCTGTGCATTTTCGTGGCAGTGTTTCTTGGTCGCCGGGTATCGAGCAACCTTGAAGATATTGTAGCTGCCGCCGAATCCATGGCGAAAGGAGACCTCAGCAGAAGGGTTTCGCACCAGGGAGATGAGGATTTCCGTCGTCTGGAGATTGCCCTCAACAAGATGGCAGACAACTTTGAGAAACTGCTTCAAGAGGTGACTGAGCGGTCATACGACGTTTCTCTCGGGGCCAAGCAGCTTTATCAGGCGAACGACAGTTTTGCCAGCACGCTTACCGTCCAGACTGCCATGGTAGAGGAAACGACTGCCACCATGGATGAAATGGCCGATGCAATCAGGCAGAACGCCGATTCTGCCAAAAATGCCAACCGGTTGATGTCTCAGGCCAGGCAGAGTGCGGAAGACGGTGGCCGTGTCATGGGGAATGCCTTTGCCGCCATGAAGGAAATCAGCACCAGCAGCAGGATGATCGCCGATATTATCGGCGTCATTGACGATATCGCCTTCCAGACCAATCTGCTTGCCCTGAACGCCGCTGTGGAGGCAGCAAGGGCCGGTGAGCATGGAAGGGGTTTTGCGGTTGTTGCCCAGGAAGTGCGCAACCTGTCCCAGCGGTCGGCAAAGGCGGCCAAAGAGGTTTCGGCACTCATCCAGGAGAACCTCAAGAAGACGGAAAACGGCTCACTGCTGGCAGACCAGTCTCTTGCAACTCTCCGGGAGATCGTCGACAACGTGAAGCAGATGGCGGAGCTGATGTCGGAGATAAGCGCGGCTTCTCAGGAACAGGCCCATGGGGCCGAGCAGGTACAGCAGGCAGTGGTCCAGCTCGATCAGGTTACGCAGCAGAACGCCGCCCTCCATCAGGAAACATCGGCGGCTGCAAGCGATATGGCCGAGCTTGCCCAGCACTTGTGTACGCTGGTGCGGTCATTCAAGGTGTCTCCGGGCAGTAACGATCTGATTGAAACCTCCGTATCCGATAAGGGGATTTCTTCTTCCGCTGACACAGTACCGACCGTGCAGTCGAAAATTGTTGAGGTGCCGGACACCGGGGTGATATCGGGCAAGGTGACGCCGTTGCACAGGCCAGCGAAAAAAGCTGCGCAGGGAAGGGGCGGGTCCTTCGAACCCCTTCAGAGAGAGGACGATGAATTCTGAGAGGGTAGCTGCCAGCGTGTCTGCGCGGGAAATAATCCAGCCGGTTCTTTTTGAGCGTTTCCGGGAACTTATCCGGCGGACTGCGGGGATACATATCGCCTCGTATAAGAATTCATTCCTGGCGAACAGGCTGAGGCAGCGCATGTCATTCCTCGAAATCGACTTTTTTGAGGAGTACTGGAACTATATTTCGGGCGAGGGAGGGAAGGAGGAGCTTCAGATACTGCTAGAGCTTGTGACTACCAATGTCACTTCGTTCTTCCGGGAGAACAACCAGTTCGAATTTCTTCTCACCACGGTTCTTCCTGAATTTGTGAACCGGGCGGAGGCCGGTGGGCAACGACGAATCCGGGTATGGAGCACGGCATGTGCCTCGGGTGAGGAGCCTTATTCCATTGCCATGACGCTTATGGAAGGGCTGCCGTCTCCTCAACGTTGGGATGTCAAGATACTTGCCTCGGATATCTCTCTTAAAATGCTGGAAAGGGCAGCTGAGGGACTATATACCGTTGAGAGTGTGAGCGAGCTTTCCTCCAGACGGCGGCGGTTCTTCGAGGAATCGGGCAGGATGTGCAGAATAACGCCGGATATTGCCGACTGGGTTGTGTTGAAGAGGATTAATCTCGCCGGAGGAAAGTTGCCTGTAAAGGCGCAATTCGACATGATCTTCTGCCGTAATGTGATGATATACTTTGACAGGACAACCCAGCGACGGGTGGTGGAGGAGCTGGTAAGTCACCTGAAGGATGGCGGTTATCTGTTCATGGGGCATGCGGAATCATTACGGCAGCATACCGACCTCGTAGAGTTCGTTGAGCCGACGATCTATCGCAAGAGAAGGGTAAGGCAAGTAAATGATGCAGCTTAGGCTTCTGGATGTAAATGAGATCAGGATATTTGTGACATCTTTCGGTTCCGTCATTGAGCGGTTTCTCGAGATTGCCCCGGGTCCTCGCAACATGATAAAAACCTGCGACGTGGGTTCAAAGAGTTCCGTATTTGTCAAGGTGGGACTTGATGGAGATATCTCGGGTCGTCTTTTTATCGGGTTCTCCGATGCCGCTGCCTGCCAGGTGGCTGGCCGCATTCACAAGAAACTTCTGAACGAAGGGTGTGCTTTCGGAGAGGTTAGCCGGGAAGTCAAGGAGCTCCTTGCGGAGTTTGCCAATCAACTCATCAGCTGTACCGTGGAAGAGTTGAAGCAGAAGGGCCTCGTTTGCGCGGCGACCGAACCTGAAGTGGGGGACGGTAAAGAGGGGAAGGGCGGAACTCACGATTTTGTAGCAACCTCGTTTCCTCTCGGAGAAATGGGGCAGATGGAACTGTTTCTCTCTCTTAAGGCAAACGTGACGAGGGAAATGACCGGCAAGAGGATAATGATCGTTGACGATTCACCCTCCATGCGTGCCATGATGAGGAATATTCTTGAAGACGCCGGCTATCTCATCGTAGGTGAGGCTGCCAATGGCCGTGACGCCATAACCACGATTCCTGCCTTTTCTCCCGATCTGGTGACCATGGACATAGAGATGCCCGACATTGATGGCGTGCAGGCCCTTTCCGCCATCAAGGTAAAACACCCCGAGGTAATAGTTATAATGGTGTCGTCTCTGTCGGAGCGGGCAAAAGTAATGGAGTGTCTCGCGAAGGGGGCCGCAAACTATATTCTGAAGCCCTACGAACCTCAAAAGGTGATTGAGGCGGTAGCGAGGGCGTTGAAATGATTGTGTAGGGGCATGTCTCTATGCCTGCCCGATAAAAGGGCGAACACAGGGGTTCGCCCCTGCATTTACCTGTAGTTCGTAAACTGCATGTCGATCCCCAGGTCTTCCCCCTTTAGCAGCTGAATGACGGCCTGGAGGTCGTCCCTCGACTTGCCCGTCACCCGCACCTGGTCGCCCTGGATGGCAGCCTGTACCTTGATCTTCGAGTTCTTCACGATCTTGACTATCTCTTTGGCCTTATCGGTGGGGATCCCCTGCTGAAGCGTTATCCGCTGCCGAACAGTGCTCCCCGCCGCCGGTTCGACCTTCCCGTAGGTGAGGGCTTTAAGCGGGATATTCCGCTTCACCAGCTTCGACTGAAGCACATCCACCACGCTCTTCATCTTCTGGTCGTCGTCGGAGACGAGCACCAGCTCCTCCTTCTCGATCGCAATGCTGCTCTTGCTCCCCTTGAAGTCGAACCGCTGGCCGATCTCCTTCATCGCCTGGTTGACGGCGTTGTCCAGCTCCTGCATGTCGATCTTTGAGACGATATCGAATGAAGATTCACTTGCCATGAGGTTCTCCTGTTATAAGTTCAGGGGTTTAGGCTGAAGGTTGAAGGCCGAAGGTAAAGGCTTTACCGTCGTTCCTTCAGTCTTCGGTCTTCAGTCTGTTTTTCCGGTATCCATGACTCGTATCCCCTTGGGTACGTTGAAGTCGAAGAGGCCGGCCGACAGGTTGGCATTCATCTGCATGTCCGACAGGGTGATGGTGGTAGTGTTATTGAACCCGTCCACGGTGATTACCTTTTCCACGTTCCCGGTGGACGGCGTCACCACCAGCCGGACCCTGGCGATATTACCCATCTTTTTCAGGGGCGTCAACTCCACCACTGCCGACCCCCCTTCGTCGGGGCCGAGGGCGGCGTTAAAGTCCTCCGTCAGGTTCCGGTTGTGGGTGAGGAAGGCAAAGGCGGTGTCGCCGATTTCACCCTTTACTACCTGCCGGTCCTCGGGGATATAGAACCATGTGGTATGCCCGTTGATGACGAGCTGCTTGATCTGGGGCGACTGGTAGTCCCAGCGCATCAGGCCGGGGCGCTTCACAAAGACGGTCCCCGTTTCCTTCAGCGTCATCTTCGATATCCTGTTGTAGGCCTCCTGGCTGAACCGGGCCTTCATGTCGCGCATACCTGAATAGTTCTTGTGGATCTTCGCCAGCACTTCATCGATGTCGGCGGCCATGGCAGGCGAGAAGGTTGTTATTAGTCCTATAAGCCCTATAAGTCCTATAGCTCTTTTCCTCAATCCACCCTCCTGATCAGTACGTCCCTCGGTTTGCTCCCGTCAGCCGGTCCTACGATGCCGTCCTCCTCCATCATCTCGATGATCCTTCCCGCCCTGGGGTAGCCTATCTTGAGCCTTCGCTGAAGCATCGAGATCGACGCCTGTCCCGAGGTGGTGACCAGCTCCACGGCCCGGCGGTACATTTCGTCCCGCTCGGCATCGTCGCCTCCACCGACGCCGGTCTCGGGCGCGGGCGGTTGTATCTGCTCGAAGGGCTGATAGTTGGGCTTCCCCTGCTGCTTGATGAAATCGGTAATCGCCCTGATCTCCTCGTCGGAGATATAGGGGCCGTGGATGCGCGACAGCTTGGACGTCCCCGGCGCGAGGAAGAGCATGTCGCCGTTACCCAGGAGCTGCTTGCCTCCCCGCTGGTCGAGGATGACCTTGGAGTCGATATCCGACGACACCTTGTAGGAGATGCGGGTCGGCAGGTTAGCCTTGATGACGCCGGTGATGACGTCTACCGACGGCCGCTGAGTGGCGATGATGAGGTGGATGCCCGCGGCGCGGGCCTTGGCGGCCAGCCGGGCAATGGCGTCTTCCACGTCTCTTGCGACCACCATCATCAGGTCGGCCAGCTCGTCGATGATGACGACGATATAGGGGAGCGGGTCGGGGACATCCCCCTCGCTGGTGGATGCCTTCATCCCCTCCCGTATCTCCTTGGTCGACGCGATGGTCTTGTTGTACCCTTCGATATTTCGCACCCCGGTCGATGCGAAGAGGGAGTAGCGACGCTCCATCTCGCCGATTACCTTCCGCAAGGCATCCGCCGCCTTCTTCATGTCGGTAATGACGGGGGAAAGCAGGTGGGGGATGCCGTCAAACATGGCCAGTTCTACCATTTTGGGGTCGATCATCAGGAACTTGACCTCGGAGGGCGCGGCATTATAGAGGATGCTCACGATCATGCTGCTGACGCCGACGCTCTTGCCCGAACCGGTAGTCCCCGCCACCAGCAGGTGCGGCATCTTTGCCAGGTCGCTGCATGCGGGGGCGCCGATGGTGTCCTTCCCCAGGGCCAGCATAAGCTTTGAGCCGCCGGTCTTGAAGGCAGCGGAGGTGATGATCTCCCGCAGCAGGATCGACTCGCGGCTCGGGTTTGGTATCTCGATACCCACCGCGGCCTTGCCGGGCAGGGGCGATACCCGTACCTCGGCCGGTGAACGCATGGCCAGGGCCAGGTCGTCGGCGAGGTTGACGATCCGGTTGACCTTTACCCCGGGGGCCGGCTCGAACTCATACATCGTAATGACCGGTCCCGGCGATACCTGGGTGACGCGCCCTTCGACGCCGAAGTCGAGGAGCTTCTTCGTGAGGAGGTCGGAGCGGATCATCAGGTCGTCCCGCGAGATCTTCTTCTCGTTCTTGGGAGGTTCGTGGAGGAGCGACGACGGCGGCAGATGGTAGGCCTCGCCTTTCGGGTCGGCGAAACTGAAGGCCTCCTGGGTGGGGTCGAGGGTCGTCCGGTGGACCACCTCAGCTGGCCTTTTATCGACAATGGTCGGTTCGTGCAGGGGGGGCAGGGGTTCATCATCATCGGTGAGGTCGTCATCGGCAAAATCCGCGGTCGCCGCGAGGTCGCCGCCGGCCGAATCCGTCGCCATGCGTCCCCGGATGCCGCCAAAGAGGGCCACCAGGGAAAACCGGGCCGCCAGCATGAGGGAGACCAGAAGGCTGGTAATGCTGATCATCAGGGCGCCCGTAATCGAGAACTGCTTCAGCAGCAGTGCCGCCAGCAGCCCCACACAGACCCCACCCGCCGGTATTACGGCCCCGAAGAGGCTGATGGTTTCTCCCCGCAACCTCAGCAATATCGCCACCGACACCACGAGCAGTATCGATGCCGCGATCCTGATCCCCCGGTGCGAACGGTCGGCCTTGCGGAATCGGCTGATCCCGTAGATGAAGCCGTAGACCGGCAGGATGAATGCTGCCCCCCCCATGACCTGAAAGAGGATGTCGGCAAGCCAGGCACCGCTCTTTCCCATCAGGTTTCCGAATTCACCCTTGAGCCCTGTCAGCGAAGCGGAGTTCAGTGTGATATCGGCGGGGTGGTAGGTCAGGAGCGCCAGCAGCACAAAGAGTGCTCCCATGCAGCAGATGACCATGAGTACCTCATTGAAGAGGTTATGTTCGGTGGAAGGTTTCTTTTTCATGCGCCGGTTAAAAAAGCTGGAAAATGAGAAGGGTTATCAACGCACCCAGAATGCCGCCCGCCACCACTTCCCAGAGGCTGTGAATACCCAGAAGAAGACGACTGTGACTGGTCATCGCCGCCAGCACAAAGGTGATCAGGGCGACGAGGGGATTTTCCGTCAGCAGTACGACCGCCATCCAGATGGAGAAGGAGACCGCCGCATGTCCGCTGGGCATGCCGCCGTGGAGAGGCGTCCCCTTGCCGAATCTTGTTTTGACGATGACAACCGTAATGACGACGACAACCAGGGCGATGACGGTCAGGTGCTCGGGCGCGGTTTCGAGAAACATTATGCCCGAGTATACAATATCCTTCACATGCGGGTAAAGGACGAGATAGCCGATGATGACCGCCCCGAACGAAACGAGAAATACCGCGCCGGCGGCTACATCCTTGGCGATCTTCGCCATGGGGTGATACCCCTCGGCGATCATATCGACGGTGACCTCCACGGCCGTGTTCAGCATCTCCGTCGCCATGACCAGGATTACCGCAAAAGAGAGGGCGATAAACTCCACCGCCGATACATCGAGCAGAAGACCGGCTATGATGACCACCAGCGCCATCAGCAGGTGCCAGCGCATATGTTTCTGCGTCCTGGCGGCGTAGAGGATCCCCTCTATGGCGACATTGGCGCTCTGGAGCCAGCCTTTGGGTTTCATCCTTGACCCTTGAATGTTGAACGTTGGACTTTTTTGAGAAGCTGCCGCTCCAGCCCCTCCATTTTACGGGCCTCTTCCTCTCCCCGCTCGTGGTCGTATCCCAGAAGGTGCAGGATGCCATGAATAAGGAGAATGGTGACTTCCTGTTCCAGCGAATGCCCCTTTTCGGCAGCCTGCCGCTCCGCAACGGGCAGCGAGATGACGACATCCCCCAGGAGCGTTTCCTCGCCGGGGATGGCCTCTCCTTCGTGCATGGAGAAGGAGAGGACGTCGGTGGTCTTGTCCTTTCCCCGGTAATCACGGTTGAG
>Ga0224505_10002193_pt1 | contig 11650 bp, 11 predicted proteins | sample SF_Jan12_sed_USG_FD_169102 | JGI IMG/M metagenome (GOLD analysis project Ga0224505, IMG submission 169102) | Sediment microbial communities from San Francisco Bay, California, United States - SF_Jan12_sed_USGS_4_1 | ecosystem: Environmental > Aquatic > Marine > Sediment | place: USA: California...
AGACAATGCGGAGGGATGCCCAGTCACGCTTATGGCGAGTCCATCACAACCAGTTTGTGACCTGATTGGGCGGGAACTGCGGCAGCGCTGGCTTATTGGAAGGTAACCACAATTTTCTTTTCGTCCCATTTGTAGACCTGCTGGTTGCCACTGGCTTTTTCCCGGACCACCTTGTGATCTTCCTGGTCCTTGAAGTGGTCCGGTTTATCGCCCGGGCTCAGGTTGAAGGTCTTGCCATTGGTCAGTCCTATGTCGACGTAGCCCTGGCGCTGTGAAAAGGTGCAGGGGCCGGACCGGTCTTTCTTCTTGTCACCGTGGCTGTAGAATTCGCAGGTCGCATCGGTTGAATCGGCAAAGGTAACGTGGCTAAAGGCGCAGCTCGCTGCCACGGTCAGAGTCGCAGCTATTCCTATGATTTTCTTCATATTTTCCTCACATATCGCAATTGATTCGGGGCGCGCACAGTGCGCACGCGTACCCGACGTTACCTAAAAGCCGGGAAAGTATTTATCAGGACCCTGGTCCACGCAAGAAAATGTTTTGCCCCGGCTGGGAGCCTGGGTGGCACATGAGAGCGGCGCCACCGCAGGTCAGGCCTTCTTGATCAGACCCACCACAAACAGCAGTATGATCGCGCCCACGGTTGCGGTGATGATCGCGCCGATCAACCCCCCCGCGGAGATACCCAGCAGGCCGAATACGTAGCCACCGATCACCGCACCGACGATGCCGATCACGATATTACCCAACAGACCGAATCCGCCGCCCTTCATGATGGTGCTGCCGGAGGCGCGTCAGTCTGTCCAGCCCAGCACATTGCGCATGATGGACCAGCGCGGTTTTGCCACCGTGGCACCCTGGCCGAGAATCCAGTAATCGTAGGAGCGCTGGATAATTCCGGCATTGTCGGCGAACAGGACCCACTCGTTCACCACGTCCCCCAGTTCCCCCGGGTTGCGCGCCAGGCCGAAGGCGGTCGGTACCTCCACCGGGTGGGGTTGGGGTACTACCACGGTGTACTGGGGATACAGCAGCGACCAGGCAGATGCATGCTCCGCGGGCATCAGGAAGCCATCGAGTTCCGGATGAAGGCCTTCAAAGAACGGCCTGGAGGAATCCAGCACCACGAACTCGACATCCGACCCATCGAAATAGTAGTCCATGCTGGTACTGATCTGGCTCTGGTCCAGGGGTACGCCTATCCTGAGCCCGTGGCTGGCGCGCAGCTTTTCCACGCTGTCGAAATCGTGCCTCCGCTCGTCCCGGACGACGATGCCCATGGTCCCGGTAAAATAGGGCCTGGACAGGCGCAGGGAGGAAAACCAGTAGGGCCGGTACCACATGCCGGGCATCACATCGACTACCCCGTTAGCCAGCACATAGGGCACCTCACGCCATTCAATCGGCACGAACTCAGCTCTGACGTTCATCGCAGCAGCCAGCTTTTCAGCCAATTCCACATCGAACCCTACCAGCTCGCCACTGGTGTTGAAGAAGCTCATGGGCAGGTTGTTGGGATCGTAACCTATGCGCAGCGAGCCACGGCTGCGGATACGCTCCAGCGGCGCCACGGCCTCACTGCCTTTATCCGGTGGAAAACGCTTGTGGTGCACGATGGTGTCAGGCGCGAGATTCAATTTGTGCATCTCCCGCACGGCGTCATCCATGCTGTAGGAGGTATCGATGACAAGGGCCAGCACGAGCCGCACCAGGATGACCACTACCGCAGTGCCGCCGAGGATTGCCAGCAGGGCCCGCAGTATCCTGTCCCGCTGAAACACCAGGAAACCGCCGGTGGCGGCGGCCCCGAGCAGCGCAAACACGAGCAGGTTCATCGCAGTCACCAGCGAGTCGAATTTGCCGGTAATGACCGTGGTGGGAATATACAGCCCGAACAGGTCCTGGGGCATTCCAAACAGGTCGAGCAGGTAGGGCAGGGCGACCTGGGCCTTGGCAAAATAACTCGGGATGCCTGTCGCCATTAATTGGGCGTAATCGCCTGCAGGCAGGGGCGCGCCGTTCAGCCATGCGGCAAAGGGAATGAACAACAGGGTCAACAACTTTCCTGCGTTGGGAAAGTTGAACATGATCGGGATAAGCACTTCGGTAGCCGATTCGGTGCTGTCGTCCAGCAGGTTACGGCTGGCCAGGAGCTCCTTCGACCGCTCGATCAGGATCGGCAATACGATAAACGCGCTGTTGGCGACAAAGGCGGTGAGCAGGGCAGCCCGGGCGATGTCGGTGACTTCCCTGTAGCGAAAGGGCGTGACGGCGGTAACCAGCAGGGGCAGTATCCAGAACGCCAGCAGCAGGGCCGCGGCGGCAAACACGGCGATATAGACTTCAAGCCGGCTGAGTGTGTCGGGCTGCATGGTGCCCGCGGCGACAGCGCCGATCGCGAATACCCCGATGGGTGTCTGGTAGACCACCCAGCGGGTAATGCGCACTATCGCCTCATTCCAGGTGCGCAGCGGGGCCAGCAGCTGTTCCTTATCCTTGAGGCCGATCAGTCCGATTCCCGTTATGCAACTGAACAGCACCACCGCGGGGACCACGTTGCGCGAGAGCGACTCAAACGGGTTGGCGGTAAAATAAATATCAGTGAACGAAAACGGCTGGCGCGGTTCCACCAGGGCACGGCTGAAGAAGGACGCGCTCTCCAGGTCCGGAAACGCCAGGGGCATCACCACGATGACCGCGCCGGTGAACAACCATATCAGCAGCAGCAGCCCTCCGCCCCGCAGCGCCAGGCGCTTGGCCTCCTGGCTGCTCAACTGGCCAAAGGCAATGACCAGGGAGGTTACCAGGTAGGGGAGTACGGTCATTTGCATGAGACGGATGTAGATGTCGGCGATGGGCTGCAACAACCCGGCGGGTTCACCGAGGAACAGTCCGGTAAACAAACCCAGGGCCAGCCCCCACATTATGCGGGCGGACAGGCTCATGCCCGACCAGCGCGGGATGAGTGATGCTGCCGGGGGATTGAGGCTCATTTGCCGAGGGGGTCCATGCTTTCCCGCCACTCGAAGAATCCCACCGCGTCCGGCGACGTCGTGGTATTGCCACTGAGCACTACGACGAGGCGCAGACCATCGGTAAAGTACGGGTCATCACTGAGGTTGGTATGTGGATTTGCGGCCGAGGCGGGCTCGATACCAGCGACAAAACCAAACCGGGTGACGGAGCCAGCAACCAGGAGGCTTTGCAAGACATGCTCCCTGGCTTCATCGATGTTCGGGTCGATAACGTGGGTGGTCAGGGTGGAGCTGGAGGTTGTTGCCTTGATGTCAATGTCGCGGCTCACCTGCCCGACCCAGATCGACTTGCCCTGGAACCGGAAAGGCGCCAGCCAGAGTCGCAGGTGGTTGCGCTGCAGGATAGTGTTGCGGGCGCGCTGCAGGGCCAGGTCCTGCGGACGGTTCATGAAATACAGGGGGCTTACCGGCGCTACCGGGTAGGCGGCGCCGGATATCGCGGCCCCGGCCATGCGTCGCACCGTATCGAAATTGATCACCTGGGTAAAGGACCAGCCCGCGCGGCTCAGGGATGCCAGGATATCGTCCGAATTGCCGATCATAACCAGGTTGAGTGGATCGCCGGCCGCCCGGCCGTCCTTGTCCGCCGCGCAGCAGGGCAGGGCGCGCAGTTTCTCGCGAAGCTGTTCCAGGTCCAGGTCCGGCCGCTCGGCGCCCGCGTAAATAGCCGCCGGGTCCAGGCGCTCAAAGTCGAAATCACCCCCCGGCAGGGTGATGGCAAAGCCGAAATTCATCACCTGCTGCCTCCCGACCAGGGACACCATAAGGTAGCGGCCCCCCTCGTGCCTGGGAGCCAGTACATAGCCTTCGGTGACGCCGCCGGCCGGTGTTTTCAGTGGAATTGCCAGGTCGCGAACATGCTGCGCAAGTCGCGCCTCGTCCTGCCCTGTAAGAATGGGATAAAACAGCACGGCCGCCTCATCCGGCGCGAAGTAATTCGGGTCCAGCGCAGACACCATCAGCCAGCGGCCGTGTTCGGTGGGATTTTCGATCCGCAGCCAGATTGCCTGCAGCCCCACGGTGGTGAGATCCACGCCATACAGGCGCTCCGCTTCCTGATCGCTGAGTATCCCGGCGGACACGGTTACGCCGCGCTCGGTTTGCGATTGAACCCTGGCGGGATCGGGCCAGTCCTGCAGGGCTTGCGGTGTGAATGACGCACAGCCGCTGAGCAGCAGCAGTAAACCGGAGACCAGCAGGGTACCCATCCGGTTTCCAGTCCGCCTGTGGCCACCCCGCACGGTGTCATCGGGCGCGGCCCGGGTGTCGGCGCAGTAATTCATATACCGCTACCCGAACGGGGACGTTCCAGGTCGTTGATAATGAATTCGATCATGGCCTGCCACAGGACCTCCCGGGGGTACTGATTCTCATTGACCACGGTGGCGCCGAGGCAGGGACTGGATTGCGCGACCGGCATAACTGGCGCGGCGTAAAAAACGCTGTCCGCCCGTCATGGCTGTAGCCGTATTACCGGGTTATTTCGCAGAAGTTGCATCGGGAATCGCCATCTATTCTTTGTGCGTTTGTGATCACAGGGGGTGCTGGAACCACAGTGTATTTTAGCTACACATCGAATGAAAGCGACAGAGGCGCGGGCAGGCCTCGACCTGGCTTTATTCTTTCGATTGGCGGTAATCGGCGTGTGTGCTAGATTTACGCGGCGAATCACAGACGATAAAACGTCCGTTACAGGGGTTCGAGGTGGAAGTTTCAGACAAACTGCCCTCGTTTTATAACCGGACACCGGTAGAGACGATGGCAACCAATACCCAAAAAAAGCACTGCATGGAGATACTCGAATGACCATTGAAAAGAAATTGGCGCTTGCGGCCTTTCTGGCCCCGGTGCTTTTGGCAGGCGCCGCCTATGCTGCGGAGCCCGGTTTCTACCTGGGCGCCGGAGCCGGCCGGTCCACATTGAAGGCAGACCTGGACAACGGGACTGAAATCGACAAAGACGATACCGGATACAAGGCTTTCCTCGGCTACCAGTTCGTGCCGTGGCTCGGCCTGGAAGGCGGTTACGTGGAGCTGGGCAGCGCGGACAGTGACCGCACCTTGCCCAACGGCAACAGGATCGACGGCAGGCTGGACGTAGGCGGCTGGGAAGGATACCTGGTCCCGAGCTTGCCTATCGGTGATCATTTCGAAATTTTCGGCAAGATAGGCGGGTTCAACGGCGATATCACCGCGGACGGCAAAATCAGGGCCCCCGATGGGTCGACGCTCTCGAAATATGACCAGAGCAGCGACAACGAAAGCATGTGGGCCTATGGTGGCGGCGTCGCGTGGAACTTCGGTAAAGGCCACTGGAGCCTCCGCGCAGAGTACCTCGACTATGACGCCGACAACGTCGACGACCTGTACATGGTATCCGGGAGCCTCGTATACCGGTTCTTCAGCGACCGGACCCCGGCTCCGGCTGTTGCGGCAGCAGCTCCGGTCGTGGCGGCGCCACCGGCAGCCTGTTCGGACGCGGACAATGACGGGGTTTGCGACACAGACGACCAGTGCCCGAATACACCGGCCGGTGCCCGGGTTGACGCGATTGGTTGTGGTTGCGACTACTCAATGCAGCTCGAATTCGCATTTGACTCTGCGAAATTGAGTGCCAGTGACATGGAACAGCTCGATGAGCTCGCGAGTATCCTGGCTAATCCCAAGGTCAGTTCCATCGAGGGAGCGGTCGACGGCTATACCGACAGCGTCGGCGCCGAAAGCTACAACCTGGGCCTGTCCCAGCGCCGTGCCGAAGCCGTGGCGAACTACCTGCAGTCGAAGGGCGTGAATCTCGGTGGCCGCTTCAGCGTCCATGGGTACGGCGAAGCCGATCCGGTTGCCAGCAATGATACCGCGGAAGGGCGCGCCCAGAACCGTCGTGTTGTGGTACGGCGCACTGACTGCGGCAAGTAACAAAACAATTCAGGTGTAAGCTCAGGCCCGCGGGAAATATCCCGCGGGCCTTTTTTTTGATCCTCTGATCGGCTGCCCATGCCGGGAGGATAGGTTTCCTGCAAATCAATCAGTCGGGTGGGTGGCCCCGGAAACCCGTGCCGTGACAATCGCCCGCCGCGGCGCCGGGTAACCCTCGATGGTTTTGCTGCTGTCGCCGGGATCCAGGAAATCCGCCAGGGACTGGAAGCGCATCCAGTCCGTGGAGCGCTGTTCTTCCGTTGAGGTCGCGGTCACATCCACCAGGCGGCAGTCGACAAAACCGAGTTTGCGCAGCCAGCCCAGCAGGGTGTCGCAGGTCGGCAGGAACCAGACATTGCCCATGCGGGCGTAGCGGCCCTCGGGCACCAGGGTTGCGCCTGCGGGACCTTCAATGACCAGGGTCTCCAGCACCAGCTGGCCGCCGGGGCGCAGGCAGTCGCGCAGCTCCAGCAGGTGATCCAGCGGGGAGCGGCGGTGGTAGAGCACCCCCATCGAAAACACCGTGTCGAAGGCCTGCAGTTTTGCCGGCAGTTGCTCGATGCCCACCGGCAACACCCACACCTCGTCCCGCTGCAGGTATTTGCGCAGGGCCCAGTACTGCACCACGAACAGCGGGGTGGGGTCGATGCCTATCACTTCGGTGGCGCCGGCTCCCAGCATGCGCCAGCAGTGGTAGCCGCTGCCACAGCCCACGTCCAGCACCCGCCGGCCCGCGAGGTCGTCGATGGCGTGGGCCAGGCGATCCCATTTCCAGTCAGAGCGCCACTCGGTGTCGATGTGTACGCCGAACAATTCGAAGGGGCCCTTGCGCCATGGGTGCAGGCCCTGCAGGGTGGTGCGCAATTGCTCGATGGTTGACGGGGCCGGTGCGATGTCGCTGCCGGCCCCGACCCGGCAGCTGTCGAGCAGGATCTTGTCCACGGGCAAATCAGGCAGTTCCCGGAGCAGGTGCAGCCAGCGGGGCAGGTCGCCGTAGCGCTCCGGCGACAGGCCCCGGGCAACCTGGTCGGGGAGCAACTGCGCCCATGGATCCAGGTTGCCGCCCCGCCAGCGGTCGATGAGGGGCCGGTAGTCGATCACTTGAGGGCGATGAGGGAGGCGAAGTTAAAGCACTGGAACCAGACGTCGCAGCTGCTGAAGCCGGCCTCGGCGATGCGCCGGCGATGGCGCGCCAGGGTCTCCGGCAACAGCACGTTCTCGATGGCCTGGCGCTTGCGGGCGACCTCCAGCTCGCTGTAACCGTTGGCGCGCTTGAACTGGTGGTGCAGGTCGATATTCAGCTCGTCCAGGTGCGGGTCTTCAAAGGTGACCTTTTCCGACAGCACCATGATGCCCCCCGGCAGCAGGCCCCGGTATATCCGCGCCAGCACCGCGTCCCGCTCTTCCCGGGGGATGAACTGCAGGGTGAAGTTCAGCACCACCACCGAGGCATTCTCTATCGCCACATCCTGCAGTTTGCCGCACACCAGCTCCACCGGGGTGTGGTGGGTATCGGTATCGATGATGCTGCGGCAGCGCTCCAGCATCGCGGCGGAGTTGTCCACCCCGATGATCCGGCAGTCGGGCTGCCGGATATTCTGGCGCATGGCCAGGCTCGAGGCCCCCAGGGAGCAGCCGAGGTCATACAGGTTGCTGCCGGGGGTTGCATAGCGCCCTGCCAGCAGGCCCGTCATCGCGACGATGGTGGAGTAGCCGGGAACCGAGCGCCTGATCATGTCAGGGAATACCCGGGCCACGCTCTCGTCGAAGCTGAACAGCGCGACACCGGTTACCGGGTCTGCGGGGGCGCCGGTGTCCGGGTCGGCACAAGCGGTGCCCGGTTCGGCATAAATAGTGTCGCGCGAGTCAGTCATATCAGTTGCGAATGGTGGCAGTTGGGGCGCCATCGGGCCCGGTTCGGGAGCGGGAGGCGGGCAATTCTAGCATGAAATATTAAACCCGCAGTGGGGGGTTTTGCTGTATTCGGGTCGCGTTACTGGCCACAATGGAGGCTGGAGTACTGGCTGTAACCGCAAGGGGGGGAGCGTATGGCATTGGCACCCGACACGCGCGCGCGGGACGTGCGCCCGCCCAGGCTGCGCCACAGCGTGATGGAATTCGGTCGCGTGGTGCTCGAAATGGGCAGCAGCGCGATGCTGGCGCCGGTACTGCGGACCCTGCCCCGGGGCGATGGGCACACCATCATGACCATCCCGGGTTTCATGGGCGCCGATGGCTCGACCTCGCGCCTGCGCAAGTTCCTCAGCGGCCGCGGCTACAAGGCCATACCCTGGGGCCTGGGCCGCAACGGCGCCGAGGTGCGCCCCGCCAGCCTGGATGAGTTCCTGGAACACCGCTTCCAGACCGAAAACCTGATAGCTGAAAAACTGGAGGCCGAGTTCCTCGCCACCGGCCGCAAGGTCAGCCTGGTAGGCTGGAGCCTGGGCGGGCTTTATTCAGTGGCTTTGGCCCACCGCTTTCCCCAGTGGGTACGCCAGGTTATTACCCTGGGCACACCCTACGGGGATCCCCGCGGCACCTCTATCTACAACCTGATGGGGCGGGTCTATGACGACAAGGTGGCAGTGGATGAGGCGTCCCTGGCCCGCTGGGTGGCCTATACCTACAGCGGCGGTGAATTGCGGGTGCCGGTGCTGGCCCTGTACAGTGAATCCGACGGCATCGTGGGGGCGGGCATCGCCCGCTGCGAGGGCGACCCCCGCTACGTCACCAACATGGCGGTCATGGCCAGTCACGTGGGTTTTCCCTTCAATCCGCTGGTATTCGCCGTGATCGCCAATCACCTGGTGGAACCACACGAGCGCTGGGCGCTGTGCAAGAGCGATTATATCAGGCCGTTCGTGCGCCTCGTGGACGCCCGGGGCGGCTAGTTGGCGCTGCGCACCAGGTGGGCGTCCTCGATGCGGCGCTTGCGGCGGGTGCGGGGCTGCAGGCGGGCAAACGGCTCCAGGGCCTCGTCGGACCCTTTGGAGGTCGCCTGTTCGCCGGAAAATTTGATACTCCCCAGGAATTCCACCAGGCTCGGCCGGTTATCTTCCAGTCGTTTCATGAGATGCTCGATTAGTTGCAAGTAAAACCCCTCGTATATTACGACTTCAGGCTGTTGCGCGGGTGTGAAAACTGCAGCTGTTTTTTGTGCAAAATGCCTGTGTGCAAACCCGTTTCAGCCCAGCCTGCCCTCCAGCAGGGGCAACACCGCCGCCAGCTCCGGTTTATTGGCCCGGATCTCCGCCAGGCTCAGTCCCTCGAGCTCGTGCGGGAACACCAGCCAGTCGTCGGTCCGGTGCAGGAAATAGTCCGGGTCGCGGCCGGTGCGGTTGTTGCCGGGTTTGAAGTAGGGGGTGGCGATGCGGATGTCCGGCGTCGCCACCCCGCAGGCCCGGCGCAGGTCGGTGATGACCTGTTGCAGGGACAGGCCGGTATCGTGCACGTCGTCCACCAGCAGCAGGCTGTCGCGCGCCTCCAGTTGATCAACGAGCTGGTCCAGGCCGTCGACCCGTATGGTCTCCTCGCGCTGTCCTATTCCCGTGTAGGAACTGGTGCGAATCGCCGCGTGGTCCGTCTCTACGCCGAGCACCTGCAACAACTCGTGTACCGCGATGGCCACGGGCGTGCCCCCGCGCCAGACCCCGATCACCCAGGTGGGCCGGAAGCCGCTCGCGAATACCTGGGCGGCCAGCGCGAAAGCGTCTGCCAGCAGTTGTTGCGGGGAGATGTATTGTTTGCTCATGCCGAGGTCCCGGGCCGGATTGTGATGCCGGGTGCAGGTTACCACAGGGTGCCGGGCGGTGGTGGCCGTATCGGGCGGCCGCTATAATCGCGCCTCACCTGCAAAGGACTGACCATGAAACCAGCCGGATACCCTGTCGAGCCCGCACACCTGTGGGAGCATTTCTACCAGATCACCCGGATACCCCGGCCCTCCAGGCAGGAGGCTGCGGTGCGCCAGTATGTGATCGACCTCGCCCGGCAGGGCGGCCACCCCTGGCGGATGGACGAGGCCGGCAACCTGGCGGTATCTATCGCCGCCAGTGCGGGCCGGGCGGACCGGCCCGCGGTGATTATCCAGAATCACCTGGACATGGTGACCGTGAAAACCGGGGACAGGGACCACGATTTTTCAACCCAGCCCCTGAGCCTGCAGGTCGTGGATGGCTGGGTGCGGGCGGACCGGACTACCCTCGGGGCCGATAACGGGGTGGGCTGCGCCGCGGCGCTGGCGTTGATGACCGACACCACCGTGGCGCACCCGCCGCTGGAACTGCTGTTCACGGTGGATGAGGAGACCGGGCTGGGCGGTGCGCTCAACCTTGACCCCGCACTGTTGTCCGGCTCCCTGATGCTCAACCTGGATACCGAGGACTGGCACGAATTGTACGTGGGTTGCGCCGGCGCCGGCGGCTGGGATCTGCAGCGGTCTTTCGCGACGGAACCGCTGCCTGCGGGCGCGGAGCGGTGGCAGCTGACACTCAAGGGCCTGGCGGGAGGCCATTCCGGTATCCAGATTCACCAGCAACTGGGCAATGCCATCAAGTTGCTGGGGCAGTGCCTGGCCGGGGTGCCCGGGGTGCAACTGGCCCACTTCGAGGCCGGGGTGGCGCACAACGTCATTCCGCGCGAGGGCAGCCTGGCCTTCTGTTGCCCCGCCGGGACCGGGGCGGGCTTGCAGGCGCAGCTGCAACAGTTGCGGGACCAGTGGCTGGGGTATTTGCCCGCGGCGGACAGTGCCCTCGAGCTCAGCCTGCAGCCGGCCGCCCTCGACCGCGTGCTGGGGACCGGGGATACCCGGACCCTGCTGGACATGATCGCGCTGTTTCCCCACGGCGCCCAGGCCTATAACCTGGTGCAACCGGCGGAGCTGGTCGACCTCAGTTTCAATTTCGCACGGCTGGTGCTGGCGCAGGGTGAATTGAAAATGGTGTGCAGTTTCAGGTTTTTCAACGAGGCCCAGAGCCTGCCGCTGCAGCAGCAGGTGCTGGGACTGGCCCGGGTGTTTGGCCTGGAGCACAGCTCCGCGGTCTCCTACCCGGGCTGGCAGCCGGATTTCGACAGCCCCCTGCTGGCGCGCGCATCGGCCCTGCACGAGCGCCTGTTCGGCCAGCGCCCCGCGGTCAAGGCCATTCACGCGGGCCTTGAGTGCGGAATTTTGAAAGGCAAGAAACCGGACCTGGATATACTCTCCTTCGGGCCCACGATACGCGGCGCGCACTCTCCGACCGAGCGCCTGCAGATCGATACCGTGGCACCCTTCTGGCAGTTCCTGACGGCCTTGCTGGCAGAGCTGTAACATATTCGCCGGGGCGCGCCGCCCCGGCCCCGACATACCACAATGGAGCAAGACCGATGCTGGACAAACTCGAACGCCTGCCGGCGGATAGCATTCTCGGCCTCGCGGCGGCCTGCCGCGCGGACCCGAACCCCTCCAGGGTCGACCTGACGATAGGTATCTACATGGATGAGCAGGGTTTGTGCCCGGTGTTCGACGCGGTGCGCCAGGCGCAGCAGGCGCTGGTGGCCGAGGAGGTAACCAAGGCCTATATGCCCCCCGCCGGTGACGAGGCGTTCATCCAGGGCATGCAGCGCCTGGTGCTGGGGGACGGGAGCAGCGCGCTGCGCGACAAGCGGGTTGGCGGTGTGCAGGCACCGGGCGGCTGCGGCGCGCTGCGCATCGGCGCCGAG
>Ga0224505_10002195_pt1 | contig 11645 bp, 11 predicted proteins | sample SF_Jan12_sed_USG_FD_169102 | JGI IMG/M metagenome (GOLD analysis project Ga0224505, IMG submission 169102) | Sediment microbial communities from San Francisco Bay, California, United States - SF_Jan12_sed_USGS_4_1 | ecosystem: Environmental > Aquatic > Marine > Sediment | place: USA: California...
GGCCGGGCGCCTGGATCACCGACGAGATCCGCCGCGCGTACGTCGAGCTGCACCGGCTGGGGTGGGCCCACAGCGTGGAGACCCGAGACGCCGACGGGCGGCTGGTCGGAGGGCTGTACGGAGTGTGCATCGGCGGGCTGTTCGCCGGTGAGTCGATGTTCCACCGCGCCGCGGACGCGTCGAAGGTCGCCCTCGCACACCTCGTGGCCGGCCTTGCCGCCGACGGCGCCCCGCGGCTCCTCGACGTGCAGTGGCTGACGCCCCATCTGGAGCGGCTCGGCGCCGCACAGGTGCCACGGTCGGAGTACGCCTTGCGGCTGGCGACGGCGCTGGGGCTGCCCCCGCCACCGATGTTCACCGGCCGGCCGGCTGCGTCCTCCCCGCCCGTCTGACCTGCTCCGGAACACGCCCTCGGGCAAGCGCCCCCTCCGCGGGACCAGGCGGGCCGGGCTGCGCTACGGTGAGCCGGTCAGTCCTCGGACCACGGTCCCGTGGAGCGCCTTTGGTTGCCTCTTCGGGCCGCCTGTTGGGAAGGCGTCACGTGATCTCGTCCCGCTCCACCGGCCGCCGGCCTCGCCGGTTCGCCGCAGCTGGCCTGGTCGGCGTCGTGCTGCTCGTGGTGACCGGGTGCTCCACCCAGGACATCCCGACTCAGCTCGGCATCCCCGACCCCGTGACCGACAGCGGCCGAACCATCTGGTCGCTGTGGCAGGGCACCTGGGTGGCGTTGTGGGTGGTCGGTGCCTTCACGTGGGCCCTGATGCTCGGGGCGGCCGTGGTGTACCGCCGCCGCCGGGCCGACGAGATCCCGCCCCAGACGCGCTACAACATCCCGATCGAGGTGCTCTACACGATCACCCCGCTCATCGTGATCGCCGTGCTGACCTTCTTCACCTGGCGTGACGAGGCGGCCATCACCAGGGTCTCCGACGACCAGGACCTCACTGTTAACGTCGTTGGCTACCAGTGGAACTGGGGCTTCAACTACGTCGAGGACCAGGTCTACGACGCCGGCACCCCGACCGACCTCGCGACCCTGTACCTCCCGGTCGACGAGAAGGTGCTGTTCGAGCTGACCTCGCCGGACGTCATCCACTCGTTCTGGATCCCGTCGTTCCTGTTCAAGATGGACGTCGTCCCGGGCCGGACGAACCGGTTCGAGGTGACGCCGGACACGGAGGGGACGTTCGTCGGCAGGTGCGCCGAGATGTGCGGCACCTACCACTCGCAGATGCTGTTCTACGTGAAGGTGGTCCCGCGCGCTGAGTACGACGCCCACATGGCCGAGCTCACCGCGCTTGGGCAGACTGGTCAGCTCGAGACCGGACGCACCAGCGACGAGGCCCAGAACCAGGGCAACACCCGATTGGGAGGCCAGCAGTGACGATCCTGGACGAGCCTGTCACTGGCGCCGCTCCCGAGCCGGCCGCTGCCCGGCCGATGACCAAGGGCCAGTTGGTGGTGAGCTGGCTCACCAGCACCGACCACAAGGTGATCGGGAACCTGTACTTCATCACGTCGTTCGCGTTCTTCCTGATTGCCGGCGTGATGGCGTTGATCATCCGTGCCGAGCTCACCGTGCCCGACATGCAGTTCGTGTCGCTGGAGCAGTACAACCAGCTGTTCACGATGCACGGCACGATCATGCTGTTCCTGTTCGCCACCCCGCTGTTCTCCGGGTTCGCGAACGCGATCATGCCCCTGCAGATCGGCTCGCCCGACGTCGCCTTCCCGCGGCTGAACATGCTGGCGTACTGGTTGTTCCTGTTCGGCGGCCTGATCGTCACCGCGAGCCTGCTCACGCCCGGGGGCGCTGCCTCGTTCGGCTGGACCGCATACGCCCCGCTGAACGACGCGATCCGGTCCCCAGGGGTCGGCGCCGACCTGTGGCTCGTCGGCCTCACCCTCGGTGGGCTCGGAACCATTCTGGGCGCGGTCAACTTCATCACCACGATCGTCGGGATGCGCGCTCCCGGCATGACGATGTTCCGGATGCCGCTGTTCAGCTGGAACATCCTGCTGACCTCGGTCCTGGTGCTCATGGCGTTCCCGCCGTTGGCCGCCGCGCTCATCGTGCTCGAGGTCGACCGGCAGTTCGGCTCCCTGGTCTTCGCGCCCGATGTGGGCGGCGCGATCCTCTGGCAGCACCTGTTCTGGTTCTTCGGCCATCCGGAGGTCTACATCCTGGCGCTGCCGTTCTTCGGCATCATCAGCGAGATCCTGCCGGTGTTCAGCCGCAAGCCGATCTTCGGCTACAAGGGCCTGGTCTTCGCCACGATCGCGATCGCTGCGCTGTCGGTGGCCGTCTGGGCGCACCACATGTTCGTCACCGGAGCGGTTCTGCTGCCGTTCTTCGCCTTCATGACGATGTTGATCGCCATACCCACCGGGGTGAAGTTCTTCAACTGGATCGGCACCATGTGGGGCGGGTCCCTGACCTTCGAGACGCCGATGCTGTTCTCCATCGGCTTCCTCGTCACCTTCCTGTTCGGTGGCCTGACCGGCATCATCCTGGCGTCGCCCCCGCTGGACTTCCACGTCTCGGACTCGTACTTCGTGGTCGCGCACTTCCACTACACCGTGTTCGGCACCGTCGTGTTCTTGATGTTCGCCGGCTTCTACTTCTGGTGGCCGAAGCTCACCGGGAAGCGGCTGGACGAGCGCCTGGGACAGATCCACTTCTGGCTGCTGTTCATCGGCTTCCAGACCACGTTCCTCATCCAGCACTGGCTCGGGGTCAAGGGGATGCCCCGTCGGTACGGCGACTACTTCGCCGACGACGGCTTCACCTTCATGAACCAGGTCTCCACGGTGGGGGCGGTTCTGCTGGCCGTGTCGACGGTGGTCTACCTGTACAACGTCTGGATCACCGCCAAGCGCGGGGTGCGAGAGAACGTGGACGACCCCTGGGGCTGGGGCCGCTCCCTGGAGTGGGCGACGTCCTGCCCGCCGCCGCGCCACAACTTCACCTCCATCCCGCGGATCCGCTCGGACTCGCCGGCGTTCGACCTGCACCATCCGGAGATCTCCGGTCTGGAACAGGCGGGCGCAAACCTGCTCGTCGAACCGACGGCGGAGATCGACCGGAGCGTCGCGTCCGAGGCGACGTCGGACAAGGAGGGCTGACCGGTGCGCGACTCAGGACGGCTCTTCGCCGGTATCGCGATCTTCTTCGGGCTGGTTGGCGTCGTCTACTGGGCGCTCGCCGACGAGCCGGCGGGGGCGGCGTTCCTGATCTTCACCGGCGGCCTCGGCTTCCTGATCGCGTTCTACCTGCTCTTCACGGCCAAGCGGGTGGAGCCGCTGCCCGAGGACGACCAGGAGGGCGAGCTGGCCGACGCAGCCGGCCAGTACGGGTTCTTCAGCCCCCACAGCTGGTGGCCGCTTCCGGTCGGACTGGCCGCGGCGATGATCGCCCTCGGGCTGGCATTCGTCGCCTGGTGGATGATCCTCATGGGCGCGGCGCTCCTCGTCTTCTCCACCGCGGGACTGCTGTTCGAGTACTACCGCGGGGAGTTCGTCAGAAACTGACGTTGCAGGAGTCCAGATGTCTTGACATCCTGCCGACAGGAGAGGCGAGGCGGAGCGACTGCCTCTGCCCGCTGAGCACAACCGGGGGTTCGAGATGCGGCGTAGACGCCGCCCGACCGAGCTGGCTCTGCTGGCGGTCGTCGCCACGGTTCTGGCCGCCTGTAGCGCGGCCGGAGCCCAGACCCAGGGTGGGTCCGCCGGCCCGGGCGTGGCGCAGGCGAGCGTGGTCGTGCGGCCCGACGGGGCGGACTCGTGGCACCCCGACCGTCCGGTCATCGTCTCGGTCACCGACGGCACCTTGACCGAGGTCAGCGTGGTGGACAAGGACGGCCGGCGGCTCCGGGGGCACACCCTCGCCGACAAGACGATGTGGACGTCGACGGCCGACCTGCTTCGCTTCGACACGAGGTACCGCGTGCGTGCCGAGGCGGTCGACGCCGAGGGCCGCACCACGACCGTGCGGTCGACCTTCCGGACCGAGCGTCCCAAGGACCTGGTGCACACCTCGGTCCTTCCGGGCGACGGCCAGGTCGTCGGCGTCGGCATGCCCATCGTGGTGACGTTCGACTCCCCGGTGCCCGGCCGCGCCGTGGTCGAGCGCCTGCTCAGCGTCCGCACCAAGCCGGCCGTGAGCGGAGGCTGGTACTGGGTCAGCGACCAGCAGGTCCGGTGGCGCCCACGGGAGTTCTGGCGGCCGGGGACCGACGTCACGGTCACCACCTCCCTGGACGGTGTGCACCTCGGCAAGGGAACGTGGGGGGACGACGACGACCGGGTCGACTTCACCGTGGGCGATGCGGTCGTCAGCACGGTGGACATCTCCGGCCACACCATGACCGTCCGGCGCAACGGGGAGGTTCTCCGGAAGGTTCCGGTGACCACCGGCAAGCCGGGCTGGGACACCCGCAACGGGATCAAGGTCATCATCTCGAAGGACCGTGAGGTCGTCATGGACGCGGCCACGATCGACGTCGACAAGGACGACCCGGAGTACTACCGCCTCGATGTCGAGTACGCGATGCGCGTCACCTGGAGCGGTGAGTACCTCCACGCCGCCCCCTGGTCGGTGTCCTCCCAGGGGGAGGACAACGTCAGCCATGGCTGCACGGGCATGAGCAACGTCAACGCCAGCTGGTTCTACAACCTGTCCAAGCCCGGTGACGTCGTGGAGTACGTCAACGGCGTCCGCTCGCTCGAGGCGTGGAACGGGTACACCGACTGGAACGTCTCCTGGCAGGACTGGCGGGCCGGCAGCGCCCTGCGGTGAGATCGGGCTGTGACCGTCGTCGTCCGTGATGCCGTCGAGTCGGATGCGGACCGGCTCGGGCAGATCAAGGTCACCGGCTGGCGGGCTGCCTACCGGGGGCTGGTGAGCGACGCTGCCCTGGACCGGATGGATGTCGACGAGGTGGCTGCCGGCTTCGGGCGGGCCATCGCCGAGACCGTCCGCGGGGAGCGCCCGGGCGAGGCCGTCCTGGTGGCCGCCGAAGCTGGTCTGGTGGTCGGGTACGCGGTCCTCGGGCCGTACCGCTGGGACGAGATCCCCGGCGCGGGGGAGGTGTATGCCCTGTATGTGGACCCCGACCTGTGGGGAGGAGGCGCCGGCCGGGCACTCCTGCAGGCCGCAGAGGGCCGTCTGCGGGCCCTGGGGCACGCCCAGGCCGCACTGTGGGTGCTGGCGGCCAACCAGGTCGGCCGGGGCTTCTACGAGGCTGTGGGCTGGTCCGCGGACGGGGCCCAGGCCGCCCGCTGCGAGGTGGACGACGCCCTGGAGGTCCGCTACCGCCGCACCCTCTGACGCCGAGTGCACACCCCGCGGACACCCCCGCCCGCCGAGTGCACACCCCGCGCACATCCAGGCCCGCCGAGTGCACCCATCCGGGCGTGAGGGCTACTCGCGGGGGGCGAGCGCCTCCGCCCGGGACTCGCCGATCTCGTGGTCGCGCTCGTCGGTGAGCTCGGCCTCGTGGTGGCCGGCCGCCTCGATCTCCTCGGCGGTCGGGCGGGGAAGCTGCTCGCCGTAGAAGAACTGCGACAGCCGGGCCTGGAGGGACTTGTGCCAGTAGCCGGGCTGCTTGACGCCGTTGGCGTCGGTCTTGTCCGGCATGGGCAGAGCCTCCGGCATGCGGTTGCGGTCGAGGATGACCGCCCGCTCCTCGTCGGAGATGGGAGCGTGCTGCTCGTAGTACTCACCGTTGGGCAGCCGCTTGATGATCCCGGTCTCGTACCCGTGGAGCAGCTTGTCGCGGTCGCGGCGCTGGAGTGCCAGGCAGATGCGCCGGGTGGCCACGAACACCAGCGGTGGAACCACGAAGATCGCAATCCGGAAGAACCACGTGATCGTGAACACATTCAGGCTGAACGTGCTGGCGATGAGGTCGTTTCCGCCTTCGATCCAGAGCATGACGTAGAAGGTGAGTGCCATCGCGCCGATCGCGGTCCGCGTCGGGGCGTTGCGGGGGCGGTCCAGGAGGTGGTGCGTCCGCTTGTCGCCGGTTGCCCACTGCTCGATCCACGGGTAGAGCGCCATGACGGTGAATATCAGCCCGGGCAGGATCACTGCGGGCACCAGGATGTTGACGCTCAGCGTCCACATGCCGAAGAGGCTGAATTCGACGTTGGGCATCATCCGCAGCGCGCCCTCGAGCCAGCCGATGTACCAGTCGGGCTGAGAGCCGGCCGTCAGCTGGTCAGGGATGTAGGGGCCGTACACCCAGATCGGGTTGATCTGGAACACCGCGCTGATGAAGGCCGTGAGGCCGAAGACGACGAAGAAGAACCCGCCGGCTTTTGCGGTGTACACGGGGAACAGCGGGTACCCGACGACGTTGCCCTCGGTGCGGCCACGACCGGGGAACTGCGTGTGCTTCTGGTACCAGACCAGCATGAGGTGCACGGTGATCAGCGCGAGGATGATCCCCGGCACCAGAAGCACGTGGACGGTGTACAGCCGCGGGATGAAGTCGGTGCCGGGGAACTCGCCGCCGAAGATGAAGAACGACAGGTACGTGCCCACCAACGGCACCGAGAGCGTGATTCCCTCGGCGATCCGCAGGCCGGTCCCGGACAGCAGGTCGTCCGGGAGCGAGTAGCCGGCGAAGCCCTCGAGAAGCGCCAGGGTCAGCAGTCCGACGCCAATGACCCAGTTGATCTCCCGTGGCTTGCGGAACGCGCCGGTGAAGAACACCCGCAGCAGGTGCACCGAGATCGCGGCGACGAAGAACAGGGCGCCCCAGTGGTGGATCTGGCGCATGAGCAGACCACCGCGGACGTCGAAGCTGATGTCGATCGTGGAGGCGTACGCCTCGGACATCTTGACGCCGTTCAGCGGGATGTAGCTGCCGTCGTAGACAACCTCGATCATCGACGGCTTGAACCACAGCGACAGGAAGGTGCCCGACAGCAGGAGGATGATGAAGCTGTACAGGGCGATCTCGCCGAGCATGAACGACCAGTGGTCGGGGAAGACCTTGCCGAGGTTCCTCTTGAGGAACGTCGATGCCGGGACCCGGTCGTCGACCCACTTGTAGCCCTTGCCTCCGACCTGCTCAACCTGGCTGGTTGTCATCCCCGCTCCCAGAAGCTCGGTCCCACTGGCTGGCTGAAGTCACCGCGTGCCACCAAGTATCCGTCGGTATCCACAGATATCGCGAGTTGAGGCAGCGCGCGGGCGGCCGGGCCGAAGATGACGTTGGCCGCGTCGGTGAGGTCGAATGTGGACTGGTGGCATGGGCAGAGCAGGTGGTGGGTCTGCTGCTCGTAGAGGCTGATGGGGCACCCGACGTGGGTGCAGATCTTGGAGAAGCACAAGATGCCCTCGTAGCCCCATGGGTCGTCCGCGGGGCCTTGCTCGGCCTTGATGTCCTCTGGGTCCATGCGGACGAGGATCACCGGAGCCTTCGCCAGCTCGTTGAGGTTGCCCTCCTCCTCCAGGACCAGGTCGATCCCCTCGGGGACACCGCTGACCAGCGTCCCGATCTCCAGGTCCTCGGGCCGGATCGGCTGCAGCGTCTCAGCGGTGAGGATGCGCATGTCCTCGGTCCACATCGTGTGGCGCAGGGCGTTGCCCGGCAGCGGACCGAGGTCGCGTAGCAGGACGACGGCGGGGATCCCGGCCAGGGCGAGGGACAGCAGCAGGCTGTTGCGGATGAAGGGCCGGCGCGCGAAGCCGCTCTCGTCCCGGCCACGCTCGTACTCGGCCAGGGCCGCGGCCCGCGACTCCTCGTCGGAGCCCTCCGGGTGGCGCTCGTTGATGACCTCGACGTCGGACATGAGCTTCTTCGCCCAGTGGATCGCCCCGGCGCCGATGGCGAACAGCGCCACAGCCATGAGCAGGCCCAGCGCCAGGTTCGAGGTGCTGACGTTGCCGAAGAACGGCAGGTCCAGCAGGTCCTCGGTGGAGATGAACACGTACGCGGCGACGAAACCGACGGTGGCAAGCGACGACGCGATGAACAGCAGGCCCACCTGGCGCTCGGCCCGCTTGGCCGCGCGGGGGTCGGTGTCGGCTCGCCGGGGGACGTGGGGAGGGAGGTCCTCGCTGTGAGGCGACTGCTCGATGCTCACTTGGCCTTGACTCCGATCCAGACGGCGACAGCGATCATCAGGCCCAGCCCGAGGGTCCACAGCAGCAGGCCCTCGGTCACCGGCCCGAGCCGGCCGAGGTCGATGCCGCCGGGGTTGGGCTGGGTCTCCAGGCTCTTGATGTAACCGATGATGGCCTGCTTGTCCTCGACGCGCATTGTGGTGTCGGGGAAGACGGGCATGTTCTGTGGCCCGGTGAGCATGGCCTCGTAGATGATCCGCGGCTCGACCTCCATGAGGGTGGGCGCGTACTTGCCTGCGGACAGTGCGCCGCCCTCGCCGGCGAAGTTGTGGCACGCCGCGCAGTTCGCCCGGTAGAGCTGGCCGCCGAGCGCAAGCTCCTCCGGCGTCAGGTTCGAGTAGTCGTACATGTCCGGGGTCGGGATCGCCGGGCCCGGGTCGGCCGGGCTGAGCGAGACGATGTACGCGGCCAGCGCGGCGACCTCGTCGGGGGTGTAGATCGGGGCCTTCTTCGGGGCCTGGGCACCCGGGTTGGCCAGCGGCATGCGCCCGGTGGAGACCTGGAAGTCGACCGCCGCCGCGCCGACCCCGATGAGGCTGGGCCCGGCCACGGTCCCGTCGGGCTGGAAGTTGCCCTCGCCGCCGGCGCCGTGGCAGGTGGAACAGCCCTCGAGGAAGAGCTTCTTGCCCTGCTCGACCTGGGTGCTGGTCTCGGTTCTGGGTGCGGCCTGCGCGCGGTTGGCCGACGTGGCGACCGAGTAGGCACCTCCCATCGCCACCAGTGCGACGAGGAGGACGGCCGCCGTGGCGAACTTGCTGCGGCGCCGTGCGAGAAGTGCAGTCACGTTGCGTTCCCTGGTCCCGGTGGCTACTTGATGAGGTAGATCGTGGCGAACAGCGCGATCCAGACGACGTCGACGAAGTGCCAGTAGTACGACACGACGATCGCGCGCGTGGCTTGGTCGTGGTCGAACCGTCGGGCGACGTAGGTGGTCGTCAGCACGAAGAGGAACGCGACGAGGCCACCGGTGACGTGCAGTGCGTGGAAGCCGGTCGTGAGGTAGAAGACCGACCCGTACGGGTCGCTCGACAGCGTCAGGCCCTCGTGGGCGAGCTCGGTGTACTCGAACACCTGGCCGGCGACGAAGATCGAGCCCATGACGTAGGTGATCATGAACCAGAACCGCAGGCGCTTGACGTCTCCCCGCTCGGCGGCGAAGACCCCGAGCTGGCAGGTCAGCGACGACAGCACCAGGACCGTGGTGTTGATCGTGGCGAACACCACGTTCAGGTTCACTGAGTCCGGCGGCCAGGGCTCCGGCAGGGTGACCTGCCGCACCGTGAAGTACATCGCGAACAGGGCCGCGAAGAACATCAGCTCCGAGGCCAGCCAGACGATCGTCCCGATGCTGACGAGGTTCGGCCGGCTGGGGGCCTGGTAGGAGGCGGTCTCCGCCGCGGTTGCAGTCGCCACGGCGCGCATTATGCCGGTCCGGGGGCCTCCGTGGGCGGCCGACCCCCGAGTCCGCGTGGCGAACTCGACCGGCCCCGGCTGCTGCGCCGGCCTGGGGCGGACGGCGCACCCAATGCTCGGTAGCATCGCCGGCACACGCAGCTGGCGCTGCTCCCGCCCGCGGAAGGTGTCGAATGGCCGGCGAGTCCCTCACCGTCTTGGTCTTCAGCGACGACTCCAACACCCGTGACCAGGTCCGCCTGGCCCTCGGGCGCCGGCCGGCGGTCGACCTGCCCCCCGTGGAGTACGTCGAGTGCGCCACCGAGTGGGCGGTCCTCGACCGGCTGGACAAGGGAGACGTCGACCTGGCCATCCTCGACGGCGAGGCGGTCCCGGCCGGCGGGATCGGTGTGTGCCGCACGATCAAGCAGGAGGTCTTCACCGCGCCGCCGGTCCTGGTGCTCCTCGGCCGGCCGCAGGACTCCTGGCTGGCGAGCTGGGCCCGGGCAGACGGCGTCGTCCACCATCCGCTGGACCCGGTGGCCACCGCCGCCGAGGCAGCCGAGCTGCTGAGGGCGAGGGTGGTGCCGGCTTCGACCGCCGTCGCCCCGCGCGCCTGAGCCAGCCGATGGACCACAGCTGGCCGACGGTTCTGACCAGCCTGCTGCGCGGCGAGCCCCTCCACGCCGACCAGGCGGCCTGGGCCATGGGGCAGGTCATGGCAGGCGATGCGACCCCCGCGCAGGTGGCGGCCTTCGCCGTGGCACTGCGGGCCAAGGGGGAGACCGCCGACGAGATGGCCGGCCTGGTGACCGCCATGCTCGACCACGCCCGACGCATCGAGGTGCCGGGACCGGTCGTCGACGTCGTCGGCACCGGCGGCGACCGCTCGCACTCGGTCAACATCTCCACGATGGCCGCGCTGGTCGCGGCCGGGGCGGGCGCCCGTGTGGTGAAGCACGGCAACCGCGCCGCCACGTCGTCCTGCGGCTCGGCGGATGTGCTGGAGGAGCTCGGGGTGCGGCTCGCGCTGACGCCCGCACAGGTCGCCGAGGTCGCCACCGAGGTGGGGATCACGTTCTGCTTTGCGCAGGTGTTCCACCCGGCCATGCGTCACGCGGCGGCGGCGCGCAAGGAGATCGGCGTGCCCACGGCGTTCAACTTCCTCGGACCGCTGACCAACCCGGCACAGCCGGCGGCCCAGGCCGTCGGGTGCGCGGACGAGCGGATGGCTGGGGTCATGGCCGAGGTCTTCGCGAAGCGGGGCGTGTCGGCGCTGGTGTTCCGCGGGGACGACGGCCTGGACGAGCTCACGGTGTCGACGACGTCGTCGGTGTGGGTCGTCGAGGGGGGCGAGGTGACGCGGACGGCTCTTGCGCCGGGGGATCTGGGGATCGCGCTGGCGCCGCTGTCGGCCCTGCGGGGCGGCGACCGGGAGTTCAACGCCGCCGCCGTCCGGTCGGTGCTGTCCGGCGAGGAGGTCGGCCCGATCCGCGACGCCGTGCTGCTCAATGCGGCGGCGGCGTTGGCAGCCCTGGAGGCCGTCCCGGGTGCCTCGGACGCCGGCGGCGCCGACGAGGAAGGCGGGGCGTCGGGCGCCCGGCCCCGGCCGGATGTCGACCCGTTGTCGGACCGGTTGGCCCGGGGGATGGCGCGGGCCGCGGAGTCCGTCGACACCGGCGCCGCCGCGGACACCCTGGACCGTTGGGTCGCCGCCACCCAGGCCCGATCCACCCCCTGACCCCCGCCACATGACCACCAAGCGTGGTCGTCTTGCCGCTTCCGGACGGTCTACCGCCCGTTGGCAACCACACCGCCACCCTCGTGACGCTGGGCTGCCTCCCTGACGCGGGGTCGCTCCGTCACGCTGGTCTGCCCTCACGACGCCCGCGGCACCTGCAGCAGCGCGCGGGCGCGGGCGCACAGCGTGCGAGGCCGCTGGATGTCCTCCCACCCGAATCTCAGGAACCGCCACCCCATGGCCCGCAGCCGGTCCTCACGTCGCTTCTCCCGCATGAGGACGTCTCGGTCGGTGTACTTGACGCGTCCGTCGAACTCACCGATGACGCCCTCGTCCTCCCAGCAGAAGTCGACGCGTGCAACGAGCTCCTGCCCG
>Ga0224505_10002197_pt1 | contig 11642 bp, 13 predicted proteins | sample SF_Jan12_sed_USG_FD_169102 | JGI IMG/M metagenome (GOLD analysis project Ga0224505, IMG submission 169102) | Sediment microbial communities from San Francisco Bay, California, United States - SF_Jan12_sed_USGS_4_1 | ecosystem: Environmental > Aquatic > Marine > Sediment | place: USA: California...
GGCATCGGGCGCTGGGCCTTCTGCGGGTTCTCGAAGTATTCCTTCGACATCGGCGGCGGACGGAAGTCCGTGGACTTGTACGCCAGGTCGAGTTTCTGGAGGACGTTCGTGATCGAGCCGACCGTGAATCCAGTCGCGCTCGGGTACGTCTCGACGTGGTTCGCCCACTTCGCGTGCGTGTCGGGGTCGATGCCAGCGACGGTGCCGCCGCCGTTGTATTGCGTCGATCCGTCACTCTCGAGAGCGTGCTGGCCGCTGTCGTTCTCGGTGATGAACACCGGGATCGAGAACATCTCTTTCGCGCCAGACGCCTCCATCGTGGCCGAGTCGGGAACCGCCCACATGCGGCTTTCCCAGGCGTTCATCTGGTCGGTGTGCAGGTTCTGCTGCAACTCGAACCAGTAGTCCTTGTAGGCGTGGAACCGGGCCTCCTTCGAGGACCGCGATCCACCGGAGTTCAGCATCACCGCCTCGTCCGACCACGCGATGTAGTTCAGGAAGAAGCGCCAGCCCGCAGACCACTGCGTACCGGTCTCGGAGATCGAGTAGCTGATGTCCTGCCCGGGCAGGTACGAGATGTCCTTGTTGGTCGCGGACAGGTACACGCGGTCTTGGATGTTCGAACCGCCCCGGAGAACGTCCGACATCTGCTGCCCGCGCAGCATGTAGCCCAGAGTGCCGTAGTTGGTCTTCTGGGCGTCGTTGATCACGTCCTTGTTCGACGTGAAGATGGTCGGCCCGGTCAGTTCCGCGAACTGCGTGAACGCCTTGCCGCCATATGCGGTGAGAGCCATGAGGTTGGTTTCCTGGTACTGCGCCCCACTGGGGCGCGGGAACTAGCCAACCGCTTGGCGGATCTCGTCTGCCGTCTTGCCAGCCTCGATCATGTCGAACACCATTCGAGCACGCTGCGCCTCGGAAGGCGGTGCAGATCGGGTGTTCCGACCAGGGGACAATGGGGTTCCGGTCTCCGCTTTGCGGTTGGCGACGGGTGGCTCCTCCCTGACGGCAGGCGAGACCCCCAGCGACCGGACAGACGCTTCCAGCAACGCATCGAAACGCTGCTCGAGAGTCTTGCTCTGGTCGCTAAAGGACCCGTCCTTCGCCAGCAACTCCATGCGCGGTCGCACTTTGTCTTGGAAGAACCGGTCATCACCCAGCTCGGAGAAACGCTCTCCGAGCCGCCCTCTGGAGGCCGAGATGTGGGACATCTCGGTTTGCTGCCTGTTCTGAACGACCCCCGTTTCGAGGGTTTTCAGGCGCTCAGACAGCCCGGCGATGACGTCCGCCAGAGGACCCGTCGCTTCCCCGTCGTCCGCAAGCGCCTCCTGCAAGGGCTTCAGCTTGGCGCGCAGGTCCTCCAGCTCCGACTTGGGCGTCGGTTCGGATGACGGTGCGGCCTCGCTGTCCTTGAGGCGGCTCTCGAGGTCTCGGAGTCGGCGAAAGGTGTCTTGCTCCGCAGCCAGCGCGTCTGCCCGCTTTTCCCCTCTAGCTAGGAGGGTGTCGCGATCCAGGCCGGCCAGCTCCTCGGCAAGAAATCCCGACCGCAGGAGGGCTGTCCGGGCTCGATCGAGCCTCGGATCCTCCTTGGGCGGGGTACCGGAAACAACTTCACCCGCAGGCTGGTCCGGAACGGACTCTGCGGGTTGCTCGGGTTCGGGCGCCTCAACCGGATCGGCCGTGACGTCCTGAGACTGACCAGGAGGCGCGTCCATCCCGAGGAGGGCGGCCAGCTTCTGATCTGATTCTGCTTCGTTCATGTGCTTCTGTTCCTAACAGTTAGACCCAATCGGGTCAATACCCCACTCCGGAGCCGCAAGGTCCGACGCGGCCCAGCCGGCTTCGGTCATGCCGCAGTCCCCGTCCCCCTCCCAGTCCTGATCTCCAGGCGGTGAGATCCACCCGCGCTCGACCAGCTCGTCCACCACCCCGGACGGCATGTGGCACGTCGTCTCGGCGCACCACTGGAGCCGCGCCATGCAGAGCCAGCCGAGAAGATGGTCCTCAGTCATACGTCCAACTCCCCGCCGACTGCGCCTTGAACTTGTCCACGTCCGCCTTGCCCTCGAAGTACGGCCGTCCATCATGGTCGAACTTCTTCCAGATCCGCTCGATCCCGCTGCCCTTGCGCGGCAACGAGTGCGAGACGTGCCTGCGGTCCAGCACGCGCGGCTCCGGAGCCGTCGCAATCACCCGCTTTACCCGCTCGCCTTCAATCGTCACCCAGCGACCCAGCGGGGGGCGCTGGCCGACGTGCATGAAGTGCTCCCGGGGCTCTCCGGCCTTGGTTACGAAGTCGTACGTCGGCATGTCACGCCCCCAGCCCCACAACGATCGCCTCGAGACCATCCAGAATCGCCTGCTCCGCCGGGTCGATCCCGTCCGCCAGCAGATCCACCGTCTCGCCCGGGTCCGACACCACGTCGTAGAGTTCGACCGTGGTCAGCGTCCAGATCGCCTTGAACCCGTTCTGTTCGCACGCCCGAGACAGGTCCGTGTGCGGGCCAGCGCCAAGCGGCTCGAATCGCTCGATGAAGTTCCACCCTCGCACCGACCGAAACGCGCCACCACCATACAGCGACACCGAATCGAGTTGCGGCTGAGGCACCAAGTCCGAACCAGGCAACAGCCGCAGCACCGTGCGATACACGTCCACCACGTTCGCGTGCCCGTCGTCGCTGTCACCGTTCTGGCACGACTGGTCGACCGCGGCGCCCCACACGACGAACGGCACGTCGATGCCGCCCGAATACATGCTCCCCTTGCCGCCCCCGTACTGCGTCGGCGTGCCGTTGTCCCCGAGCACGATCACGGTCGTGCTGGTCCTGTCAACCGCCCCCAGCAACCGCGCCAGTTCGGTGTCGACGCTCTGCACCATACCGCGATACCACGGCAGCCCGCCCAGCTCGAACCCGGTGCACTCGCTCTGGAGCGACGCGGGCGGGCAGTGCTCGGGTACATGCGCCGCGTTGTAGTTCAGCAGCAGGAAGTACGGCTCCGACTGCGCCCCGATCCACTCGACGGCCAGGTCGGTAAGATCCGTCGTCGAGTAGCCGTTCTGCGTACTCGTCACAGCCTGCATCGTCGGCGTATCGTCAACGCGCGGCCATGCGTAGTACCCGCCGGACGACCCGAGATTCGCCTTCGTACCGGTCCACGTCTGGAACCCGTTGTCGCACGGCTGCTCGAGGTCTTGCCCGAGGTGCCACTTCCCGATCAGGCCCGTCGCGTACCCGCGCGCCCTGACACGTTCCGCGATCGTCGTCTCGGACGACTGGAACGACCACGTCGGGTTCGGACCGATGTTCTGGCCGATCCCCGTCCGGTGCCCGTAGCGGCCCGTGAGCAGCGCGGCCCGCGTCGGCGAGCAACTCGGGGCGGCCCAGGCGTTCGTGAACGTGAACCCCTCGGCCTGCATCGATGCGATCGTCGGCGTCAGCGTCGCATCGATCATGTCCGAACCGACGTCATCGATCAGAACGACCACGGCGCTGGGCCTGGCCTGAGCTAGCGCGAGCAGCAGGGCGGCAATCACACCGACACCGCCGTCTTCTGCTGCGTCTTCCCGGTCGACAGACCAAACGGGTTGCCCTGACCCGGCGTCTCGACCAGATCGCTCGCCAGCCGGCCCTTCGTGTTCGGCTGCGGCTGAGCCACCTGCTGTTGCAACAGCATGTTCGCCACCTCGGCCGCCATCGGCTTGTTCAGGATCTGGCTGAAACCGGGCCAGTTCATCGCGCTCCCGATCTGCTCGAGGATCATGTCGAAGTCGATCCACGGCATCTGCGGCGCAGCCTGGCCTACCTGCAACGCGATCTGGAACCCCTGGATCGCACGCGCCTGCAACACCGGATCGTCGGGCCGGTCCATCGAGTACGTCTCGATGTCCAGCTCGAGCAGGTCGAAGTCGTCCACCCGACGCTGCTTCTCCTCGTCGTCCGCGCGGTAATCGGCCTTCGGGAACTCGGCCCGCGTGCGCTGCTCCGATTCGGGGTACAGCCCACCGACGTACACCGGGTCCTCGACGCCCATCTTCTCCTTCGCGTCCGTGCCGAGGTATATCACGACCCGGCTGTCCATGTCGAGGTACCACGCGACCGTCTTCAGGTGCGACCGCACCCCGTCCAGACGGAACTTCTGCTGCAACTGCGACACACGGATCGACGACGCCTGCTGCGCCAGCACGTTCTCCGTCGCCGTACCAGCCCCCGTCACCTCGCCACGCTGAGCGTCCGCGAGCCCGATCGTCCGGTCACGCTGGTCGCGCGTCACGGCCTGGCCCGCGAGCCCAGTCTCCGTCGCGCCAGCCAGTTCGAACTGCACGAGCTGGTTCTTGATGTCGTCCGTCGCCACGACCACGACGCCACCGTCGAACGCCGCCTCGACGTTCTCCGCGAGTTCGAGGTCGCCCTTCTGCGCGAAGATCAGGCTCTTGCGCCGCTCCATCGCCATCAGGTTTGCGTCCGCCTGCCGGTTCAGCGCGCCATCCACACCGTCCGCAACCGTCAACAGCGACAGCGCGTGCTGCTCGCTCGGCACCACGTACGCCCCGAAGAACGAGTACGGCCCCCAGCGCGGACAGAACGCCGGGCGCGGGTCGCGGATGTTCGCGTCGGACAGGCAGACCGTGTGCCACGACCCGTGGAACCCCTTCTCGTGGCCCGGGCTCTCGTCCAGTTCATGCTCGGGGATCCACAACTCGTAGAACGTCACCGACTTGCGGTCGACGGTCGGATCGTCCGACTCGAGTTCTTCGCTACCCTCGCCATCGGCCATCTCGCGGATCGCATCGACGTGCCAGCCCTCGTCCGCGTCGGCCTCCTCGGCCATGTGCAGCAGGTCGTCCAGGTCCATCGTGATCGGATGCCCGAGCCAGCGCGCCTGCCGGAACGACTTCGCCACCGGATCGCACACGAACTCGTTCGGGCTCACCCGCTCCGACATCGGCCGGTACAGCGGATCGTCGAAATCTTCCGTCGTGCGGCGAGGCGTCCGAACGTGATGCACCGCCGGCTTGGTCAGGATCACCCCGTACCCGAACTGGAAATCGACCGCGATCTCCTCGTACAACTGGCGCGGATCGGTGTCCTTGATCCACCGGTTCACGGCCAACTCGAGCGCCTGCACCCGCTTCGACTGGAACTCGGGCCGCGTGCTCTTGAGCCGGATGCGCGGGTTCGCGAACACGAGCTGCGGGTTGATCGACGCGACCACCTCGAACGCCGTGTTCTCCTGGCGCGAATCGCCCCCGCTGCCGTCGTACGCCGGGCCGCAGTATTCGGCCACCTTGCGCGACCACTGCGATAGCCGCTTGTTACGCAGCCGCTTGGCGGACTCGATCTCGTTGCGGAGATTCTGGGGGGTTAGGTCGAGCATGGTTCGAATGCGTCAGGCTGGCACCTGAAAGCCAGATTCTTGAACAGCGAGAACAACCCAACGTACGGATCCCCGCACGACTTGCCGTAATACTCGTACGCTGCCGCGTAGTCGTTGACTCGATTACGGGCGTCGAGCGCATCCGCAGAGTACGGGTCGATATCGAGTTCGATGAGGAAATCGCGGAGCGCGGGGCGCAGATCATTCATACGAGTTCCCCATTCCGCCACTTCTTCCCAGCGTAGAAATTCCGCCCACGACCCAGCACCTCGTCGTGCCGCATCAGGTCGCCCAACGACCCAGGCCGGCACCGCTCCTCTTCCGGCTTCGGCGCCCAGTCGTGCAGCGTCACGAAGCAGATCGCGCCCCGCATCGCGTCGCAGCCGTGGTCGCCGACCTTCACCGGGCTCTCCTTCACCGGCTTCCCGTCCTGGATCTCGGGGTACACGTACGAATCTATCTCCTCCTCGGTGCAGCACGGTGACTGCGCGTCGTCGAGCAGCGGATCGCGTCCATGTCTGAGCGCACCACGTACCAGATACAGCCCACGGTGTCCACCACCCTGCACCCGCATCCTGGTCCGCACCTCGTCGATGCCAGCCTTCTCGCCCGACGGACCCCGCTGCTTGTCCCAATCGCGGAAGAACGGCAGCCCGTCCTTCGCCTTGCGCACGATCTTGCGGTTCATCTGCGCCTGGAACGCCTTGTCGTGGTCGCACACGACCGCCGACAGCGGGAACTCCGTCGCCAGTCCGCCCCACACGTCGGCCCACTGCTCGTGGTCCCAGCCCTTGCGGTACACCTCCGCGACCCGGTACGCCGTGCCGTTGTCGTCCATGCCCCACACCTGAGCCACGCCCGGCGCGATGAACCCGACGTCGTGCGAACCGATGAACCACCGCAGCCGCACCAGCCGCTGGCCCCACTCGAGCGCGTGCCCCTCGGAGTCCTTGATCAGCTTCGCGTCGATCAGGTGGACCGCTTCGTCCCAGTCCGGCCACACCGCGCCCTCGGCCGAGACCCACTTCCCGAGGTACAGCCGAGCGTGCCGGTGCCCCGTCATCGTGCGCGCGAACCGCTGCAACGTGCGCCGGCCCTCGTCCGTCCAGCACGCCTTGCCCCACTCCTTCGCATCCTCGCCGCGTGCCAGGCCGTCGCTATACTTGTCGTGGTCGAACAGCAGCGGGTTATCCCAGAATCGGCCGCGCAGCCGCTTCGCGATGCCCGCGATGCACCGCTGGTTCGCCCAGTGCGAGAACTCGGCCGGGTTGCAATCGCCCCACAGCACCCGGAACGGCACGCTCGAGTTGCGCCCGAATGTCGAGCGGATCAGCGACTCCCACTCGTTCTTCGTCAACTCCTGGCACTCGTTGACGTAGACCCAATCGTAGTTCGTCGAGAACAACTTGAGCGGCCGGTCCATCCCACCAAGCACGATCTCGCCCCCAAGCGAAGGGTGCTTGTACCTGTCTCGATGCACGCCGTTCCCGCCCGATGCGAGAGCCGGATGGCCGTACCCGAGAACCTGCTTCTCAAAGATGTCCTGCCACGCATCTACCAGCGTTGTCTTTTCCTTGCGCAGTACGAGCCCCTTCGAGTCCGGATAGAGCGACGCGACCGCCCGAACCCACTCCGCTGCCGCGCGCGTCTTGCCCGACTTCGTCACGCCCTCGAAGATGCACTCGTCCGGCACCGGTACCGACCCATCGAGCCAGCCGAAGAGCTGGCGCGCATCGCCGTAGGGGCGGTAGGTGTCGGCGGGAGCGATCACTTCTTCCCGCTGGTCTTCGGCGGACGGCTACAGCTCTTCACGGCGATTGCTCCGGAACAGGTTCGTGATGATGTTCCCCGGCGTCTCGACGTGCTCGTCTCCCGGGTCGGAGTCGTCGAGTGGGCCACACGGCGGCACGTCGCGCTCCTGTTGCAGCGGCGGGCACGGATCGGTCACGGGCGGCGGCGCGGGCCGGTTGCGTTCGTCTCGGATCTGCTGGCGGATGGATGCCATGTTTCCTCGCTGGGTTGGTGTGAGACCGCCGGCCCTCTTTAGGATTCAAGTTCCGGTGATTGCGGGCCAGCGGTCTCGGGGTCGGTGATGATGGCGCGCCCACGCGCCGGCATGAGTTCGTCCTGATTGCGCGTTTCAGCGTCGTCGTTCCACATCCACTCCATCAGCGGGCGTCCGGTCCTCTGAGACCATCGCCACGCCGCGCCGTTCAGGAAGTAGTAGCGAGGGCCGGGATACTTTCGCGTTTCATTCGCCATCGGGTTCGGTCTCGGGTTCGGGTAGTTCCGGCGCGTGCTCGAGCGTGTCTTCCTTGCCCATCAGGATCGTGCGCTGCACGGCGATGTTCGCGGTCAGCGCGGCGCTCGTCGGATCGGTGCGCTCGAACAGCATCCGGAACGCGCTCATGTCGCCCTCGACCAGCTTCTTGAGATACGCCTCCGCGACCTCGTCGCCGCGCGTCGCGTCCTCGAGCTTCGATACGACGAGCTGGAAGATGGACTTGCGTTTCGGGACGCCGCGCGCACGGTGTCCAGCCTCAACAGGATCGAGACCGCGTTCTGCTCCGAAGCGGGTTTCGGGGCTGGGATTGGGGTTCGGCACACGTAATCCGGTTGCAATCCGGTCTAGACCGCCACTCTGGCAGGTCGACTGCCCTTCTGGCACACGGCTGCCGTTTTGTCAAGCGCACGGATTTCGAGCCACGCGGCGAGCGGCGAGGGGGTGCAAGGATCCCTGCAAGGATGCAAGGATCCAAAAACGATCCTTGCAGCAGTTAACTGCGTTCCAGGCAAGGGGTTGCGTCATTTTCTGCAAGGATGCAAGGATGTTGCGGAGCAGCCCGTGCGCGCGCGATGCGCGTGCGTGCGCGTGCGCGTATAACACCACATCATCCTTGCATCCTTGCAATTTGATACCTAACAATAGTAGGTATAAGTAGTTATGGAGTGCAAGGATGGTGCAAGGATCATACAACCATTGCAAGGATCCCCCCCCTAGAATTGTATCGGCAGAGTAAGGCTGGCACGCCTCGACCGCCCCTTTCCCGAAACTGAGACGCGGAACCCGCAAATTGTACGGCCGTCCATGACGCCCATCACGTCCCTCGAAAACGCGACCCGCCGCCCCTGGTCCGTCGTCTGGGTCAGGGTGCGCTCGAACAGTTCTTCGCGGACGGCCAGCTCGTAGAGGTCGCTGACGGGGATGCTCTCGCGTCCGGCCAGGGCCTGGTGCCAGAACTTGACGAAGGCCCGCAGTTCGCCCCCGAACTCGTCCGAGCCGCCGCGCCACTGGCCCAGGTTGGTCAGCCACTCGGGGTAGCCGGCGACCTGCATGATGCCGCCCACGACGCGGGCCCAGCGTTCGAAGCCCCCGAACGGGACGCGGCCCGCAGGACGTCCGGCAGCTTTCCAGGCCGCCACAAGCCCCAGGAGCGCGCCAAGTGCACGCGGACGCTCCGACTCGACGTAGGACCGCAGATCGGGGTGGCGGTAATCCTGGCGCGTCTCAGGGGCTTCCAGGGGGGACTGGAGGGTGATGGGCACGATCCGCTTGGCGACCTCGCCGGTGGCCTGGACGTTGTTCCCGGTCCCCACGAGGGTCAGGTGGTTGGGGAGGGTGAGCATCCGGCTGAAGTTCAGCTCGCGGCCGGAGAACGTGGTCGAGGTCAGGAGGGAGGCCAGGGCGGGGGAGTCGATGAACCGGGTCAGGTTGTCCAGGTGGGCGCAGCCGACGCCGGAGAGCAGCAGGGCGGTGATGCGTTTCTCGCGCTCCTCCTCGCGGGTGCCGATCTGGGCGTCGGGGAGGGGTTTCCCCGTGATGGTGATCCCGAAGACGATGCTGGCGAGCTTGGACTTGCCGGTGCGCTCGATGGGGGAGCCGATGAGGTGCATCGGGACTGGCTCGCGCAGGGCGGGTCGCAGCAGGGGGGTCAGGAGCAGGCCGAAGTAGTTGGCCCGGTCGGCTGGGCCCTGGAACGGGAAGTCGACCACAAGGTCCTCGAGCACGGCTCGGGCGGTGTCCAGGTCGAGCGGGCGTGGTTCGAAGTCGCAGCCGAGGTAGGTGCCGCTGTCCGGGTTCCAGCCGGGACGGGCCAGGTTGTAGTCGTCGCCGACCAGGACGGGATAGGTGGCGAGGTGCTGGAGTTCGCGGACGTCGCCGTCGGCCTCGGCGTAGGCCAGGGTGAGTTTGGCGCAGTCGGGGGTGGCGGTGCGGAACACGATGACGGGATCGCCTGGCGGTCCGCCGGGGGAGTCGGGTTTGCCCTGCTTGCCGAGGGTGAACCGGACGTGCTGGTCGAGCAGTGACCGCATGCGGTCGATCGAGAGCACGCGGAACTCGCCGTCGACGATGCGGCCCACGGTGCCGGCGCGGCGGTAGATCGTGCCCGGCTCGAGGGTGTCCAGGACGGCGCGGCAGAACGTGTCGGTACCCTGCTCGACGTACTCGCCGTGTGGCGGGATGACGTGGGAGCCGGGTACGAGGATGTCCGGTTTGCCGGCCGCGCGCGGGGCGGTCCGCCGCACCGACACGGTTGGCTCTGGTGGGCGGCGGGGTTGCTTGATGCCGGCGGCGAGGCCCGAGTCGATCGTGGCGAGGGTCTCGCGCTCGCCGAGGCCGGCCAGCTTGGCGGCGGATGCGAGTTCGGACCGGACGGCCTGCTCGGAGAGCGACCCGCTGCCGACGAGCTGCCCCAGGTTGAACGCGGCGGTGTTGAGCGTGACGTTGCGCGATCCGTCCGGCGCGGTGCGTACGTTCTGGACCTCGCGGACCAGGGCGGTGTTCGAGTAGCCGTTCGCACGCGGTGGCGGGGTGTTGAGGTCGACGCGGACGGTTTCGGGCGCGGTGAGCAGCGCGAGCACGTCGGCGGGAAGCACGCCCGGCTCGCCGGTCTCGATCCAGCGGTACACGCCGCCGCTGGGATGCGTCGAGCCGGGGTAGACGACCTGGCCGCCCTCGCCGCGTGTATCGACGTGGGGCGCGATGCGGTTGGCCGAGTTGCCGGGGCACGGGTCAGGGGAGACGTAGTAGTGATGCCGCCCGTCGGTGGGGGTGGCTGCGACCAGGCTGGTCTGCGGCGGGATCCACAGCGCGTCACGCGCGACCTGCCGGCGGATCTGGTCGTCGTCGATGACGAAGTACCCCGACCGCGCGCCCGTCCGCAGCCCGAGGTTGTAGCCCTGAGCGAGCCAGGCGCGGACCTCGGCCTCGGTTGCGGGATCGCGTGTCTGCCACGCTCCGAGGATGGGGATCTTGGAACGCACGCCGAGGGGTGTGAGCCAGGGGAGCAGGCCGCGTTTGATGGCGAACTGGATCGGGTCAGTCATGGTTGCGCCGGTGCGGTTGGGCGTAAAATAGGGACACGCATGCGAGGGTGCGGCGCTGAGATTCGGCGGATGCTGGCGGGGGCCACCGCATCGGATTGATAAAAACACGCGCTAGGCCGTCGTTGACCTTGGCGATGACCTCTCCGCTATCCTGCCACTCGCGCCCGTTCCAGGCGGCGTATTCGCCGTCGCTCATCATGGCGATGTCGCCCAGTTCCGGTACGTATTCGTCACTCACGCCAGCGCCCTCCGCACATCCTCAACGCTGCGCGCGAGCACGTAGAGCCCGCCGAATCGCTCGATCATGGCTTGCCACGCTTTCTGTTCCTTGGTCTGGCGGCCGGTTTTGGTCTTGCATTCGATCTCGATGCGCCGGCCGCCGCTGAGTATCCCGCTGATATCCGCCTGGCCCGGGATCCCGAAGCGAACCAGCGCGCCGCGACTGGTGCGTGCGGCGCCGGTGTTCTGTCTCCAGATGCGGAGATCGGGCCGTGCTCCGAACTCGAGGAGGATGGAGTTGACGAGATCGGTTTCAGTCAAAACGAAGCACCCCCTGCGCCAGCCGGTCTACCGCCGTCCGGCACGAGTCCTCGTCCTGCTCGATGCCGACGACCTCGACCGAATCCTCGCGCGCAGCGACGATGGTCGAGCCGGAGCCCATGAAGGGGTCCAGGATGCGGGTGCCGGTCGGCATGGTGACGAGCCGCACGAGCCAGCGCATGAGGTCTACGGGCTTCACGGTGGGGTGCTTGTTGTCGGCGAAGCCGTTGGCGGTGCGGTCGGCCTTGCTGGCCTTGGCGGTGTAGAAGAAGCGGGAGGCGCCGCCGGAGTCGTTGAACCCCGTCCTGGGCTGCTCTGCGCCCACCACGCCCTTGCCCGAGTCACTCACGGCCGGGCTCGATGTCCGTCGTACGGCCACCGGATTCGAGGCATCGCGG
>Ga0224505_10002198_pt1 | contig 11639 bp, 13 predicted proteins | sample SF_Jan12_sed_USG_FD_169102 | JGI IMG/M metagenome (GOLD analysis project Ga0224505, IMG submission 169102) | Sediment microbial communities from San Francisco Bay, California, United States - SF_Jan12_sed_USGS_4_1 | ecosystem: Environmental > Aquatic > Marine > Sediment | place: USA: California...
CCTGGAGGCAGCACGCCTGGAGGCAGCACGCCTGGAGGCAGCACGCCTGGAGGCAGCACGCCTGGAGGCAGCACGCCTGGAGGCAGCACGCCTGGAGGCGGTGGCGGCGATACACCTCCAGCACCTGTTCCCGAGCCATCGACCATGGCGCTTCTGGGTATAGGTCTGGCCGGAATGGCGCTCTTTGAGAAGAAGAGAAGAAGGAAGTAGAAATTGTAAGGTTGTGAAGATAGAGAGATACACAAGGCACCCCGAGGTGATCAGGCTTCGGGGTGTTTTTTTGTGCCCTAACGGTACACCGGGCAGAACTTCGGTTTCACCGCCTTCCAGATAGTGGCGACGAAGATGAGCAGCGAGGTGGCCTCGAGGACGGCAAAGAGTATCCTCAGGTGCCTGAAGATATGATGGTCGGAGTACTGGACCATGGCCATCATGATGATCAGGCCCAGAAAGGCTACCTGGTAGAGCTGAAAATTGAACTTCACGAGCCGTGCATTCAGGCGCACTCCCGAAAAGCGGGGGAGAAAGTGATAGGCGACGCCGACGATCATCATGCCCACCCAGCCCAGCAGGTTGATGTGGGCGTGGCTTAACCTGAGGAAGTAGAACCGGATGGGGTCCAGGGTCAGCATGGCGCCCATGGTGCATCCTATCAGGTAATAGGTCATGCTCGCCCGGGTGAAGTTGGTCGCCCACTTGTCGACTTCCTTGTCGCTTTCGCTGACAAGAAACATGCAGTGCTTTGCAAACCAGGGATCCTTGCTCCTGTCTACAGGCGGCCCCTTTATGACCGTGGCCATGAAGATAACGGTCAGAAAGTAGACCGACAGTGCCTCGATGACTGCCGCCACTTTCATGACCGTAAACCACGACATGGCATATCCCAGGCTAAACCCCACCAGCCCTATATTAACCATCAGGAAATGAATCAGCGCCCATCGTTTATTGTAGATATCCTTCTTGATGAAGACGGGGATGATAAAGTAAGTGACGCCAATGATCATCTGGGTTATAAAACCGATGAGGCTCAGGTGCGTAATGGCGGGAAAAAATACCTTTGACGATGCCGGCCAGATCGCCAGGGCGACACCTCCCAGGGCTCCCAGGGCGAGGTATATGAGGGATGCCTTGAAAAATCTGAGAATAAATTGTTCCACAATGGCCTTCTTTATTATGTTCGAAATTTCAGCACAATAGCTCCTTAATAGAAATAGGAAATATGATGTATGTCATGAGGGGTTGGCCTGTACTCTGGTGTATTCTGAAAACTCAAAAATTGAGTTGACACATAAAGAATATTCGAATATTCTCATGCCAACGGTTTGGGGCGGGCAAGGTAAAATTTCTATCGTGTAATAAGGAGGTACAATGTACCGATGGTTCCTGCGCACCGGGCACAAGGCATTTCTGGTTCTTGAGGACGGGCTCAACAAGCTCCTCACTCCCCGTTACAACCCGCTTCATTTCATGGGCGCCATCGCCATGTTTCTTCTCTGGGTGGTGCTCATCTCCGGTTTCTACATATTCCTTTTTTATCGGATCGACGCCCAGGACGCCTATCCTTCGGTAGAGGCCCTCACCCACGAACAATGGTGGCTTGGCGGGATCATGCGGAGTCTGCACCGCTATGCCTCCGACGGTCTCGTGATCGCCACCATAATACATACTCTGCACGTCTACTTCACCGACCGCTATCGCCGCTTCCGGTGGATCGCCTGGGTTACGGGCGTCATGATCTTTATCTCGATCATCCCCACCGGTATCGTCGGTTACTGGATGGTCTGGGATATGAAGGGGCAGATGGCCGCCCTGTTGACCACTGATTTCTTCGGCTTTATCCCCTCGGCCGGCGAGGCCATTCAGCGTTCGTTTCTCAACAACACCGTCATTACCGACAATTTTTTCCTTGCCGTACTGCTGATCCACGTCCTTCTGCCGGTCTACCTGCTGGCCTTCCTCTGGCTGCATGTCACCAGGATATCGCGGCCGGTGATCAATCCACCCAAGCAGATCATGTATCTGATCGTGATCGTCCTTGTCGTCTTCTCACTCATAAAGCCGGCCACCAGCGCCCCGCAGGGCGATCTGACCACGCTTTTCACCTCGGTGCCGATCGACTGGTTTTTCCTGTTCTATTTCCCCTTTATCCAGAACGTCCCTGGCTGGCTGTCATGGGGTTTGATGATAGGCGCGACTGCGTTGTTTACCGTTATCCCCTGGCTGGTGAAGTCGGATAAACCGGCGCCTGCAAAGGTCTTTCTCCCCAAATGTACCGGTTGCACCCAGTGCTATCAGGACTGCCCCTACGAAGCGATACATATGCAGAAAAGGACCGATGGGCAGCATTTCGATTTCGAGGCTCATGTCATCGAGTCGCGCTGCGCCAGTTGCGGTATCTGTGTCGGCGCCTGCGACTTCAAGGCCATCGACCTGCAGGACCGGCTCTCGGGGGAGATCAGGCGAAAGATCGTTACCCAATGTTCTCCGGAGATGAGGGGTGGCGGTGAGCCAACCATCATCGGCTTTGTCTGTGAGAACAGCGCACCGCTCGACGGGCTGGTTGACCTGCAGCACGACTGCCTGAAGGAGATGCCCAACGTGGTAATCCTGAGCTTCCCGTGCGCGGGGATGATCCAGTCGTCCATGATCGAGCTGGCACTCAAGAGCGGCGCCGACGGCGTCTTCATCTGCGGGTGCCAGGTAGGGGACTGCCACTACCGTGAGGGGCACAAGTGGATGGAGGGGCGTCTCATGCACGAGCGGATGCCGTATCTCAAGTCCAATGTGGACCGGACCAAAGTCAGGGCGTTCTGGCTCTCCATGCTCCAGACCGACAAACTGCTCGAAGGAATAAAGACCTTCCAGGAGGACCTCAAGACACAAAAGGAAGAGATACCGCTCTTCAGGACCGAGCGGTTCAGGAAGTCGGCCATTATTCCGGCCGCCCTTCTGATGCTGATACCACTCATCCCCATCTACTTCATGGCCGACGCCACCTACCGGTTCTATCCCGAGGACAGGGCAGGCTTCATCTTCAGTATAAAGCACCTGGGTGACAGGCTGGTCCCCTGCGTCCAGCGGACGCCGGAAGAGCTGGCCAAGCTTCCCTATTACCAGCGCAAGCCTATGGACTGCCAGCCCGAGAGGCATCCGGTCTATGTCGAAATGAGCCTCGATGGCGAGAAGAAGGTCGAGAGGATTGCTCAGCCAAGCGGGTTCAAAAAGGATGGCCCTGTTACGATCTACAACAAGCACATACTTGCCGCGGGGCCTCACAAGGTCGTGATCCGGATGAGCAACACCGGCAATCCCGAGGCTATCGACCATGTCTTTGACGGGACCATCGAGCTCAAGGAGGGCAAGGTTACGGTGATTGATTTCGATGAGAAGAAGAGGGATTTCGTGGTGGATTAACCATCGAACGCTTCTGAACTGATTCGGAGCAGGGGAGGAATTGCCTCCCCTGCTTTTTTTATGCCGTGGCGGGGGTAGAAGCCTTTTCCGTCGGTATGCCGAAGCGCTTCTTGTAAAACGGCTTAAGCATGTGATGCAGGCGATACTCCATGAGGATGTAGGCGATGGCGGTGGTTATCCATCCCATGCTGACGAAGAGAAAATAGAGCGAGACGACCATCAGGGTATACTCGGCGATCTTCAGGCCGAAGTAGAGGGCATGTTTCCGGAGGAACGGAGGCCGGTCCTCGGCTTCCTCCCTGGCGGCCCAGTAAAATATGCCGCTGATGAACCCGGAGGCGAAGAGGCCGAGCAGGGCAAGTATTCCGACGGTAACACTGTATTCGTACGATAGATCAAAGGGCATTGTATAACCTCGATATTATTTGGTTAAACCGGTGTATAAGGGATGACCTGCTTCTTCTTTTTCTTGCTGAAATGCGAGCGGATGTTCTTCGACCAGGTCCAGTAGAGTGCGCCGAACAAAATACAGGCCTGGATGAAATAGTTGAGGATGATGGCGAAGCTTATGGTGTACGACTTGGTGACCGGATCGTATACGGAACAGAAGAGCTTGAGCCCGCCTACAAGACCTGAATAGGCCGCGCTGGGCTTCTTCCCCACGCTCATGTCGTTGAGCGCGGCCATTACATCCTCCGGTTTATAGGTTATCCCGTAGAGGTGCTGATAGATAACGCCGCGGCCGTCCAGCAGCGATATCATGTTGATGTGGTCAAAGTTCCCTTCTCCCAGTTTGCTGTAGTAAAAGCCGAACTCCTTGAGAAACTTGTCAAGGCTTGCCTGGTCCTTCATGGACGCGAACTTCCAGTTGCTGAAGTCGCTGATGAATCGCTCCGCATGCTCTTTCATGCTGTCGGGCGTGTCGTTGGCGATGTCGATGCCGACGGTCAGGATGGAAAACTTCTTGCCCCAGTCGGGCCCTGCCTGTTCGATGATGGAGGAAAGGCTCCCGGTGATGGTCGGGCAGATAGCGGGGCAGCTGGTGTAGATGAAACTGACGATGAGCGGCTTGCCCCGGAGGTCTTTAAGGGTGAACTCGCTACCGTCCTGATCCACGAAGGTGTAGTTGTCTACCTTGCGGCCAATGGTGTCGTTGGTGGCTTTGAGTATCTTCTGGGCCTGGGTCTTGTCGTCGAGGGGGCTTTTGGCGTTGGCGGTACCTGCCTGCCCCACAAGGGACAGGGCAAGGGCCAGAAGCGATAAGACTTTGATCATCGGTGACTACTTTTGTGAATCAGACAATGACATCAAAAATAATGGCCGTCAGCAGAATGCCGAGGTATGCCATGGATGCCTTGAAGTTCTTCCAGGCGACATCCTTGGACGGATTCAGTATGAGCTGAACGTTCCAGTACAGGAAGTAGACCCCTACGGCTACGGCCGCTGCCAGGTAAATGGCGCCAAGGGTCCCGTAGAAGTAGGCGAGAAGGGATGAACCCACGAGAAGGGCGGTGTTGACCAGTATGCACCAGGCGCTCTTTGAGTCTTCTACCAGCACGGGGAGCATGGGGACCCCCGCCTTGCGGTACTCGTCCTTGTGGACGATGGCAAAGCTCCAGAAATGGGAAGGCGTCCAGAAGAAGAGCACAAGGGCGAGCCAGATGGGGGTCAGGCAGAGTTCGGTGCTGTGGGACGCGGCGCCCGCCAGCACGGCAAAGCTCCCCGCCGCGCCGCCGATGATGATGTTGAGCCAGCTGCGGCGCTTGAGCCAGACGGTGTAGACGACAACATAGGTGAAGGCGCCGAGGAACAGGTGGAGCGAGACGATGTAGTTGAGCGTAAGGCTCGAGAAGATAAAGGAGCCGAGCATCAATCCGACCGCAATCCCCAGAACGCCATAGGCGTTGCTGACCTGTCCGGAAGGAAGGGGACGGGTCGACGTACGCTTCATCATACCGTCGATGTCTCTGTCGAAGAAATGGTTGAAAGCTCCGGCACCGGCCGAGGCCATGAAGGTCGCAATGGTCAGGAACACCAGTTTGGCCAGGCTCAGCTGGTCGGTGGTCGCCACAAAGCCCACGATGGCACAGAAGGTGATGAGTACACCGATCCTCAATTTAAGAAGCGGCAGATAGGCTTTCAGTCCCATTTTTTACCTCCAGCAAGTTAACCCGGTTAAGGTGTTGTTGCCTCAGCGTGCGATGTAGTAATCCCGACCTTTTCACGGCCGGAGTTGTTGTCGATATGTTTGCGTTTCTTTATCAGCGATATCAGCGCGACCAGGACGAAGGACGCGCCGCCTACTATGGCGACAAGACCGCCGATACCCATGATGCTCATGCCGATAATCTTGCCGATGTTGTTAAGCTGTTGCTCCGCGCCGTAGGTTTTTCGGGCAACACCATGACCGCCCGCTATGAAAAGGCCGACGGCAAAAAGTACGAGGCCTGTAGCATAGACGTAAGGCTGGCTTCTGGCAAGTTTTTTCATGCTCAATTCTCTCGAAAGTGCGGGCACGAAAGCAAAAGCCAATCCCATCAGGGCAATGGTCACTCCTCCCACGGCGCCATGGTAGTGGGCCGGGATGATGACGTTGACGCCATGGATGAGAAGGCCGATGCTGCCTCCCATGCTGAATACCGCAATCGACATGATGAGCGAGCTGAATACCGGGTTGCCCCAGGGCAGATTCCTGAATGAGCCGTTTCGAGCCGATACCACCGCGGCGAGGATGGCGATCAGGAATGCGGTGGTCGACCAGCCAAGTCCCCACTGCATGAGGGCGGTGAAATACTCCTTGTGCGCCGGCTCGGCGATGTCCCGTATGAAATAAATGACCGGCGCGAAGAGCACGAAGGGGAGGTAAAGGAGAAACAGTACCTTTCCGATCCCTGTGCCTATCGGGTCCTTGCCCAGTGTATAGCGGGTCAGCATCAACCAGGCGACTATCATGGTCATGGCGTTGGCGAACTGCAGAATATGCCCGCCGCCCCAGAAGAGGCGTTCATGGTCGAGAAAAGCCTTGTCGATCTGCAGGTACCAGGCGAGTCCAAAGCAGACAAGGGCAACGGCCAGGGTTATGCCGACGGTCATCATGCCGAAGGCTGCAAGATCAAGTCCGCCGTTGGGGCTTGTCCTGGTCATGGTGACCAGCGTGTTGATCAGGGTAAGGATCATGCCGATGGCGACCATGATGATCCCTGCGAAGAAAAACGGGTGCTCCACCAGCGGGATGTAGTTCACGATGATTGCCGGTCCCAGCCCGAAAAGGGCGGTCAGGGCTACCAGTGCGGTGCCGGTAACGGCGCAGATAAACCCGGCCCAGCCAAGGGCGGGACTGAACAGGGGAACGTCTCGTGTGACCGAACTGGTATAGACGAGCAGCGTGCCCTGGAAGGCCAGAAACCATATGATGACCGCCATGTCGACATGGCCGACAAGGCAGATATATATGTAATCCTTGCCCGGCAGGAAATGCATGATCCCCGGCGTACGTGCCAGGGCGACCATGAGGGCGAATATCCCGGCGAAGATCAGGGTGGTTACCGCGAAGAGGAGCCAGGAGTAAAAGAGCCTGCCGGAAGGGGTGTCCGTTGAAACGGACGCTGGAGCGAATGAAGACGAGCGAATCATAAGACCTTATAAAAACAGGGGAGAGGGGCGGTAATCCGCCCCTCTCCCGTCGGTTTGCGATGAACCTCTGACTAGCGTACTTCCCAGAGGCTGGAAAGGTACTTGAAGTTCATGAAGTAGAACGCGATGAACGTCGCAAGAAAGATCATAGCGAGGACAAAGGTTCCGGGTGCTTTGTAGTCACTACCCATAATTCTATTCTCCTTCTAAGTTAGGCTACCTTCTTGCCGGCAATGATCGACAGCACGACGGTGAGTACGAAGATTACACCACCAAGGATGGCGATTATCGCACCTACACCGAAGATGGTCATGAACAGCATGGCCGTGGGATCCCACGCCACCGTCAGCGGGTTGCCGCCGAAGGTGAAGATGTCATAGTGCCGACGCGGAATACCGTAGATACCGGCCAGCATCTGACCACCCGCCATCAGGATCATGCCGATTCCGAAGAGCCACGGCTGGAACTTCAGCAAGCCCTTCATTACCATCTCCCTCTGGAAGATGATAGGCACGATGTAGTAGGTCGTTGCCATGAAGGCCAGCGTGGTGCCGGAAGCAACCGTCGCATGGAAGTGACCGGTGATTCTCCAGGTGTTGTGGGCGGTGAGGTTCACCTGCTCGGTACCGAAGATAACGCCGGTGATACCACCCATGAAGCCGAAGATCAACAGTGACAGCATGAGACCCGAGAAGGAGGGGTTGCCCCAGGGAGCCTTCTTGAGCCACTCGAACAGGCCGTTGTTGTAGCCCTGCCTCCTGAGCGCCTTCTCGATACCCGCGGGAACCTTGAGGGCGTGGATCATGGAGGAGAGAACCGCAAGGTGCATAACGTAGCCGGTGTTCCATACCTTGTGGGCCGGGCTGATGACCGGGTCAACAAGGAGATGGTGCTCGGAAGCAACGTTGATGAACAGAACGTAGAAGACGAACGCGGTACGCGCCAACTTCTGGTTCTCGGCCTTGGCGCCCACGGTCAGGGTGCCAAGCAGGTACCAGCAGGAGATCATCGCACAAACGTTGATCTGCTGGGACGGGTGACCGAGGGCCCACCAGATGACGCGGTAGGTCATCGGGTCGATATGCTGAATGATGCCCAGCGACCAGAGCAGCGTCGGGATGTAGATGATGGCGCCATGGGCCAGCGTAACCACCGCGATGATCGCGGCGCAGGCCAGACCGAAGGTTACCAGCGGAAGGGACGGATTGGTATAGGTCCCATCAAGCCGCGCCTTCACGATGGTGGCGAAGAACAGGCAGCAGACGATGAGCGCGCCTACGGCGAACAGGATCACGCTCAGATAGTAGAGCGGTGATGCCTGGAGCGGCACGTAGGAGGTGAACATGACGGTTGCATGTCCCATGACCACTTCGTAGTTGATGGTCAGGCCGCCGACTGCCATGAGGATGAAGGCCAGCCAGCCGATCTTGGGAGCGGCAACGCGGCCGTTCAGGAGGACGGCGGAACCGAAGTAGAGGCCTGCCATCTCGAAGAAGATGATCCAGGCGATGAGCATGTCAAGCGCGTGGCCGGTCAGGGCCCTGTAAAACAGGTCGGAATCGATGATGCGCTGCGTTACCGGCCAGCGGGTAAGCGCAACCGCAAGGGCGAGCACGCCGCCCAGAAGCATACACACTACCGCGAACACGGCGTTGGCCTTGATCAGGTTCTCCGCCGGTTTATGTACCTTGAGGCCTGTAATGGAACAGGTCCTCATGTCTTGTTCTAATGCCATTTGGACACCTCCATTACTTTACGATGATCATGCCCAGCATGGCGTGGTGGGCAGCACCGCAGAATTCGTTACATACGATGGGGAACTCACCGCTGGTGGTAGGAGTAATCGTGACGATGTAGTCATACTCCGGGATCACCATCCAGTTCATGTTAAGCGGAAGAATCGACATGCCGTGCTGTACGTCCACCGAGGAGAGGTGGAAACGGTAGGTCTTCCCCTTCTCCAGCTGCAGGGCCGGCTCAAACTGGAACTGTCTGGCGAGCAGGTATACATCTTCGCCCCTGGGCTTCACAATGGGCAGGCCGTTGGCGGTTTCACCAACCTTTTCACTCTGCTGAATGAACAGTTCGGTCCTCTTCTCAAACTCGGCGGGGTCGATGCGATACGACTCGCTGGAGGTGTTCTGTTTCCCGACTACATGATAGAAAGGCATCATGAAGAAGGTGACAAGACAGAAGATCAGGGCGATGGTCACCCAAATCTTTTCGTCCTTGTCGACAGGCGTCCACCAGACCCTCTCTGGTGCTGATATACTCATAGACTTTCTCCTCCCATAATAGGCAATTTACTGCTATTGAGCCGTGGTTTCAGCCGGAGCGGCTTCCGGAGCGGCGGCCGGTGCGACTGTTTCAACAATGCCTGCCTTGTCCCTCGCCGGAGCCAGGGGGGTATTGGCGATTTCCATCATTCCCCATACCGTGTAGGAAACCACGGGTATGACAACGCCGAGAAGGAACAGCAGGAAGAGGTCGTCATAAAAGGCCTGCATCCTTGGTATTTTCTGTTCGCTCATTCCGATCACCTCCTTAATAAGTGGCTTGATTGTAAACTGTTTGACGTTGATTTCTGGTCGGTTTGTACCTCCTTCTCTATAGATGGTATGTTTATTGTTTTTTACCGAGCCCTCTCACTAAACCGTTGACCTTTGTGTGGTGTACGGTGTGGATATCCATAAAGCAGGCGGGCGCAATTCTAGAGCCTGCCTGAAACCGGCATACTTTAGACCTTCCTTTTGTCAAGGTGGTATGACATTAATCATATGTCATGCATGGTAATGCATCCTGCCTGCCAATGATTGCCATGCTGCCAAGGTAATGATTGCCTGAGCCACATTGTTGGTATATTGTGAAAAAAGGAGAAGGAGGGAGTACGGATTTTTCATGGAACGGCACAGCAATCTCAGTTTTTTTCTGATCATCTCTCTAGCCTTTCATCTGTCCCTGGTGCTTCTGTTCAGGGGCTTGTTGCTCAAGCCCGCGATCAGCAGCGACGGGTCTCTGGCCGAGGTTGAACTGCTGCAGGTGCCAACGTCGGCAATAATAGGCAAATTCCCCACCAAATTACAACAGTTTTCTGGCGGAAAAGAAAAAGGGGGTGTATCCGGCAAGGGGAAAACCTCGACCGAGGCGCCGTTGGCTTCCCGTCAACCGGCTCCGAGATCGGAATTGACGGTGCCGATCGGCAAGCCTCCAAAAGTGGTGAAGCCTTCCCTTTCTTCGCCCTCCGCCAAGACACCGCCATCGCCCGGCGAGGTCCCCGTACCTGCGCCTCCCTCGACGGCACCATCTTTACCGCAGCCGGCATCACCCCCTGTTGCTTCTGTACCCGCGCCCGTCACGCCGGACAGAGACGTTACGCCGCCCCTGCCAAAGCCGTTGCCGCTTATGCGTGACCAGAAGCGGGAAATTGCCAAACAGGAGTCTCCGCTGGATTTCCCGCGGATGCAGATACCGTTTATTAATGAAAAGGATCTGGAGAAGGCAGCCAAGTTGGAGCCGAAGAGAGAGCTACCAGAAAAAAACAAGGGGATGAGTTTAGATTTAGAGGCGTTAAAATATGAAAGCTATAGAATGACTATTGGAGAAGATATGGTGAAAGGGGTAATTATTGCTCTTGACAAGATTGAACACACGCTATCAAAGACAGCAATAAAAGATATGATGAAATTGTCGGGAGTTGTGCAGGTGGTTATCATCATAGCAAAGGATGGGTCCGCTAAAGAAATAAGCTTAGAAAAATCCTCCGGTTTTCTTGTGCTGGATAATTTTGCAATGGCTTCCGCAAGAGCAGCCGCACCCTTTAATCCTATTCCAAACAACTTGGGTAGAGATGAATGGCACATACGTCTTATGTATATTTTTAATGAGGGGCGTCGTGGAGTGTATTCGCGTTATTGATGAAATCAATTAGGGAATATATGTGTAGCAGTGTGGACAAAACACTTCTCCTGCTGCCGTCTATCGTGATATAGTTGCGACATAATTCGTAGCATTTGTAATGTGTATATTAGGAGAAACAATCATGTCCTTGGAAAAGATCGAGAACCTTGAAGGCAGGATCATGAAGGTCCTGGAGGTGGTAAAGACGCTGAAGCACGAGAAGGAGCAGTTGCTCCGGAGGGTTGAGGCCCTCGAGGCCGAGCTGGAGTCCCGGACGGAGGAACTGGCCAGGGCAAAGGCCGATATTGAAGGCGTCCAGTCATTGCAGGAAGAACTGGAAAGGGTGACCGACGAGAGAAACCGGGTAAGAGGGCGGATAGGTTCGCTGCTCGAAGAGCTTGAAAAGGTGGAGATATGAGCCATACGGCACGACCAGGAATCAAGGTGGCGATATTCGGCCAGGATTACATGGTGCGCGGTGATGCCGATGCCGCCTATGTTACCAGCCTTGCGGCATACGTGGACGGCAAGATGCGCGAGGTGGCCTCGAAGGTGTCCGATGCCTCGGCGTCCAGGGTGGCGGTGATGGCGGCGCTGAACATATGTGATGAGATGTTCAAGATGAAAAAGCAGCAGGCGAAGCTTGCGGCGGTTACCGACGACCTTTTCAAAACGTTGGAAGAGTAGAAAAACCG
>Ga0224505_10002200_pt1 | contig 11636 bp, 10 predicted proteins | sample SF_Jan12_sed_USG_FD_169102 | JGI IMG/M metagenome (GOLD analysis project Ga0224505, IMG submission 169102) | Sediment microbial communities from San Francisco Bay, California, United States - SF_Jan12_sed_USGS_4_1 | ecosystem: Environmental > Aquatic > Marine > Sediment | place: USA: California...
ATCTGGTTACCGATGCCCTGGTGGTTGCGCTCGGCGTGATAAATGTCTGGCGGCCCGAATGAGAAACGAACCCATTGAGCGTACGAGGCATCGGGCGGTCGGGGCTGGCCCGGAATTACGTCGAAGAACCGGCCTGGAACAAGCATGACTTTCTCTTGCAGGGCAGCCCTGAACAGCACGTCCAGTGAGTGACTTCGCGCAGGCGCCCCGTCCGTCCGGCTGAACCTGACCCGGGTTGCACCAGTCGGGATCGCCGTGCGTCAACCCGGGCTGCATCGCTTCGGCAACGACGTAGATCACACCCATGTACGGTACGTCGCGGAAAGCGCCGCGACGGACGGTTGCCGCTCCGATCGAATCAGCCATCAGGATATTCCTGGTTGCCATTGCGCGGCGATAGCGGTCCCGTCGAACACGGGCCCGTCCACGCAGACCCGTTTCATCTGGCGCTGGCCGTCAATACGCACCGGGACCACGCAACCCGCACAACCGCCGACGCCGCAGGCCATGAATTCCTCAAGACACAGCTGGGACGGGATGGAAAACTCGTCCGCGACTTTTTGCGTCGCCTTCAGCATGGGCGTGGGTCCGCAGGCGTAGATGGTCATACGCGCGCGCTCGGTCGTTGACCGGGCTGCGATCCACGTGCGGGCAAGATCCGTTACGAACCCGGGCCGACACCCGGCAAGTCCTGCGTTGCTCGCGAGTTGTGCCGGCACTTTCCAGTCGTCGAGTTGCGTGAGCGTGCCGCCAGCCACGTTGACTGTGAAAGGAAACGGCAGTTCCGAGCCGAAGAAGGCGTTCGGCTCCCAGCGGACACCCGGCGAATGGGCCAGGACTTCAGCCAGAAACATCAGCGGTGGAATCCCCACGCCGCCACCAACCAGTATGGCGACTGGCCGGGCCGGATCCGGCCGGAAGCCCTGGCCGATGGGGCCGAGCAGGCTCACCGTGTTGCCGGGTTCGGCCCGGCTGAGCGCCAGCAGGCCGGACCCGATCACCTTGTAGAGAAGCTCCACCCAGCCCTCGGCAGGACTGACCCGCAGGATCGACAGCGGCCGGCGCATCGGGATGCCGGGGCCGCACTGCACGTGAACGAACATGCCGGCGGAGGCTGCGCGGGCGCACTCGGGCGCCCGCAGGCGCACGATGAACTGGCGGCCGGGAAAGACCCGGTGTTCCAGTACTTCCGCATCGATGGCGTGAATGGTGCCGCGGTGGGGTTTGTTCATTATTGAGCCAGCCACATTTCTGCAATCACACAGGCCGCGAGGGCGTCCACATCACCGCTGCGGACCTTCTTTGTGCGCGCTCCGCTGCGGCGCTGCTCGCGCAGCCGCGACTCGGCTTCAACCGACGTCAGTCGTTCGTCGAGGCGGATAACCGGGAGCGGATAGCGGGCTTCAAGTCCGGCGGCGAAATGTTCAGCGGCGGATTCGCTGTCCGAGCGCTCATCGGCACCGCTGCCGGCAAGGCGCGCGCGGGCGCCATTATAGGGGACGCCCACCACCAGCTGGCCCGGTCCCCATTCCTTCACCAGCTTGTCGAGTTCCGCCCAGTCGGGCACGCCGTTACGCGCGGACAGCGTCAGCAGCGGGGATGCCAGCCGCGGGCTTCGATTAGCCACCGCCACGCCAATGCGCCGGCCGCCGTGATCAAAGACGAGGGCCGAGCCATTCACTGCCGGCATGGGGGCTCGCGGTCCGTCAGGCGTGGCCCGCCTGGTGACTCAGGGTGCTGGGGTCAAAGCCGAGCAGGCGTGTCGACTCGTGCCAGCGCAACTCAAACGGCGTGTCGAAGATGATCTGGGGGGTAGCCGGCACACTGAGCCAGGCGTTTTGCGCGAGTTCTTTCTCCAGTTGACCAGCGCCCCAACCAGCATAGCCGAGTGCGACCACGGCGCGTCGCGGCCCGTGGCCCCTGGCCATGGCACTGAGAATATCCTGCGACGTGGTCACCCGGATTGCATCGGTGACGGCGAGCGTCGCGTCAAATTCCTGATCCGTGTTCTCCTCGGGCTCGTGCAGCACGAAGCCGCGCTCCTGGTGCACGGGGCCGCCCTGCAAGACGGGCTGACGGGCCAGGGCCGGATCGGCGGAGCCCAGCGACAGTTGATCGAAGATCGTGCCGAGATCCATATCGAGCGGGCGATTGATCACGATGCCGAGCGCACCCTGCTCGGTGTGCTCGCAGATGTAAGTTACGGTTCGGGTGAAATTCGGATCCTGCATGGCCGGCATGGCAATGAGCAGGTGGCCGGTCAGACATGTCGTGTCGGTCATGGCGCCAGTATCGGTGCCGGGGCGGGCCGTGTGAAGCCTAGCGTGCTGCCGCAGTGCGTGCCCGCACTGCACCGCCGGCGTCCGAGAACCGCCATTCGTAGGCAAAACGCAGGACGTCGTACTCCGCCCTCAGGTTCTCCGGGAAGGGCTGGAAGGGCGCGGCCAGCCGCAGGATTTCCTGGGCGGCCTGATCCAGATCGCGGCGCCCGGAGGATGCGCGCACCACGACTTCGCGGAGTTCGCCATCAGCCGCGATGGCAACTTCGAGGACCGGGTACTGACTGTTGGCCATCGTGCTGGCAGCGAAGGGAAAATTCAGCGTGCCGACCTGTTCAACCTTGTTCTTCCAGGCGCTGAGATAGGTGGCGATGCGCGCTTCGCGCGTGTTGGCGCTGATCAGCAATTCCCTGGGCCGGGCATCGGGAATGGCGGTGACAGTGTCGAAGCGACCCACGATTTCGATGGCGTTGCTGGTCGACGGGAGCATGCTCCGCTGTGCTTCGGTCGCGCGGTCCGGCAGCCCCTCATCCGGCGCGACAGTGGCGGAATCCCGGGCGAGCAGCACGGGCTCCGGGTTCCGGACGTGGCTTCGCTCACCGGGCCGTGCGGGCGAATCGCTGCCCTCCCGAACCGGCCCGAGCACGTCGGCGACCTGGGCCAGCCCCGGCGCGGTGCGAACCGTCGTCTCGGGCGCGGCATTGCCGACTCCCGCGAGATTCTGCTGGGCCAGCAGCACGGCCGTGTCCGGTGGCGCGCGATCCTCGTATTCCGAAGTGACCAGGACCACTTCCATCGAACTGGTGAGATTTTCAGGGTCGAGTGAGCTGGCACTGAAGGTGATGCCCAGAATTAGGATCCCGTGGAAGAGGGCGGCCAGAAATGCCGTGGAAGACAGACGATCCCGGGCAGCTTCGGCGGTCCAGGGGGTCTGGCGTCCGGTTAGCGACGGCGTTTGCTGCATGCGGGGATAACGGATTCAGGTAGCCCGGCGGGTAGAGGTCCCGATTATACGCACTGCTGCTGCAGGGGCCGGGGCAAGATCACAGATCCGGCAGCCGGCCGTTATTGTCGCGCCGCAGGCGGGCTGCCATACCCGGCGTCGTCAGCAGTTCACCGCTGGTGGTAATCAGCAGCGCATCGACGATGCCCAGTGCTGCGCTGATGTCGAGAAAACGCGTCGGTCCGGCCACCATCAGCGCCGTCGTTGCAGCATCCACCAGCTCGCCGTCCATGGCCAGGGCGGTGACGCTCGCGCTAGCCGTCGTCGGCGCGCCGGTCTCCGGATCCAGGATGTGGTGGTAACGGCGGCCGGCGCGCGTGTAGCCGCGCTCGTAGTCGCCGGACGTCGAGGCGGCTTCGCCGGGGCGCAGGGCGAGGCGGGCAATCACCCGATTTGCCCGTGGATCCTTCAGGCCGATGACCCAGGGGCTCGCGCCCTTGCGCCCGACCGCGAGCTGACTGCTGCCGCCAATATCGATCAGCGCGTTGCGAATCCCGTGTTGTGCGAGGATGGCCCGGGCCTGCTCCATTGCCGTGCCCTTCGCCATGCCGCCGAGGTCGATACACAGTGGCCGGCTGGACGAGGCGGTGTGGCCATCGAAACGCAGGTCGGCGAGGGTGCCCTGGCTGGCGCGGAGTGCCAGGCGTGCCTCGTCAGATGGCGGCCCTGAGGCTGCTGCCAGATCTTCCGCACTGTCGAACTGCCACAGGCGAACCAGTGCGCAGACGCCGGGATCGAACAGTCCGCCACTTTGTTCGTGCAAGGCAATGGCGCGGCCGATCAGGGGCGCCAGGTCAGCACTGACCGGTGCCGCCTGGCCCCTGGCGAGCAGGGCATTCACGGTGGCCAGTTCGCCGGTGCCGAAGGCATACCAGTCAGTGCTGGCCTCTTGAAACCGGCTTTCGATGTCGCGGGCAGCGGCTGCCGCAGCCGCCGGGCCGGTTTCCGCCGACAGGATCTCGATCCGGACGCTGGTGCCAAAGGCCTCGAACCGGTGGTCGGCCACGGGCGGCGGCTGGCAGGTGGCCAGCAAAGCGCCTTGCGCCGCCAGCGCGAGGCCCGTTAGCCACTTATTCAGGCGCTTTTCGTCCGCGTAGCCGGCCCGGCCGCCAGGCGCCCATCGATCGCATCGAACAGGGTGCTGGCCACGTCCAGCCCGCCGAGTTTCTCAAGCTCCCGGATGCCAGTCGGGCTGGTTACGTTGATTTCAGTGAGATAGTCGCCAATGACATCGAGTCCCGCAAAGATGACGCCGCGTTCGCGCAGCACCGGACCGACCTCCGCGCAGATCCGCTGATCGCGGTCAGTCAGTTCCCGCACCTCCGGCTCGGCGCCGGCCACCAGGTTGCCCCGGTTGTCGTCCCGGGCGGGGATGCGGGCCAGGACGTGGCTCACTGGCCTGCCGTCCACGAGAATGATGCGCTTGTCGCCCCGGGCAATTTCGGGAATGTATCGCTGGGCCATGGCGTGTTGCTGGCCATAGTCGGTCAGCGTTTCAAAGACTACGTTGGCGTTGTTGTCGCCCTTCTTCACCGTGAAAATTGAGCGGCCACCCATGCTGTGCAGGGGTTTGACGACGATGTGCCCCTGTTCGGCGAGGAACGCGCGCATGTCAGCCATCGATCGGGTGATCACCGTGTCCGGGCAGCACTGGGGGAACCACGCCGTGTAAACCTTTTCGTTCATGTCCCGCAGGCTCCCGGGACGGTTGATCACCAGCACGCCAGAGAGTTCCGCGCGTTCGAGGATGTAGGTCGTGTAGATATATTCCGTGCCGAAGGGCGGATCCTTGCGCATGAGGATGACATCGAGTGCCGAGAGGGGCATCTCCTCGCGGGGGCCGAGTTCATGCCAGGCAGTCTTGCTGTCCTTGACGAGCAGCGATCTGGCCTGGCCCTCGGCCACGCCGTTGCGGAGCCGCACGTCGTTCTGTTCGAAATACCAGAGCGCGTAGCCGCGGCGCTGCGCTTCCAGGAGCATGGCCAGCGAACTGTCCTTGGCCGGATTGATGCCCGGAATCGGGTCCATGACCACGCCAAGCTGCGGCTTGCGCATCGTTACTGCTCCGTTGTTAAGTCAAGTACTCGCACGTGTTGCGTCCCGGCAGCGGGCGGCTGTGTTTTGCGACGCCGTGCCTATTCTGGCGTGCCAGTGCTGAAATGGCACGGAAGGCGGGAGTATCATCCCTCAGCGGGTGTTCCGGGCGGCTGCGCGGTGGGTGGGTCCCCCGGCAGGGGTAATCTGGGCAGCTATTTTCGCGGGGATGCGCACCTGGGTCCGTCCTACCCGCGGTAATGGCATCCGCATGGCTGGGTCTTGATTGTTATGTTAAAAGTTCATGGTGCGGCGGGCGTTGTTACGCCTGGCCTGGAGAACCCTGTGACAGAAAGCGCCGCCCCGGAACTGCACGGGCTCAAAGTGCTCGTGATCGATGACAGCAAGACTATCCGGCGGACCGCGGAAACGCTCCTGTCCAAGGAGGGTTGCACGGTCTACACCGCTGTGGACGGCTTCGACGCATTGGCCAAGATCGCCGACTACCGGCCCGATATCATCTTTGTCGACATCATGATGCCGCGCCTGGACGGGTATCAGACCTGCTCGCTCATCAAGCACAACCGCACGTTCCGCGATACCCCGGTCATCATGCTGTCAAGCAAGGACGGCCTCTTCGACCGCGCGCGGGGCCGTATCGTCGGGTCAGAGCACTATCTGACCAAGCCCTTCACCAAAGATGAATTGCTCGGCGCGATCACGATGCAGACGAGGCCGTAACGAACATGGCACTGGTATTGATAGCTGACGATTCCCCCACTGACCAGCACATCCTGTCACGGGCTCTCGAAAAACACGGCTTCGAGACCCTCGTGGCCCGCGATGGCGAGGAGGCCATCCGGCTCGCCGGGGAACGGGCTCCGGATCTCATCCTGATGGACATCGTGATGCCAGGTATGAACGGCTACCAGGCCACGAGGCAGCTGGCCAGGAACCCGGCTACCGCGGCCATACCGATAGTCATCATCTCGACCAAGACCCAGGATTTCGAGCGTGCCTGGGGTCTGCGGCAGGGTGCCGTGCACTACCTGACCAAGCCGGTTTCGGACGACGATCTCGTGGCCGCCGTGCGGGATGCCCTCAAACTCTGATGGTTGTTGCGACGCAAGACAGCCTGCGCGCTCTCCGGGAGCACCCCTTCGAGCTCCTGCGGGAGATCGAGCGACGCTGCCGCGCGGCCGCGGCCGGTGCGCACGGCGAAGATACGGGCCTGGTGGAATGGGTCGGCGTCGGCTTCCGGCTCGGGAACGAGAACTTCGTGGTGCCCCGTGACGAGGTGCGCGAGGTGCTGATGGTGCCGCCGGCGGTTACCCGCGTACCTGGCGCCAAGTCCTGGGTGCGCGGCCTTGCCAACGTTCGTGGCCACCTGCTGCCACTGGTCGATCTGCGGGAGTTTCTCGGTTCCGGCGTCGGGGGCACGGAGCGCACCGCACGGGCCCTGGTCGCGAACAGCACCGAGTTTCCGGTCGGCCTGGTGGTCGATGAAGTTTTCGGTTTCCGGCGGTTCGTCGACCGGGAACTGGCCGACGAGGCGCCGGCCACCATGATCCGCGCCGATCGATTTCTGGCTGGCTGCTTCCGCCGCGGCGGGGAAGTGTGGCCGGTGTTCAGCCTGAACCGGCTGCTGGAGGCCCGCGACTTTCAGCGGGCGGCCGGCGAATAGAACAACGCGTACAGCGAGGCGAGCCAACAATGACAGCGCAATCTGGCGGAATCCGACTGCTGCCCACCCTGGGAGTGGTCCTGATCCTGGTACTGGTCGGGGCCCTTGCTTTGCTCACCGTGCAGCCTGGCGATCCGGCGCGGGGCCTGGTCCCGGTGCCGGGTGCTGCCGCGTTCACCGAGGCGCATGCAGCCTACCGGATGGCGGCCGGGGCGATGCGCGGTGATGCCGATTCGTTCGCCGGGCTGGCGGCGGCAAATCGGCGCATCGATGCCGTCGATCTGGCTGGCGTCGACGTCGAGACAAAGCGTGTCGTGGAGCAGATTCGCGCCAGCCTCGGCGCGATCGAGGCGGGTCGTGATGAGCTGGTGGGGGTTCGCACCGCAGCCGATCAGCTGGACCGGCTGGCGCCGCGGTTAACTGACGAAATTGAGGCACTTCAAGCCATGCCTGCGATTCGTGTCCAGCCGGCCACGATCGCCCAGCTGGAGCGCCTGCGCTCGCTGGCCGACGGCCTGCGCCGGGATGTCCGGGGGCTCTCGCAGGGCACGCTGGCCGCGGCGCTGCGCAATCCGGCCATGCTTGACGCTGACCTCGCGCTGACGAAGATCGTGCGTGGGCTCGGTGAAGGCGACGCTGAGCTCGGCCTGAAACCGCTGGCCGGTGCCGATGCAATCCGGGCGCTCGACAACCTGCGCCAGCTCAGTGGCAACCTCAGCAAGACCTTGCGCGACGTCCTGGCCAGTAGCGACCGGCTCGACGCGCTGCGTCAATCCCTGTTGCAACTTGATGACCTGGTCGGCGAGCTGCCCGTCCAGGTCGTTGGAGTCGCTCCCGTCGGCGCGGCCAGCCTGGCCAGCCTGGTGACGACAGCGTTGCTGGTTCTGGCCATCGGACTGGCCCTGGCGATGGGCTGGATCTACCGGCGCGTAGCGGATACGAGGCGAGACGTCGCCCAGCAGACGGAGCACAACGAACGTAACCAGCAGGCCATCATGACCCTGCTGGACGAGATGAGCAGTCTCGCCGATGGCGACCTGACCGTGCATGCCACGGTGACCGAGGACATCACCGGCGCGATAGCCGATTCCATCAATTACGCCATCGAGGCGCTCCGCGAGCTGGTAATGACCATCAACGAGAGCGCCATACTCGTCGACGGCGCCGCCCGGCAGACCGAAGGTTCCGCCCACCAGCTGGCCGCAGCCAGCGAGGCGCAGTCCAAGCAGATCGAGTCTGCCTCGAGGGCCATCGGCCGCATGGCCTCGTCCATCGAAGAAGTATCCGGCAACGCGGAGCGCTCCTCCGACGTTGCCCGGCATTCGGTGGATGTTGCCCACAAGGGTGGCGATGCCGTGCGTCGCACGATCGAGGGCATGAACGCCATTCGCGAAACGATTCAGGAGACGTCCAAGCGTATCAAGCGGCTTGGTGAGAGCTCCCAGGAGATCGGCAATATCGTCGAACTGATCAACGACATCGCCGACCAGACCAACATCCTGGCACTGAACGCGGCCATCCAGGCATCCATGGCCGGTGAAGCTGGCCGCGGATTCGCGGTGGTGGCAGACGAAGTGCAGCGGCTGGCCGAGCGCTCGGCCAACGCGACCAAGCAGATTGAATTCCTCGTGCGCACCATCCAGACCGACACCAACGAGGCCATCGTCTCGATGGATCGCAGTACCACCGACGTCGTGGGCGGTGCCCTGCTGGCCGAGAATGCCGGCGCGGCGCTGGAAGAGATCGAGCAGGTTTCCAACCAGATCGCGTCGCTCGTGCAGAATATCTCCAGCTCTGCCCGCGAGCAGGGCAAGGCGGCCTCGGCTGTCACCCGCAGCATGGATGTGCTGCAGGAGATCAACTCCGAAACGGCCGCCAGCACCAGCGCGACCACCAGCGCCATCAGAAAGCTGGCTGAACTTGCCACCCAGTTGCGCCGGTCAGTTGCTGGCTTCCGTCTGCCGCCGATCACCTCGTACGCCAGAGCCGGGCTGACGAGCCTGGACGAGGAGGCGCCCGCCGGTCACGAGGTCTTCGATCCCGGCACGCCCGACAGTCAGCCGGAAGGCGCGCACGCCAGCATGGTCCGGTTTGACGAGCCGGTGTCATTCGCGAGCAAGCGTACCGCCTGATCGTGACGGCCATCCCAGAACGCAGTCTGGCTACGGATCCGCTTCGGGAGCCGTTGCTGCTCGTCGCCGACGAGCTCGCGGTAACGCTGAACGAAGCGCGTGCGGCGCTGGAACAATACGCGGAAGGCGAGGTTGGCAATCAGCCGCTCGAGCGCTGCACGGCGCTGTTGCATACCGCACGTGGTGTCTTGCAGGTCACCGAGACCTGGGGCGCCAGCCTGCTGGCAGAGGAAATGGAGCAGACCTGCCGGCACCTGATGAAGACGCGGCGGGGTGCGCAGACTGACGACGGCATCGAAGCCCTGTCCCGGGCCGCCGTGCAATTGCCATCCTACGTGGAGCGTCTGCGGGATGGCGGCCGGGACGTGCCGCTCGTACTGCTGCCACTGCTGAACGATCTGCGGGCCGCGCGGGGCCGGCCACTGCTTTCCGAGAGCACGCTGCTCCTGCTGAACGTCGCGCCGGGTGCTGTCTGCGGACCGCGGGTGGTTACCCCGACCAGCGCCGGCGGGCCAGGCCGGCCCGCCGCGACCGGAGACTCGGCCACCCTCGCCAAGGTTCTGCGTCCGCGCTTTCAGCTGGCCCTGCTGGGCTGGATTCGCGGTGAAGGCGGCGCTGCCTCGCTGGTCCGCCTCAAGGAAGTCGTGAATAAACTGGAGGAAGCGTCCGGGAGCGACGTGGCGCATCAGCTCTGGTGGGTCGCCGGTGGCGTGCTGGAGGCCCTGGCAGACGGCGGGCTGGAGGCGGGAGTTTCGGTCAAACGGCTCGTCGGCCAGACGGACCGCGAAATGAAGCGGTTGCAGATGCACGGTGAGCACAAGTTTGCTGCCCAACCGCCCGTTGAGCTCATCAATAACCTCTTGTACTACGTGGCACGGGCCACCAGCAACGGAGCGCGGGTCACGGCGATTCGCGAAGCATTTAACCTCTCCGGGCTGATTCCCGGAGACGAGCAGATCGAGGTCGCCCGGCAGAGTCTTGCCGCGCCCAGCGTCAAGCTCATGCAGACCGTGGCGGCCGCCATTCGCGAGGACCTCGCCCGGGTGAAGGACGTTCTCGACATCTACGTCCGTACCGGCATGGAGCGCATGGAGGAGCTGGCGCCGCAGATTGAATTGCTGAAGAAGATCGGCGACACACTTGGCGTGCTGGGGCTCGGCGATCTGCGGGAGGTTGTCCAGACTCGGCGGATCCAGCTCGAAACCCTGATCGCCGGCAAGCAGAAGCCCGAGGAACAGACGCTGGTCGCCATGGCCGCGGCACTTCTTGAGGTGGAAGACCGGCTGGAGCACCAGCTCATCGGCCTGATTGCCAGAGACAAGCCGGCAGTTCCGGAGGTACCCGGCGAGCACGACAACGCGGAACGGTTTGTCGTGACCCAGGCCGTGATGCGGGAATGCCTGTCCAACCTGGCCCGCGTCAAGGAAGCCATCAGTGTGGTGACGGAGCGCTCCGGTGACGGTGCGGCCCTCGATGCCATTCCGTCACTGCTCCGTGGCATCACCGCGGCATTGCTGATCGCCGAGAAAGAACTCGCCGGGCGCGTCGCCGAGCGCATTGCTGCCGCAGCCAGCGACGTGGTTCACCGCGGAACCGGGCCCGAAGCGCGGGCCGCACTTGAACGCCTCGCCGACGCCATCGTCAGCCTCGAATACTACATGGAGACGCTGCAGGCGGGGCGCAGGGAACCCCTCTGGATGCTGGACAATGCCGCCCGGTCGCTCGACGCGCTCGTCCTGTCCAGGACGCCCGTCCCCGCGCAGGCCACCGATCACCCCTCCCTCGGGGACGAGCAGATCACGCAGGTTGTCGAGCCGTCTGAGGCGGGACTGCCGGTCGATTTCCCGTTGCCCGTGGAGTTTCCGCCTCCCGCGGCGTGGCAGGGACCCTCGGCCGACCGACCCGTGGTTGCCGATTCCGGGCAGGACATCGATCCGGACATCCTCGAGCTCTTCATCGAGGAGGCCCGCGAAGCCATTGAAGCCATCAATGCGCATTTCCCGGCCTGGGAACTGGACGAGGGTGAACGGGATTCGCTGCTCACTGTTCGTCGGGCCTTTCATACGCTGAAGGGTAGCGGGCGGATGGTGGGTGCCGAACTTATCGGCGACTACTGCTGGAGCGTCGAGCACCTGCTGAACCGCGTGGTCAACGGCACAGTGCCCCGCACGCCGGAGCTGGTCAGTTATCTCCGGCGGGCCATTCCTGCGGTTGCCGAGTTGATCGAACAGCTTGAAGTCGGCGCTGCCCCTGTCAGCGATATTCGTGCGCTCATGGCCGAGGCAGATGCGCTGGGTCGTACGGTCACGCCGCTGGAGGCCGGGGCAGGCGCCGACACTGGCGATGCCACCGAAGTGCTGTCCCTGTCTGAAATCGATGGTGTATTGGCATCGTTGCCCGAGCCCGAGCCCGAGCCCGAGCCCGAGCCGGAACCGGAGCCGGAACCGGAGGAGCCACTGGCGGGCGCGGACGAACCAGCGGTTGCGGAATTGCCCACCCTCGTG
>Ga0224505_10002202_pt1 | contig 11625 bp, 10 predicted proteins | sample SF_Jan12_sed_USG_FD_169102 | JGI IMG/M metagenome (GOLD analysis project Ga0224505, IMG submission 169102) | Sediment microbial communities from San Francisco Bay, California, United States - SF_Jan12_sed_USGS_4_1 | ecosystem: Environmental > Aquatic > Marine > Sediment | place: USA: California...
CTGAAATTCGCGTGGAGCCGGCATTCGACGCTCAAATTCCTCTCCGAAGAAACGGCGGAAGAAGGGGTCATCGAAGAATGGGCTTTGGAAGCGCTGGCCCTCCTGCTTTGCTTTCTTGATAGACGAGATGTTCACAACAGAAGCCTTGGCGCGTTTTGCTATCGGGACAAATGGCTGTCCTGACAATGCCCCGTCCACTGTGGGTGCGTTCGTGAATTGAACCGTCCCCGTCAGCGGTTGCGACACAGCTACATTCGGAGAGGGCGAGAACGTGATGACGCCAGAGACGACCAGAGCTCCTCCGCAGAGCAGGGCGGCCAGAGTATGCCAGTATCGTATTTCCATGATACGCTCCCCATATTTTGACATTGATCGCAGAATCCGTCAGAGACTGAACGTTGAGCGTCAAGATCCAAAATCATGAACAGCCAACGCGGAGATAGTTCCGGCGCGATCTGTTCCAGCCTCAGAAAAGACCATGGGCTAAAGGGGTCTCGCACCACTCGACTGCATGATCATCATCGGTCTGGGATCGGCTTCCTCGCTGCCTCCGCCGGAGCCGGTAAAGTCTATTCGAAGCTCCAAGTGCGTGACGTCCTCCCAGTTGTCGTTCTCGCTGCTTACAATCGGAGCGCCATCGTGTGAACCACTGTTGTAATCTCATGGTTGTCCACGCTCACTTTCTTCACATCCCTGCGAGCTGTCCTCTGGACCGCACACCTCAGTACCCTGCCTTGTGTTGCGTGAGCCTGGAAGCAGGATGGGACCGCACTGAGCGTGCGGCACGAGTGCGGCCCCTCATTTGCTCACACTGGAACAGGGATAACGATTGTCTAGGTTTCTTCGATCATGATGCGCCGACACTTGGCCTCTTCCCGTTTTGGGAAGGTAATCGTCAATAGGCCATGCTTGTGCGTGGCGGACGCCTTGTCGTGTTCGACAAAGGACGGCAACCGGAAGAGCCGTGTAAACCGGCCGTCGGCAATTTCGCGGACGTGGTATTTCCCCGAGTCTTTAAGCTGAACATTCCGTTCACTCTTTACGGCCAGGATCTGGTTATTGACTTCCAGGGTGATGTCCTTGGGGTCCCATCCGGGCAGTGCCATTTGAATATAGAACCCATTGTCATCTTCCCAGGCATTCGAGGCTGGAACCCATGTCTGATCGCCTGCATCAAAAGCTCGCACGGCTTCATTGAACAGCCGGTCAACCTGACGATCAAACGCCTCCGTTCGGATGGTTGAAATGGCGCTCGGTAAATAGCTGGTCATAACACTCCCTCCTCCTCTCTACGAGAGGTTTTGTTATGGGTTAAGAGTTGAGGCTAATGGACTGTGGCGTAGGCCAAACAGGGAGTCGGGGCAATCTCTGCCGCCAGTACTCCGCCAGTGTTGGGCCGTACCCCAATCCACCTGGTTAAGTATCAGCAACGACAACCAGATAAATTCTTTCAAGAGGAAGTCAAGAGGGGGCGCTCCATTGCTGGGGAATCCCACAAATGTTGCACCGAGAGAGGGGATTTCCCCAGAACTCTGGCCTGTTTATAGTGGCGCCTGGGGGATATCTCGCCAGAAGGAAATAGCTGGAGATTGAGGTCGTTCGGTGAACCGGACAAGTGTGATGGCGATCAGTCCTCGGTGATTTCACTGCAAGCATCAATGGCCATGCTCTTTCCTTGATCTGCTTTCAGGCACTGATTGAACTGTGAGTCCTTGTCTTGACAGGAAGTTAACCGTGCCTCTAGATACTCAGTACGGAGGGAGCTATGAATGTACTCGGTTATACGTATGCCCATTCGCTGGATCAATTCAACCTGCAACCCATGGAGTTGCCTGATCCAACGCCCAGCGGTCGAGATCTATTAGTTGAGGTGAAGGCCATCGGGTTGAATCCTATCGACTACAAGATTCGAAGCCGGCGATCCGGTTCCGCCGGGCAGCCTGTCGTTTTGGGGTGGGATGCAGCAGGCATTGTGCGGGCTTGCGGTCCGGAGGCGACACGGTTCAATGTCGGCGACGAAGTCTTCTACAGCGGGGATCTCAAGAGGGCCGGCTCCTACGCGACACGCCAACTGGTGGATGAACGGCTGGTGGCCTTGAAACCGAACACCCTCTCCTTTACGGAAGCGGCAGCGCTTCCGCTGACCAGCTTGACGGCCTATGAGATGCTCTTTGAAAAAATGCGACTCACCGGGTCGGATCGGCGGGCGATCCTCGTTATCGGTGGCGCAGGAGGCGTTGGGTCGCAAGCGATCCAGCTGCTCAAATTGAAAACCAACATGACCGTGATTGCCACAGCCTCACGACCGGAGAGTCGGCAGTGGGTCAAAAGTCTTAGCGCCGATCATGTCGTGTCCCATCAGGCGTTTGTGGATGATGTACGGAAACTCGAGTTGAAGTTTGTCGATTTCATCTTTAGCACGACTCATTCTGGGCAGCATTGGTCGAAGATGGCGGACATTGTTGCTCCATTCGGGGAAGTCGGGATGATCGATGATGCAGATGGGTTGGACCTCTCCGTCTTCAAGCCAAAGTCTGTGAGCCTGCATTGGGAACTCATGTTCACGAAGTCGAGTTTCGACTATCGTGCGGCCTCTCAGGGGGAAATCCTCGAGGAAGTAAAGAGCTTGATTGAATCTGGCAAGATGCGCACGACGGCCAACCGTGTGTTGACTGGACTGACGGTCGAGAATCTTCGCGCCGGCCATACGATGCTGGAACAGCATACCAACGTCGGGAAGGTCGTTGTGCAGCTATGAGTGCCATCCTGCGCTAGTTCGTTCTGTGGCCCCTCGACAGTTTGCCGATGGGCTCATCTATATTAAAGCGTCTGACGGGGCTTGGTTCAACATCGCTCACGGTATGGTTGCGAAGGTGCTTTCCTATGATTCGACTTCTCGCAGGGTGACGTTTCTCGTGCGTATTGCCGCAGGGACGAGGTATGCGCCGCATCGCCATGCGGCGGCAGAAGAACGCTGTGTACTCGAAGGGGGTTGTCTCTGTGGTGGGCGTGAGCTCGCCGTCGGCCACTATCATCGCGCCGAAGCCGGGACGGAGCACCACGATACCTCGTCCGATGACGGATGTCTGCTGCTCGTGATTTCCTCTCCCCAGAACGAGATGTTGCAATCGCGCTTCGCCTGACGCCGTTTTCCTTTCGCTCATAAATCCAAACAAACAGGTCGAGTCGTAGAGTAAAGAGGAACAGTGCCATCTGGGTTGCGATCTCTGCCGAAGCGTGCTACGAAAATATAATTCATGCTACTGATGAGAGGGAGGCGGTATGGACGAGTTGGTTCGGTTCGGCGTGTCGTTAGATCAGCGTCTCTTGGCGGAGTTCGACCGTCATATCAGGCGGAGGCATTACACGAATCGCTCGGAGGCACTCCGTGATCTGATTCGCAACGATTTGATCGGAGATGAGTGGGATGACGATAAGGAGACGGTCGGCACCATTACGTTTGTGTACGACCATCATGTGCGGGACCTGGCGAGCAAGTTGACCGATATTCAGCATGATTATCACGGGCAGATTCTTTCAGGGATGCATGTGCACCTCGATCACAATCATTGCCTTGAAGTACTGGTGGTGAAGGGGAAGGGAACGGATATCAAAAAGGTGGCGGATGCGTTGGTGTCGGTCAAGGGTGTGAAGCACGGGAAGTTGACGATGACCACGACGGGAATATTTCTTCGCTAGCAGTTGTCCGATGAACCATATATTGAGCAAACGATTGTTGTCCGTGACTTTGTGTGTGTGCCTGGTGTCGGCCCTCTGTTGGGGAGACAGTGCATCGGCGCATGATCCCGACGAGCCTGAGCTGGAAGTGCCGGAAGTGGCCGTGCTCGGTGAAAAACCTGTGGCGGCGTCTTCTCAACAATTCATCCCTGACAAAGAAATTATCCTGCAACCTCAAGGACGTCCTGCGCAGGTCCTTCGGCTGATCCCCGGCTTTGTGGCCGTTGAACATTCCGGTGGCGCGGGGAAGGCGGATCAATACTTTCTTCGAGGCTTCGACGCAGACCATGGGACGGACGTCGGTTTCTTCCTTGATGGGATGCCGATCAACCTGCGAACCAATGCGCATGGGCAAGGCTACACGGACCTCAACTTCATCATCCCGGAGACGATTGAAGGAGTTGATGTCCACAAGGGCTCGTACTTACCGGAGTACGGAGACTTTGCGACAGCGGGGGCGGTGAATTTTCGGACGCGTAACATGGTGAAAGAAGGAGTCATTCAGGGAGCGGGTGGGGAATATAGCACGCAGCGGTACCTGCTCATGTTCTCTCCGACTAAAGACCGCGTGCGTACCTTATTCGCCGCCGAGGGGTTCTATACGAATGGCCCGTACCTCAACGACAATCAATATTATCGGACCAATCTGTTGGGCAAGGTCACGACGAATCTGACCGGAAGAGACGAGGTGAGTTTCAAGGCAACCTTCCTTCATTCCAAATGGGATGGTTCCGGTGAAATTCCCTTCCGTGCAGTGAGTACGGGTCTTCTGGACCGGTTCGGTTCCATCAATCCGTATGAAGGAGGCAACACACTCCGAACGACGGGGAACTTGAACTATCACTATGACACCACCACAGGTGGTCAGTTTTTTGCGAATGCGTACGGCCAATACTATCGACTGGATCTGTTCACGGATTTTACATTCTTCCTCAATGATCCGATCAATGGCGATGGTTTTGCCCAGTTCGATCGCCGGGCTATCTATGGTGGCGACCTTGGTTTCAAGCAGCGGATCGAACTGCTGGGCATGCCGATCATTGGGACGGTGGGGTTTCAGACGAGAGTCGACGATGTTCATACAAAGTTGGGGACTCAGACCCTGCGGACTCCGACCGGGACTGCCATAGACAGTGATGTCCGTAGCGTATCCTATTCCCCCTTCGTCAAGACTGAAGTCCAGCCGTTTTCCTGGCTGAGGCTTTCTGGAGGGGTGCGAGGGGAGTTTTTCACATTTGATGTGAGCAACCGTTGTACGACTTGTGTCGAGCAACCAGACGGTCGAAAAGGGTCCGGCATTGTCCTTCCGAAGATGAGCATAATTGTTGGGCCTTGGGCCAGGACTGAGTTCTTCGTCAACTACGGCGATGGGTTCCACAGCAATGACGCCCGATCAGCGGTAGCCATCGGAGCCTCTCCGCTGGCGAGGGCGAGAAGCTATGAGGTCGGGGTTCGCTCAAGACCATGGGGCCAGGAGGGGCTTGAGTTGATCGCGACGGCATGGCGACTGGATCTCAAGTCGGAACTTGTCCTGGTCGGCGACGAAGGGACGACGGAGATACGCGGAGCCACCAGGCGTCAGGGCGTAGAAGTGGCCGCCCGAGGCAAGGTGTGGGGACCCCTTTATGTCAACGGCAGCTTTACCTGGACCCATGCGGAGTTTCGCAATGGCGATGCCATTCCGTTGGCACCGGAATACACCGCCTATGGAGCGGCCATCTTACAATGGCCTGAAGGGCTCACCTCGCAACTGCAAGCCACGTATCTTGGCGTTCGGCCCCTCATCGAAGATCGAAGCATCAAGTCGCCCTCGTGGATCACGTTCGATCTCTCGGAGCGATACCGTGTGCCGGTCAAGTTGCCGCATGGACGGCTGGAAGCGTTTCTCTTTGTTCAAAACCTATTCAATACCAAGTGGGAACAGGCGATATTCGCGTTCGAATCCCGACTCCGCAATGAGGGAGCAGGAGTCAACGATATTCACTTCGTGCCGGGTAATCCGCGGACGGTGATGGCCGGAGTCGCGTGGTACTTTTGAACTGCCGAATGGTTTATGTTGCATGGCGAATCGCTGAGGTGAATGCATCAATCTGAACGTGTACCAGGGACGTACATGCATCACTGATCATGACGATATCAAAGACTCTCCCGCGAACGTTTTTCAACCGCCCTACGCTGGCCGTGGCTCGGTCGCTAATCGGCAAGTACGTGGTGCGTGAGAACAGGAATGGGACCGTTGCTGGGAGAATCATCGAAGTGGAGGCCTATGTTGGCTCGCAGGACAAAGCCTGTCATGCGTCAAAAGGGAGGACGGCAAGGACGGAGGTGCTGTTCGGCCCTCCAGGGATATCCTATGTGTACCTGATCTATGGCATGTACCACATGGTGAACGTGGTCACGGAGCGGGCTGAATTTCCAGCTGCTGTGTTGATCCGAGCGATTGAAATCGACGGCGAATTGATCGATGGTCCAGGGAAGCTCTGCCGCGAGCTAGGGATCGATCGGTCGTTGCATCGACTCGACATGACGCATGGAAGTCAACTCTGGTTCGAAGACCGAGGTGAACGGGTATCGCGTACACAGGTTGGAACGTTCCCTAGAATCGGTGTCGATTATGCAGGGGCCTGGGCAAAAAAACCGTGGCGGTTTAGATTGCTTGATAGCGGGGCATAGGGGGCACGATTGACCAGATAAGACTTGTGATCCAGTGAGCCAACAAAAAGGGGAAGTCCGGTTTCCCAGGACTTCCCCTTTTCATATGTGGCGAATCTGTCGTTAGTCGATTTTACGATCACCGGTAATTTTGGTTGCAGAGGTCACCGGTGGAGCAATTGTGATCTGAGGTCCCTGGACATTTGGAAGTCTGCCGGCACCTTGCCCTTCCGTGATACGCTCATTATCGGTTTTCATCAGTTTCTGTTCCGCGTTCTTGATCGAATCTGCTGATTTCAGCAGTGAGGAGGTTCCGTACGCATCCGATTGGCCTGGATCGTTTGCTGTTGGTTGGCCGGTCACGGGGCTGCCGGAGTTCTTCATCGGATAACCGTCATGTTTGGGGAGCAGCGCCGGATTGGCCGATGCCATGGAAATTCCAAATAGGACTGCGGAGGCTGTTGCAACTGCAGCGGTCAAGAGTTTCATACCCATTCTCCCTTTGAGCTATGACAATGGATAAACATCATTCAGCGTATTCAATTTGGATGACGCTATCTGAGGCGTGAATCATAGCGATGGAGGGTCATTCTGTCAAACGGGTGAGACATGACGGACAGTATCTCTCGAATCCCACCGTGTTGTGATGAGCCGTGGGTGGTGAGAGTGAGAAAAGGACAGACGTATCAGCTCGGTCGACGAGCGGGACGGCGTCCACGCCCACGGTGTCGAAATGCCGGTCCTCGGCTGACACCAGGCAGACGGATAGTGACGGTCGTGCCCTCGCCGGTAGCGCTCCCGATCGCAATGGACCCACCGTGTTCTTCGATGATTTTCTTAACGCTGGGCAGACCGAGGCCAATGCCTGAGCTCTTCGTGGTGAAAAATGGTTCAAAGACTTTGTCGACGATTTCAGCGGGAATCGGAACTCCGTCGTTCTTGATGAGAATTTGAACTTCAAACCCCCGTCCAGCACGATGTTGTGAAACCTGGATATGGAGGTGGCCGCCGGGAGACATGGCCTCACACGCGTTCCGGAAAATGCTCAAGAACGTCTGTTGGAGCTTGGCTTCATCGCCGCGCACCGGCGCAATGATAGTAGCGTAGTCTTTGGTGACTTGGATACGAGTCGCTTCCAGGTCGGTTCCGACCACCACGAGGGCGCTTTCGAGTACCTCCGGAATGCGGCAGAGATGGCGATTCAGCTCGAGCGGCTTGGCGAAGTCGAGAATCTCATTGAGGATCGCCTCAATCCGGATCAAGTCGCGCATGGCATTCTCAACCCGTGTCTGAGGGTCGAAGTCGAGGATCCCTTCACCGGTCACTTCTTCGAGTTGCGAGCGAATGGACGCGAGCGGCTCACGAATTTCCGTCGCCAAGAATGCGCTGAATTCGCCGATCGCGGCCTGACGTTCTTGTTTTCGAATGATCGGCTCAGACGGGACGGCTATGGGTGGCCATGGGCCCGCGGTTCCGTCGAGGTCCGTCGTCGGAGAAGGAGCGGCAGCCTGCGGCGCCGGTGCCTGTAAGAGCTCCGCGAGTTTAAGAATAATAGGCTCCAGCGTGCGGGCATCGGTCGTCTGATATCGTTGTGGATCCTTCGATCCCAGCGTAAACGTCCCGCCAACCTGGCCTTTGACGAAGAAGGGGATGACAAGTGACGACTGAAACCGGTCCTTGAAGAGATGCTTGTGATCGAGAAAGCGACCTTGGGTAGACGCCAGATCATGATCCACGCGGGGTTTACGATGGCGGACGGCCCATCCCGCCGCCGAACTGTCGAGCGTCAGGCGTTGACCAGGTTTTAAATCTTTCTTGGCGTCTTTGGGGTCGAGTTTCACATCGCCGGCAGCTCCCAAGACCTCGACATTGCCCGCCAGCGGATCGTAGCAGCACGCCCAGGCCCGATCATAGGCCACATATTCATGCGCGTCAGCCAACACCGACTCGATCTTTTCTTGGAGTTCAGGTGAAAAGTGCTTGGCCATCGGTGGAAACAAGTCCGCTCCGGTTTGTTGAGGAGGACTCGGCTCCTGGGTGACGTAGGAACGACTCAACATCACGCTGGTGTTAAAGAGTCCTTCGCGGTCCAGTGTCTTGGTCATGCCGTCGCACATCTGCTCCAGCTGAGATTTGTCCTTTTTGGAGAACGCGGCGTTCTCCTTCCGTCCGATGACCAGGCACCCGTACACGGTATTGACATGGCGAAGCGGAATGATCAGCAGGGATTTCGCCCCGGGGGTGATCAGCCGCAGGCGGATGGCACGCCCACCGTCAGGATCTTGGGTCGTCGGAGTCAAGGCTGCGGCACGTTGCGTCGAGAGCGTGCGGAGAATGGCTTGGACATCTCTCGGTGTGAATCCGCGCGACGCATGCTCAACAAGCGGGCCATTTTCTTGGTGGAAGATGGCCGCCATGGCGGCATCCGTGCCGATATCGTTCAACGCGGCATTCAACGTCCGTTGAAGAAGCGTTTCCGGGGCCGGTTTGGTTTGAGCAGGTACAGTAGTCATACGTTCAACTTTGAACCGAGGTATTGTAGCGGGAACGTTCATGAATAGCTACTCTCTCCATGAACGTGGGCAAACTGACGATCAATCCCTCGGCATTTTGTCGGGGTCAAGTTCAACCAATCGCAACCGCCCATTGGCGATGTGGTCGGTTTTATAGATCCGATCACCAATCTGGATGGTTCCGATCAGAAGATTGCCGGTGATGACGAAGGTGAAGTCGCCTTGCACAGGAGGCTTGAAGGTCCCACGAATGACGGCGGTGTTGTTGATACGTGAGACCGTGGAGCTGACGTTCAGTTCAGGGTTGGTATTGTCGAAGAGCTCGATGGTGATTCTAGGAAGCGGTCTGGCTCCTGCATCCTTGAGGATCTGGAGGAGCGGGTCGTCGAGTGAGATCTCTCGTTCACGAAGCATCCACGGCTTTCGTGGCATCGGTGGTTGGCCAGCGGAGGGAGAAGTCAGGACGGAGTGCCACAAGCCTTTTGGTGTCGGTGGCTCATCAGCCCACGCAAGCTGGCCAATAATGAGCCCCACGACTGTGGCGAGGAGAATATAACTGAATCGGTGAATCACAGAATCGTCATTCCGGGCTAGCCTCACACGCCGCTCATTCTATCAAACGTGACATCTGACGCGATCATGACAGGGAGGACCGGAAGCCGGTCCTCCCTGTATCGTAACGGTTAAGGGATAGTTCTACGAGACTTTCCCCGAGAATCGTTACCTGATTTATCGTCTGAGTCATCATCCGAGTCGCTATCCGAATCCTCATCCGAATCATCGCGCGACTTTGCACGAGGATCTTTCAAGTCGTCGGGAGCTGCGGCGGTGGAAGTTGCAGTTCCTGTGCGCCAGGCCGCAATGACGTTCCGGACCTCGTTCATGGAGCGGGCATTGTCCGCGGAGTTTGTCGGGTTGACCCGGTGGTCGATCCCGGCTGGACGGCCGTTGATCGTGATCTTCGGGTTTGAGAAATATTTCACACGTGGACAGGACACATTGGGGCAGGCGTAGGCCATGATGGTCCGGAATTTTCCGACGGGATCGCGATACCCATAGGAATAGGGAAAAACGCCGCTGCCGCCGCTCGCCCGATCATGGGCATCGCCCATATTGTGACCCAGTTCATGCGTGAGGGTGTTATTCGCTACGCAATCGCGATCTGTTAGGCTGAATGCATAACTGGCAAAGCTGGCTCGTGGTCCATTGGCCATGACATAGGCGATGCCGCAATAAGGCCCGCCGTTGTCCACGATCATCGCGACCAGGTCGGCCTTATATTGATTGCGCAATTGATGAACCTGATCCAGGAAGCCATCGTTCGTTCTTTGCAAACGGGTCAGATCGGTGCTCATATTGCCTGTTTCGGCATAGGCCACCTCGGCAGCGCGGACCAGCCGGAGCTGCATGGCGATTTGGCTGTTCTTGTAGGCTTGATTGGCCAAATCGACGCTTAGTGTAATCAGCGCATTCATGGCAGCCTGGCCACCCTGCTTCACGCGTGCTGTCTTGGTGTAGACGACTAACAGGTCGACGACAGTGTTCGTCGGCGCTGCTGCGGTGGTCATGGCGTCGGTCGCGGCAGCCGAACGGGCATCAGGCTGCTGGAGGTTGGGTTCTGGGGCGGGAGGTTCTGCGGGAGTGCCATCATCGGGCACCACGAGTGGGTGGTGATCCGGCCGCATGGCGTCTTCGTCTATTTCGACGAGGCGGTGGCGGTTGTCCTCGGTCGGCTCAATTTTATAGAGACGCTGACCTGAGGTAATCGTTCCGACCATCTTGGTGCCGCGTACGGCTAAGGTGACGTCGCTGTCCTGTTCACCTCGCACCCGTCCGCGCCAAACCTTTGCCTTATTGCGATGTATTTCTGGTTCATCGAGCTCTAGCGTCCGTGTGTCGGCATCGAAGAGGTCCAGTGAGATATCCTGTTTCGAATCTTTTCGGGCGAGTTTCATGGCTTCCAATGCAGCGGGATTGAGCCCCATATAGCGGTGACGACGTACCCATGGTTTGGACATCTCAGGTGAGGAAAATGCCTGGGCAATCGCCGGGGGGATATCGTTCGGGGTTTCAATAAAGAGCGGGACCGGCGAAGGCGTCGATGCGCAGATTCCGGCAGTGGGTAGGCCGAGTGCTGCAATGCACAGGCATGTGGCCATCGTGCGTGAACGAGCGAACGAGAGACGATGTGTTGTACGACCTCTTGGTGACTGTCGAATGGCCAAAGGTGGCTCCATGTAACCCTCCTTCTGCTAAAAAGTGTGACAGGGTTCACTGGAGCAAGAGGTGTGCCTCATCACGGGATGGCACGTTTCCAAGGCAACCGGTCAAGATCGTCTTCAATGTCAAACAAGTTGGATAGGCGAGATGTCATGTTCGTAGACAAGTAGGAATAATAATTGTGTGGCAGAGTGTAGACATGAAGGCCATGACCTACGCGGAAAACCACGCATCACTCGCTTGTTCAATCATGAAACAGGATTAGGGCACCTCTATTAACCGCTAATTGAAGCCGGAAAATCATTTCTCAAAAACAGGGGCTCTTGCCAGCCGGTTTTTTGTTTTCTGACACCCTGATTGTCTCTGCTCCCCACGTGTTTTCGTCTTTTCCGTTTCATGGTTTCTTCTTTCCAAGGTCTGTTCATCCCCCGGGCCCATTACGCCAGTCTTAACCTCAGGATCTGTTCGTATCGGGCCAGGTTGTACACCAGATTCAACAGTC
>Ga0224505_10002203_pt1 | contig 11623 bp, 6 predicted proteins | sample SF_Jan12_sed_USG_FD_169102 | JGI IMG/M metagenome (GOLD analysis project Ga0224505, IMG submission 169102) | Sediment microbial communities from San Francisco Bay, California, United States - SF_Jan12_sed_USGS_4_1 | ecosystem: Environmental > Aquatic > Marine > Sediment | place: USA: California...
ATTCCGCCCGTTGCGGATCGAAGCCCAGGAACCCGCCCCCGGTCACTCCCGCCGTCGCAAGCGCCAGGCCCAGGCCCGTCGGGGGTTGGAAGCCGAGGGCCAAATCAGCAACTCCGAGGTTTCCGCCGCTCGGAGGAAGCCGGAGGGTCGCAGAGAATCCCACCTGCTCGATGGTCGCCGTGACCGGGCCAAGTTTGATTGCGGCGTTAGTGGCGGCTACGATGTTGATGCCTTGGCCGTTACCGGCGCTGGTGGTCCTTACTGCAAGCCGCAGCAGCTCGATCGAAATCGCATTCAGCAGTGTGACGTGCAAGGGTAGGGTCGCTTCCAATCCCACCCCGCCTTGTAGCGAGATCCCACGAGGAAACGACCACTCGCCGGCAAGATCAAAAGGGACAGCAAGACCATTTTTGGGGAAAATCTGCGCGAGAAATCCATCAGTTTGGGCGAAATCAATCACGACCTCACCGTGCTCAATGTCAAAGGTAATCTGCGGGTCGACTGTGGAGCGAGCCGGTGTGGTCGAGTCGACATGTAGGTCCAGTTCCACGGAAGCGCGGAGGCGCTGCATGGCCAAGCGCGAGCCTCCCGCCGAGCCGATCACGACAAAAGGTTCGGCGTCGCCTGTACGGGCGAACTGGGCTCCCACGGTGACGTCCATGGAGTTGCCTTCGGGCAACTGGAAGTCGAGATCCAAGGCCGGACGGATAGAGGCCGTCAGATCACTGCTGACCCGGACGACTGTGTCGAAGGTCACTTGCCACGCGCCTTCAGTGATGGTGTCGCTGCGCTCGATCGAGGTCGGTGCGCGCAACGTCACGTCAAGACCGGGAGGGGAGAATGCCGGGTTGACCTCGGCGTTGAATCCGAAGGCTTCCAACAGCGCCGGCTCACCGGCCGGGTGCAGGATCTCAGCGGGAATGCCAAATTTCTCGTTCAGTAACCACTGCAACATCCTGAACAACGTCAGGCCGTCGAACGAAGGCGCACCCCAGCCGTAGACTTCGCGCAGCAATCCCATCGGGTCGGTGAAGAGCTGTAGCAGGCGATTGAGATGCAGGGTCTTCCTGACGTAGGGACCTTGAAGCGACCCCTCCGGCAGGCCTGGCTCGTCGACCACCTCGATCGCGCCGGTGCCGAGCAGCAGCAGGGCCACCTGAGGGAAGCGGACTTCGAAGTAGTCGGCCATCAGACGATGCAGGAGCCGTTCCGGGAACAGACGAGCGAAGGCGGCGAGTTCAGTTTTGTGTTGGGGCGAGAGAGCTGCGTCGTTGCCGAGTATTTGGAGGGCCCGCACCACTCCCTCAATGCCTTGGAGCGTGGCGCGCAGTTGTTGCAGCAAGGCGGCGGCCGTGGAGGCGATGGCTGCGCGATCGTCCTGCGCCACGGCTTGGGCCAAGTCGTTGATGAGGGGGTCGAGTTCGGCTGCAGCTGTGGCCGTGGCGGTGAGTGCGTCAGTCAGCGCGGTCGTTTCCGGCTCTATCTCGAAGGTGCGGAAGCCCAACCAAGGCAGAACTTCGTCCAGCGTCCCGATTTCGGCTCGTTGCACCAGCGGCTCGAACACTCGCGCAAGTTCACCGGCTAATTGTTCGAGCGACCCGACGACTGTACTCATGGTTGCGACATGGTTCGTGATTCAATCGGGGCCGTGAAACTCTCCGTCAGCAGCAAGGACACAAACGAGTGGTACCGGTCGAGGCTCTGCCTCAGTCTCGGACTACCTTGCCGGGCCAGCAGGTCTAGGCAGCGATTGAGATATCGAGAGGCCGATTCTTTCTCGATCGGCAGGGGACCGTCAACGGCTCTCGTGCCGTGGATGAGGCGCCGCAGGAGCGCCGGTCCCGCCGCGCGATGCCACATGGTCGCGATGCGCCGATTGTTGTTGATCAGACGCCGGGCTTCACTGAAGTGCCGGCTGATGGCAGCGGCGACGTGTTCGCCTTCAGGATAGTCCTTGAGTCGCTCGCGGAGCGTACGGAGCCAGGAGGTAAATGGCGCAGGGATTCCGGTAAAGGTCGACGACTTTGTCTCGCGCTGGAATGACTCTTCCAAGCCGAACGGTGGATGGATCCGAGGTATGCCACCGCCTCCGCCTCCGGCCCCTCCGCCCCCAGCTGCTGCCGCGCGCACGGCATCGATGGCGGCTTGGATGTTGAGTTTTCCCCCGCCCCAGGTCGCGTCCCATCCACCGGCGGGTCGTTCGCGCGCCGTGGCCTGTAAGTGACGGACGATGTCGGCTCTGGTGAGTCGGGGATTTTCCTCCAAGAGCAGCGCGATAGCCCCAGCCACATGCGGGGCAGCCATGCTGGTGCCGGTCAGGTCTTCATACAGACAGCAGCAGGCATCGGGGCAACAGTCGCAACAGCGTCCGCGAAGGTTGGCGGCATCGGCTTTGGCGGATGTGATTTCTAGTCCCGGCGCCGCGATGTCCGGTTTCTGGTTGGTCGCGGCACCTCTCGCAACAGGACCTCGGCTGGAGGAGGACACGATCCCGGTCGACGGCCAGCAATCGCAGCGACTCGTGCGAGAGGCATGATTGGCGACCGTGATGACTTGGGATGCGGTGCCAGGAATACTGAGTGTTGCGTCGAGGCTCGCCCGCACCTTGCCGTCGCCAGGGGTTTTCGGCGGCAGAAACCAAGGCGTGTTCGAACCACGCTCGATCCAGCAGTGAAAGTCGACGTCTGCGGCGTTGGGATTCGCCAGGGTCAGCTTCCACGGGCCATCGAGGAGGTTTCCACGCCGGGAGCGTGCGATGGTGATGCGAAAGTTATTATTGCGGTCGTGTTCGCCGTTGATGGTTCCATCGATCGAGACGCGGGTCTGCCGATTGGGGCGAGCTGCAGGATTGGCGATAAACGGCGGGGCGGCGGCATTGGCCGGAAGGTCGGTGCCATGATTGACCACGGTGCTGGCGGCGCCGCCTGGAGCGGTGACGGTGAGATTCAATGTGCCGGCCCGGTCGTACCAGAGATCCAACAGCGCGTCAGACCTCCGCTCTTTCGGCATCTCGAATTCAACTTCCAGATTGCCATTCCCCGGCACACGACCTTGCACATGCCGGAGCGCCTCCCCTTCGTTGCCGGCTGATTTGACGACGATCTGCGGATGGTGCAGAAAGTCGCCGGTTTCAACGTGCGCATCGATTGCTAACTCCACGGCGCTCGTACCATCATGTGGCCCTAGGTTGTCCCCTTGGCTGATGTTGATGACCTTCGGCTTGTCGATGCTGCCGAGAAAACCGAAGATGAAATCGATGGCTTCGATGAGGCGTTGATTTTCGCCGATTTCGTCCGCGTCGGTGTAGTCGTAGCGAACGACGATGAGCTCCGCCTCAGGCGCCACGCCCACGTAAGTCTGGGTGACGTGGCAGCAGGTCGGAGGTCTGCCGTTGCCTGCGGCGATACCCGCAACATGGGTACCATGGCCCTCCCGCTCGTTGCGAGCATCGACATCCTTGGTGCGCACCGTGGCGTTGCCCTTCAGTGCTTGTGTGATTTGGTCTTGGTCATAGACGACTCCGATATTATTGGGTCCTCTCGTATCACCGGTTCGGAATCGCAGCATTTGATCCCAAATCGCGAGAATCCTTGATTTCCCGTTCTCATCGACGAATGAGCCATGCCGCCAATCGATGCCGCTGTCGATAATGCCGACAACGACGCCTTTGCCTTTTCGCGAGAGGGCGCCGGTGTGTACGACGGTGGCGTGGATTTCCTTCAAGCTGAAGTTGAGTTCGCGATGCATGCGGCGCGGCCCCTCCACAGTAGTGACGTGGGGGATCGCTGCCAGGTCGTCGAGGCGGTCGAGGCCGATGACGCCGGTGGCGATGCTGTAGCCCTTGCGGGGATGGCGGACAAGCGTGCGCTGCACGAAGCCGATGGCGGTCAGGTCGTTCACGTTGCCGGTGAACCCGACAATGACGCCCACGTGATTACCCTTCGCGCGGGAGCGTGGTTTCGGTGCGTCTGCCTGAGCAGTAGGCTGCCCGGCACGGAGTTTCGACCGCAGTCCTGGGTCAAGTTTTTTGTTCATGGGGGGGCATCCTCATGATTGCCTAACCAGCTCGGCCCTGCGCAACCGTCGCCGTTTTCGAGCTGGGGCCTGGCCGGCGGCGCCGAAGGGAGCCACCCGGGCCAACACCACCGCCGAGAGCACATAGCCCGGCTTGGGCCGCTCCGGCGGCCGCGTCGGATCAATGAGCACCGTCTCATAGGCAATCGGCGCGGCGAGGCCCAGCTCGTCGTCCACCGCGAGATCGTCGGCCGCGACCGTAAGGCCGCCTTGTAGGGGCACAAACGCCGGTTGCGCCAACTGCTCATCCTCCCGCAGGTCTTCGAACTGCGCCAAGGCGAAGGGCTCTTGTACCGGCGTCGTCCGCCAGGGTTGGGCGCCGGCGCGATCGGTGAGCGTGACCGTCACTGTCGTGGGCCCGCCGACCAGTGGTGCCGTGCCCAGCTTCGTAAGCCGTCGGTTCAAGGGCGCGATCCGCTCGCGCAGCGTCAGCTCCGCCCAGGGATGGACGCGCAGGCCGTTGGTTGGGGGTGCCGTCTCGCGAATCGTCACCACCGGAGCACTGCTGCGTGGCACGGCTCCACTCCAATTACGCCGGTCGGCCAAGGCGGCGGTGATCACGCCCACGACATCCACCGCCGCCGGCAGCGGTGGCGCGGTCTTACTGCCGAATGTCCGTGAGAAGGACACTGACACCGAGAAGAACAGCAACTTGATCGAGGCCTTGCCTGCCACCTGCCAGGGTGTGGGTCCAGCCAGCCGTCCCTTAAACGAGACGCCCACCAGCAAGCGGCCGTGATACCGCAGCGCCAACGCCGCACCGACGTCGACCTCAAAGGCCAAGGGAGCCAACTGGATGATCGCATCGAAGCCGAGCATGCCGTCAAAGCTGAACCCGCCACCGGCCGCATGCAGGTCCACCCGGGCGCCGAACTGCACCGTATTCGACGTCACCGCCAGATAGGCCTGGCAGCGTAACTGGAGCGAGTCGCCGTCGGCCAACTGCAGCGCCAGCCGCTGTAACGCCGGAAGCCCCGGTGGCGGGGCAAACCGCGGATGGAATCCACCGATCGCCAAGATGAATTGTGGCTGACGCCCCCAGCCCGCGCGGAGCGCCATATCGCCGGTCAGGGTGAACTGGAGAATGCGGGAGTCATACAGCGTTGCATCCAACGCCACGGTTTCGGCACTCACATCCAGCACGCCCAAGGCATCCATGCGGATCTGAATGAGCGGATGGGTCTGATCCGGCAACAGCACTTGCAAACGGCCTAGCACGACCACCCGAATCGGCGAGGGCAGTTCGACCAGCAGCGCCAGATCGAGCGTGAGCAAGGTCGGTGAGCCCCAGCGCAATTGCACCATTGGCCCCACCACATGGCGGCCCGCCGTCGGCGGGAACACCCGGCGTAGGTCGCTGAAGATCTGCGGGGCATTCCGGAGTGGATCAGAGGGAAACAAAATAGAGTTGAGCGTGCCGGTCTTGAGGCCCTCGCGCAGTACGTCGGTGCGGACAGTGCGATGCAGCGCCACCAACCCGCCGATACCGGTCAGGGTGAAGCCCAAGCCGATAGGAATCGGCGCGAAGCCTTCGGCGGTGAGCAGAATCACGAGCGAATAGCCACGGCTGCCGTCGGGCAGACGAGTGGTGAGGAGACCCAGGGCTTTGACGGCAATCGTGTCGGCCAGCTCCAACTGCAACATCCCACTGTATTCCGCCCGTTGCGGATCGAAGCCCAGGAACCCGCCCCCGGTCACTCCCGCCGTCGCAAGCGCCAGGCCCAGGCCCGTCGGGGGTTGGAAGCCGAGGGCCAAATCAGCAACTCCGAGGTTTCCGCCTGATTCGGTAAAGCCAAGGTGCGCGGACAGGCCGATGCCTTCGATCTGAATCGTGACGGGGCCGATCGTGAGGCCTGGATCGAACATCGCCCGTGCGGTGAGTCCCTCGTCTCCTGCGGCAATACCTAATCGAAGCGCGCCCAAGGCGACCGATCCGATGGATTGTTTGAGCGGCCACCTCGCCTCGAGTCCCGCATGCCCGCCGAAATGTACACCGGTCCCGCTGGACCAGCCGATGGTGAAATCAACATCAGTCGATAGACTCTGAGCCGGGAGTACGTTGGCCAGAAAGCCGTCGCCATCGGATCCGGAGATGCCCAGATGTGCCTGTTTGACGAACAATTCAAACGAGGCGTCTCGAGCCGTCATGCCGAGATGCAATTCGCCGGCGATTCGCATCGTACCGAAGGTGAATCCTGTCCCACTCGACCCGCCGACGGTGGACTGCGCGGCCTGCATCTCTGTCTCCGGTTCGGCGGTAAGTGAGAGGTGCCAGGTCTCGCCGCCGGAGGTTTCGACATGGTCGGGGCCAACCAGCACTCCACGAAGAGAGCCGTTGGTCGTCGTCTGAAGCCGCCAATCGTTGACGCGTCCTTGAAAGCTGATTGCGCCGAATGGCCGCACGAGAAGTCCGCGTCTCCCTCGATCCGCTGAGGAGAGCGCGAGCGTCATACCATACAGGTCTCCGTCATGCGGAGACACGTACAGCGACAACATATGCGCAAGGCGGTCGATGGCTGCCGCCTCGCCCGTAACCGGCACGGCCGGATTGAAGCCATATCGTGCGCTGATGCCGAGGAATTGGCAGAGGCGGGCGAGTCGTGGAAAGAGTGTGTCGGCCGCTCGATGCGCCCCGGCGACTGTGGCGAGCGCATCGTTGCTGAAGTATTCCTGCTCCAGCGCGCGCACTGGGTCACGCAGGAGCGGCCCAATACGATGGAACCGCAGCTCGCCCCGGCGATGTTCCTCGCGGATAAGTTTTTCGCCGTCTCGAATGGCCGGAAGGAGGGGCCCGTCGGCCGGTGCGACTACCAATCCCAGCAACTCGGCGATCACGAAGCTGGTCGGCGAGAGTTGGAACCAATGGGCGATGACCAGGGCTTCGAGGAGCGCTTTGGCAAAATCGTCGAGGTGGGTGGAATCGGCGCCCCTGAGTATCCGGTCAAGATTGCGAACGGCCTCAAAGGTTCGACGGGTCTGTTCCAAGGCCGCCACGAACGCCGAGAGCGTTTCGGGCGGATTGGTGACATGTTGTGTGATGCGCTCGATACCCTCGGAAATGATGCGAAGATCGGCCGCTGCCGCGGCGGCATCGAAGCCGACGACTTCATCGAGATCCCATCCGACCGCTGCGGCGAGATCGCGCAGATATCCTTCGTGTTCCCCGGCCAGTCGGAGGGGCGTCAAGAACACAATCAGGCGATCGAATATAGACGACGTCTTGGCCATGATTATGTGGGAAGCGCTGGTGGAGTCGCTTGGGGTTCCATCGACACGACGAATCGGTGGACGGTCCAGCTCGGATCGACGGTGGGGCGGCCTCGCCACCAGACGTTGTGCACGACGGCTTTTTTGCCTGCCGTCCATTCAAAGGTCACGTCCCCGATGTTGTTGGCTTTGATCACATGTGGTTTCTCCAGCTTCCAGAGCGTTTCGGGGGAGACCAGGGCCATTTCATCCCACTGATCCTCCAAGGTCGGGTTCGCGCGATTCGGTATGTGCAAGGGAGTCTGGTTGGTCGGAGGGGCAGGGGCTATCGGCTCAAGCGAATAACGCCACTCGGGGGCTGGGTTCATTGTGGGTTCATGCCCGCCTGGTTGGTACTCCATCATCCAAGGACTCTGTTTAAAGCGCCATGGTGAGGTCTTGGGTTCCGAGGTCCATGTCAGCGTCGGTTTTTCTTTCCATCCGGCCCAATGATGGACCCGCTCGTCCTTGAGCGGCACCACGGTTGGATTGATCCACTTGCAGGGGCTGCTGACGAGCTGCGCGACGACGCCTTCAACTGGATCTGCGGTCACCCCGAACGGCGTTCGACTCCAGTACTGCATGCGCATGCAGAAACTGCGATGGACATCTCCCGATAGAATGACGACACGGGTCTGGCGCTTTCCGCCGACGATGTGCGGCGCACGGTGCAGTGCATGTGCCATCAGCTGTTCGAACCCTGAGGTCTGCGGTTCGTACTTGGCTCCATGTTCGGGGCCGTAGTCCTGCAAACGGAGAAAGGAAAACAGGGACGGCATCTGGAGTTGAAACAGCGTCAACAGCTTTATCGCCAGGCGCAGGAGCTGAAGCAGGAGAAAGATGGGATGTAGCCACAAAATCAAGCGAACCACGCCGGAATGCCACTCGCTGGCCACCAACTCGCCCGTGCTGATCCCGGGCAGTTCGATGGCGACATTCGAGACCACAATCAGGGAGCACTCGGTTTCGGGGTAGGCCGCCAAGTCTATCTGCTCCCGAAGGCCGCCTTCCGACAGGATGTTGGCATTCCTGAACTTGTCCGGGTAGGAGCGCCACATATAGGTGTCGAGCACAACGATGCTCAGCCCAGGGCAGGGAACCGTATAGTCCCATCTGATGACATCAGGCCCGTGAAAGCGGGCCCAATCACGCCCGCTCCTAAAATCTTCCTCGCCCGGTAAGCCCAGATGCTTGATGAGGCGAGCGAGCGGTTCCGGAGGAGACACGGTTCCTGTCCGTTCTGCTTGCGACCAAGCAGTCACCGCGGTGAGGAGCGCCTGGCCGGGACCGGTCTCGTATCGTTCCGGCGTGTTGCCCCATCCCTGACAGAGTGCATAGGCGGCTAACGCATTTTGGTAGACCCGTCGTCCCATGGGTTTGGCCAGGACCGATTCCACCCATTCAGCCGTGATATTCCAACTGTTGGAGAATTCATGATCGTCGAAGATCATATAGGTTGCGATGTTGGCGAATGCCCGGCGCACGGCCGGGAGGGTACCCCGGAAGTCGAAGGCTTTTCGCTGATAGTCGAGATCGTCGGGCCACAGACTGTCGGCGAATGCAAGGAGATGAAGGGCCAACGACTCCCCCATACCGAAGAGATGTCGAAGGGAGGGCCAAGGACCTGTATTGCTCAGCCCGGCATTGTCGAGCGCATATTCCCATCGCACGCCGGACATCGCGCTGAGCCTTTTGTCGACGCCCGGCATGGTTTCATCCCAGCCGAGGAGTGTCGAGGCCGCGTCGAGGGCGATCTCAAAACAAGCCCGTTCACACCCGTCGTTGTAAATATTGTCGCCGGTCAGGAAGAGCATATGAGGACGTTGCCCGTTAGAATGGAACGATTCCCGAAGAATATGGTCCGCCGCTGCAAGGGCATCACTGTGTTCCCCCCCGATTTTGCGGCAGGAGCCATGGAGCAAACGCAGATCATCGAGGGAGGCGGGAGGCAACATGAAACTGGGTCGCGAAGGGCCGCCGTCACTGACATAGGTCAGCTTAGCCCTGGCATCGTCAACTGTAGCGGCGACGATTCGCGGGGTCAACAAGGTACTGCCGCTTGGGATGTCATCGCTGCCGTCACTGTGATCAAACGTGAGGTTGTATTGGTAGGCTTTCCCGGCTGTGAAGGGGGTGCTGGGCTTTGCCGTATGCAGGCAATGTGAAGATTGGCGCCGACCGGCAATGTCTCGCGCACGCCACTGGCCACAACAGCGCCACCGGGCGCATCCCCATCGTAGACTTCCAGCTTGATACGCCGTTGTCGTCGTAACGCGATCCACACGGTGGCGCCGGTCGGCTCAACCCGTCGCACCATCGGACCTGCCAACACCAACGGAAGCCCGTTCAATCGATCTTTGAGCGGGGTGAAGCTCATCGCTCGAAGCTCCCTGTGCGTATGACTGAAATGAACTGGTGTGGCCAACTCGAGAAGCAGTGCTGCGAATGCCTCAGAACTGTCCTGAGATATTCTCGAGGCGCGATGGCGGGTGGCATCGTCGAAACCTACGCCGCTCAATCAAATGTGTCAACATCGCACTTTGCTAAACGCGCAAGGTGCAGATGTGAAAAATTGCGTTGTCATTACGAGCAATACGTGCGCGTATGCCGTGTTCGCCAGCCGAGGGTATCGTTCACTCGCTACGTGAGGAGATTGGCTCAGCCCATCTGCTCTATCCGCTGGAGTTGGCTAACGATTCAGATGGCGCTGTGTGGAAACCGCTCTCGTCAATTCGTGGTGTCAATGTCCGGTTCTCGCCCTGAGAAGGTCGATGATTCCCCAGTGTGGATCCTAAAAAATCACCCTACGATCTCTGTACAGAGAACGGAAATCGTGGAAGCATTTTTGGATTGCGCGAGGACCTCGCACTCACACGTGGAGAGATCCGGATTAGGAGTCGATGTCCGCTCTAGAGGAAGGGGCTCTTTCTTGGAGAAAGATCCCCTTCCAGTCTGTAGTGGGATCTCTTGATTACTTGTTGGTCTGCCCGGTTAGTTGACGACCACTTCAACCCGTCGATTTTTTGCGCGACCCGCCGTCGTGTTGTTGCTCGCTACAGGATCACTGTCACCATGGCCGACCGCCGTCAGATTGGATACACCCCCATCCCTCAGTGCTTGAGCGGCGCTCTCCGCTCGCGCATCCGACAGTTCCTTATTCGATGGGAATTTCTTGGCGAGTGCCCCCTTGATGGCGACGTTGTCGGTATACCCAGCCACGTGCACCGACTTTTCCGGGAAATCCTTGAGTACGGTCCCAACGCGTTTCAACGCATCGGCACCACCTCCCTTCAGCTGATCCTGGCCGGAATCGAACAAGAGACTCGATGCCAGATTAATGGTGAGCCCATCACCGGATTGATTGACTGAGACCGTCCCTTTTGAAATTTCAGGGCGTAGGGCTTTCAGAAGATCCCGCTCCGCCTGAGACAAGCTGTGCTTGCTCTGGTTCAGTTGGGCCTCCAGATCTGCAACTCGCTGTCTTGCTGCAACCAAGTCCGCTGCCAGTCGATCATTATCCCCGAGCTGTTTCCGTGCTGCCGCTAATTCGGCCGCGAGCCGATCTCGTTCGCTTTGCAATTGGCCCAAGTCGCCCTTGGCTGATGAAAGCTGGCTCGAGAGCGCGTCATGATCACCAACGCCAGACCGGAGATGAGCGAGCTCGTGCTCGCGATCGGCCAGTTGCCGCTCCAGTTCACTCACGCGGCTACTCAATGCGGCTTTGTCCCTCCGCGCCGCCTCTAATTCGTCTGCCAACCGTTGACGTTCCCGCTCGAGAGCCGCCAGGCGGTCCGCCGTGGGATCAGACACCACTGCCTTCGTGGTTGAAGGACACCCGCTCCCCAGATGATAGCCATACCATTTCTTGTCGATGCAGACTTCCGGCTGCTTAATATATGAACCGTGGTGTTTGGCGGATGAAGAACAACCTACGAGGGCAGCCAGTCCTGTCATGACGATGACGGTCTTGAGCATTCGCATGATGATCTCCTTATTCCCCGATTTGTGAGACTGATGCCTCACAAGACTTGGTATTGACGGTTGAACCGACTCCTAGGAGCCTGTCCGACATTGGGAATCGCGAAAAATCCGACGCACACATTTGGCCCAGGATCAACGATCGTCACATGATGAAGGGTTCAGACACCCCTCAAATATGGTCATTTCGGTAATGTCGGACAGGCTCCTAGGGTGTGCGACGGAATCCCGTCGTATGAGCTGGCGTAGCCGGCCACCATGGCAGAAGACAAGGACATCGTCGATGCGTCCACATGGGCTTGAACGCTACGGCCGACTTCACCGA
>Ga0224505_10002204_pt1 | contig 11616 bp, 8 predicted proteins | sample SF_Jan12_sed_USG_FD_169102 | JGI IMG/M metagenome (GOLD analysis project Ga0224505, IMG submission 169102) | Sediment microbial communities from San Francisco Bay, California, United States - SF_Jan12_sed_USGS_4_1 | ecosystem: Environmental > Aquatic > Marine > Sediment | place: USA: California...
GGTCATGATGCGGCCCATTGATTCGGCGACGGAACCGCCGGCCGCGAATCGCATCTGACCGCCCATGACTGCCTCCAACTCCTCGTCCCTGTCGAACGCGCTGCAGCGGGCCGTGCTCACGCTGATGGGTGTCGTGCTGGCCCTGTCCGGCTTCATCCTCATGCTCGGCGCCCTGCTCGTGGGCCTGGTCGTGGCCGCGGTCTGGTTCATCTGGTCCTTGCTGCGCGGCAAGCCCGCCGTGCCGCCGGTGCGCTTCAGCTGGCCGCCGCCGCGCTTCGGCGGCATGGGTCGGCGCGGCGACACGCCTCCCCAGGGCGAGGTGGTCGACGTCCAGGTGCGCGAAGTTCCCGAGCGCGGCGACGGTCACTGACGGCTCCCAAGACGAGCCGGAACGACAGGTCCGAAAACGGCCAGTCGATTCGCCGCGGCGGCCTAAGATGGCCGCATGCTCCCCGACCCCGACGCCGCCTACCTGGCCCTGAAGGCCCGCGACGCACGCTTCGACGGCCGCTTCTTCGTCGGCGTCACCTCCACCGGCGTCTACTGCCGCCCGGTGTGCCGAGTGCGCACGCCGCGACGCGAGAACTGCCGCTTCTACGGCACTGCCGCGCAGGCCGAGGCGGCGCGCTTCCGCCCATGCCTCAAATGCCGGCCCGAGATCGCCCCGGGCCTGTCGGCCATGGACTCGTCGGCGTCGCTGGCGCACACCGCCGCACGCCGGATCGAGCATGCGGTGCAGTCCGGCGATGCGCTGGCGCTGCCAGCGCTGGCCCTGCGCCTGGGCGTGACGGACCGCCACCTGCGGCGCATCTTCCAGGCCACCCACGGCGTCGCGCCTCGGGAGTACCTGGCCACGCAACGCCTGCTGCTGGCCAAGCAGTTGTTGACCGACACCGCCGAACCCGTCGCCCAGATCGCCCTGGCCAGTGGCTTCGACAGCCTGCGCCGCTTCAACGCCGCGTTTGCGGAGCGCTACCGCATGAGCCCGACCCGACTGCGCCGCGACGGACCCGGCGCGTCGACGGGGACACCGCTGCGCCTGGCCTACCGGCCGCCGTACGACGTCGAGGCGGTGCTCGCCTTCTTCGCGCAGCGCGCCATGCCTGGCGTGGAGTCGCTGCAAGGCCTGACGATCCGGCGCACCCTGGCCGTGCAGCACCAGGGCCGGCGCATCCAGGGCTGGCTCGGCGCGACGTTCGTGCCCGCACGCTGCGAAGTGCACCTGACGCCCTCGCCCAGCCTGGTGCCCGTGCTCGGCCAGTTGCTGCAGCGTGTGCGCCACGCGCTCGACCTGGACGCCGACCCGACGCGCATCGACCCGGCGCTGGACAGCCTGCCCGGCTCCGCGCGCGCAGGCACGCGCTTGCCGGGGTCGCTGGACGGCTTCGAAACCGCCGTGCGCGTGGTGCTGGGCCAGCAGGTCACGGTGAAGGCCGCGCGCACGCTGGCGCACAGGCTGGTCACCCACCTGGGCACGCCGATCGAGACCCCGTACCCGGAGCTGACGCATGTGTTTCCAGGCGCCGCGGCGGTGGCCGCCGCGGACCCCGAGGAGATCGGCAAGCTGGGCATCGTGCGCCAGCGCGTGCGCGCGCTCCAGGCCCTGGCCACCGCGGTGGTCGAAGGCCGGCTGTCCCTGCATCGCGCGGCACCGGTCGAAGCGACGCTGGACGCGCTGCGCGCGCTGCCGGGCATCGGCGAGTGGACGGCACAGGTCATCGCCATGCGCGTGCTCGCCTGGCCCGACGCCTTCCCCGCCACCGACATCGGCGTGCTCAACGCGCTGGGCACGCGCGACCCGAAACTCGCCACGGCGCTGGCCGAGGCCTGGCGGCCGTGGCGCGCCTATGCCGTGATGCGGCTGTGGCATTCACTGGAGAACCCCCGATGATGACCCGCCCCCTCGCCGGCCTGCAGGCGCAGGCTCACTACGAATCGCCCGTCGGCACCTTGACGGCCGCGGCCACCGAGCGCGGCATCGCGCTGCTGAGCTTCGATTCGCCCGAGTTCGGCGACCTGCCGGTCGCTCCCGGCCAGCGCTGGCTGGCGCAGCTGGGGCGCGAGCTGGCCAGCTTCTGGCAGGACCCGTCGCAGCCCTTCACGGTGCCGCTGGACATGCAGGGCACCGCGTTCCAGCGCGCCGTCTGGCAGGCGCTGGTGGGCATCCCGTCCGGCCAGACCCGCAGCTACGCCGACATCGCGCACCAGGTCGGCAGGCCCAAGGCGATGCGCGCGGTGGGCGCGGCCAACCGTGCCAACCCGGTGGCCATCGTCGTGCCCTGTCATCGCGTGATCGGCCGCGACGGCACGCTCACCGGCTATGCCGGCGGGCTGGCGCGCAAGGCGACCCTGCTGCGGCACGAGTCGGCGCAGCAGGCGCTGCCTGCATGAGACCACGCGACCTGGCCGAATTGCTGCTGCTGGCAGCGCTGTGGGGCGGCTCGTTCCTGGCCATGCGGGTCGCGGCGCCCGACTTCGGCCCGTTGGCGCTCGTCTTCGTGCGCGTGGCCGGCGCCTCGGCGGTGCTGCTGCCGCTGCTGCGGCGCCGCGGCGAATGGCCGGCACTGCGCACGCACTGGCGTCCGATCGCGCTCGTCGGCTTGACGAACTCGGCGCTGCCCTTCCTGTGCTTCACCGTCGCGGCGCTGGCGATCAACGCCGGCCTGTCGTCGATCTTCAACGCCACGACACCGCTCTGGGCGGCACTCGTCGGCTGGGTCTGGCTGCGCGACCGGCCTGGCCGCGACCGTCTGCTGGGGCTGGCCATCGGCTTTGCCGGCGTCGTCTGGCTGGCCATGGGCAAGGCCAGCCTGAAGCCAGGCGAACACGGGGTGAGCCCGGCGCTGGCCGTGGCGGCTTGCATCGCGGCCGCGATGCTGTACGGCTTCTCGGCCAATTTCGCCAAGCGCCAACTGACCGGCGTGCCGCCCATGGCGCTGGCTGCCGGCAGCCAGCTGTCGGCCACCGCCGTCCTGGCGCTGCCGGCCGCCTGGGCCTGGCCGCCGCAAGCCCCGCCGGCGGCGTCGTGGTGGGCGGCGGCCCTGCTGGCGGTGGCCTGCACGGCGCTGGCCTATGTCCTGTACTTCAGGCTCATCGCCCACACCGGCCCGGCCAGCGCCAGCAGCGTGACCTTCCTGATCCCCGCCTTCGCCATCGGCTGGGGCTGGATGTTCCTGGGCGAACGGCTTTCGCCCGAGATGCTCGCGGGCTGCGCCGTCATCCTGCTGGGCACGGCGCTGGCGACCGGGCTGCAGCGCCGGCCGCGGGCGCGGCACCGGCCCGTGTAGGCTGCGCCCATGGATACATCGCAAAGCGCGCAGGGCTACCTCGATGACCCGCGCAACGAACAGGTGCGGGTCTACGTCAACGGCGCCTTCGTGCCGCGCAACGAGGCCCGCGTGTCGGTCTTCGACAGCGGCTTCGTGCTCGGCGATGGCGTCTGGGAGGGCCTGCGCCAAGTGCAGGGGCGGCTGATCGCGCTGGACGCGCACCTGGACCGCTTGTTCGAGGGCGCGCGGTCGATCGAACTGGACATCGGCATGAGTCGTGCGCAGGTCGCCGACGCCCTGCATGCCACGCTGGCCGCCAACGGCATGACCGACGGCGCCCACCTGCGCCTGATGGTCACGCGCGGCATCAAGAAGACGCCGAACCAGGACCCGCGCTTCGTGATCGGCGGCGCCACGGTGGTGATCGTGGCCGAGTACAAGACGCCGCGGCCAGAGTCCAAGGCGCGTGGCCTGCGCCTGTTCACCAGCGCCTTCCGTACCAGCGCCCCCGACGTGTTCGACCTGCGGCTGAACTCGCACAGCCGGCTGAACCTGATCCAGGCCCTGATCCAGGCCATCCACGCCGGCGCCGACGAGGCCCTGATGCTGGACCCGCGCGGCTTCGTGGCCAGCTGCAACTCGACCAACTTCTTCATCGTGCGCGGCGACGAGCTCTGGACCAGCAGCGGCAGCTACAGCTTCAAGGGCATCACGCAAGGCCTGGTGCTCGAGGCGTGGCGCGCGGCCGGCGGCACGGCGCGCGAGTGCGACTTCACGCTGGCGCAGGTCTACAGCGCCGACGAGGCCTTCGTCACGGGCACGCTGGGCGGCGTGACGCCGGTGACGCAGGTCGACGGCCGCGTCGTCGGCAGCGGCATGCCAGGGCCGCTCACCGCGCGCGCCAGCCAGCTCTACCTGGCGCGCGTGGGCGTGCCACGGGATCCCGCTTGACCCGGTCCGCCAGCCTGCCACACTGAGGCTTCAGAGGACACAGACATGACGACCCGAACCCCCGCGACACCCCGCCGCACGCCCACCAGCCTGGCGCCCCAGCCGATCAGCGGCGAGGTCCTGCTGGAGAAGTACGCCAAGGGCGACGAGGCCAGCGCCGACGACGTGCGCCGCCGCGTCGCCCGTGCATTGGCGGCCCACGAGGCGCCCGCGCAGCGCACGGCCTGGGAGGCACGCTTCCTCGACGCCCAGCAGCGCGGCTTCGTGCCCGCCGGGCGCATCGCGTCGGCGGCCGGCACCGAGCTCAGCGCCACGCTGATCAACTGCTTCGTGCAACCGGTCGGCGACAGCATCACCCAGGAAGACGACGGCGCGCCCGGCATCTACACGGCGCTGGCCGAGGCCGCGGAGACCATGCGCCGCGGCGGCGGCGTCGGCTACGACTTCTCGCCCATCCGCCCGAACGGCGCCCACGTCGGCAGCACGCAGAGCCACGCCTCGGGGCCGGTGAGCTACATGCGCGTGTTCGACCGCTCATGCGAGACGGTGGAATCGGCCGGCGCGCGGCGCGGCGCGCAGATGGGGGTACTGCGCTGCGACCATCCGGACATCGAGGCCTTCATCCATGCCAAGGACCGGGGCGACCTGAAGAACTTCAACCTCAGCGTGGGCGTCACCGATGCCTTCATGCAGGCGGTGCAGGACGACGGCGAGGTCGCCCTGGTGCACCGCGCCGAGCCCGGTGCGGCGCAGAAGGCCGCCGGCGCCCACCGGCGCGACGACGGCCTGTGGGTCTACCGACGCGTCGGCGCCCGCGCGCTGTGGGACCAGGTCATGCGCAGCACCTACGACCACGCGGAGCCCGGCGTGCTGTTCCTGGACCGCATCAACGCCGACAACAACCTGGGCTACTGCGAGACCATCAGTTGCACCAACCCGTGTGGCGAGCAGCCTCTGCCGCCGCACGGTTGCTGCTGCCTGGGCTCGATCGACCTGACGCGCTTCGTGCAACGACCCTTCGAGGACGATGCGCGTTTCGACGACGCCGGCTTCGCCGAGGTCGTGGCGGTGGCCGTGCGCATGCTCGACAACGTGCTCGACGTCAGCGTGTGGCCGCTGCCGCAGCAGCAGTCCGAAGCACAGCGCAAGCGCCGCATCGGGCTGGGCTTCACCGGGCTGGGCGACGCGCTGGTGATGCTCGGCCTTCGCTACGACACCGAGCCTGCGCGTGCCGTGGCGCGCCGCATCGCCGAACGCATGCGCGATGCCGCCTACGAGGCGTCGGTGGCGCTGGCGCAGGAGCGCGGCGCCTTCGCGCTCTTCAATGCAGACCTGTACCTGAGCGGCGGGCGCTTCGCGTCACGCCTGCCCGTGGCACTCAAGGACCGGATCCGCCAGCACGGCATCCGCAACTCGCACCTGCTGTCGATCGCGCCCACCGGCACGATCAGCCTGGCGTTTGCCGACAACGCCAGCAACGGCATCGAGCCCGCCTTCAGCTGGACCTACACGCGCAAGAAGCGCATGCCCGACGGCACCCTTCGCGAGTTCGCGGTCGAGGACCACGCCTGGCGCCTGCACCGCCAACTGAAGGGCGACGACGCGCCGCTGACACCCGCCTTCGTCACCGCGCTGGAAATGAGCGCGGCCGACCACGCCGCGATGGTGGCGGCGGTGGCGCCCTACATCGACACCTCGATCAGCAAGACCGTCAACGTGCCCGCGGACTATCCGTTCGCCGACTTCGAGGACCTGTACGTGCAGGCCTGGAAGACGGGGCTCAAGGGCTTGGCGACCTACCGGCCGAACGCCGTTCTCGGCTCGGTGCTGAGCACCACGCCCGAGGCGGCGCCGCCGCTCCAGGTCGGCGGCGGCAGCGGCGCCGAACAGCGGCTGCGGCTGGATCAACCCGCCGCGCCGGTGCTGGCCAGCCTGCGCTGGCCGGGCCGGCCCGAGCTGCCGGCCGGCAACCCGGCCTGGAGCTACATGATCCAGCACCCGTTCGGCGACTTCGCGCTCTTTGTCGGCGAGTTGCCCGACGACGAGGGTGGCCGTCCGCACCCGTTCGAGACCTGGGTCAACGGCGCCGAACAGCCGCGCGGCCTGGGCGCGCTGGCCAAGACACTGTCGATGGACCTGCGTGCCAACGACGCCGCCTGGCTGCAGCTCAAGCTCGACGCGCTGGCCACCGTGGCCGAAGAGCGCGCCTTCGAGATGCCCTTCCCGCCCGACGGCAGCAAGCGGCTGTTCCCCGGGGTGGTGGCCGCCACGGCGGCCGTGATCCGCTGGCGCTGCGAGCAGCTGCGGGCCCTGCCCGACCCGGCGCGTCCCGGGCCGACGCCGGTGCTGGACGCCATGTTCAGCCGCGACGAGCCGCGCACCGGCCCGTCCGGCACGCTGGCCTGGGCCGTCGACGTGGACAACCCGGCCAGCGGCGAGCGCCTGACGCTCACGCTGAAGGAAGTCGCGCTCACTGCAACCGACGGCAGCAGCGTCACCCGGCCGTGCGCGATGGGCCTGGCGGGCAACTATCCACGCGCGCTCGACGGCCTGGCGCGCGTGCTGTCGCTGGACATGCGCGTCATCGATCCGGCCTGGATCGGCATGAAACTGCGCAAGCTGCTGAACTACGCCGAGCCGCTGGGCCACTTCATGGCGTTCGTGCCCGGGCTGGCCGCCGGGCAGCGGCGCCAGCAGGTCTGGCCGTCGACGGTGGCCTACCTGGCGCGGCTGATGATCCACCGCTACGCGATGCTGGGCGTGCTCGACGAGCGCGGCTACCCGCTGCGCGAGATGGGCGTGCTGGCCGCGCCCTCGACACCGGGCACGCCGGCGCCGATGGCCGGCATGCCGTGCCCGGAGTGCGGCAATGCCACCGTGATCCACAAGGACGGCTGCGATTTCTGCACGGCGTGCGGCTACGTCGGCCAGTGTGGCTGAGCCCGTCGGCTCCTTGACCGGCGTCAAGACAACGCAGGCGGCGCCTGCCAACATGCGGCCGCAGGAGGTCACTGATGTTCAAGAAGTTGCTGGTGCCGGTGGACGGTACCGAGGTGTCGCAGCACGCGGTCCAGCAAGGCGTCGCGCTGGCCCGGCAGATGGGCGTCGGCATCGTCGGCTACGTGGTCGAGGCGATGCCGGCCCTGCCCGGCATGGGCACCCACCTGCCGACCTACCGGCAGGAAGTGAAGGCCCACGAGGCGCAGACCGACGGCCATGCCAGGAGGGTGCTGGCACACTTCGCCGAGGCCGCCCAGGCCGCCGGCGTGCCCTTCGAGGGCCACTACGACCGCAACGACGATGTCGCCGCCGCCATTGCCGCAGCGGCGGCCAGCCAGGGCTGCGACATGATCGTCATGGCCACCCACGGCCGCGGTCCGTTCGGCGCCATGCTCTTCGGGTCGCAGACCAAACGCGTGATGGCGCTCAGTCGGGTCCCGCTGCTGGTGCTGCACTGAGCGCCGCCAGCGCGCGCAGGCACGCCAGGCACAGGCAGCCGTCGTAGGCCGCCCGCAATTCCGCCAGCAACACCGGCGGCAGGCTCGGTCCCGCGCACGGGCAGGGCGCGACATCGTCGCGCCCGCAATGAAACGGCTGGCGGCAACGGGGGCAGCGGCTTTCGAGCTCCACCGGCCGACTGTAGCGGCGGTGGGCGGCAGCCGGCGCGTGGGGGCGACGCCTAGAATCCTGCATCATGTCCGCCACCCCCGCCCGCAAGCTGTTCGTGACCACGGCGCTGCCCTACGCCAACGCGCCGTTCCACATCGGCCACATGATGGAGTACATCCAGGCCGACGTCTGGGTCCGGTTCCAGCGCATGCGCGGGCACGAGTTGCACTTTGTCTGCGCCGACGACGCGCACGGCGCGCCGATCATGATCGCGGCCGACAAGGCGGGGCTCACGCCGCACGACTTCGTCGCCGGCATTGCGGCCGGGCGGCGCCAGTATCTGGACGGTTTTCACATCGGCTTCGACAACTGGCACTCCACCGACGGCCCTGAGAACCACGAGCTGGCGCAGTCGATCTACCTGGCGCTGCGCAAGGAAGGGCTGATCTCCGAGCGCGTGATCGAGCAGTTCTACGACCCGGTCAAGGGCATGTTCCTGCCCGACCGCTACATCAAGGGCGAGTGCCCCAACTGTGGCGCCAAGGATCAGTACGGCGACAACTGCGACGTCTGCGGCGCGGTCTACAGCCCGACGGAACTAAAGAACCCGTATTCGGCGCTGTCCGGCGCCGCCCCTGTGCTCAAGAACAGCGCACACCATTTCTTCCTGCTGTCGTCGCAGCGCTGCCTGGACTTCCTGCAGGACTGGACGGCCACCCCGGGCCGCCTGCAGCCGGAGGTGCTGAACAAGATCCGCGAGTGGTTCCGGACCGACGACGAGGGTCACGCGGGCCTTTCGGACTGGGACATCTCGCGTGACGCGCCCTACTTCGGCATCCGCATCCCCGACACCGAGGACAAGTACTTCTATGTCTGGCTGGACGCGCCGGTGGGCTACCTGGCGTCGCTGAAGAACCACTTTGCCAAGACCGGGGGCGACTTCGACGCCTTCCTGGCCGACCCGGCCGTGGAGCAGGTGCACTTCATCGGCAAGGACATCACCTACTTCCACACCCTGTTCTGGCCGGCGATGCTGCACTTCAGCGGCCGCAAGACGCCGGACCGGGTCTTCGTGCACGGCTTCATCACCGTCAGCGGCGAGAAGATGAGCAAGAGCCGCGGCACCGGCATCAGCCCGCTGCGCTACCTGGCACTCGGCATGAACGCCGAGTGGCTGCGCTACTACATCGCCGCCAAGCTCAATGCGCGCGTCGAGGACATCGAGTTCAACCCCGACGACTTCGTCGCCCGGGTCAACAGCGACCTGGTCGGCAAGTACGTCAACATCGCCAGCCGCGCTGCCGGCTTCCTGGCCAAGCGGTTCGACGGCCGGATTTCGACCGACCTGGGCGTCGAAGGCCGCGCACTGCTGGACGCGATGCGCGGCCAGGCCGACGCGCTGGCCGACCTCTACGAGACGCGCGAGTTCGGCAAGGCGCTGCGCGAGATCATGGCGCTCGCCGACCGCGTGAACGAGTACGTGGACGCCCACAAGCCCTGGGAACTCGCCAAGCAGCCAGAGCATGATGCGGCGCTGCACGACGTGTGCAGCGTGTGCATCGAGGCCTTCCGCGTGCTGACCGTCTACCTCAAGCCGGTATTGCCTGCGCTGGCGGTTCGGGTCGAATCCTTCCTGGACATCGCACCGCTGCAGTGGGCCGACGCGGCACGCTCGATCTCGCACGGCGGCGCTCACCGCATCGGCAAGTACAGCCACCTGATGCAGCGCGTGGAGATGAAGCAGCTGGACGACCTGCTGGCAGCGCCGGAACCGGCCGCGCCGGCGGCGCCTTCGGCGGCCGTGGTGCCGGGCGGCGAGGCCATCGGCGAGACCATCGGCATCGACGACTTCGCCAACATCGACCTGCGCATCGCGCGCATCGTGTCCGCCGAACGCGTGGAGGGCAGCACCAAGCTGCTGCGCCTCGTGCTGGATGCCGGCGAAGGCCGCACGCGCCAGGTCTTCAGCGGCATTGCCAACGCCTACTCGCCGGAGGACCTGACCGGCAAGCTCACCGTGCTGGTGGCCAACCTGGCACCGCGCAAGATGAAGTTCGGCGTCAGCGAAGGCATGGTGCTGGCGGCCAGCCATGCCGACCCCAAGGCCGCGCCCGGCCTGTATGTGCTCGAGCCACATGCCGGCGCGACGCCGGGCATGCGCGTGCGCTGACCCCTCTCGGCCCCACCCGTCTTGGCTGCACTGCCCCCGCTGCACCGCTTCCGGCCGCGCCTACGTGACGCCCTTGTCGGCTATGACCGCACGCGTTTCCTGAAAGACCTGGGCGCCGGGCTCACCGTCGGCGTGGTGGCGCTGCCACTGGCGATGGCGTTTGCGATCGCCAGCGGCGTCAAGCCCGAGGCCGGCATCTTCACGGCCATCGTCGGCGGCTTCCTGATCAGCGCGCTGGGTGGCTCCAGCGTGCAGATCGGCGGGCCCGCCGGCGCCTTCATCGTCATCATCTACGGCATCGTCGAGCGCTTCGGCCTGGCCAACCTGCTGATCGCCACCATGCTGGCCGGCGTGCTGCTGTTCACGATGGGGCTGTTCAAGCTGGGGGCGCTGGTGCGCTATGTGCCGGTGTCGATCGTCATCGGCTTCACCAACGGCATCGCCGTGCTGATCGGGTTGTCGCAGGTGCGCGACTTCCTCGGCCTGACGACGCCCAAGCTGCCGGCGGACTTCTTCTCGCTCATCGGCGTGCTGGGCCGCCACCTGGACAGCGTGAACCCTGCCGCCGTCGCGCTGGCTGTCGGCAGCCTGGCGGTGGTGGTGATGTGGCCCAAGTCCTACGCGATGCCCACCGCGCCGCTGGGCCGCGTCCAGCGCCTGCGGCGCCTGGGCGCGCACGTGCCGGGCACGGTGGTGGCGCTGGTGGGCTCGACCCTGGCCACGGTGCTGCTGCAACTGCCGGTGGAGACCATCGGCACGCGCTTCGGCGGCATCCCGCAGGGGCTGCCGCCCTTCGCGCTGCCCGACTTCACCTGGACCACGGCCAAGCTGCTGCTGGCACCGACGCTGACGATCGCGCTGCTGGGCGCGATCGAATCGCTGCTGTGCGCGCGCGTGGCCGACAACACGGCCGACGCGCCACGGCACGACCCGAACCAGGAGCTGATGGCGCAGGGCGTGGCCAACTTCGTGGCGCCCTTGTTCGGCGGCATCCCGGCCACTGGCACCGTGGCACGCACGATCACCAACGTGCGCGCGGGAGGCAGCACGCCGGTGGCCGGCATCGTGCACTCGCTGACGCTGCTGGCCATCGTGCTGGTGGCCGCCCCGCTGGCCCTGCACGTGCCGCTGGCATCGCTGGCCGGCATCCTGATGTTCGTGGCCTGGAACATGGGCGAGTGGCACGAGTTCAGGCGGCTGCGCCGCTTCAGCCTGAACTACCGCCTGATCCTGCTGGGCACCTTCACGACCACGATCGTGTTCGACCTCACGGTGGCGGTGCAGCTGGGGCTGGTGCTGGCCTGCGTCTTCTTCATCTGGCGCATGGGTCAGCTGTTCCGCGTGGAACCCACGCGCGACGATCTGCCCGCGGGTGTGCAGGCCTTCGAGCTCTATGGCTCGTTGTTCTTTGGCGCCGTCGGCAAGATCGAAGCCCTGCCGGCGCAGATCGGGCCCGACACGCGCGCCGTGGTCCTGGAGATGCACCGCCTGGTGCTGCTGGACACTTCGGGGATCGACGCGCTGCAGCAACTGCATCGTGCGCTGAAGAAGCGTGGCATCGCCCTGGTGCTGGCGCACGTGAACGAGCAGCCTCTGTCGCTCATCCGGCGCAGCGGT
>Ga0224505_10002205_pt1 | contig 11615 bp, 9 predicted proteins | sample SF_Jan12_sed_USG_FD_169102 | JGI IMG/M metagenome (GOLD analysis project Ga0224505, IMG submission 169102) | Sediment microbial communities from San Francisco Bay, California, United States - SF_Jan12_sed_USGS_4_1 | ecosystem: Environmental > Aquatic > Marine > Sediment | place: USA: California...
CCTGGGCATCGCCACCCTGCTCGACATCTTCGTGGCCAGGACGTTCACCCGCCGGGCTGCCTACATGGTCGCCGGTTCGCGTCTCGGCGAGGGCGGATGGTTCTCGATCACGGCCGCCGCCGGCCAGAGCGAGGAGGCATCATGAGCGGCTGGAAGCGACTTATGGCAGGGCGCACCCAGATCGACTTCGTCGGTCGCAGAAAGCGCTGGTACACCATCTCGGGAGTCGCCATCGCCGTGTCGGTGCTGGCCCTCGCGTTGTTTGGTCTCAACCTCGGGCTCGAATTCCGGGGCGGAGTGGCGGTGCAGACCGAGAACCCTGCCGGTGCCGATGTCGCGGCGATCACCGATGCGCTGGCCGAGATCGGTCAGCAGAATGCCGTGATCCAGTTGGTGAACGACGGTGAGGCGGTTCGAATCGAGACTCCTCCGCTCGACCAGGATGGTCAGGACGACTTGCGTCGGGTGGTGGCCGAGGTGACGGGCTCGCAGCGAGAAGACTTGTCGGTCGAGGCGGTCGAACCGCGGTTCGGTGCGCTGCTCGCCCGACAGGCGGTGATCGCCCTGACCGTGTTCCTGGGGGCTGTCGCACTGTTCATCACCTGGCGTCTCGAATGGAAGATGGCCCTGGCCGGCTTGGCAGCCTTGGCACACGACATCATCATCACCACCGGTGTGTACGCCATCACCAGGTTCGAGGTCACCTCGGCGACCGTGGTAGCGCTGCTCACCATTCTCGGCTACTCGCTGTACGACACGGTGGTGGTGTTCGACAAGGTGACAGAAGCGGCCGAACTGGCGGACAAATCCGAGACGTATCCCGACGTCGTCAACCGGTCCATGAATCAGGTGCTGGTCCGGTCTCTCAACACATCGCTCACGTCTCTCCTCCCGGTCGGATCCCTGCTCTTCGTGGGTTCGCTCCTTCTGGGAGCCGCCAGCCTCCAAGACTTCGCCCTCGCCCTGTTCGTGGGCATCGCCACCGGCACCTACTCGTCGATCTTCGTGGCTGCTCCGCTCCTGGCGGAGTGGAAGAAGGACGCCGAGGTCGGACGGCGCAAACCCCGCGAGGATCGCGCGAAGACCGAGGGATACACACCTCGACTGCAGACGGCCGGACCACGGCGCCCGCCGTCCGGTGGGTCTCAGCGAAACCGGCCGCCCCGGCCGCCGCGCAGCGGCCGGTAGACTGCCCCGGTGGACAGCCTACGAGCACTCATCCGAGAGATTCCCGACTACCCGAAGCCGGGGATCCTCTTCTACGACATCACCCCCGTCCTCGGCGACCCGGACGGGTTCGCCGACCTGATCGATGCCATGGCGACACCGTTCCTCGACGCCGGGATCACGAAGGTCGCCGGCATCGAGGCTCGCGGGTTCACGGTGGCGGCCCCTGTCGCCGAGCGGCTCGGTGCCGGGTTCATCCCGATCCGGAAGCCGGGGAAGCTGCCGTTTGCGGTCCACCGTCAGGACTACCAACTCGAGTACGGCACGGATTCGTTGGAGATCCACGTCGATGCCGTGGCAGCCGGCGACCGGGTGCTGCTCGTCGACGATGTGATCGCCACGGGGGGAACAGCGGCCGCTGCCGTGGAACTGCTCCGGACCGTCGGCGCCGATGTGGCAGGGTTTTCGGTGTTCATCGAGTTGGCGTTTCTGAACGGAGCAGCTTCGCTGAACGATGTCACCCACCATGCTCTCCTCACCTACGACTGACCCGGAGCCTTCGCAACGCCTCGAAGACGAGGTGATCTCGACCTTTCTGACGCGTCATCCCGGTGGGGACGCCGACCTGTTGCGGCGGGCCTTCGCCGTGGCGGATCGAGGTCACCAGGGTCAAACCAGGAAGTCTGGCGAGCCCTACATCCACCATCCGATCTCGGTGACGGCCATCCTCGCCGAGTACGGCATGGACGCCGCCACGCTGGCGGCCGCCATCCTCCATGACACGGTCGAGGACACCGACATCACCCTTCCCCAGATCACGGAGGAGTTCGGTGCCGAGATCGCCTATCTGATCGACGGCGTCACAAAGCTCGATCGAATTCAGTACGACACGCGCGAGCAGGCACAGGCCGCCACGATCCGCAAGATGGTCGTGGCGATGGCTCAGGATCTGAGAGTCCTGCTCATCAAGCTCGCCGATCGACTCCACAACATCCGCACCGTGGGAGCGCTCAGGCTCGAGAAACAACAGCGTGTGGCCGGCGAGACCCTCGATGTGTACACCCCTCTGGCCCACCGGCTCGGCGTGCAGGAGATCAAACACGAACTGGAGGATTCCTGTTTCCGCATTCTCTATCCGGGCCCGTATGCCGAGATCAAGGCCAAGCTGGACGAGCGCGCCCCGGAGCGTGAGGTGTTCCTCGAGAAGGTCATGGCCGAGATCACCTCGATGCTCGACGAGGCAGAGGTCGAGGCACAGGTGTCGGGCAGACCGAAACACGAGTACTCGATCTACCGGAAGATGGTCGAGTCGGGCCGGCCGTTCGAGGACATCCACGATCTCATCGGGATCCGGATCGTCACCCAGTCCGTGCAGGGATGTTATGGGGCTTTGGGTCTCGTACACGCCCGGTGGGTTCCTATCTCGGGCCGCTTCAAGGACTACATCGCCATGCCGAAGTTCAACCTGTATCAGAGCCTCCACACGACCGTGGTCGGACCCGACGGCAAACCGCTCGAAGTGCAGATCAGGACCGAGGAGATGCACCGGCTCGCCGAATCCGGGGTGGCCGCCCACTGGCGGTACAAAGAGGGCCCGGAGGCTGCCAGCCTCGATTGGGTCGGAAAGCTCCCGTCCCTCGACGACGACTTTGCCGACCCCGAGGAGTTCCTGGCGCAACTCAAACTCGACCTCTACCAAGACGAGGTGTTCGTGTTGACGCCGCTGGGCGACGTGAAGAGCCTTCCCCGTGGCTCGACCGCTGTAGATTTCGCTTTCGCGGTTCACACCGAGGTCGGTTACCGGTGTGTTGGTTCGAAGGTCAACGGCCGCCTCGTGCCTCTCTCGACCAAGCTGTCCTCTGGCGACATCGTGGAAATCATCACGTCGCGGTCCCAAGATGCCGGACCGTCGCGGGACTGGCTGAACTTCGTCATCACATCGCGGGCCAAGTCGAAGATCAAGGGATGGTTCCTGAAGGAGCGCCGTGACCAGGCCGCGGTCGAAGGGCGCGACGACGTCATGTCCCTTCTGCGCAAGGAGGGTCTGGGGCTGGGCGCAGCCGAGCGTGAGTCGATCCTCAGCGACGTGGCGTCCGACTTCAACCGATCCGATGTCGACGGTCTCATGGCGGCGGTCGGGGAGAACGAGATCTCGGCACAGGCGGTGGTCAACCGCGTCGTTCGGATGGTGCGACCGGCGGTGGATGAAGAGGACCTGCTGGCCCCGGTTCGTCCCCGCAAGTACTCCTCGGGTGGCCCAGGGGTCATCGTCGAAGGTCTCGACGACATGTTGGTCAGAATCGCCCGATGTTGCGCCCCGGTCCCCGGCGATGGGATCGTCGGTTTCGTCACAGTCGGCCGGGGAGTGTCGGTGCATCGCTCCGACTGCACCAACATCGCCGCCCTGCAGTCCGATTCGAGCGAGCGCATGGTTGAGGTCATGTGGGCCCCCGACCGCGTGGGATCGTTCACGATATGGGTGCAGGTGGAGGCCCTGGACCGGACCAAACTGCTCCGGGACGTCACGTCGGCCATCTCCGACATGGGCGGCAACATCACGGCGTCGTCGTCGGTGACCGGTCGGGACCGGGTGGCGATCCTCCGGTACGAGATCGAATTGTCGGATCCCGGAATGGTGTCGAAGCTCATCGCCGATCTGCGGGGGGTCGATGGGGTCTACGCAGCCTTCCGTCTGGTCAGCGATCCGGGTGACTGAGCCTGCGGGAGTTAACCTCGCCGGCGTGATTCTCGATTCCGAAGTCCTCTGGTTCGCAGCCACCAACACGTGGATCGTCGCCCCCGAACGAAGCGGCGAAGCCGTGGTCATCGACGCACCGCCGGACCCCGGCGGCATCGGCAGGCTGTTGGCGCGGTACGACCTGACCCCGGTTGCCCTTCTTCTCACCCATGGGCACATCGACCACATGGGGGGAGCCGAGAGCGTCCGCAAGCTTGGTGCCGGGGTGTTCGTCCACCCCGATGACGACTACCTCACGATGGATCCGGTGGCGCAGATGCGTGGGCTGTTCGGGATGGTGCCCCCGGGCGAATACCTCCCCCCGACCCAGACCATCGGCCTCCGGCACGGGATGGAGCTTCGACTGGCGGGGGTCGACTTCGAGGTGATCCACACTCCGGGCCACACGCCGGGCCACTGCTGTTTTCTGGTGCGCAGCGAAGAGTGGCTGTTCTCCGGCGATCAGCTGTTCGCGGGGTCGATCGGACGAACGGACCTGCCCGGCGGCTCGTTTGAGCAACTGGCCGAGTCGATGCGGGACCGGGTGATGCCGCTGGCCGACGAAACGAGGGTTCTTCCGGGACATGGACCCGAAACCACGATCGGCACGGAACGCAAGACGAACCCGTTCCGGGGTGAGTGGGCTTGAACGGGGATCGCCCGGCCGACGACTACCCTCCTGGGCCTTCCCCCACCACGATTGGCGATGATCAGACCCCGAACGATGCCCGGCACGCTGGAGCTCCTCCCGGCCGAGCAGATCACTTTTCAGCGGATGCTCGACGGTATTCGGACCACCTTCGAACGGTTCGGCTTCGTGCCCGTCGAGACCCCGGTCATGGAGCTCAGCGAGGTGCTGCTCACCAAGACCGGGGGAGAGACCGAACGCGAGGTCTTCTTCGTCCAATCCACCGGTTCCCTGGAACAGGGGAAGGCTCCCGAGCTGGCTCTCCGGTTCGACCTGACCGTCCCCACGGCCCGGTACGTCGCGGAACACGAGCACGATCTCGCGTTCCCATTCCGTCGATATCAGATGCAGCGTGCGTACCGGGGCGAGCGACCGCAGCGTGGTCGGTTTCGCGAGTTCTACCAGTGCGACATCGACGTGATCGGTCGGGGGACGTTGCCGCTGTATCACGACGCGGAGATCCCGGCCGTCATCGAGAGGGTGTTCGACGACCTGTCCATCGGCGAGTTCACCATCCGTATCAACAACCGCAAGATCATGCGAGGCCTGCTCGAGCGTGCCGGTGAGGTCGAGCCGGATCGTCAGACCCTGCTTTTGCGGGAGATCGACAAACTCGACAAGAGAGGCCGGGACGCGGTTGCCGTCTCCCTCGAGGGGCTCGGTCTCGACCAAAAGGCCGTCGCCGACCTCCTCGACGTCGTTTCTTCGAGGTCCACGGATCACGCCTCGGCCCGACAGGTCTTGTCCAGCTTGTCGGGCAATCCGACCCTCGACGAGGGAGTCGCCGAACTGGTCGAGGTGATCGACGTGATGCGGGCGCTGGGTGTGCCGGAACACCGCTATGCAGTCGATCTGGCGATCGCGCGGGGACTGGACTACTACACCGGCACCGTGTACGAGACGGTTCTCGACGACCATCCGGAATTGGGCTCGATCTGTTCCGGTGGTCGCTACGACGACCTGGCCGGTCACTACACGGACAGTCATCTCCCCGGCGTCGGGATGTCGATCGGACTGACGCGGTTGTTCTGGCAGCTGCGCGAGATCGGAGTCGTCGGCCCTTCACCCTCGACCACCGACGTCTTGGTGACGCTCATGGACGCGGAGGGATTGTCGTACGCCCTCGACATCGCAACGAGGCTGCGCGCTGCCGGGTTGTGCGTGGAGTCGGTCGTCGAGCCGTCGAAGCTCGGCAAACAGCTCAAACACGCCGACAAGGCGGGCATCCGATTTGCGGCGATCGCCGGCTCCGTGGAACGTGAACGCGGTGTCGTCACCCTCAAGAACCTCACAGACCAGACCCAGGTGGAACTTCCGCTGGCCGACGTGGCCCACCACCTCTCCAAGGAGATTCGATGAAGACCATCTACAGAACCGCCCACGCCGCGGACGTCACGTCGATCGGCGAGACCGTCGCCGTCGCCGGCTGGGTACAGGCTCGGCGTGACCACGGTGGTGTGATCTTCATCGACCTGCGGGACTCTTCGGGGCTGCTCCAAGTGGTCCTCGATCCGGCGGTGCTTGGAGAAGCCAAGGACCTCAGGATGGAGTTCTGCGTCATGGTGTCGGGCGAGGTCAGAGCGCGCCCGGAAGGAACCGTCAACCCGAATCTGGCCACAGGAGGCGTCGAGTTGGGGGCGACGGCACTCACCGTTCTGTCGACGTCGGCGGTGTTGCCGTTCCAGATCGAGGACCGGGTGGATGTCGATGAACGAGCCCGGCTCAAGTACCGCTACCTCGATCTCCGTCGCCCCAAGATGGCGGCCAACCTGAAGGCCAGGTCCCGGGCGATAGCGGTGATGCGGCGCGTGATGGACGACCTCGGATTCCTGGAGGTGGAGACGCCGACACTCATAGCCTCCACACCCGAGGGGGCCCGCGACCTTCTCGTGCCGAGCCGGCACCAGAAGGGCTCCTTCTACGCCCTTCCGCAGTCTCCCCAATTGTTCAAACAGCTCCTGATGGTGGCGGGCGTGGAGCGCTACTACCAGGTCGCCAAGTGCTACCGCGACGAGGATTTCCGGTCAGACCGCCAGGTCGAGTTCGCACAGCTCGACTTCGAAGGTGCGTTCTGGGATCGCGACGACGTCCTCGAGACTCTGGAAGAGGTCACTTCGGCTGTCACCCGCGAGGTGCGAGGTGTGGAGCTCTCCCGTCCGTTCCCGCGTTTGACATGGCAAGAGGCGATGGATCGGTTCGGCTCCGACAAACCCGACACCCGCTTCGGAATGGAGATCGTCGACCTCTCGGAGACGTTCGCCGGCACCGGATTCCGGGCCTTCGGCGCTTCGCTCGAAGAGGGTGGGACCGTGCGGGGAATCAACGCCGGCGCCATCGAGTCCACCAGGTCCAGGATGGACGCCTTGACGGAACGGGCGAAGGAACTGGGGGCGAAGGGCCTCGTGTGGATGGTCGTGGAGGACGATGCCACGCTTCGATCGCCGGTGGCCAAGTTCTTGTCCGGCGATGAGATGGAAGGACTGAAGGTCGCTCTGGGGGCGACACCCGGCGACGTGCTCTTGATGGCGGCAGACGCCGAATGGAGGACGGTCGCCGGCGTGCTCGGGGGGCTGAGGCTCGATCTCGGCAAACCCGGTTCCCACGACGAGCTGGCCCCGCTGTTCGTCATCGACTTCCCGACGTTCGAACCGACCGGAGACGGGGGCTGGGCGGCGTCGCACCACCCGTTCACCGCACCGGTCGACGTGGACCAGATGGCGAACGATCCGGCCAACTCGATCTCCAGGGCCTACGACCTCGTGCTCAACGGGTCGGAGCTGGGGTCAGGAAGCGTGCGGATCTTCGACCCGGTCGCCCAGGCGAAAGTGTTCGAGGTGCTCGGGATCTCCAAAGAGCAGGCGGAGAGCCGGTTCGGGTGGTTTCTCGAGGGCTTGCGGTATGGAACGCCTCCCCACGCCGGGTTCGCCATCGGGATCGACCGGTTCGTGGCGATCCTCCAGGACGAGCCGAACATTCGCCAGATCATTCCCTTCCCCAAGACCCAGACCGGCTCCGATCCTCTGACGGGCTCTCCCACGCCGGTGGAGGAGACCCAGTTGGCGGAACTTGGGATCCGGGTCCGGCCTGACGCCAAACCCGAGGCCTGACTCGGACCGCCATGGATCTGTTCAGCGCCCGGGCCGAGGAGGTCGCTGCCAGGACCGCACCGCTTGCGGCCCGAATGCGGCCGCGGAATCTCGACGAGGTGGTGGGTCAACCGACGCTACTCAAATCGGGGGCGGCGTTCCGGCGTGTCGTCGAATCGGGACGACCGGTGTCGATGCTGCTGTGGGGCCCGCCCGGCACCGGCAAGACGACCCTGGCCCGCCTCATCGCCCGTTACGCCGATGCCCACTTCGAGACGCTGTCGGCCACCTCCGCGGGGGTGAAAGACGTGCGGGAGATCCTGGCTGCCGCCCGCGAACGAATCGCAACCGAGGAACGGCGTACCGTGCTGTTCCTCGACGAGATCCACCGATTCTCGAAGAGCCAGCAGGATGCGCTCCTTCCCGGCGTCGAGGACGGCACGATCGTCCTCGTGGGCGCCACCACCGAGAACCCGTTCTTCGAGGTCAACAGCCCGCTGCTGAGCCGGATGACGTTGTTCCGCACAGAACCGCTCACCCCGGACGACCTGAGCGTCATGGTGAGGCGGGCGGTCTCCGATACAGAGCGGGGGCTGGGTGGCGACGGGTTGTCCATCGATGACGGCGCGGTCGAGACCCTGGTGACCCGGACCGGTGGCGACGCCCGGCACACTCTCACCGTGCTGGAGGTCGCTTCGACGCTGGCGTTGGGCCGGGAGTCCGTGGCGATCGAGGACGTCGACGTCGAGGAGGCCCTCCAGCGAAGGATCGTTCGTTACGACAAGGCGGGCGACCAGCACTATGACGTGATCTCGGCCTTCATCAAGAGCGTTCGCGGTTCTGACGTCGACGCCGCCCTGTACTGGCTCCACCTCATGCTGGAAGGAGGTGAGGACCCCGAGTTCATCGCCCGCCGCCTCATCATCCTCGCCTCGGAGGACATCGGATTGGCGGACCCCAACGCGCTCCTTCAAGCGGTGGCCGCTTCCCAGGCCCTCGCCTACGTCGGACTCCCGGAGGCAGCATTCCACCTCACTCAGGCGACCGTCTACCTCGCGGCCGCTCCCAAGTCGAACTCGCTGACGGCGGCTATGGGAGCAGCGCGATCCCTGGTCGCCGACGGCCCGGCGCCGTCGGTGCCTGCCCACCTCCGCGACTCCCACTACGGGGGAGCGCGGACCCTCGGTCACGGTGAGGGCTACCGGTACGCCCACGACGCCGCCCATCACGTCGTACGCCAGCAGTACTTCCCCGACGGCGTCGCCGACCAGCCGCTCTATTCGCCCACCGACGAGGGTCGGGAGGCCGGTTTGCGGGAGCGGCTGGCATGGATCGACGAGATCCTGGGCCGGGAGGGTCGCCGATGAGACGCCAAGCGGTCCTCGTGATCGCGCTCACCGTGGTCGCCTGCACACCGGCACCAGTCCCCACCTCCGTCCCGACGACCGCCGGTCCTGTGACGACCGAGACGACCGAGAACGCCGTCACGACTGCCGCGCCCGAGACCACGACCACCACGGCCGAGCCGACGACCACCACCTCACTCGACCCGCTCACCTCTCTCGAACTCGAGGAGGTGGCCGCGGGCTACGACCAGCCTGTTCATCTCACGTCTCCCCCTGGCGACGATCGGTTGTTCATCGTGGAACGGCGCGGCGTCATCCGCATCGTCGGTGTCGATCAACCGTTCCTCGACATCGACGCTCGGGTCAATTCGGAGGACGGCATCGAACCTGGGTTGCTCAGCCTCGCCTTCCACCCCGACTACGCCGACAACGGCCGATTCTTCGTCTTCTACTACCAGTCGGATGCCGAACGGACCCGGCTCGCCGAGTACACGGTGTCCGACGACCCCAACCGGGCGGATCCGGGTTCGGAGGCCGAACTTCTCGGATTCGACAAGCCCACCAACCGCCACAACGGGGGCATGATCTTGTTCGGACCTGATGGCAACCTCTGGGTTTCGCTGGGCGAGGGCGGTGCCGCCTCGACGCATTCCCAGGACCCGAACACCCTGCTCTCTTCGATCCTTCGGATCTCGGTTGGTCCCGAGGCCGGTACCTACACGATTCCTGCCGACAACCCGTTCGTGGACGGAGGCGGGGCCCCCGAGGTCTGGGCCTACGGCCTGCGCAACCCGTGGCGCTTCTCCATCGATCCGGTCGACGGGCTGGTCTACATCGGAGACGTCGGGCACGAACGGTGGGAGGAGATCGACGCGGTCCCCTGGACGGCGGGCGGGTACAACTTCGGCTGGTTGCGCATGGAAGGTACCCACTGCTTCCAGGACGGGTGCGACGCCGCGGCCGAGGACCTCACGCTCCCGATCTACGAATACCAGCACGGCCCAGGATGTTCGGTGACCGGCGGATTCGTGTACAGAGGGGACGCCATCCCCGAGGTCACGGGTGAGTACTTCTTCGGCGATTGGTGCGCGGGATGGGTGAAGAGCTTCCGTTACACGGGTGAACCGGTCGAGGACGTCACCGAGCGTTTCTCCGATGTGGGTCAGGTCAACGCATTCGGCGTCGACTCGGCGGGTGAGTTGTACGTTCTCACCTGGGAGGGCGCCGTATTGAAGATGGTGGGTGTGCGATGAGCCTGCTCGAGAAGGTGATGCACGCGGACCGGGAGTTTCTCGATGCCTTCGGGATCGACGTGGTCGAGGTGGCCCCGGGACATGTTGCACTGAGGGGTCGCCCATCGCCCGCTCTTGTCAACTCCGCCGGTGTCGTCCACGGGAGCTACGCCTTTGCGCTCCTCGACACGGCTGCCGCCTACGCGCTCGCCGCCCGAGACGTTCACGCCGTCACCATCGGCACCCACGTCGTGTTCTCCCGGCCTGTGGCCCCCGAGGCGTCGATCATGGCCACCGCCGACGTGGTGACGGCCGGACGGACGCTGGCCACGGTTCGGGCGGCCCTCTCCGCGGACGACCGAGTTGCGGCTCTCGCCACTCTGCAGTTCAAGGTGGTCACCGACCGTCTCGGGTAGGTCTACTCTGAACAGGGTGATCGACAGACTCTGGTGGTTCGTGACCGGGGCTTTCCTCGGGGGAGTGGTCACCGTGAGGGCCCTCCGTCGCCGGCCGAGCCCGGCAGACGTTCGTGCCGCGGCCGCTCAGACGGGGGCGGATGTCCTGTCGGTGGCGGCGAAGGTGATCCGCCCTGCCGTCCGGCGCTGAGAAACGCCGTTCGAGACCGGTCCCCAGCTCACTAACCTGTCCGGCTCCATGGACTCCAGCAGCATTCGCCGAACATTTCTCGACTTCTTTCAATCGCGGGGCCACATCATCCGGCCCTCCGCGTCCCTGATTCCGATCGACCCGACTCTGCTGCTCACCAACGCAGGCATGGTCCCGTTCAAGCCCTACTTCCTCGGAGAGGAGCCGCCACCGTTCCCGCGCGCCGCCAGCGTCCAGAAGTCGGTTCGCACCATCGACATCGACATCATCGGGACCACGGTCCGGCACATGTCGTTCTTCGAGATGATGGGCAACTTCAGCTTCGGGGACTATTTCAAGGCCGACGCGATGAAGTGGGCGTTCGAGCTGTTGACGGAAGGGTATGGACTCGACCCGGATCGCCTCTGGTACACGGCGTACGCCGAAGATGACGAGGCGGTCGACCTGTGGATCAACCACGTCGGTGCGCCGTCCGAGCGTGTGCAGCGGGGAGGCAAGGACAACTTCTGGCAGATGGGCGTCCCCGGGCCCTGTGGACCGTGCGCGGAGATCTTCTACGACCGGGGGCCCGAGTTCGGGGAGGACGGAGGACCGATCGGGGGCGGCGAGGAGCGGTTCATCGAGATCTGGAACCTGGTGTTCATGCAGAACATCCAGGACAGGCCTTACAACGTCGTGGGCGAGTTGCCGTCGAAGAACATCGACACCGGGATGGGGCTCGAACGTCTGGCGATGCTGTTGCAGGGTGCCGAG
>Ga0224505_10002206_pt1 | contig 11615 bp, 9 predicted proteins | sample SF_Jan12_sed_USG_FD_169102 | JGI IMG/M metagenome (GOLD analysis project Ga0224505, IMG submission 169102) | Sediment microbial communities from San Francisco Bay, California, United States - SF_Jan12_sed_USGS_4_1 | ecosystem: Environmental > Aquatic > Marine > Sediment | place: USA: California...
GGCTTTATTGTCATCTACTACCATGGCCTGCATCCTCTGAGGGCCGGAGATGGCTTTGAACTCCCTCGGCTGATCAAGAGGCGAGCGGTTGAGCCGGGCGGTAAAGGTAAATCGGCTCCCCTTGCCGGCTTCGCTTTCAGCGGTGATACTTCCGCCCATGAGCGCGACCAGCTTTCTGCAGATACTCAGCCCAAGGCCGGTGCCGCCGTATTTTCTCGTGGTAGAGGTATCTGCCTGGTTGAACATTTGAAAGAGCCCGGCCCTCTGTCCTTCGGTCATCCCTATCCCGGTGTCACTGACGGTAAAGCTGAGCATGATGTCGTCTGTTGTCTTCCCGCCCTGAACGGTTGTTGCCGCGAGGGCCACTTCACCTCGTTCCGTAAACTTGACGGCGTTACTCAGAAGGTTTATCAGAATCTGCCCCAGCCTCAACGGGTCGCCCTTGAGCACCATCGGTACGTCGTTGTCGACGGAAAGCATGAGTTCAAGCCGTTTTTCCTGGGCCTTGACGGTGACCAGGTTCATGGCGTGGCCCAATACGTCATCCAGATAGAAATCGGCCGACTCCAGTTCCATTTTCCCCGATTCGATCTTCGAAAAATCGAGAATATCCCCGATAATCTGGAGCAGCGACCGGGCCGAACCCTGTATCTTCGTCACATGGTCCTGCTGTCGCGCGGTGAGTTCCGACTGGAGAAGAAGGCTGCCGAAACCCACCACGGCGGTGAGAGGGGTCCGCAGCTCATGGCTCATGTTGGCGACGAACTCGCTCTTTGCCCGGCTGGCCTCCTCGGCGGCCTCCTTGGCCTCCAGCAGGGCCTTTTCCTGGAGCAGTTTGTCGCTGACGTCCCTGAATATGCCGGTCAGATAGCGACTGCCGCCCAGGACGACCTCGTAGGAGGCAACGTCGGCGAAGAAAGAAGAGCCGTCCTTTCGTTTTATGCGGAGACCCTTTGACTCTCCCCCGCCGACACGGATGTGACGGGCAACCTCCTGCATGATAAAGGGCAGGTCCTCCTCAAAGTGCACGTTGACGATGGAAAGGTTCTCTATCTCCTCACGGCTGTAGCCCAGCATCTGGCAGTAGGCTTCGTTCGCCATGACAAACCTCAGGGTCTCCATATCGGCCACCACCAGCCCATCCATGGACCTCTCAAAGATGGACCGGAAGCGTTCCTCCGATTCCCTCAGGGCCCGCTGAATCTCCTTTCTCTCGGTAATATCTCTGACGAAAGTCCAGGTGCCGATAAATTCGCCCTTGTCGTCTTTGAGGAGAAAATGTTTCAATTCCACAGGGAACAGCGTGCCATCCTTGCGGATATATTCCTTCTCGTAGACATCGGAATAACCCCTGGGCAGAATCTGTTCCGCCGCAATCCATGCCTCGAAATCGTGCCACCGTTCAGGAGTAAGCTCGACATAGGCCTTGTTTTTCAGCTCATCGAGGGAATATCCCAGCATATCTTCAAAGGCCCGGTTGCAGTCGATAATCCGTCCCTGCATGTCCATCTGTACCAGTGCGTCAGTAATGCTTTGGTAGAGTCGCCGATAGTTGGTCTCGCTTGCCTCCAGGTCTTTTGAAACCACCAGATAGCGCTCGGCTTCAGCCAGGCGGGCTGCCGTCCGCTGACGCTGCCACAAAAGAGTTGTGGCAGCAGCAGCGGCCCCGATAAGCAGGGTGCAGATCAGGATGACCTGATACATTATTCCGTAGAGGGGTGCCATCACCTCCCGGACATCGACCTTGGTAACGATGCCCCAGGGGGTATCCGGTATCGGACGGGTTACGGCAATTACGCGGACGCCACTGTAGTCAATGCCTTCCATCTCCAGGGAGGCGCCCTGTGCTGCATGGAAAGCCGGGAGGTCAGGCCTCGCCTCGAGGAGAAAGCTTGAAATACGGCCAGCCTGTCGTTTCAATGTAGAGAGAAACAGTATCTGGTTGCCCGCTTGTTCGACCAGCAGGATTTCTCCGGACTCGGTCTGGACTGGCCATGATTCCATAATGGGGGAAAAGAATTCGGCGGCATCGATCGCAAAGATGATGTGGTATATACCGGCTGTCCCGGCAATGGGAGATACCATATGGATGACCGTGCCATAGGGTCCCGTGTGAATATCGGACATGGACGCCCTGTCCTGGCCGGCTTGTAACGAAAACCAGTCCTCTTGTCCCGGCCTGATCCTGTCGTCGTCGGTACTGGAAAGAAGTATGCGGCCATCCCCGGTGCAGATAAGGATAGCCTTGTAGCCATAGGCCTGTTCATAGGCTTCCAGCCATTCGGTGGCCTTCTTGCGTTCTGCGGGGGAGACCGGAGGGCCTGTTCCCGCCATTCTCGACGCCAGTTCAGACAGGTAAGGGGTGGTGCCGAGGACGGTTGCATCGCCGAGCCGTTCCTCTCTCCAGCTTTTAATCAATGTCACCGTGAGGTCGGCGATCGATATGAGTTGTTTCTGGCTTGTCTGGATGAGCGCCTGGGCGTTATGGCGGTAATAGAAGTATCCCGCCACGGCGATACCCATGGCAAGAAAAACAAAGACAGCGACAAGGCTGTAAAGGTAGGGCGACTCTCTGTTCTTCATGGATTAATAAATCTTTAATTTCATTGGAAAATAGACAAGTTATGATTCAATATACCATACTCGCTGCTGTTTGCTCCGGCAGGACTATCCTTGACTTCAGCCTGTCCACAGGTATCCTGTACCTATGCGCAACCTTATGGAACAGCCCCAAAAAGCCATGGCGGCGACCCTGGATCATGCCGGGATCGACCGGCTCATGCAGGCTCTTTGTGCCCATGGGTACGAGGTTATTGGCCCTGCGGTGCGCGACCAGGCTATCCTCTACGATACCATCTTCTCCGTTGCTGATCTTCCCGTCGGTTGGACCGACGAGCAGGACGGCGGCCTTTACCGTCTGAAACGTCGTGATGACGACGCCCTCTTCGGCTACGCCGTGGGCCCGCACTCCTGGAAAAAGTACCTTTTCCCGCCCAGGGCGAGGCTCTGGCAGGCACAACGGACCGACGACGGTTTCCAGATAGAAAGTAAAGCCGAACCTGCTCCGCGCTATGCCTTTTTCGGGGTGCGGCCGTGCGACCTGCATGCCATCGAGATACAGGACCGGGTATTCCTTGACGGCGATCACGTCGATGACATCTACAAGGCCCGCCGTGACAACGCGTTCATCATTGCCGTCAACTGCGGGCACGCGGCGAGTACCTGCTTCTGTGTGTCGATGGGGACAGGGCCGGGGGCCGACTCCGGCTACGACCTTGTGCTCACCGAGGTGCTTGAGGGGAGTGCCCACTACTTTCTTGTCGAGACGGGGAGTGCGCGAGGAGTGGAGCTTCTGGCCGATATCCCGCACCGGGAGGCGACATCGACGGAAATCAGCGCCGCCCGGCAAGTGGTATCGGATACCGCCGCCGGGATGGGGCGGACGCTGGATACCACCGGAATCAAGGAGCACCTTTACGCCAATTACGAGCACTCCCGCTGGGAAGAGGTGGCGACCCGCTGCCTCTCCTGCGCCAACTGCACCATGGTCTGCCCGACCTGCTTCTGCTCCACGGTGGAGGATGTCACCGACCTTACCGGTGAGCATGCCGAGCGGTGGCGGCGGTGGGACTCATGCTTCACCATGGACCACTCCTATATCCACGGCGGCAGCGTCCGCTCGTCGACCATGTCGCGCTATCGGCAGTGGATGACCCACAAGCTGGCCACATGGATCGACCAGTTCGGGACGTCGGGCTGCGTGGGGTGCGGTCGCTGCATTACCTGGTGCCCGGTGGGGATTGATATTACGAAAGAGGTTGAATCCATAAGGAGGGAGACCCATGGAAACCCTTGAGTCAATCCTGAAAGACCACCCGTTCTTCCGCGGGCTTGAACCCCACTATCTCGCCCTCGTGGTTGGTTGTGCGGCCAACGTGGTTTTTAAAGAGGGACAAGTTCTCTTTCGCGAAGGGGAGGAGGCGAACCTCTTCTACGTGGTGCGCCACGGGAGGATCGCGCTGGAATTGACCTCTCCCGAACGGGGGGCGCTCACCGTGCAGACCGTGGGCGACGGCGAGATACTGGGCTGGTCGTGGCTCATTCCGCCGTATCACTGGCACTACACGGCGCGGGCGGTGGAGGAGACGCGGGCCATTACCCTTGACGGCAAGTGCCTGCGCGGCAAGTGTGAGGAAGACCATCATCTAGGGTATGAACTTCTCAAGAGGTTCGCCCATATCATGGAAGAGCGGCTCAAGGCGACGCAGGTGCAGCTTCTCGATGTCTACTGTCCTCATCCCCCGGAGAAGAAGGTATGACGGGACCGTGCGCCTTATCTCACGGACCGATGCATCCAAGCCGCTACGAGGTTAGTCGGATACAGCGGGAGACCAACGACGTCTTTACGTTGGAGTTGGAGCCTGTGGACGGTGACGGGTTCTCCTTCGGCCCCGGCCAGTTCACCATGCTCTATGTCTTCGGCATGGGGGAGGCGCCCATCTCCATCAGCGGCGACCCGGCCAATGGCGCAAAGCTGGTACACACCATCCGCTCCGTGGGGACGGTGACCGGGGCGATGGACAAGCTGAAAAAGGGCGATATCCTCGGTGTCCGTGGCCCCTTCGGTACGCCGTGGCCCATGGAAGAGGCGGCTGGAAGGGATGTCGTGCTGGCGGCTGGCGGCATAGGCCTTGCCCCGCTCCGGCCGGTGCTCTACCAAATAATGGCCGACCGGCAGCGGTTCGGAAAGGTTGTCCTTCTCTACGGTACCCGGACGCCGGAAGATATTCTTTTCCGGGACGAACTCGAAGAATGGCGCGGCCGCATGGATATGGAGGTTGAAGTGACCGTCGACCGTGCCGGTGTCGACTGGCGGGGCAACGTGGGGGTGGTGACGACCCTTCTCCCGCGCACAGTCTTCGATCCGGTGAATACCATCGCCATGCTCTGCGGGCCCGAAGTGATGATGCGGTTCATGATCGCCGACCTCATGAAGCGGGGTGTCCTTGCGGAGGCGATCTACCTTTCCATGGAGCGGAACATGAAGTGCGGCATCGGCATGTGCGGCCATTGCCAGTTCGGGCCGTATTTTGTCTGCAAGGACGGGCCGGTGTTCCGATATGACAAGGTCAGGTGGCTGCTGGGGGTGAGGGAGATATGAAGCGAAAACCCAAACTCGCCGTCTGGAAGTTCGCCTCCTGCGACGGCTGCCAGCTCTCCCTCTTGGATTGTGAGGACGAGCTGCTCGCCATCGCCGGGGAGATGGAGATCGCCTACTTTCTCGAAGCATCGCGCGCTACGGCTGAAGGCCCCTACGACCTTTCGCTGGTCGAGGGTTCGGTCACCACGCCCCATGACGCCGATCGGATCAGGGAGGTACGGCGGATGTCGAAGACCCTCGTTACCATCGGGGCCTGCGCCACGGCAGGCGGCATTCAGACCTTGCGCAACTTTAAAGACGTAAACGATTTTGTCTCCCTCGTCTATGCCGAGCCGCGCTATATTGACACCCTGGCCCAGTCGACGCCCATATCGAGCCATGTGAAGGTCGACTTCGAACTACAGGGGTGCCCCATCAACAAGCTGCAACTGGTAGAGGTGCTCAGCGCCTTCCTCTTCGGCAGGAAACCGAATGTCCCGCCCCACAGCGTCTGCATCGAGTGCAAGCTCAAGGGGGTGGTCTGCGTCATGGTGGCCCACGGCACGCCCTGCCTCGGGCCGGTGACCCATGCGGGGTGCGGGGCGCTCTGCCCCTCGTACAACCGGGGGTGTTTTGGCTGCTACGGCCCGAAGGAGACGCCGAATACGGCGTCGCTTGCCCAATGGCTTGCGGGCACGGGGGTAACGGACGACGAGATCATGCGGGTGTTCCGCACCTTCAACGGCTGGAGTGAGCCGTTTAGAAAAGAGAGCGAGGCCCATGAGCGGCGATGACAAGACACTGAAGGTGAACTACCTGGCCCGGGTGGAAGGGGAGGGCGGCATAAAGGTCGCGATAAAGGACGGCCGTGTGACGGAGGTGAACCTCAATATCTTCGAGCCGCCCCGGTTTTTCGAGGCCTTCCTGCGCGGTAGAAAGTTCACCGAGGCGCCCGACATCACGGCGCGCATCTGCGGCATCTGCCCCGTGGCCTATCAGATGAGTTCCATCCATGCCATGGAGCAGGCCTGCGGCGTGATCGTCGATGGCCCGTTGCGCGAGCTTCGGCGGCTCCTCTACTGCGGCGAATGGATCGAGAGCCACGCCCTGCATGTCTACCTGCTGCATGCCCCCGATTTCCTCGGGTACGAGGACGCGCTTCAGATGTCGAAAGACCATCGGGAGGTAGTCCAGCAAGGTCTGCAACTGAAGAAGGCGGGGAACGAGATCGTCTCCCTCATTGGCGGTCGCGAGATTCACCCCATCAATGTGCGGGTGGGAGGGTTCTACCGGGTGCCGACCAGGCAGGAGCTGGCGCCATTGGCCGAGAAGCTGAAGTGGGCAAGGGACGCGGCCCTGGAGACGGTCAGGTTTACGGCGACCCTGCCGTTTCCCGAGTTCGAGCATGAATACGAGTTCGTGGCCCTGCGGCACCCTGATGAGTATCCCTTCAACGAGGGGCGCATCGTGTCAAACAAGGGATTGGATATCGACATAAACGATTACGAAGAGCACTTTGTGGAAGAGCACGTGGAGCGCTCCAACGCCCTGCATTCGGTGAAAAAAGATGGCGGGATCTATTTCGTGGGGCCGCTGGCGCGCTACAGCCTCAACTTCGACCGACTCACCCCCACGGCGCAACAGGCGGCCAAAGAAGCAGGGCTGGGCCCGGTCTGCAAAAATCCGTTCAGGAGTATCATCGTGCGGAGTGTGGAGACGCTCTATGCCTGCGAAGAGGCGCTTCGCATCATCGAAGGGTACGAGCCGCCGGAGCGGCCCTTTGTTGACGTGACTCCCCGGGAAGGGGTCGGCTACGGCTGCACTGAGGCGCCCCGGGGCATCCTCTACCACCGCTACCGGATCGACGCGGACGGCATCATTCAGGATGCGAAGATCGTCCCGCCGACCTCCCAGAACCAGCGGATCATCGAGGACGACCTCTTCCGTTTTGCCTCGGCCCATGCGTCGCTGCCCACGGACGAACTTACCCGCCGCTGCGAGCAGGCGGTGCGCAACTACGACCCCTGCATCTCCTGCGCGACGCACCTGCTCAAGGTCGAGGTGGAAAAGTAGGAGCAATTCATGAATTGCCCCTACATCTCTTCACACAACAGTTTCACCTTTGCCAATACATTCTCAGCCTCGCGCTTGTTCAGCTTCTCGACCAGTTTTGTATTGGCGATCCTTTCCAGGACCCTGTTCGGTATCTCGTAATCGAGGGTGATGGACATCTCGGTTCCGCCGTCGACGGGGGTCATACTGTAATGCTCAGACAGGGGGAAGCTCCCCTCCATCTTCATGCCGAAGGTCTTTTGCGGAACATTCTCCGTGACGCGACCCGCTCCGCTGAGCTTTACACCCAGCATCCGGTATTCCCATCGGAAGGTGGTTCCCGGTTCCATGCCGGGGGAGGAAAGGTCGGTAATATCGGTGAGGCTGGTGACGTACTCCGTCCAGTTGTCGGTGTTGGTGATGAACCGGAAGACCTTTTCCGGCGGTGCGTTGATAACGATCTTGTCGCTGATTGAAGGCATGGGAGACCTCCTCGAAAGGGTTTACAAACTCGGACGTCACTCCTTCTTTATCAGTACCATGATCACGGCCCGGAAATCTCCTGCCTTGAAATCGTAAGCTTTGTCATCGGGGTATTTCCCAACGATGAACTGAGGGCGGTTGTTTTTGGCGCCATGGCAGGCAAGGCAAGCCTTTTCTACGAGGATTGACCGCTGGTAACGCACGTATTTCTTCTTGTCGATTTCGACCTCATCCCACTTGTCATGAAGGGTGGGGTATTTCTCGAAGGTCTGCAGGTCTTCCATCTCGGCCGGCTTCGGCGCATTTGCCGGGTTCCGGTACTTCAGCGCCACGTGGCGGATGGTCAAACCGTCGGTTGCCATGATCTCCTTCACCCTTTTCCCGACGGCCCCGCAGACTTTATTAAAGGTCTCCTCCGTAATCTCCATGTCCGGCTTGATGAAGTTCTTCGCGAGGTCACTGCGCATGGTGACTATTTCGGCGGCAGCGGCCTGGGCTTTTGTCTTCTTCGCCTCCATGGCATCCTGGCCATGGGCCGCCATTGAGGTAGTCAGCAGTATGCAGATAAAAAGCAGAAAACGCATGGTGCTCCTCCGTTTGAACTATTTCTCCATGGTGATCTGCACCATGCCCCTGAGGTCTCCTACCTCGAAATCATAGGCCTTGTCTTCGGGGTAGAGCTTCGAGATGGCAGGCGGCAGCTTGTCCTTGGCGCCATGACAGGCCAGACATGCCTTTTCTATGAAGATCGGCCTGGAGTAGCGGAGATGCGCCTTCCCCTCAATCGTCACCTCGTCCCACTGGTACTTGAGCTTTCTGTCCTTGTCGAATTTCGCAAGAAGGGCTTCTTCCTCAGCCGTGGCGGTGTTCTTCGGGTCGCGGTATTTTATCGCCGCATAACGTATCTTCACCTTGTCCCGCTTCATGATGGTCTCAGATTCCGTGCTGACGGCGGTACATACACTTTGTACCATGCTTTCAGATATCTCCTTCTGGGCGCCGACGAAATTTTTCGCCAGTGTGCTCCTCATGATGATGACCTCCATGGCGTCACCGGTCATCTTTCTCTTTTTGGCATCAAGTCCGCCATCCGCCAGGGCGTATGAAGTCATTCCGGCGAGCACGACGGCGATCAGCAGCAGGCGAACTAAATGCATAGGCACCTCCAGGTTAATTGGTTGTTTATAAAGTGACATGCGGCAAAGCGCATGTCAAGCGCTCAGGCGATCGAGTATCTTTCCCCGTTTTCCTTTACCAGACCCTCTTTCCGGAGGCCGGCCAGGTTTAAGCCGATCCTCGCCCGGTCAATGCCGGACTCCTCCGAAAGTTCCGCAACAGTCATCTCCGGCCGACTGAGGAGGGCCTTCAGTATCCACCCGCGAACCTCACGGTTTGAGCCCTTGAACGGAGACTGTTTCTTGTGATGGGCGCTTCGGCGGGAAGGGTTGGTGTGCAGCTTTTTGAGCATGACGCCGTAGTCCATGAGGGCGTAGTACCAGGTGCGTGGGTCATCCTTGTCGAGGGTCTGTTCCACCAGCGGCATGATCTCCCGGTCGTGGACGCCTTCGGCGTCGCCAAAGAAGAAGTGGATAAAGACAGCCCGGATATTTGTTTCTATAAAGACGCTGGGCTGGTTGAAGGCAAAGGCGGCAATGGCGGCGGCGGTATAGCTGCCGATACCGGGAAGTTCCAGGAGCCGGCGAGGGTCCGACGGGAGGGTGCCGTCGTATTGCTCCATTACCGTTTCGGCCAGCTTCTTCAGCGACAGGGCTCGCCGGTTGTAGCCCAGCCCGCTCCAGAGGGCAAGGACCTCCGGCAACGGGGCCGCGGCCAGGGAGGCAAAGCCGGGGAAACGGGCAATGAATTTATCGTATTTCCCGGCGACCCGGTCGGTCTGGGTCTGCTGAAGCATGATCTCGGAAACCAGAATCCGGTAGGGGTCTTGCGTTTCCCGCCAGGGGAAGGGTCGCCCGTGCTCGCGGTAGTAGTCGTATACCGCGGCGCGGAAGTTCGCCTTATCCTGTTCCATGGCGGTGCTATTGCAATGACCTGATTTCATGGGGGGCAGAATAGCATGATTCTGAAGATAGAGCCAACGGGGTAGCCATTGTCGGGCGGGATTGCTAGTAGAAACAGGTCGTCGGCCGGTAAAGCCCAAAGGCTGGAGTCACTTTCTTGTGTTTGCATCCCCAAAACCCTATAGATCGTAATCGGGATGCCGATGAAGTATTTGCGGTGTGTCCAACCCTCTTCTTCGGAACCATTCCTGAAAACCGCGGCAATCACGGCCCAACCTGGCGGAGCTATTTAATTTATGAGTCAAATCAAGTAGTTGCGCGTTACCTCTCTTCCTGCTGATCCCATTGGAGACTATTGATGGATGTAATGCTGGACTGGTTCAAGGGACACCTTGACATCATATTTTTCGTTTATGGTGTTGCGTTTGTGGTCATGGGGATCGCCATCCTGGCCCAGCCAAGACGGGAGAGTCAGTTCAGGCTGGCCGGTATCCTCTGGTTGCTGGCGGCGTTCGGGCTGAGCCACGGCCTTAATGAGTGGTTCGACATGTGGGCCATCATCAGGGGAACCAATGCCATATTCGATATGGTCCGCTGGATTGTGGTGACGCTGTCCTTTGTTTTTCTGTTTGAGTTCGGTCGCCGGATATTCAATATAAATGCCGAAGCAAGGCGAGGTGGCGCCACTGTACTTCTTCGATGGTGGCTGACCCCCCTCATTGTCGTGGTCATATTGGCGGTATCGCTTTTCTCCGGCAATTTCCGGCAGACGGGGACCTGGCTGGGGCGCTACTTTCTCTGCTTCCCCGGCGCCGTACTGGCGGGCATCGGTTTCTACCAATATATCCGTATTCAGCCGGACACCCTTCCGCTGCGGAAGGTAAAAAACAACTTCACCTGGACGTCCCTGGCTTTCATTGTCTATGGTGTCCTGGCCGGACTTGTTGTCAACAAGGGGGATTTCTTCCCCGCAATCTGGCTCAATACCGACACATTTGCCGCCCTGTTCCACGTCCCTGTCCAGCTGTTCCGGGCGGCCATGGCAGTCATCGCGGCGGTAAGCATTGCCGGCATGCTGAGGCTCTTTACCTGGGAATCGGTGGAAAAAATTGAAGAGGCCCTCGCCGGAGAGCACGAGTCCCGCCTGTCTTTCGAACGGGTGAGTAATCAGTACCAGCTGATCCTTGATTCAGTGGGAGACGGTATCCTCGTCCTCGACAAAAACGGGATGGTAACGCTCCTTAACTCGGCCGGTGCCCGGATAACCGGTTACGGCCAGCTCGACCTGGCGGACAAAGACCCGCATACGGTGTTCCATCACACAAAGGTCGACGGGACACCCTTCCCCCGGACCCAGTGCCCCATCTATCTTGTCCTGCAGGACGGCACTCCCCGTCTTGTGACCGATGATGTCTTCTGGAAAAGCGACGGCTCCTCATTCCCGGTAGAGTATATCTGTACGCCCATTCGCCGGGATAAAGGTGAATCGGCAATCGATGGCGCAGTGGTGGTTTTCAGCGACGTGACATGGCGCCGCGAGGCCGAGCAGAAACAGAAAAAGCTCCAGGCCCAGGTGCTTCAGATACAGAAGATGGATGCCATCGGCACGCTTGCCGCCGGTATCGCCCACGATTTCAACAACATGCTGACGGTAATCCAGGGACATGTGGACATAGCGCGGATGAAAATGGACCGGGATGCGCCTGTGCAGAAAAACCTCAATACCATTTACGATACCTCGGTACGGGCGGCCAGCCTGACCAGACAGCTTCTGGCCTTCGGGCGCCGTCAGCCCATGGATATGAAGCTCGTGGATACAAATGTAACCATTGAAAATATCCTCAAGATGCTTACGCGGGTGATCGGCGAGACGATACAGGTCGAAACCGACCTGAAGAAGGGCCTGTGGGTTGTCAAGGCCG
>Ga0224505_10002208_pt1 | contig 11599 bp, 9 predicted proteins | sample SF_Jan12_sed_USG_FD_169102 | JGI IMG/M metagenome (GOLD analysis project Ga0224505, IMG submission 169102) | Sediment microbial communities from San Francisco Bay, California, United States - SF_Jan12_sed_USGS_4_1 | ecosystem: Environmental > Aquatic > Marine > Sediment | place: USA: California...
GGGGTGCTGGTCCGAGCTGTGGCTGGGGACGAAGTCGACGATGATCTTGAGGCCGAGCGCGTGGGCACGCGTGAGGAGGCGGTCGAAATCGGCGAGCGTGCCGAACATCGGATGGACGTCGCAGTAGTCCGACACGTCGTAGCCGAAGTCCGCCATCGGCGACGGGTAGAACGGGCTCAGCCAGACGGCGTCCACACCGAGTTCGCCACCCAGGTAGTCGAGCTTCTCGATCACGCCGCTCAGGTCACCGACGCCGGTGCCCGTGGTGTCCTTGAAGCTTCGCGGGTAGACCTGATAGAACACCGCGGTGCGCCACCACTCCCGCTGGTGAGGAGTGGACATGCGAGCGACCTCTGACGCGGGCGCCGGCGCCACCGTGGCGTGACGCCGGGTTACTGTGGCGACCTGCGCAGGTCGCGTCCCGTCGCCTCGGTGGGATCGGTCTCGGGGAGCGCGTCCGGGAGCGTGTCCGCCACCCCGTAGCTCAGGCCGAATCCGTACGGAAACAGCGGCTCGTCGACGGGGTCGTTCCGGTTCACGGCCGTCTGCAGCGGATCGCGCGGCCAGCTGTACGACAGCCGGCCCACGAAATCGTACTGCACCTCCCCCGCGTTCGTGCGGAACAGCACGTCCGCGATCCCGCCACCCTCGGTTCCCGGGAGCCAGGCCGCCACGAAGGCCGTGGAGGCGTTGAGCTCCGGATTGACCCACCGGGGGCGTCCACTCAGGAACACCGACACGACCGGAATGCCCTCGGCTCTCAGCCGGCGCAGCAGGGCCAGCGGCTCCGCGTATTCGGCGGAGAAGCTCAGCGACGTGATGTCGCCGTGCATCTCGGCATACGGCTCCTCGCCGAAGACCACGATGGCCACATCGGGGCGCTCGGTGAACACGCCGTCCGGGCTGCGGACCGTCGTGCCGCCTCCCGCGCTGACCACCGCGGCGATACCCGCGTAGATGGACGTGGCGCCCGGGAAATCCTCGTTGGTGTTCTCGGTTCCCTGCCAGGAGATCGTCCAGCCACCCGCCTGCGCGCCAAGGTCGTCGGCCCCGGCTCCGGCCACGAGCACGCGCTGATTGCGCGGTAGTGGCAGCAGACCACCCGCGTTCTTCAACAGGACCAGCGATTGCCGCACGGCCTGTCGCGCGAGCGCTCGGTGGACCGGCGCGCCGATCAGCCCCGTGTCGCCGGCGTGGGGACGCGCCGACGGTCGACCGGCCGTGAACAATCCGGCCCGGGCCTTCACCCGCAGGATGCGCCGCACCGCGTCGTCAATCCGCGCCTCCGGGATCTCCCCGGACCGGACCTGGTCGAGCGTATTCGTGATGATCGCCTTCCAGTCCTCGGGCACCATGATCATGTCGATGCCGGCGTTGATGGCCGCGGCACAGGAGTCGTTCGTGCAGCCCGCAACCTGACCGATCCCGTTCCAGTCGCTCACCACGAACCCGTCGAAGCCCATCCGCTCCTTCAGGACCTCGGTCAACAGATAGTGGTTGCCGTGGATCTTCTCCCCGCGCCAGCTGTTGAACGACGCCATGACCGTCTGCGCCCCGGCCTCCAGGGCCGGGAAGTAGCCCTGGGCGTGGATGTCCAGCAGCTCCCGCTCGGTGGAGAGATTATCGCCCTGATCGATGCCGCCGTCGGTCCCCCCGTCTCCCAGGAAGTGTTTCGCCGTTGCGAGCACGTGGTCCGCGTCGAGGAATTCCGGGGAGGATGCCGCTCCCTGCAGACCGGTCACCATCCTGCCGGCGAGCTGCCGCACGATCTCGGGATCCTCCGCGTAGCCCTCGTAGGTGCGGCCCCAGCGATCGTCCCGGACCACGGCGAGCGTCGGCGCGAACGTCCAGTCGAGACCGGTCGCGCGGACCTCGAGGGCCGTCGCGGCACCGATGGCCTGGAGCAGGTCGCCGTTGCGCGCGGCGCCGAGGCCGATGTTGTGCGGGAACAGCGTCGCGCCGATGACGTTGTTATGGCCGTGCACCGCGTCGGTACCCCAGATGATCGGGATCGCGAGGCGGCCGCCCGTGGTGTCCATCGACGCCTCGTAGTACGCGTCCGCGAGCGCGACCCAGTCCGCCACGGTCGCGTCCTTCGCCGCGCCCGGGAACGATCCGCCCCCGTTCAACACCGATCCGAGGTGGTACTCGCGGACGTCTTCCGGGGTGACGTGCTGAATCTCTCCCTGGACCATCTGGCCGACCTTCTGCTCCAGCGTCATCTGGGCAAGCAGCCCGGTCACGTACGCCTCGATCGTCGTGTCGAAAGGAACGGTCGGCCGGACCGCCGGCCATGCCACGGTGGGAGCGCCGCTGCCACAGCCGGCGAGCAGGGGGAGACTGGTGGCGATGGTCACAGCGCGCAGGCGGATGGTGGTCATGATCGATCGTCCGGTTGGTGCGGTTCTGGCGTTCGCGGGTCCCGGGGGCCCATGTTCCGTCCGGGGCCGGCTCGTCACCCGTCGGCATTCCCGACGCTGGGGCGGTGCCGAGCCGGAGCGTGCCGCGCTTCCTAAGATGGCCCGACGGACGGGGCAAGGCCAGCGTGGGCGCTGGGCTCGGGCACCGACGAGGCTGGGATGACGGTGCCAAAGGGTACGAGGTCCTGGTTCGACTACGGCACGGACGGGCTCGGCGCCGGCTATGGGCCGACCCACGACGCCGTGCGCGCCTGGCTGCTGGCGCAGGGACTCGTCGCGGGCACGGGCTTCGTGGTCCGCCCATACCGGGGCGCCACCCACAACGACGCGTCGTGGCGCGCGCGGCTCGACGCCCCGCGCACGTTCCTGTTCGGGGGCGGGCGTCACTGAAGAGGCGGCACGTCCCGGCGGGCCGGGGCGCGCCTTCGACCTGGCTTGTGGAGGGTGAGCCCATGCGCGGTCGGATGCCTGGCCACTCGCGCTCGATCCTCGTCGTTCTGGCTTTCGCGGTCGGGTGTGCTGACGAGCCTTCGCAACAGCCGGCCGACGCCGCGGCGAACCTCGAGGTGCCGGCCTGGGCGGCGGACGCGATCTGGTATCAGATCTTCGTGGAGCGGTTCCGCAACGGCGACCCGTCGAACGATCCCACGGTTCACGATATCGCGGGTGTCACGGATCAGGCGGCGCCGGACGGCTGGCGCCCGACACCGTGGGGGCACGACTGGTATCGGCAGGAACGCTGGGCCGCGGCCACCGGGAAGGACTTTTACGGAACCGTGACCTTCCGCCGCTACGGCGGCGACCTCCAGGGGGTCATGGACCAACTCGACTACCTCCAGGGCCTCGGCGTCACCGCCCTCTATCTCAACCCGGTGAACGACGCACCCTCCCTGCACAAGTACGACGCGCGGAACTACCGGCACATCGATCGCAACTTCGGGCCCGACCCACGCGGCGACGAGGCCCGGACGGCGGCCGAGGATCCCACGGATCCGGCGACCTGGAGCTGGACCGCCGCGGACAGCCTGTTCCTTGCCCTGGTGGAGGAAGTCCATCGGCGCGGCATGCGTATCATCGTGGACTACTCGTGGAATCACACGGGGATCACGTTCTGGGCATGGCGCGACATCCTCGCGCACCAGCGGGGGTCGCGGTTTGCCGACTGGTACGAGATCGAGCGCTTCGACGACCCTGCCACGCGGGACACGAACGAGTTCGCGTACCGGGGCTGGGTCGGGGTGCCGTGGCTGCCCGAGTGGAAGAAGATCGGTCGGCCGGCTGGCGAGACGCACGGCGCGATCGACGGTAACCTCGTGCCCGGCGTGCGCGACCTCGTGTTCAGCGTCACGCGCCGCTGGCTCGACCCGAACGGGGACGGCGATCCCTCGGACGGCGTGGACGGCTTCCGGCTCGACGTGGCCGAGATGGTGCCGCTCGGCTTCTGGCGCGAGTACCGGCGCTTCGTCCGGAGTGTCAACCCGAACGCGTACCTCGTGGGGGAGATCTGGTGGGAGCAGTGGCCGGACAAGATGTACGACCCGGCGCCCTGGCTCCGGGGCGACGTGTTCGACGCGGTGATGAACTATCGCTGGTACATGCCAACGCGGAGTTTCTTTGCGGGGGCTCCGCCCGGCATGACCGCGTCGTGGTACGCCGCGTACCTGGACTCACTGACGGCGGGCATCACGCCATCCCATCTGCGCGTAATGATGAATCTGACCGCGAGCCACGACACGCCACGCTTCGGAACGTCGGTCTACAATCCTGGCCGGTACAAGTACCACGCCAGCCCGCGGGACGATCCCGACTACCGGATCGACCGGCCCGACGAGCGCACGCGCCGGGTGCAGCAGATGATCCTGACGCAGCAGTTCACCTACGTCGGTGCGCCGCATATCTGGAACGGCGACGAGGTGGGCATGTGGGGCGCGGACGACCCCGACGAGCGCAAGCCCATGGTGTGGGGCGATCAGCGCTACGAGGACGAAGCCACCCATCCGTTTGGCCGGGTCCGGCGCCGCGACCGCGTCGCTCCCGACACCGTGCTGTTCCAGTTCTACCGGGACCTGATTGCGCTGCGGCGGCAGCACCTTCGCCTGTTTGCCGACGGCACCCTGACCTGGCTGCTCACCGACGACGCGCGCAGCGTGCTGGTGTACGAACGCGTCCTCGGTGACCAGCACGCCATCGTCGCCTTCAACGCCACGGAGGAGCCGCACGAGGTGTCTGTCACGGCGGTGGGAGCGTATCGCATCGCGTTCCCCCAGGGCGATGCCGTGGCTGTCGGCGACGGGAGCCTCACCGTCCCGTTGCCAGCACTGACCGCGAGCGTGTGGATTCGTGACTGAGGCACGAGGGACCGTGAGTATAGTGATGTCGGGATTGAGTCGTGCCGGGATGGACAACGGAGCGACCCGATCGGTCCGCAGGTCCCCGCGATTCGGAGGGAGGTCAGACCTGCGCCGCGAGCCAGGCGCGCATCGCCGCGGAACCGGCGAGGACATCGCCGACGTGGGGTTCGACCGTCCAGGCGCGGCCTCCGAAATCCGTCACCTGGCCGCCCGCCTCCCGCACCAGCACCACACCCGCCGCGACGTCCCACGGCGCCAAGCCGATTTCCCAGAAACCATCGAGCCGTCCCTCCGCCACGTGGGCGAGATCCAGCGCTGCCGACCCCGCGCGCCGGATCCCGCTCGTGGCGTGCAGGACGCGCCGGAACTGCGTCAGATACTCCTCGACGCGGTCGCTTGCCGGGGCCTTGAACGGGAATCCCGTGCCGACCAGCGCGAGCGTCGGATCCGTGATCGTCGATACCCGGATGGGCCGATCGTTGCACGACGCGCCCTCGCCCGCCACCGCGCGATACACCAGATCCCGCACGACATCCACCACCACCCCCACCACCAGTTGATCGCCCACCGCCGCCCCGATACTGACGGCGTACGCCGGGTACTTGTGCAGGAAGTTGGTGGTACCATCCAGCGGATCTACGATCCACGTGACCGTCGCGCCCATCGTGCCCATCGCGCCCGCCGTGCCCATCGGCGTTAGCTCCTCCCCCATCACGCTCGACCCCGGCGCGCCCGTCAGCAGCACATCGGCAATCAGCCGCTCAGCCTCGCGGTCCACGTCCGTGGCGAAGTCGTTGCGCGCCTTGCGGTCCCAGGTACTCACGGATGGGGGCACCGCGCCGGCGATGAACACCGCGGCGGTGCGCGCCGCACGGTCGGCGAGTTCGAGTAAGTGACGATGGGAAGCCATCTTGCGACGTCCTACCCCCAAGTCATAGCTTGCACGCCTATGGCACGTGTCTTTTCCGGAATCCAGCCGTCCGGCGAACTCCACATCGGTAACTACCTCGGCGCCGTCCGCAACTGGGTGGCGCTGCAGGACACCCACGAGTGCCTGATTTGCATCGTGGACTACCATGCCATCACGCAGGCGTATGAACCCGAATTGCTGGCGCAACGCACGTTCGACATGGCCGTCAGCCTGCTCGCGTCCGGGATCGACCCGGCGCGCTGCATCCTGTTCGTGCAGTCGCACGTGCCCGAGCATACCGAGCTCAGCTGGGTCTTCACGACCGTGACGCCGATCGGCGAGCTGGAGCGCATGACGCAGTTCAAAGATAAGTCGCAGCGGCAGGAGAGCGTGCCGGCGGGTCTCCTCAACTATCCGGTGCTCCAGGCGGCGGACGTCCTGCTGTACCGCGCGGAGATCGTGCCGGTGGGCGAGGACCAGTTGCAGCACCTCGAATTGATGCGGGAGATTGCGCGCAAGTGGAATGCGCGGTACCGCGAGGGGTTCTTCCCGGAGCCGCAAGCCATGCTGAGCCAGGCGCGGCGGATCGCGGGGCTCGACGGCGACGCCAAGATGTCCAAGAGCTTGGGCAACACGATCGGGTTGCTGGAGGCGCCGGACCGGATCTGGGAATTGCTGCGCCCGGCCAAGACGGACCCGGCCCGGGTCACGAAGAAGGACCCCGGTGACCCGGAGAAGTGCAACCTCTACTCGCTGCACCAGTACTTCTCGCCGCCGGCCACGGTGCGGGACGTCGCCGCGAAGTGCCGCAGTGCCGGGTGGGGCTGTCTCGAGTGCAAGCGCGTGCTCGCCGACAACATGGCGGCGGAATTCGCGCCGATTCGCGAGCGGGCGGCCGCGCTCAAAGCGCAACCCGAGCGCGTGCACGAGATCCTCGCGGATGGCGCGCGCCGCGCCCACGCCATGGCCCGCGAGACCATGGACGCGGTACGCGCCGCGATGGGATTCCTCCCGATCCAGGGGGCCCGCGTACGTCCCTGACCGTCCTCTGGCCGCAGGTGGTGGAGCTCTTGCGGCTCGATCTGCTCAGTGCCGTCTTGCTGGCTATCCTCTGCGGCGGCGCGGTGGGCTTGGAGCGCGAGCTGCGGGGAAAGGCCGCGGGGCTTCGTACGAACATCCTGATCTGCATCGGCGCCGCGCTCTTCACGCAGCTGTCCGTCTACCTCGGCACGCCACGCGGTGATCCGGGGCGGGTGGCGGCGCAGATCGTGACGGGCGTCGGGTTCATCGGCGCGGGGGCGATCCTGCACTCCCGCGGCGCCGTCTCGGGACTGACGAGCGCCGCCACGATCTGGGTGGTGGCCGCAATCGGCGTGGCGCTCGGGTCCGGGGCGGTGTTCGAGGGGGTCGGCGTCACCCTGCTCCTGCTGTTGGTGCTGCGCGGCCTCGGCTGGGTCGAGGGGCACGTCCGTCAGCAGGCGACCGAGGTGACCGTGTCCGTCGAAGTCCCTCCCGGCATGGATCAAGTGGAGCGGATCGAAACCATGATCCGAGCCAGCGGCCTGACGATCGTGGACATGCGCGCCGAGCCAGCGCGCGACGGCCGCACGCAGTTGGCGTTCACGGTGCGGGGGAGGCCGCACCAGCACGACCAGACGCGTCGGGCGCTCCTGGACGCGACCGGGAGCTACCACCTGTCGATCAGCGAATGACGCGCGTCGTCGTCGACCTCGCCTCGACCCGCCCCGTCTGGAGTGCTCCACCGGCCGTGCTACGCGCGGTGCGGCGGGCGGGCGGCCGCGGGTGGACCGTCGTGCCGGTGCGAGCCCGGGCCTCCAGCGATGGGGATGGCGGCGCAGGCAGTGCCGCGGCCGTCAGGGCCGCGGCAGGTGCGGAGGTATACATCGGATGGGGCGTGCCGAGCAGCGTCGTGGCCGCGGCGCACGGGACGCTCCGGTGGGCGCACACGGCCGCCGCAGGCGTCGGCGCGAGCATCACGCCCGTGTTCCGGGCCACCGGCGCGCGGCTGACGAACTCGCGCGGCGTGCATGCCGAGCCGATCGCCGACTGGGTCGTGGCCGCCATCGGATTCTGCCTGCGCGGATTCCACGACGTGGTGGCCGCCCAGCGGGAGCGGCGCTGGGCGAAGGACGTGTTCACGGACGGCACGGTCAGCGTGCGGGAGTTCGCCGGCACGCGCGTCGGCCTCATCGGGCTGGGCGGGATCGGCCGGGCGGTGGCGCGCCGCTGCCAGGCGCTCGGCATGCCCGTGTCCGCCGTGCGCCGTACGCCGACCCGCCGGCCGCCGCGTGGGGTACAGTGGGTCGGGGGCCCGGATGAGCTAGTGGCGCTGGCCCGCCGGTCGGACGTGCTGGTCGTCGCGGCACCCCATACGACCCGGACGCGGCAGCTGGTGAACCGTCGCGTGCTCGCGGCGCTGCCCAAGGGTGCCTACGTTATCAACGTGGCCCGGGGCGAGGTGATGGACGAGGCGGCGCTGCTCGCGGCGCTCGACAGGCGCCTGGGCGGCGCGGTGCTCGACGTGTTCGATCGGGAGCCACTGCCGCGTACGCACCCACTGTGGACCCATCCTCGGGTGCTGGTGTCGCCCCACGTCAGCGGGGTCACCGATCGGTTCTGGGAGCGTGAGACCGCGCTGATCGTGGACAACGTGCGCCGGTACCGCAGCGGGCGGCGGCTGCGCAATCTGGTAAACCTGGACCGGGAGTACTAGGCGGCGATGGAGAACATCATCAAGGCGGCGGTGGAGCGCGGCGCGTCCGATATCCATATCAAGGCGGGGGATGTGTTTCGCGCACGCATCGGCGGGGTCCTCAAGGCCCTGACCAAGCAGCGCCTCACCGCCGAGCAGACGCGCGCGATCGCGCTCGATCTGATCCCGAACGAGGAAGACCGGAAGCGGATCGACCAGATCCGTGACTACGACTGTTCGTGGGGGTCGCCCGGCATCGGGCGCTTCCGGGTGAACATCCTGCGCCAGCGATCGTCATTCATGCTGGTGCTGCGGGCCATCCCGTTCGACGTGCCTACCCTCGAGCGACTCGATCTCCCGCTGGCCCTCGCGCGCATTGCGGAAGCGGAAAGCGGTCTGGTCCTGATCGTCGGCGGAGCCGGGAGCGGGCGCACATCCACGGTCGCTGCGTTAATCCACCACATCAACACGAATCAGACGCGGCACGTGGTGACGATCGAGGACCCGATCGAGTTCCTGCACCGGGACGTGAAATCGTCGGTCACCCAGCGGGAAGTCGGGATGGACACGGAGAACGTGGAAACGGGGCTCAGAACCGCCATGCGCCAGGATCCCGACGTGATCGTCCTCGGGGATCTGCCGGACCTGCCCACGCTCCGGGGGGCCCTGCGCGCGACCGACATGGGACGCCTGGTGATCTCCACCATGACGGCGCCCGACGCGGCCCATGCCGTCGATCGCCTCATGGGGCTCTACCCCGCCGCCGATCAGCCGGCGGCGCGCGTCCGGCTCGTCGAGTCCCTGACGGCCGTCATCGCCCAGAAGTTGATCCCGCGCGCTACCAGTGAAGGTCTGGTGGTCGTAGTCGAGGTGCTGCGGGGGACGGCCGAAGTGCGGGCCGCGCTGCACGATCCGGACGTGAGCGGCCCGTTGACGGATCTGCTTGCGGCGGGGCGGGAGGAGGTAGGTACGCAGACGTTCGATCAGCACCTGGTCGACCTCGTGGAGGCCAAGGTGGTCCGGCCCGAGGTGGCGCGTACGGTGGCCCGCGATCCCTCGGCATTCTCGGAAGGGTCATGACCGACCGCGCGCCGTTGGGTGGCGTCCTGGTGCCCGTCACGACGCCGTTCGATCCGGTCACGGGGGATCTCGCGCCGGTCTCCTTGCGCGACAACGCGCGGGCCTGCCTCGCGGACGGCGTGCAGGGCGTCGTCGCGACGGGATCGACAGGCGAGGCGAGCCTGCTCGACGAGGCGGAGTTCCGCCAGCTGGTGGAGTGGTTGCGCGACGTGGTCCCGCCGGAGCGGACCCTCGTCGTGGGCGCCGGCCGGGAATCCACGCGAGCAACGCTGGAAGCCTGTCGCGTGGCGGGTGAGTTCGGGGCGGACGCCGTCTTGGTGCGGGCGCCGGCCTACTACGGCGGTTCCCTTTCGCCCGCCGCCCTCACGGACCATTTCCGACGCGTGGCGGACGGATCGCCCGTGCCTGTGCTCGTCTACAACATCCCCAAGTACACGCATGTCGCGTTGGCGGACCGGCTCCTGTCCGCGCTGGCCGATCACCCGAACGTGGTGGGCGTCAAGGATTCTTCCGGCGACCTCAAGAACTTCGCCGCCTACGCGGCAGCTACACCTGGCTGGGCGCACTTCATGGGGTCCGGCAGTCACTTCTACGCGGCCCTGGAGCTTGGCGCGGCCGGCGGGATTCTCGCGGTGGCGAACCCTGCCACGACGCTCGCGTGCGAGGTGTGGGATGCCTGGAGCAGCGGAGACCGCGCGGCTGCCGGGGCGGCCCAGGAGCGGCTGACCCCGATCAACAAGCTCGTGGTGGGCGAGTTGGGGGTGCCCGGGGTCAAAGCAGCGCTCGATGTCGTGGGCCGGGTCGGTGGACCGGTGCGACCCCCGCTCGCGGACCTCGGCGACCGGGATCGGGATCGGATCGGGGCGGCACTCCGGACGGGTGGGGTCAGGGTGGTGGCTACTGATTGACCTCGCTTTCTCCGCCCCTTAGCTTGCGCCAGAGGATGCCCCGGGAATCCCCCGGGGCTCTTTTTTTGGGCTGCGAGGTGGGGATGTTCGGACCCAAGCGGCAGTGCGTGGTGGTCGTCGGCGCCCAGTGGGGTGACGAGGGCAAAGGGAAGATCGTGGACGTCATCGCGGAGCGCGCCGATCTGGTGGTGCGCTACCAGGGCGGGGCCAACGCGGGCCACACGGTGGTCAAGGGTGACGAGGAGTTCATCCTGCACCAGATCCCCTCCGGCATCCTGCACGAGGGGACCCGGTGTCTCATCGGCAACGGCGTCGTACTCGATCCGGAGACCATGTTGCGCGAGATGGAGGAGTTGGCGGCGCGCGGGGTGTCGATTGACGGACGGTTCCGGATCTCCGATCGCGCGCATCTGGTACTCCCATATCACAAGCTGCTCGACCAGGCGTCGGAGCGGCAGCAGAAGATCGGGACGACCGGCCGTGGCATCGGACCGGCGTATGAAGACAAGATTGGGCGCAGAGGCATTCGTGTCGGCGACCTCCGGAACATCGACCGCGCCTGCCATCTGGTTGTCGAGCGAACGGCGCGGGCCAACCGGGTGCTCGCGATGCTCGAGGTCGAGGAGCGTGCTTCCGAGGCGGAGCACGTGGCGCTCGTGGAGCGGCTGGCGCCGCGTCTCCTCCCGCTCACGGTGGATGCCGGCCGTACGACCTGGGACGCGCTCCGTGCCGGACAGCGCGTCCTGCTCGAGGGCGCGCAGGGCGCGCTGCTCGACGTGGACCACGGCACCTATCCCTACGTCACGTCGTCGAACACTACGGCCGGTGGCGCGGCCGTGGGGGCGGGTATCGGACCGACGGCTATTGACGTGGTGCTGGGCGTGGTCAAGGCGTACACGACGCGCGTGGGGAACGGACCGCTGCCCACCGAGGCGGACGAGGCCCGCGGGGAACAACTGCGGACGCTTGGGGCCGAGTTTGGCGCCACGACGGGCCGCCCGCGGCGGTGTGGCTGGTTCGACGCGGTCGTGGTTCGTTACGCGGCGCGCGTGAACGGCCTCACGCACCTGGCCGTCACGAAGCTCGATGTGCTGGACACGCTCGCTGAGATTCCCGTCTGTACGGGGTATCGCGTCGGCGGGGCGCCGTCCGACGATGTCCCGGCCGACGCCGACGCCCTTGGCTGCGTCGAGCCCGTGTACGAAGTCCTCGAAGGC
>Ga0224505_10002210_pt1 | contig 11596 bp, 7 predicted proteins | sample SF_Jan12_sed_USG_FD_169102 | JGI IMG/M metagenome (GOLD analysis project Ga0224505, IMG submission 169102) | Sediment microbial communities from San Francisco Bay, California, United States - SF_Jan12_sed_USGS_4_1 | ecosystem: Environmental > Aquatic > Marine > Sediment | place: USA: California...
CCGCTTCCATCCCAACCTTCGCCTTGAACTCCGCGCTATGCACCGTGCGCTTCTTGCCGTCACTCATGCCATCATCCTCCTGGGACAACAGCTTAAACCGGTGTCTCAAATTTGGGGTCCACTTTAGAGTGCGGAAACATACCATTTTCCATCGAAGAAGGTGCGCTCATAGCAAAGTTATCTTTCACATCATATTCACTCACAAGAGAGACGTTTAGAGAGGCCTGGAATGGCTTTCTCCAAGAAATAGGTCTTGAGAAGGTGGGGTGGCCGGTACATTTCGGCATTGCACTTTGGTACGTGGACCACGAGATGCTTCTTCACGCAGCGGCCGTTTTTGAGCATCTCCATCGTGATGTGAGAAGAGGATATGATCGGACCGAAGAAGTCGCCGGCTATCAGGCCGATTATTTTCCGGCAATGTTGAAGCTCTACACGGAAATGTTCGACCGTGAGAGGGTCAGTCAACTATTCGGTCGGCTTGAGGAATTATATGAGGATGGTCACCTTGCCCTTTCTGAATACTCCGACGGATTACTAGCGGCCATTGGAACAGTAGAGGAAGGTTCAAGCACGACTGAGCATTCGCTGCTGCATAGCGCCAAGAGAACCATATGCGACCTGCTCGAACGCCTCGATTCGGAGCGTCGAGAAAAAGAAGCCTTAAGGGCTGAAGTCGATGCCGGAGTTCGATTCAAGGATGTGTGCGCGAAAGCAGAGAAAGATCTAAGGGCAAGATATGCTGCATCATTTCCGATATTCTGCCCGCCAACACAACATTTTCTTATTGAGGCAGCTTCCTGGAACACCAAACCCTTCAGGAACATAAATCCATGCTGGACTCCCATCCTTTATCAGAAAGCCCTTGAATATGAGTTTAATGAGAGAGTGTGGGAGCCTGTTTGCAAAAGCGGTGTGGCCCTACCGAGGGAATTCGATCACGACAGACTTACGATCAACCAAATAAACAGGTTACTTCGTAGCACCAACCCGCTGATCAAAGGTCTTGTACGATCTATTTCTGAACGATTCAAGATCTCAATGGTCCTCGCTCCCCCGCTGGTGGTCGCGCTCTATAATTTGACAGATCATTGTACCCGCGCACGGCACGGAGACAGAAAACCGTATACAATCGATGACCTAGCTTCATGTCTGACGGTCATTGCTGAAGGTGAGGCGATTGTTCAGATAATGACTCAGTTCCGTCCACGCTGAAGAACTGCAGGACAAAGACTGCTTCCTCGGAATTCAAACTGTCTACATTCTCACCACCTTCTTCAGATACGAGAGCTGCTTGATAAGAAGCCCATTCCCTCCTACACTTTTCAATTCCATGACGCTATGCGGAACCCCGCTGCAAGCTTACGCGTTAGATAATCAAGGAGGCTAGATGAGGCAGAACAAGGGGCCAGAATTCATCCGATTTTTTCGGCCGATCATCCAGGTCATGAGAAACCTCGGTGGGTCTGGAACAGCGTCAGAAATAGTGGATAGGTCACTGGAAGTGGCACAAGTCACAGAAGCAGAGCAACAAGCCGTCAACAAGAACGGACTTTCCCGAGTAAAGAACCAGGTTCACTGGGCACGTCAGTATCTCGTATGGACCGGGTATCTTGGATCATCGAAGTGGGGAGTCTGGACTCTCACGGATAAAGGGATGTCCGTGGATCTTTCAACCCTCAATGCACTCGACATATTCAGATCCGTTCTGGCCAATCGCCCCAAGAAGGCGAAAGAATCAGACGCACAGCAACGTGATGAGGATGTTCCAGACGAAGAAAAACCCAAGGATCATAGAGCTGCGCTGCTTGAAGTACTCCAGTCATTGCCTCCAAGTGGATTCGAAAGGCTCACTCAACGGCTGCTTCGAGAATCAGGCTTCCAGCAAGTCACGGTAACTGGCAAGAGTGGGGACGGAGGGATCGACGGCATAGGGACTCTAAAAGTTAATCCCTTCGTCAGCTTCAACGTGCTTTTTCAATGCAAGCGATACCAAGGGGCAGTTACTCCTTCGCACGTTCGTGACTTTCGCGGCGCCATGATGGGACGTGCCGACAAAGGGCTGATAATTACGACAGGAACTTTTACGCTTGATGCTAAGAAAGAGGCGAGACGGGATGGAGTTCCACCGATTGAGCTTGTGGATGGGGACATGCTCGTTGAAATGTTCGAGCAGCACGAACTCGGCCTGATTCCTAAACGGTCCTACGAAATTGACGAGATGTTCTTCCAGGAATACAAGAATTGATCTCAACCGAGATTCATTAAGTCATCTCCTCTATGTCCGACCATCCTGTGTCACATTGCGAACAGCGGGATGATTGTCGCTATAGCACGTGGTACTAGGACAAATTTCAGGATCATGAGTGCCACTCCCTCCCCTTGGACCGTCGTCGTGTCTATCCTCACTTCCGGGTTGACCGGCGCTTCATAGGGATCTTGTGTGCCTTGGACCGTCGTCGAACCCCTTTAAGTGCGATCCACTGTTCTGCGGATTGGAAAGGAACAGTCGCCAGCTCTCTGAGCCGGAAGGGCGACTGTATACGAGGTCACGCACTCGGCGAGAGCAGGAAGTCGAAGTCGGCTTTCGTCAGGACGCCTTGCCCGGAGCCCCGCACTACGCCGGCCATGACCGCGTCGTACAACTCGAGCTTGCGCTGCTTGAGCGCCACCATCTTCTCCTCGATGCTGTGGCGCATGAGAATCCGCACGATCGAGACCGTCTGCCGTTGCCCGATACGATGCGCCCGGTCCGACGCCTGACGCTCCACCGCCGGATTCCACCAGGGGTCCAGATGAAAGACATAACTCGCTTTGGTGAGATTCAGCCCCTGCCCTCCCGCCTTGAGACTCAAGAGAAACACGCTCGGCTGTTCACCGGTCTGAAACGCCGTCACGCGAGCCTTGCGCGCAGCCGGTGCCGTAGACCCATCCAAGCGATGGTATGGCAACCCATGGCGGATGCACGCTTCCTGCGCAAGATCCAGAAAGCTGGTGAACTGGGAGAAGACCAGGGCGCTGTGTCCCTCGTCACGCAAGAGCTGGAGCCGCTCCATCAGAAAGCTGAGCTTAGGCGAAGTCTCATTGGCTTGATTCGTGAGAAGGCGAGGCGAAAGACAGACCTGCCGCAGTTTGAGGATGGCCGTGAGCGCGATAAACTGCGCCTGCCCGGAGGTCTTGGTGCGATAGGCGTCGTCGATCGTTGAGCGCACCTGGTCGACGGTCTGTTGATAGAGCGCCTTTTGGCGATCGGTCAACTCGAGGAACACCTCATGCTCGATTTTCGGCGGCAGGTCCTGGAGAGCCTCGGCCTTGGTCCGACGCAGAATGAAGGGCCGCGTCCGTCGCAGCACCCGATCGAGCGTGTGACCCGCCACACGTTTCAAGTCGGTCTTGAAGCGATCGTATTCGCCCAGAAGCCCCGGCACACACAGGTCGATGATGGAGAAATACTCGCCGAGATGATTTTCGAGCGGCGTGCCGGTCAAGGCGATCTTGAACCGACCCTGGAGCCGGCGGACCGCGCCCGTCGTGTCCGCCTGAATATTTTTCACCGCCTGGGCTTCGTCGAATACGATCACATGGAAGGCCGTCCGCGCTAAGATGTCGATATCCCGACGGACCAGCCCATAGGTCGTGAGCACCACCTCGCCGTCCCCGGCGTCGAATGTCCGTTCGCTCCCGCTATACGCATGAACCTTCAAGCCGGGCGCGAAGCGCGCTAGCTCCTGTTCCCAGTTGAAGAGAATACTCGTCGGGACGACGACCAGATGGGGGCCCTTCACCCCACGAGCCGTCTTGATACGTCCCTCCTTGATGGCGGCCAGCAGACAGATGGTTTGGAGGGTCTTGCCCAATCCCATATCGTCCGCCAAACAGGCACCGAATCGATGCTCGTAGAGAAATGCCAGCCAGGCGTAGCCGTCATGCTGGTAGGGGCGCACCTTCGCGTGCAGACCCTTTGGCAAGAGTGGCTTCTCGATCCGCTCAAATCCCAGCAAGCGTGCCAGCACCGCCTCGTCCTCGGCAGGCAGCGACACGGGGATGCCCTGCTCACGCAGCGCTAGCCAATCGAGGATCTGTAACCGGGTCACACGAACGACTTGCGCTGCTTTCCGATCCTCCGGCGCATCACCCGTAAGGCCGATGATCGCGCGCAGCCGCTCCAGGGTCTGGCCATCCAAGACCCGCAGACCGCTCCCAGTGTCGATCATTCCGCCCTGCCGGATGGCCGCCCGCCACTCCGTCTCATCAATCACCACCCCATCGCAGCGAATCTCCGGCCGGATCTCGAACCAGTCGATCCCGGTCCCCTCACGGTCCTGACGGTCCACGTGGACCGCGCAGTCCCACCGAATGGGCCGGAGTGGTTTGTCTTCATACAGCAATGCAATCCCAGCCGCCGTCAGCTTTTCCAGCAGCTCCGGCAATCGTTGAAACAATATGCGGGAATCGATTCTCATCGCGTCATACGAGGGCATGCCGTGAAACGCGTCCAGACCGAAGACCTCGAATGGAATCCGGTACAGCAATGCTTCGCGGTGTTTGTCGATCGCGCGAAGTGTCCATCGCCTCCCTTCGACCTGCAACCGTACATCTTGACCAGCATACACCGACAGATGGTGTCTCAGCCATTGAGCGGCCTCAAGACGGATGCTCCTCGCCCAATCGCTCTGATCCAGCGCTGTCTTGATGCGGAGATCTCGTTCCTTCGCCTCGCCGACCGTGAGGGACGTGAAGAACAGATCGTAGAGCACACCCTTGCGTTTCTGTGCCCGCAACGGAGCCGATATGGTGCGGCCCTGCTCCAACGACCGGATGAAGGAAAAGGTCGAGGCACTCGGAGCAAACCGGGCGTCACCGCGCCGGCATTCCGTCTGTAACATCCATGCGGCGGTCGGCGCGCCGGCCTCGTCTGGGAGAGGCGCTAGAATCAACGCGTACGACACCTCCTCGCCCACCGACATCGGGTCAGAAGGATGAACCGGCGCCTCTTCCCCATCCACGCGCAGCAGAAGATCGCGCAAGGTCTTGTCGGCCCGTTTCTGGATCAGATCGATCTGCGCGGACCGGAACTCCTTCCGTGAGACGGTGAACTCCACTTCCTGGTGAATGCCCTGCCATCGCCCATGGCCCCGGTCCTCCGGTAAAGTCACCGCGCACAACCTCCCGGCCGGTCCGCCCCCAGGATCATCAGCGTTGGAACCTTGGAAACCGTTGCGTAACGCACGAAACGAAGTCCACCCGCTTTCGTCCTCCAAGCAGAGCAAGCGGCGGCCACTCACGTCGACCACGAAGTCGCGAAACCGGACGATTCTGTCGAGCGCCGTGCCGTCGGCTATGCAGACCGCGCGGATCTTTACGTCATCACCGGCAAGAGCGATCTCTGTCTTGCTCCGACAGGTGACCGACGGAGTCCATTCGAGGGCGATAGATTCCAGGCCGGATTTCAGCACAATCGGGAACCGTCGCTTGGAGACACGGAGATAGCGCTGTAAGGGTTCGTCCCCATACCCTGACGAAAACCAGGACGCATTCAGGAGTGGACGCAGCTCGGGCGGTAACGCGGGGGTCCATCCTGCAGGAAGCCGCACACCGTTCCGATGGATCACAAGTTGCGGATACGGCTGACCGGCGTTGATCACGATTTCATAGCTCGACCCAGGGAGACCGTCCCCATTCCACGAGGGGGTTGCCCCCTTGATGGAACCTGTCTCGGCAAGGTCTCCGAGCAACTCAACGCGAAGCGCGGCCAGGTGCACTTGTTGCCGATCCGACAATGAGACCGTCTCGGGCGACAGCAGATGTTTGGTAGTAAAGCAGGCGCAAAGGATATGCTTGCATAGCCGATCAAAATCCCAGGCCGGACAGTCACAGAACGAAGAGAGAAACGCCTCGTCGAGAGAAAAGAGAACCTCATACAGGCTGGTTCCCTGCACCTGCGCCGTGAGCGTCGCCCCGTCCCTACCCCAAACATAGTGCTGAAGCCGTTGCTGCTGGTAATAGTCATATCCCCTGAGCGCTGTCTCTTTAGGGGCCATCGTGTACAGATCGTTGACGGCGAGAGCGCGAAATGCGGCAACAAGGGCTGCCGAGGCGGGAGTAGGAATGAAGGGGCTTTCCTTCGTGTCAGAAAGGGGGCTCCCCCCCCCTCTGCGACGGGACGCAGGTGTCTTCCTCATGGTGCGACACTATAGCGACCGGGATAGAGCCTCATCAAGCAGCGTTGGATGATTGCTCGCGCAGCTGCATAGGGGCGGTGGCCGTAGAAGCGCTCAGGAATACTGTTGGTTGAATTTCTCTTTCACAACTTCCAGCACTTTCCTCGCTGCGTCGTTCGCGGAAAGCTTCGTTGTATCTATGACCACTTCGGGATGGACCGGCGCTTCATAGGAATCGTGCAACCCCGGCACGGTCGAGGATTCTCCCTGTTGGCCTCGCTGATAGGTGCCCTTGTAGTCACGCTGCATAGCCAGTTCCAACGGACACTCCACGGCGACCTCGATGAACTGAGGAATCAGGCTGCGGGCAAAGTCGCGATACGCCCGCCTGTTGGCTGTTGCATCGAGGAGGACGGTGACCCCATGAGCGACCAGCCTTGCACCCATGAACGCGAGTGAACGATAGAACAGATCCCGTTCTGCAAGACTGTACGTCGGATGAGGTGTCAAGATTCTGCGGACCACATCCGATTCGAGTACTTCGACAGAACCAATCTCTTCAAGCTTTGGCTTTAGCGCAGCTGCAATCGTACTCTTTCCGGACGCAGGCAGCCCCGTGAGCCAGATGGCGAAAGCCTTTGATGTGGCATCAATCGTCATGGGTCAGCTAGTAAGATAGACATGGGCGTTCGGTCGGTCGGTTGAGGCAGACCGCTAGCGAGTAACGGACTCTATAGTCCACAATACTCATTCACCAGCTCTGGCTCAAAGCGCGGCACATCAAGTACGTTTTCAATGAATCGGAAGAGGCTGCGTCGGATGTCGATCGACAGATTGGGATACCAGAGCGGGCTGGCCACGACCAGGCCGCGAAAAGCGAAGAACGGCGCAGCCGTTTCCGTAACTTCTTTGTCGCCGCTGACCTCCACATAGGTGTCCCAAAACAATCGGAACAAGATCTCAAACGACCCCTGGAGCTTGCCCCGGCTGATCAATGAGTTAAGGAGATAGTTGATCGTCATCGCGGTCACGTCGTCCGCCGGCTCGCCCCATTCCCCTCGTGATCGATCCAACACCGCAAAATCCGTCCCGGTACGGAACAGCACATTGTAGGGATGGAAATCCCCATGAACCTGGGAAAGACGATTGACCTTGTCATGAAGGCGCCACCGCCACTGGTTGCAGGCTTCCTCCACCGTGCGCAACAGATCGCCCGTGATAAAGCCACAACGCTTGGGATAGCTGTCGGTCAATCCCATGATGCATTCGCCGTGGCCGATCAGTTCACGCAGCCGGCGCTTATAGAGATCGGCGTCTCGTCGTTTCTTGGCATGGATTTGCGCCAAGTAACGAGCCAACGCGACAGTGCGTTGCCGGTCTAACTTTCGTAACCTCGCGCCTTTCGCCAGTCGTGCAAGATTCGCATGATAGCTTGCGCCATCGGTCCATTCATTCAGCACGAAGAATTCACGGGCCTCCGCGAGGGAAAAGAGCGCCTGGTCGGCGTCGAACGCCCCCACATCGAGGGCCTTCACATGGCGCGGAAGGCGCCCATACGAATCGTAGTCCCACAGCATCGCCTGAGCACGATCGGCCATATGTTCGTGCCCGAACGGACCAGGCTTCATCGTTTCGAACACCGCGGACTGAACACGCCGCCCGACTCGGAACGTCAATTTGACGGGTGTGCCGTACCCATACCGTTTTTGCTCTCCCTTGGAACTCTCTTTCCCGATGACTCCGTAGGACAACAATCGCGCCGTTGGGCCAAAGCGGGTCTTGAGATAGCGCTCCAGGGCTGGTTTTGTTAACACCGGCATGCATGAAGCCCTCGCAATTCACGTTCCCGCCATCACTCTTCCAAATGCTTGGGAAGGCCGCTGAATGAAAGCACGCTGTCGCATTGAGCCCCACCGGTCAGAGTGGCACTGTGGACAAATGCCCCATATTGGAATCGGTCGAAATGACCGGGGTCATAAAACATCCAGCCCTTGCTGATTTACCGATACCCCTTAGCCCTTGTCCTGTCGGCATATCGTTTGCGATTTCCGGTCGGTGAAAGAGACTGAACTATTACGATGTGGAGGCACAATGGAACTGGAAATACAAAGCCGTAATGTCGCCATGACCCCCCGTTGGAAAACAGAGATTGAAGCTCGGATGGATGACCTCCGACGAGGACATGACGATTTGATTCACGGTCGAGTCACGTTGATCAAGAACCGGCACCACAAGAAACTCGCAAATGTCGCGGAAGCGCTCGTGGTTGTCACCCTGCCGGGACGCCACACGCTGACGGCCAGAAAGGAAGACAAGACGTTTGAGGAGGCCATTCGGTCTGCGTTTCAGGCAATCAGCATCGAACTCCGCAAGTATCGGGAAAAACGAGCGAAAACCGATGTGCGCCTGCCGCCCGTGCCGCCCCATCGCGGCGTGATCTGCAAGCTCTTCCCCAAGGAACGATACGGCTTCATCCTCAAAGAAGGAGGCGGCGAGGTGTATTTTCATGCCAATGCCCTGCAGGGGCTCACGTTCAGGAAACTCGAGGACGGTACTGAAGTCGTCTTCGGCCTTGAACAGGGTGACAAAGGTCCACAGGCAACAGTTGTCACTCTCCTGCCACCAATAGCGAAGGTGCTCTAGATGACAATGGACAAATTCAAAGTTCCTGTCTCGATGCTTGCCCCTGTGATCGACCCTGGGCAGCTTGGTTTCGAGGATACCGGCGAGCTGGAGCCCCTCACTGACATCATTGGACAGGAACGGGCTGTCGAGGCCATGGAATTCGGGCTGAACATGAAGAGTCCCGGATTCAATCTCTACGTCTCGGGTCCCGCCGGTACGGGAAAGAGTACGCTCGTTCGGCAGATGGTCAAGCGCATGGCCCAAGCTGCACTCGCCCCGTCTGACTGGTGTTATGTCAATAACTTCCAGGACCCTTCTCGGCCGATCTGTTTGGCTCTTCCGGCTGGACAGGGGGACTCGTTTAAACGAGAAATGGCTGGGTTCATCGACGGATTGCGACGCGACATTCCCATGGCGTTTGAGAGCAAGAAATATCTCGATGCCAAGGCCAAACTGCACGACGATATCGATACGAAGAAAAAATCGCTCTTCCAGGAATTGACGGAATTCACCCGGACTCGTGGATTCGGCTTTGAAGAGACCTCAGTGGGTTTCGGGATTGTGCCGCTCAAGGCCGGTAAGCCCATGGCGGACGCCGACATGGAGGCGATGACCGAGGAGGAGCAGCGGGACCTGAATGAACGACGCAAGACCCTTGAAGGAGAAATCCGCGAGTTCCATGTCCGCATCCACGGCCTTGAGAAGGAAGCTGAACACCAGCAGCGCCACCTCGACCGTCAGCTGGTCACCAATGTCTTGGAGGGCCGCTACGAAACCATGCGGCAGGCCTACCAAGACATCCCGGCAACCTCGACGTTTTTAGCGCGTGTTCGTGACGACATCGTGCAGCACTACAAGGATTTTCTTCCTCGCGAGGGACCCACCCTCGCCATCCCAGGTTTGGAATTCAAACGTCCGGACCTGTCGCGCTTTCTCGTCAATCTCATCGTGCAGCACGACCCGACGGACGGCGCTCCCGTGATCGACGAATCTCACCCGACCTATACGAACCTGATCGGGAAGATCGAACGGCGGGCGCACATGGGGGTGATGTACACCGATTTCACGGAGATCCACGCGGGTGCCGTGTTGCTGGCCAACGGTGGCTACTTGATCGTGAATGCCTTGGACATGCTGCGCCAACCGTTTTCCTGGGATGCGTTAAAGCGCGTGATCAAGACAGGAGAGGTGAAGATCGAAGACCCCGGAGAATTCTACGGATTCTCGACGGCGGGGCTGAGGCCGGAACCGATCCCGGTAAATGTAAAAGTCATCATGGTCGGGCCGCCCATTCTCTACCATCTCCTGCAAGCGTACGAAGAAGACTTCAGCAAGCTCTTCAAGGTGAAGGTGGACTTCGACACCGAGGTGGAGAGAAGCGAGCGGCAGGATCGCCAATATGCCCGGTTCATCGCCAAACTCTGCCGCGAAGAAGGGCTGCCGCACTTCGACGTCGATGCGGTCGCTGAAATCATCCGGCAGGGGCTTCGCTTCGCCGATCGACACGACCGACTGTCGTTGCGGTTCAGCCTCGTGAGCGATCTCATCCGCGAGGCGGGGTACTGGGCTAGAAAAGAAGGCCATTCCTTCGTGTCTCGCGCGGATGTCGATGCCGCCGTCTCACATAAGCGCCATCGCTCGAATTTGGCGGAACACTGGATCCAGGATGATATCAAAGAAGGCACATTGATGATCGACCTCGACGGCGACGTCATCGGCCAGGTCAACGGCCTCTCAGTCCATGAGCTTGGCGACTATTCGTTCGGACGCCCCACGCGCATTACGGCTCGGACCTACATCGGGACCAAGGGCGTGATCGACATTCAGCGCGAAGCGGAACTCGCCGGGATGATCCATAGCAAAGGAGTCATGACACTGGCTGGATTTCTTGCCGGGAAATTTGCCGGATCCTACCCCTTCGCCATGAGCGCCTCGTTGACATTCGAGCAAACCTACTCGGAGGTGGAAGGGGACAGCGCCGCGGTGGCCGAACTCGCCGCGATTCTCTCCAGCCTCGCCGATCTGCCGATCCATCAATGGCTGGCCGTGACCGGTTCCGTCAACCAGTTGGGCGAGATCCAGCCGATTGGGGGCGCGAACGAAAAGATCGAGGGGTTCTTCGAGTCCTGTTCCCGCAGGGGGTTGACCGGCAAACAAGGCGTGATCATCCCCGCTCGCAACACCAAGCATTTGGCCCTTCGGCGCGACGTCGTCGAGGCTGTGGAATCAGGACACTTCTCCGTGTATGCCGTGAACACAATCGAAGAAGCGCTGGAACTGCTCACGGGCGTTGCAGCCGGCGAACGAGACCTTGATGGGACCTACCCGTCCGACAGCGTCTTTGGCCGTGCCGCTCAGCGGCTGGAAGAAATGGCGCAGGCTGTGGCGGAATGGAGTGAAGGGGAAGAGAAACCGAGCGGGCATATCATCACGGGACCATGAGGAACTCAGCGATCTGCGCGTGAGTCATTCGTACTGCCTCGGCCTGAGGAGAGATGGAGCCTCCTCCTCAGGCCAGTCGCCGCAGCAAGCCATCAGTGACTCATCGGTTGGCTGTAGGGATACGCAGCTCCTTGGGGTGCGATCCGTTCAATCACGTCCAACGGAGTGATTGGCAGGTTCAGCGACCGCCTTACCGCCGAAAACCAGGACCCTGTGCAGGAAGTGAAGCCAGGCTGAATGGCTAGACCTGGCTCCTGACCGTCTTGGTTCGTTTTTCAATGATGCGTCAACTGATCGCGCTTACAGGTTTCTTCAGCCAGCATTCGTTGACCAACCGTCGCATCTGTGGGAATGAGCGCCATGCAGGC
>Ga0224505_10002212_pt1 | contig 11590 bp, 6 predicted proteins | sample SF_Jan12_sed_USG_FD_169102 | JGI IMG/M metagenome (GOLD analysis project Ga0224505, IMG submission 169102) | Sediment microbial communities from San Francisco Bay, California, United States - SF_Jan12_sed_USGS_4_1 | ecosystem: Environmental > Aquatic > Marine > Sediment | place: USA: California...
GCCGTCGAAGACGAGCGCGCCGTTGACCCAGACCTTTGCGACCCCCGCCGATACCCGGTGGGGATCTTCCGTGGTCGAGCGATCCGAGATCGTCGCCGGATCGAAGAGAACCAGGTCCGCGAACCAGCCTTCTTCGATCCTGCCGCGTTCGGCAATGCCGACCTGCTCCGCCGTTTGCGAGGTAATGCGCCGCACAGCCTCCTCGAGACCCAGGACCTTGCGATCGCGGATGTAGTGGCCGAGGTAGCGGGTGAACGCGCCGTAGCCGCGCGGGTGCGAGCCATCCAGCTCGCCGTCGCTGCCGATGACCGTGTGCGGCCAGGCCATGATCGCCTCGATGTCCGGATCGTCCATTGCGAAGCCCAGCATCGGCGACCGGCCGCCCGTGTCGACGTCGGCTTTCAGGAGATCGATCAGGGTCGTTGCCGGGTCGGTCTCGCGAATACCCGAAATCTGCCGGATCGTCATGCCGTCATAGGTGCGTTCCGGGTAGTAGACAGGCAGCAGGATGCCTTCCGGCGAAAGCATGTCGTTCAGGATGTATTCGGCGCCTTCGCGCCGCTCGAGGTCGCGCTCGGGAAACAGCGTCACTAGCCAGGTGAAGCTCGTTTGCCAGGCGCGGTACGGGTAGATGTCGGCCGTGATATCGACGCCCGACGCGCGGGCGTCATCGAGAGTTGTGACCAGCCGGTCCGCCCGCCCCCACCAGCGCGTCATTGCAAGCTTGACGTGCGTCACCTGCACCGGCAGCCGGGCCTCCCGGCCGATCGTAATGACCTCGTCAATCGCTTCCCAGAAGTACTGGTCCTCGCTGCGAATGTGGCTGATGTAGCGCCCGCCGTGAGCTGCGGACACTCGGGCCAGTTCGACCAGCTCCTCCGTCGACGAAAAAGACCCGGGATCGTATTCCAGCCCGGTCGAAAGCCCCAGCGCACCGGCCTCCATCTCGGCATTCAACAACGCGGCCATCTCCGCCAGCTCGTCCGCTGTCGCGTGCCGTCGATAGTCGTCCCCCATTACCCGACCTCGCAGCACGCCGTGGCCGGCAAACGAGGCAACGTTGATCGCCGGCGGCGACGCCTCGAGACTCGCGAAAAACTCCGCCAGCGGATACTCCTGGCCGCCATCCTGCCCGCCGACAATGGTGGTGATGCCCTGGTTGACGGCTGCCAGCGCATCCGGCATTTCGATCAGGCCGCTGTCGTGGTGGCTGTGGCTGTCGATGAACCCGGGCGCGAGCACCAGGTTGCCAGCGTCGACAATGACATCGTCATCCGGCGGCTCGAAATCGCCGACGGCGGCGATCCTCCCGCCGACGATACGCACGTTTACTGAACGTGACGGGCCGCCACTGCCGTCGATGACCCTGGCATTGACGATGACGATGCCGCCGGGCTCGGCCGTACCGGGATCACAGGCCGCTACGAACAGGAAGCCGATTGCTATCGCCGTGACTCTCGTGATCATTGTGCGCTCCCTGATTTGTCTATGGTCGCTTATCGAAGCCGATGTCGTGCTCCGAACCGGAGCTCAAGCGAAACCCGTTTATCGCGCCTTTCTCGTCGCGCAGGAATTCGATGCGCGCCAGTGGCTGGTCCCAGTATGACTGGTCCGGGAAGCCCAAATCGAAGCGATCGTCTGTGATCGGTCGCGCGTCGAGTGGCGGCTCCTGTTCGATGCGCACCACGAGGCTGTCGTCAACGACGGCGAAACGATAAGTGGCGTCCAGCTCCTCGGAAAAGAACGTTCCTGTATACGCGGACAGCTGCACGGTACCAAGTACGAATGGATCAGCGGCCGGCTCGTCGTTCGCCGCACCGTCGTCGTCCGGTTCCGCTCTCGGCTCCAGCTGGTCGGCGAGCAGATGATCGGCAACCTCCCGGGCAAGCCTGAGCGGGCTCGAATTGCCGTCGTTGCAGGCGATGGCAATCGACAGGGCGGGCTCAACGAACCGAATGAGCACCGAGCGTGACCCCCAGGAGCTGCCCGTGTGTTGCACGGTATTCAGGCCGCGATATTCGCCGAGTTCGATGCCCTGCGCATAGCCGGTAGGCTCACCGCTGCTGAGGCGACCCTCGGTGAGCATCGCCTGGTAGATCGCCGGTTTGTCGGCGCCGTGCAGGTAGTCGTCCCAGCGCAGCAGGTCCTCCACGGTGGTGTACATCTGGCCGTCTCCGGCGACGTCGAAATTGTAGTTGTGCACCATGCGGACCCGGCCGTCGGCCTCGACGTCATAGCCGGTCGCGCGCCGCGGAATGATGCGCTCGTAGTTGTCGTACATCAGGCTGCCGGTCATGCCGAGCGGTTGGAAGATTCGCGCTTTCACAAAGTCGCCCAGCGTCTGCCCGCTGGCTCGTTCCACGACCTGGGCCAGCAGCATGTACGCAGTGTTGCTGTAGAGGTACTGCTGACCGGGCGGAAAGTTCAGGGCCCGCTGCCGCGACATCATGGCGAGGATCTGCGCATGCGAGATCGGGTAGTAGTGATCCCGGCCTGCGAGCGGGAAGAGATTCAGGTAGTCACGAAGGCCGCTCGTGTGCCCGATCATGTGCCGCAACGTAATCACCTGGTCGTATTCGGGCAGCTCCGGCAGCCACGTGCGCACACCATCGTCGAGCGACAGCTTGCCTTCGAGCGCCAGCATCGTAATGCTGGCGGCCACAAACTGCTTCGTAATCGAAGCGACGTCGAAAACCGTCTGCGGCGTGACCGGGATGTCGTAGTCGAGATTGGCGTAGCCGTAGCCTCGGGTATATACCTGTTTTCCGTCTACGGCCACGGCAAGCGCACATCCCGGCCCGCCTGGTCGATTCCAGTTCGCGAACACGGCATCGATCACGACGTTATCGGCCCCGACTTCGACGCCCGCAGATGATTCGTCCGGGCGCGTGCAACCGACTGCAAGTGCCAGCACGGCCGCGACCACGCCCAGGTGCCGGACACGCGCATTGACAGCGGATTTTCTATGCAAGGTCACTTGACCACCTCTTCAATTGTTCGAGTGTTGCCGTTACGCCGCCACAGACGATAACCAGCAGGGGGTCATACTTTTCGATTTCCGGTACCCGATCATAAATCGCAGCGAGTGCGGCACCGCATGCCGGTTCTACTACAAGTCGATGATCATCTAGGATTTTCAAACAAGCATTGACCGCCGCGCGGTCGGTCAGGACAACATTGTGTACCGGGTGCTCCGTCGTCCAGCCGAATGCCTGGTCGCAAACCCGGGTCGCACCGAGCGACGTGGCGATACTCTTTATGGCGGGCAACTCGATGGGCACACCGGCGGTCACCGACTGTGACAACGAGTCCGCGCCTTCTGTCTCGACGGCGATTACCGGTATATCCGTCCAGCCATGTCGATGCATGCCGGACAGGATGCCACTCAACAGTCCACCACCACCGACGGAGAGTACGACGGCGCCCGGCTTAAGACCCGATTGCGCGACCTCGTCGACCAGGCTCGAATGCCCTTCCCAGACGAGCGGATCGTCGAACGGATGCAGGAATGCATCGTCATCCCTCACCATGGACCGGGCCAGCGCGTTCGCTTCGATCCAGGAAGCGCCGTGCACGATCACTTCGGCGCCCTCCTGCCGGATCAACGCCTTTGCACGCTCGGTAGTGGTTTCCGGCACCACGACGACGACGGGAACGGACAGGTTGCGCCCCGCATACGCGACCGCTATCCCGGCATTGCCGCCCGACGACGAAATGAATCGTTTGGCACCACGATGCGCATATTCCTGGCACGCTGCGCCAATGCCGCGGATTTTGAAGGAACCAGGAGGCTGCAGCGGCTCGAGTTTCAGCCAGACAGGCCGACCCGCGATCTCACTTAACGCCCGGGACTCGAAGAGCGGTGTTTCTATGTGCAATGGCTTCATTTGAGTGCCGGTAATCGTCCGGGCGGTGCCCGGACCGCCTGGCACGGACAGCCTTGTCCGGGCTGTTTAAAGTGTAAACTCTACAACAACTCGTAACCACCCGACGAGAATTCGGGAAACGGTGCCCCACCATGAAAAACGCCGCATCATTGCAATGAGTCCGGGCGACCTCGCAGTCTACATATCCGCAGACATGGAAGGCGTCGCCGGCGTCACGGGGCCGGATCAGCTGCGCCCGACGGGTTTCGAGTACCAGTCATTTCGCAAGACATTCACTGCTGAAGTCGTGGCGGCAATCGAGGGTGCCAGGGAGGCAGGCGCGATGAAGATTGTCGTCAGTGATTCGCACGGTAACGGACTCAACCTGATTCCGGCGATGCTGCCGAAGGACATCGAGCTCGTGAGGTCCTGGCCGCGGCCGCTCGGCATGATGCAGGGCATCGACGACAGCTTTGATGCAGCGTTGCTCATCGGCTACCACTCGAGCGCAGGCAGGGGCGCGGGTATAGCCGCGCACACGTTTTCCAGCGCCTTGTTGTCCTCTGTCAGGATCGATGGCACCGAGATGGGAGAAGCGGGTGTCAACGCGCTGATCGCCGGTCACTTCGGCGTGCCTGTCGTAATGATCAGCGGGGACGATGTTGCGGTTGCCGAAGCGCAGGAACTGCTTGGGCCGATCGAGGGAGCAGTGGTCAAACAGCACGTCAGTCATGGCTCCACCCGCACGCTGATGCCCGAAGCTGCCATCGCACTCATCAGGGAGAAGGCCAGCGCGGGCATCTCGCGCCGCGGAGAACTGCAGCCTTGTCGCCCGGCCAATCCGCTGACGCTCGAACTGACTTACAAGCATGCCCAGAATGCGGAACTGATCTCGTACCTGGCAGGCATTCATCGAAGCGGCAGCCATACGGTACGATTCGAAGGAAGCATCCTGGAGGCGAGCGGGTTTATCGAGGTCGCCTGCGCTTATCCTGCGCACACGGGCTGAGTTCGTTGCATTCCAAACCATTGTTTTTAAAACGTTTTATCGTAATCTTGTCATGTGACAAATACGGATTCTTCCCGCGTCTGGTTCGACGAAGAATGTCTCGTTATGGAAGGCGAACCGCACTCTGAAGTCGTCGACGTTCCGGACGGCCGTTTCTTCACCAGGGCGGTGCCGGTGGCAAGGCCCGCCGCGACGTTTACCGTGTCTGCCCGCGGCAAGAAGGCGGAGCAGCCGGTATTCGCCTACATCCGGGAAAACTACGGCAACCTGCGTGTCAACGAGATAGACAGCCTTTTTGGCTTCGTCGAGAAGAGCACGCTGTACGGTGGCAGGCAGTTCGTCGGGCGGGAACTTTCTGACGCAGATGTCAGGCAGCTTAACGACGCGGGCATCGGCGTGCGCATCCCGATGTCCAACCATGTCGCCGAGCGCAGGGAGTATCGCCTGAATCAGTGGATACTCAGCAAGTATCACGTCAAGGGCAACTCAATCATCTGCACGAATGACGACCTCGCCCGCTGGATACGCGATGATTTTCCAGACTACCGGATAGACGGCAGCGTCATCAAGAACCTCACGTCGCACAGGAGAATCGAGATGGCGATGGAGTTATACGACTCCGTCGTGTTGCCCATGCCCATGAATGAGGACCTGGAGTTCCTCGCAGGAATCGAGAACAAGGACAAGATCACGCTGTTTGCGAACGCCGGATGCGCATTAACCTGCCCATCGAGGATGTGTTATGCGTCGATTTCGGAACTGAACAAGGGTCGGGGCGGGACGTTCAAGTGCTCCCAGCCAATCAAGGATCGCGACCTGCTGGGCATGGTCGACTTCCCGCTCGAGCCGTACATCGAGCTTGGCTTTCATCGCTTCAAACTGCTGAGGGCGCGACCGTCCTCGATGACCGGTTATTAACTTCTCACAGTCGGGGCAACGCGGATCGTTGATATCGACATGTATCGACGTATGATTGATTGATGGTTTCAGAGTCTGACAATTCCGGCGTTTCTTTTTCGGTCACGGAAAAAGCGATGCGCCCTTCCGTTGAGCAAACCGTTGAAGCATTGCGGTCCGGGAATCCCGACGTCGCGGAAACGATTTGCCGCGATCACCTGGGCCGGGAGCCGGAGAGCATCGAGCACCTGCAGCTTCTTGGCCACGCACTGATGCTGCAACGGCGGCCCGAGGAGGCCGAGCAACAGTTCAGGGCCGCGATCGAACTGGCCCCCGACCTGCCGACACTTGCCGAGGACCTGGGTAACGCCCTGGCCCAGCAACGAAAGTTCGAGGAAGCCGTTTCTTTCTTCCAGCTGGCCGTCCGGGCGGATCCCGGCGCCGCGAGGATTTACAAGAAACTCGGCCAGGCGCTTGCCGCCGTCGGGCGCGGCCTGGAAGCGGATGACGCCTTCATGATCTATTTCGAGAAGGATCCGGATGCAGGCGCGGTGGCTGTTGGTGCTGATCATTTGCGTGCCGGTCGGGAAGAGATGGCGATCGAGAGTTTTCGCGAGGCCCTCAGGGAGAACCCCGACAATATCGACGCTATGCGATTCCTGTCGGCAGTCTACCTCAAACAGCAGAAGAAACTGCGGGATGCCGAAGTGCTGCTTCAGCGCGTCGTCGAAATTGCGCCGGAGTTCGGTGCTGCCTGGTACGATCTCGGCGCCGTCCTGTTGAAGCGAGCAAGAAGGATGGATGCCATCGACGCTTTTCGACGGGCAACCGAACTCGAGCCGAAGAACGGGTTCGCCTGGGAAAAGCTTGCCAGCACGCTGGCCAGCGCAGGATATCCCGAACAAGCCTCGGCAGCGTTCGAAAAGGCGATCGAACTGCGACCGAAAGCGCCAGGCTTCTACATGGGCTACGGCCATGTATTGAAGACGCTCGGTGACCAGCCGGCGTCACTGACCGCATACCGCAACGCCGTGCGGCTGAAGCCTGACTTCGGGGAGGTGTACTGGAGCATGGCCAACCTCAAGGTCTTCAAATTCGAAGACGAGGAGATAGAGGCCATGGAGTACCAGCTCGAGAAAGGCGAGCTCGCCGATGACACCGAGGTACATTTCCGCTTCGCGCTCGGTAAAGCCTACGAGGATCGCGAGGACTACGACAGATCCTGGGCTCAATATCACTCCGGGAACCAGCGCAAGCGCCCGCTCGTCCAGTACGATCCATCCGAGAACAGCTTTCAGCAGGACACAATCCGAAAATACTTCACGCCCGAATTCATCGAAAAAGCCGAAGGCCACGGGTACGCCGACGAGGCGCCGATTTTCATTGTCGGCCTGGGCAGGTCCGGCTCCACGCTCGTAGAACAGATTCTCGCCAGCCACAGCCAGGTCGAAGGTACCGAGGAACTGTCTGTTCTCGCGAACCTGACTGACACACTCGCCCACTACCGATCCGATGACAAGCGCTTTCCCAAGGCGCTGGATCGAATGCGCCCGATCGACTGGCGCGCGCTCGGACTCGAGTACCTCGACGGCGCCAGGCGCTACCGCATGACGGACAGGCCGATTTTTACGGACAAGCTACCCAATAATTTTCCATTCATCGGTTTCATTCACCTGATTCTGCCGGCCGCGAAGATCATCAATGCGCGCCGTCATCCGCTCGATGCCTGCCTCGGCAACTACAAGCAGCTGTTCGGCAGGGGACAGAACTTCACCTATGACATGTATGAGCTGGCTGACTATTACATCGAGTATTGCCGGACCATGGATCACTGGCACGACGTGTTGCCCGGCAAGGTGCTGGACGTGCACTACGAAGAGACGGTGACGGACCTGGAGGGGCAGGTGGCCCGGATACTCGAATTTTGCAACCTGCCGTTCGAAGAGCAGTGCGTGCGTTTTCACGAGACCGAGCGGGCCGTGAAAACGGCAAGTTCGGAGCAAGTACGCCAGCCCATATACACCGGCGGCATGGGCAAATGGCGCAAGTACGAAAAACACCTCGGCGAGTGGATCGAAGATTTCGCCCCGATCATCGAGGGCTTGCCGGACGTAGTGAAGAACGCGGGACTATGATCGTTCGCCGGCCACGAAGCCGGAACGTTTCGGAAAAGCCTGGCCAGGAGCTACAGATTGCCCCGGACTAAAACGGCCATACCTCGAGCCCGTGGATCGCGTTGCGAATATCCATCGAAAGATTTACGGACAGGAGGGTCTTCGACTCCTGCAGGTCATGGAGCGAAATCGTCGACGGCGAAGACCCTGCCGCAACCACGCGATCATTGATCGGGCAAAGGCCCCGGGCGAATCCCTGCCGGGCGACCCGGGAGTCATCGATACCCTGATTATCGATATCGGCAGGGTCGTACCGCGGAACCTTCAGTGCCCGGTCTTCCTCGCCGGAACGTGACGCGTAGCGCACCGCGTCGGCTTCGCTGTCATTGAAGAGGACACCATCCCGCCAAGGTTGTGCATTGTGCGCCCCCTTCGGCAGCGTGACGGACATGTAAATGGCTTCGCCATTGAAATGCAGCATGCCGCCGGACTTCATGCCGGAGATGTACATCCCGTTCTCGTTGGCATGCACGCTGTTCAGGTGGAGCTTGTTCAGGAGCAGTGGCCCTTCAGCCCCCATTGGGTCGAACGCCGTTCCCTTGAAGTTGAACCGGTCAAGATCGACATGCAGCGCCCAGGTGAACTGCTTCCTGTCCAGGTCGAAGCCGAGCACGCTGTCATACCCGGTCGAAGTAACGAAGAGCGTGCGCTCGAAGATGTCTATCTCGTGAGCATGCTTCAAAAAGGGGCAACGCCATGATCCGACGAGCTCGAAATCCGGTGTGTAGGCAAACAGCTCGTCGCTCGCCGCGATGTACACGGTGTCACCGTCGATGGCGATGCCGCGCAGGCCCCGGTCCCAGCCGCGCCCCTGCCAGTCGATGTCCGCCGTATTCCAGTCGATGGCCTGGCGGACGTCCTGCTTCTCGATGTCGATGAGATAGACACCGCCGTGGCTTTCACCCTGCTCGCTGCCGCGAACCACGGACGTCGTAATCAGCTTGACCATGCGATGATTCTAACCGGGCCGAAATAAAGCGGCCGCCCCGATCCGGGGGCGGCCGCATGCGTCAAGCCTGGCTCAGTCGAATCGCTTCGTGAACCTGAGGCTGACTGTTCGGGGCCTTGCGAGCGTTTGCTGTTCGCCGAAGCCCGTATGGCCCCAGTACTCTGCATAGAACTGGGTGCCCTGAAACGAATACGTGTTCGCCCTTTCATCGGTCAGGTTGCGGACCATCAGTCTCATATCCCAGGTCTCCCTTTCGTAACCGACCTGAACGTTGGACTTGGTGAAACTGTCCACGTCATAGGTGGCGCCCGGAACATACTCCGGGCTCGCAGGATTCGCCTGTTCGGCGCGCCACACGGCGGAGTACATCTCGCTCTGGTACTGCAGGTCGTACCTGAACCACAGGTCGCCCCCGAGCACTTCGGGGATGATGTAGTCTGCTCCCAGTGTCATCTTCCTGCGCGCCGAGTCCGGCATTGATGTGCCTGCAGACACCCACGTCACGCCCTCCGGCGTTATGTAGTCATAGGTGTACTCCGGATCACCGGCATAGAAGCTGCCGGTCAGCTGCAGCCGGTCCGTCGCCTGCCAGACAAGGTCGAGTTCTCCGCCGGTGTTCTCGCCGCCGCCGCCATTGGCCTGTCCTCGCAACCACCACAGGCCGCCCTGGTCAGACGTGATCGAAATCTGGATGTCGTCCCAAACCATGTGAAAGAGCGTGGCGTTTAACTGCATTCGACCGTCGAGCCATTGCGACTTCAGCCCGATTTCGTAGTTGTTCAGCTTGTCCGGTTCATAGAACTCGGGGACGAAGTTGACCCTGACGGCTTTGGGGTTGTTCCTGCCGCCCAGTCGGAAGCCCTGGCTGAACAGGGCATACACCATCTTGTCGTCGCTTAAGTTCCAGCTCAGCCCGAATTTGACCGATGTATCGTCTTCCTTGCCGTCCTCGATGCTGGCGCCTTCACCGTCCAGCAGTATGGCCTCGACCGGCAAGCCCGGCGGCCATTGCCGGTCATTGATGACGTAGCGATCATACTGGAACCAGCGCAGGCCGGCCGTCACCGTCAGGGCATCGGTCAGCGCGTAGTCGACCTGCCCGAAAAAGGCGATCTGCGTGATATCGCGGGAATAGGTGTCGTTGTACCAGGTATTGTTCGGATCCTGGGCAGGGCAATCCACAGGGTAGCCCTGGGCCTGGAGATCGCAGGTCCTCCACTGCGTGTAGCGCCAGTGTTTCGTCGTATTCAGGTTCGGGATGTCGCCCCGATCGTCCCAGCCGTCCTTGAAGTTCTCGTAAAATGCGCCGACCATCCACTGGAAACGGCTGTCCGTCGTCGACGTCAGCCGGATTTCGTTGACGATGCGCTCCGCTTCCTGGAGGCTGCGATAGACGCCGCCGTTATAGTCCGTGTCGTATTTGTCGTAGTAGTTGTACGCATACGTCGGGTAACCCCAGTACGTGTCATACCAGTTTTTCCAGGCTGACCAGTACTGACCTTTCAGCCGCGTGTGGTAGGCGTCGTAATGTGTGTTGTCGAACACGTAGGACTGGTCGCGCTCCGAATAACCGAAGGAATTGGTAAAACTCGCGAACCCCAGATCGCCTTCCAGCGTGAGCGACCCTACCCACCAGTCGTCCTTGCGCCACTCGTCGCTGAATCGCGCAACCTTGTAGTCACCGATCCCCGTGTCCGAGTACCAGACACCGGTTGTTTCCGAGTTCTGCATAATGTACGAGCCGAGGAGACTCCAGTCCTCGTTGATGTTCCACAGAGCGGCGATGCGCCCGCCCGTCATCTCGTAGTCGTTGAAATCCTCTTCTTCGAGGCCTGCATTGTCGGGAACCCTGCTGTTGAGATAGCCCTGGTTGTCAACAGGATTGTAAGGACCGATCGCGTATTGCGTGAAGTCGTGGTCGCAGGGCGCACCGGGTGCGCAAACACTGTGCGGCGCCGTGGCATACACGTTGTCGATATACCCGCCGTCCTTGAGCGTGTATCCGACGAGGCGAATGGCGAAATTGTCGGATACGGGGATGTTGACGTGACCATTCACGTCGTAACTTTCCTCGCCGTCCTTGGTCGTACCGAGCTCTGTGCCCAGTTCAGCCGAAAACCTGCTCGTGCTAGGCTTGTTCGTCACCACGCGCAGCGTGCCCGCCTGCGAAGCCGAACCGAACAGCGTTCCTTGGGGTCCCGGCAGCGATTCGACGCGCTCGATGTCGACCATTCGGGGGTCGAGCTGCGTCGTCGCCATCGTCATCGGCATTTCGTCGAGATACATTGCGACCTGGCTATCGAGTCGCCACGAGCCGCCGTTCGAAATGCCGCGATACACGAGCTCGTTGCGGCCAGCCCTGCTGGATGACAACGAAATGCTCGGCAGGTTGTTCGCTATGTCAGCCATGTTGAGCATGCCGCGGCGCTCGATCTCCTGGGTCGAAAACGCAGTGATCGACTGTGGCACGTCCTGGATGTTGACTGCGCGCTTGGTCGCAGTAACGATGATCTCCTCGATCGCCAGTTCGTTGATTTCATCAACTTCCTGCGCCGCCGCGGTACTCGGTGAGATTGCGTACATTACGGCCGTAGCCAGCGGCGTCATGGCATGGCCGCTCGCCACCTGAATATTGGTTGCCGGTTTGCGTCTGGTCATCTTGATTCCCCCGAATAACTGCCAGATATTGGTGTCG